>Ga0210409_10000519_pt1 | contig 61053 bp, 57 predicted proteins | sample IncBWH17MmetaG_FD_161649 | JGI IMG/M metagenome (GOLD analysis project Ga0210409, IMG submission 161649) | Forest soil microbial communities from Barre Woods Harvard Forest LTER site, Petersham, Massachusetts, United States - Inc-BW-H-17-M | ecosystem: Environmental > Terrestrial > Soil >... | reverse complement strand
GCAGTTTCTATGGCGCTAATTTGGCTCGCGCTGGAGCGGACGTGCATTTTTTACTTCGCTCCGATTACGACGCGGTCCGGCGACGCGGCGTTCAAATCCGCAGTCCGCAAGGGGATTTTCGCGCTAAGCCGAAGTGCGCCCGCACTCCGGAGGAAATCGGCGCGTGCGAGCTGGTGCTGATCGGCCTCAAAACCACCGCCAACGCAGAGTTGGGCAAACTGCTGCCGCCGCTGGTGGGCCCGGACACAGCGGTCGTTACCCTGCAGAATGGGCTGGGGAACGAGGAACTCCTCGCTGCCGTGGTGGCCAGGAACCAAATCCTGGGCGGACTCTGTTTCGTGTGCTTGAATCGGCTGGCCCCCGGATTGGTGCAGCATATTGATCATGGCCAGGTCATTCTGGGCGAATTTCAGGGCTGGCCCGAGCCGCGCACGCACGATATTGCCGGCCGTTTTCGTAATGCGGGTGTTCCTTGCTCCGTCACCGACGACCTCGCGCGGGCTCACTGGGAAAAGCTTACCTGGAATATTCCCTTCAACGGGCTCGGCGTGGCCAGCGTCGCCGGATGGGAAGCGGTCCAAAGCGGACACCTTGCCGCAAACGCGCCGTTGCAGCCATGCTTAACAACAGACAAGCTTTTGAGCGATGAACGATGGTCGACGTTGGTGATCGAACTGATGCTCGAGGTTGTGGCGGCCGCGCGCGGGTTGGGCTTCGATGTGCCGACGGAGCTGGCCGACAAGCAGATTGAGCGAACGCGAACCATGGGCGCATACAAGGCCTCCACATTAATCGACTTTGAGCGCGGCCAACCGCTGGAGTTGCGCAGTCTCTTCCTGGAGCCGTTGCGCCAGGCAGGTTCGGCCGGAATTCCTGTGCCTCGATTGGCTGCTCTGTGCCGAGTGCTGGAAGGTTTGGATCAGGCACGCGGCAGAGCAGGGGGTGCCGCTTGAACTGGTACAGGGACGGTGCGCTGCGCCGTCCGCGCCGCGTTCAGCGGCGCAATCGGCGCTTTGATTCGCATGTCCTCGAGCATTCGTTCAGCCCGCTGAACGCGGGCTGGGACAGCGCAGCGCGCGTCCCCACCCGGGCACCCAGGGCCACTGACAAAGTAGCCGGCGCCGTCGTCTGGTGAGGCGAGGCTCCTGCCGAGCCCTGATCATTTATTCAACCGGGCGGCCTGTTCGTTGAAAGAAACGGATTTAGTGAGGGCTCGGCAGGAGCCTCGCCCCACCAGCCTGGGCACCGCGGCGACTGAGTTTCTGGCTTGTGTGCCGTGCGTAGCTTGGTTTAAATCTGCTTAATGCAGTTAGTTGCAGAACCAGGAGCACTAACCAAACCGCCCTTGCTCGTCCGTGATGTCTTTGCCTATCACCTCGCCGAGGACATTTCGGAATTCCTCGTCTATTTCATGGTTGTGTTCAGCCCGTGGGCATTTGGCACGACTGAGCCTTGGTCAATTTGGATCATGCGTGGTTGCGGCTGCGGGGTCGGGCTCTTGTTATTGGTGAAGTTGGCTATACGCGGGATTAAGGGGTACCTGCCCGCTAGATGGGCGGAAGGAAAAGCTGAAAGCGGGAAATCGAGAAGGCGCAAAACCGGCGCAATTGTGGGCGCGCAAACACCCGGGAGCTGCCAGATGCGATCCCGGTGGGTTGTTGATAACGCGCCTCAAATCCTGGCTGTTCTCACCCTGCTAATCCTTTCGTATTGCCTTATCGCGGCCTTGAACGCGCGTGCTGCGTTCAATCCGGTTTCGGGGACATTCGAATATTGCGGTTACATTCGTTGGCTGCCGAACAGTTTTGATCGTCACAGCAGCTGGGAAGCATTCTGGAATTACCTGGCGCTGGCCTGTTCATTCTGGGCCATCCGAGACTGGTTATTGGGAAAATCAGCCTACGAGCATCGGGCGGCGTTCACGTCGCCTTCGCGCCAGGGAAAGGGACCGATGCCCCTCGTGCCGGCGCGGCTTCAGCGTTTGTTGTGGACCTTGTCGGTGAGTGGCGGATTGCTGGGCGTTGAGGGCATTGTGCAGCGGCTTTCAAACTCGCCGAAGCTGCTGTTTCTGCTGAAGCCTGAAATTCACCAAACTGCGGAAACACAATTTGCCTCCTATGCCTACCGCGCCAATGGAGCTCAGTACTTTAATCTGGTTTGGCCGGTCTGCCTCGGTTTTGGATGGCTGATTCATCAAGCGGAACGTTCGCGGCCTGTCCACAAACACCTGCCTTTGGTTTGCGCGGGCATCATGGCGGTGTGCCCAATTTTTTCCGGCGCTCGAGGAGCCGCGCTGGTTGACTTGGGCATGCTCATTGCCTCGATCTTGATGCTGCTCGCCTCGATCGTGCGGCGCGAAGACTTGCCCCGACGCGGCAAAGTGCGTTCAACCGCACTCCTGGTCTTGTATTTTGTCGGCGTGCTGGGACTTGGATTGATTTTGGGCTGGCACCAGCTGGGCCCGCGGATGGGCCGGCTCCGAGTGGATTTGGACCAACGGGAGCAACTCTATGATACTGCGCGACGGATCGCTCACGATTACCCACTCCTCGGCACGGGTCCGGGCACTTTCGAGCGTGTGTTTCAACTTTATCGCAGCTCTCCGGATGCCTACTGGCCGGCTCAACTTCATAATGATTGGTTGGAAATGCGTGTTACCTTCGGTTGGATCGGCAGTGGCCTGATTGCACTCGCGTTCTTGGCAGTTTGCTTGCGCTGGTTCACTCCCAATGGCATTGGCGCTCGTGGTCGATTCGCCTGTTTCCTATGGTTGTCCATGGCTGGATGCCTGGTGCAGGCTCGTTGGGATTTCCCTCTGCAGATTTACTCAATTCTGTTCCTGTTCGTGGTCTGGTGTGCCGTCCTATTTACGCTCTCACGCGGTTAGCGCTTCCATTTAATCTGATCGCGGACGATGGAAATGGTCTGCGGCGGAGAGCCGGGCGGGGCATCGGCCGGCAGGATCTGTAGCTGGACGGGGGTGCCGGGAGCGCCGCGGATCATTTGAACGAGTTGCTGCAGAGGAACCCCGTGGACATCGAGGAATTCGTTGTCTCCCTGTGCCAGCGCGACGATGCGGTCGCCCTTATGAATCTGGCCCGAGAGTTCGGCAGGTGTGCCGGGCAGCAGCTGTTGGACAACTGGATAACCGTCCTGGACGCTGAGGGCGGTGCCGATGCCGACCGGCGCGGTAGTGCGGATAGCCTGGAGCGCCGCATCGTGCTCGGCGGGATCGGAGATTTGATTCGCCCACTGCAACGCGGCCTCGGTATCCTTGTCGGCCAAGCCGGCAAAAACCGAATCCAGGAATCGGCGCCGCTGGTCTTCAGGGAGCTGATCACCCAAGGCAAAGGCGGCGGCTGGATCTGAGGTTGCCAACGAGACGGCGGTATGAGCCAACAGGGCCGTGCGGCCCGGGCCATCAGTCAGATTGTTGGCCCAGGTCAGGGCCAGATCCGGGTTTCCTGCCAACTCCATGCCCAAGCCCGCTTCCAACCCGTACGTATCGATGGCCCGCGCGCGGTCGCGAGGCGAGCGCAGTTCGCCGTGCGTCCATTCGGTGACCAGGGTAAGCAGGGCAGTTTCACGTTCAGTGGGATCCTTGATTTGTTTGGCGGCCTGCAAGGCCGTCGCGGGGTCGCCGGATGCGAGTTGGTGAAACGCCTCACGGATTTGGGTGAGGCGCTCGAGTTTGTTCGTGGTTGAAATCTCGGGGCCTGCCTGTGGAAAGAGCGTTCGGTGTTTTCCGCTCTCACGCGCGACCATTGGCGTGGACGCCCGCTCCGGAAGTGGTTCCGGGACGGATGAATCCGGTGCGCTGGACGCCACTTCGCCGCCAACTTGCTGCGGTCCGGCCCCAGGTCGCGTGGATGGTTGAACCACGATCAACATGGCTGCCAAAGCCCCCAGTGCCAGAAGGAGAATAAGAATGAGTTTGGGTCTCATATGCCGCTTCGGTGCCTACTAGACTTTGGCTCACAGCGACCTGAATGCAACCTGGTTTTGCTGAGGAAAATGAAACGTCCGGCCAAGGGTGACCTGGCCGGACGTTCTGCAAGAGAGAGATTGTGTCGGGAGGCTACTTCTTATCGGTCTTATCGGCGTTGGTCTTGGCATCCTGGGCCAGTTTGGCGGCGTCCTCGGCCTTGATCACCTCGATCTTGGCGCCCTTTTTGAGTTCCTCGGCGGAGGGCACCTTGATGATGTCACTGGTCAGCGGTTGGGCGGGTGGGGCGGCCGGGGGCGGAGGCTCGATCGCGAGGAGCTCCACTTCGAAAAGCAAGGTAGCGCCCGGCTCGATGCTGGGATTGCCTGTATCGCCATAACCCAGGCTCGAAGGGACGTATACCTCCCATTTTGAGCCAACCTTCATCGCCTCCAGCGCGGCCGTCCACCCTTTGATCACGCGGGTGACCATAAACTTGGCCGGCTGGCCGCGCTTGTAAGAGCTATCGAATTCCTTGCCGTTAATAAGCGTGCCCCGGTAGTTAACACTGACGGTGTCGTTGCTCTTGGGAATCTCGCCTTTGCCTTCTGTAATGACCTTGTACTGCATCTCAGCGCTCTTGCCGTCCGGCAAGGGCACTTCCAAGGTCTGCACGCCTGGCTTCTTTTTGTTCTCGGCCAGGAAGGTCTCGCCTTCGGCTTTGTTTTTCTCGGCAATTTTCTTACGCGACTCCGCCTGATAGGACCGGAGGGTCTCCGAGGCTTGCATGTCCGTTAGACGCAGTTCTTTTCCACCCAGGACATCGTTAACGGCCTCGAGCAGGACGTTTAAATCCACTTCCATATTGCTGCGTTTGATTTGATTGCCGACATAAATACCCACGGCGTAACTGGCCTTTTCTTTTTCGTCCTTGAACGCAGGCTTATCGTCCGCCGCGCGGGCCCGCGGGAGCGCGGCCGCAGCGATGCCTATCACCAGCAGTATCCTTAATGCGATTCTCATATTGTTTCTCATCACTAACTTAATTTAAGAGCAGTTCCGTATACATTAACCAGCGGAAAAGTCCAGCCTGAACGGCAGAAAAAAGGGGGACCAAAATCCTTTTGCGCTCAGGCCGATTCCTGATTCAATCCCCGGTAAATGAAGATCCTGGTTATCGGTTCCGGCGGACGCGAGCACGCCCTGGTTTGGAAACTGGCTCAGTCGGCAGAAGCCGAAAAGATCTGGTGCGCGCCGGGAAATGCAGGCATTGCCATGGAGCGTTTGGGCAAAAACGGGTCACTAGTTGAATGCGTGAAGTTGAGCGCGGAGGACCTTTCCGGATTGCTGGCCTTTGCGCAAGCCGGCCGGGCCGATCTGACGGTGGTTGGGCCGGACAACCCGCTGGCTGCGGGCATTGTCGATCTGTTTCAGAAAAACGGAAGGCGCATTTGGGGACCCAACAAACGGGCCGCGCAGTTCGAGGCGTCGAAAGTCTTTGCGCAGGACTTTATGGACAAGCACGGCATCCCGACGGCGCGTTCGGCGGCCTTCGCGGAGGCGAAACCGGCCAAGGCCTTTGCGGCCTCCCTGGGGGGGCGTTGTGCGGTGAAAGCGGACGGTTTGGCACTCGGCAAAGGAGTTCTCATCTGCTCTGGCCCGGCCGAAGCCGTGCGGGCGATCGATGATATCCTGGTTCATAAATCTTTTGGCGAGGCCGGGGCACGCATTCTGATCCAGGAATTTCTTGAAGGCACGGAGGTGTCGCTGCATGCGCTCTGCGATGGCAGGGCCGCGAAATTATTCCCCACGTCGCAGGACCATAAGCGCGCGTTGGACGGGGACCGCGGCCTGAACACCGGTGGGATGGGCACTTACTCGCCGGCCCCTTTCCTGAACGAAGCACAACTGGCTGAAATCCAAAAAACAATTCTCAAGCCCTGGCTGGAGGGATGCTCCGCCGAGGGAATAGATTTCCGCGGTATTCTTTATCCTGGACTTATGCTGACCCGGGGCGGCCCGAAGGTGCTCGAGTTCAACGCTCGTTTTGGCGATCCGGAGACCCAGGTATACCTGACTCGATTGGCCGACGACCTGCTCGAGCTTTTGGAAGCCAGCGTCGACGGGACCCTCGGGGGGCGCGAACTCAAATGGAACCCAGGGTATTCCGTGTGCGTGGTGATGGCTTCAGGGGGCTATCCCGGAAGCTACGAGAAAGGCAAGGTTATCCGCGGCCTGAAAGAACTGGAATCGACGAGCCACTTGAAAGTGTTCCACGCAGGCACGTCCCGCTCCGGCAACGACATTGTCACCAATGGCGGGCGAGTGCTGGGTGTGACTGCCTGGGCCGATTCGCTGCCCCGCGCGCGTGAGGCCGCTTACGATGGGGTCCGGCGCATTCACTTTGAAGGCGCGCACTTTCGCAGCGATATTGCCGCACAAGCATTGCGAGGTGCCGGTCCTGGATCGTCGCCTCAAGCAGGCGCGCCACCGACTTGATGGATAAGAGGTTTCACGCGGAGGCATAGCAGCTCTGCCCAATTCCGGCTGTGCCCGGCACCTTAGGCCGACTTTAGCCTTCAGTCTTTAGCCTTTAGCCTTTCTCCGTGCAGCTTTACAATCACCCAAACTTCACGCATTTTGAGGCAGTCATGATGAAACTAGGGACTGTTTCTCTTCCAACGCTTTTGTTGCTGAGTATGCTGGGAACACTCGGCCTGCGGGCCCAGTCGCCAGGCCCGGGCCCTGATTTCCGGGAAGTGTATGATTTGATTCGCGAACACCTGGCCGGGATCAATGACCCGGACCTTAACCGTATTGCGGTGCAGGCACTGATTTCCTCGATGAGCTCCAAAGTCTCCCTGGTGGGAACTGCTTCGAACGGGCCTGCCGCAGAAAACATGGATGTCAGCAAATCGAGCTTGTTTGACGGCGCGATTGGTTATCTGCGCGTCAGCCGGGTTGGAGAAACCTTAGACAAAGAAGTTCGGCAGGCGTGGCACGAACTCGGGACGACCAACAAATTAAATGGGCTCGTGATTGACCTACGCTACGCTGGTGGAACCGACTACGCTGCGGCGGCGGCGACGGCGGACTTGTTTGTCAAGAAACAACAACCGCTCTTGGACTGGGGACAGGGAGTGGCTCGTTCGAAGGAAAAGACAGATGCCATCGACCTCCCATTGGCGGTATTGGTAAACGGGAACACCGCGGCCGCCGCGGAGGCCTTGGCGGCCGTTTTGCGTGAAACGGGCGTCGGTCTTATCTTAGGGACTCGCACGGCGGGGCAAGCCATGATTGCACAGGAATATCCTTTGAAAGACGGCGAACGTTTGCGTATCGCCACCGGCCCGATCCAACTCGGAGATGGGTCCAGTTTATCAGGGCAGGGACTCAAGCCCGACATTGCCGTGGAGGTCTCCCCCGAAGACGAGCGGTCCTACTATGGCGATGCCTTCAAGCAGTTTTCCAAGCCCGTTTCGGGCGGAAGCGGCAGCACCCTGGGAACGACCAACCTGGCGCAAGGAACCAATCGCGTGCGGCGTCCGAGATTCAATGAGGCTGAGTTGGTGCGCGAACGGCGAGATGGCTTGGCCCTCGATTCAGATTTTTCCCCCGGTGGCAGCGACTCAGACAAACCGGTCGTCCGGGACCCAGTCCTGGCGCGCGCTTTGGATTTTCTAAAGGGCTTGAGCGTGATGCGTCAAACGCGCTCTTGATTTACGCGTTGACGATTGGAACAGGCCAACTCAATTTCAGCGGGTTATAAGCAATTGATGAAGACCGTCCTATTCATTTGCACGGGCAATGTTTGTCGCAGTCCCATGGCCGAAGGCTTATTCCGGCAGGCTGTGGAGCGGCGGGCAGAATACCGCGTGCTTTCAGCAGGATTGGGCGCCTTGGAGGGGCAGCCTCCCAGTCCCTATGCCGTGCAGGCGGTTAAGGAGCTGGGAATCGACATTTCCGGCCAGCGCAGCCGGATGCTGACTCCGGATTTGGTGCAGGCCGCCGATTACATTTTCGGCATGACGCACAGCCACATCGACACGGTGATGATGCTTTACCCGTTGGCGGCGGAGAAGACCTTTCTTTTGCGTGAATTCGACGAGACGCTGGATCAGTTTGAGAAAGACATCAGCGATCCCATCGGCGGCTCCTACGAGATCTACCTGACCTGTCGCGACCAGATTGAGCAAGGAATCCCCTCATTGTTGCGCTTTATTGAGCAAGGCCAACCTCAGGGAGCTTTGACGGCCAAATCAGCGACCGTTGCCCTGGGTGCCGACCATGGCGGTTACCAGCTCAAAGAGGCGCTCAAACGCCACCTGGAAGCGCGCGGAATCAGCTTCTCCGATTTTGGGGCGCACTCCTCAGAGCCCAGCGACTATTCGGATTTTGCGCTGGTCGTGGGTCAAAGCGTGGCGCATCGGCGCAGCGAATTTGGGATCTTAATCTGCACCACCGGACTGGGAATGAGCATGGCCGCCAACAAGGTTCCGGGAGTGCGCGCCGCACTCGTGGCCGATGAACAGACCGCCGCCCTGGCCCGGCGCCACAACAATGCCAACGTGGTCTGCCTGGCGGGCAAAACCACGACCGCCGAGCAGGCCGCTCGCATTGTCGACACTTTCCTCGCCACACAATTTGAGGGCGGCCGCCACGAGCGCCGCATCAGCAAAATGGAAATCAAAATCATACCCACCGACTTCCGCTTGCAGACGGTCGATCCCGAGATTGCCAACGTCATCGAACACGAACGGCAGCGGCAGCAGGAAAACATCGAACTGATCGCCAGCGAGAACTTTACCAGCCCCGCGGTCATGGAAGCGCAGGGCTCAGTTCTGACCAACAAGTACGCCGAAGGCTACCCCGGCAAACGCTGGTACGGCGGTTGCGAAAATGTGGATATAGTCGAGCGATTGGCCATTGATCGGGCCAAGGCGCTCTTTGGCGCCGAGCATGCCAATGTCCAACCCCATTCCGGCAGCGGTGCGAACATGGCCGTCTATTTCGCCTTTCTGAAGCCGGGTGACAAAATGCTGACCATGGATCTAACCCACGGCGGGCATTTGACCCACGGGAACAAAGCGAATTTTTCCGGGAGATTTTTTGAGATCGTTCACTACGGCGTGCGCAAAGAAGACGAGCAGATTGACTACAATCAACTGGCCGCAATGGCGCGGGAGCATCGGCCGCGGATGATCACCGTTGGGGCCAGCGCCTACCCGCGGATCATCGACTTCGAACGCATGGGCCACATCGCTCGAGACGTGGAAGCCTTCCTCATGGCGGACATAGCCCACATCGCCGGCCTGGTCGCGACGGGCCTGCACCCGAACCCGGTTCCGCACGCCGATTTTGTCACCACCACGACGCACAAAACTCTCCGCGGACCGCGCGGCGGCCTGGTGCTGTGCCGCGAACGTTACGCTAAGGAAATTGATTCGCAGGCTTTTCCGGGAATCCAGGGGGGACCTCTGATGCACGTGATCGCGGCCAAGGCCGTTTGCTTTCAGGAAGCTTTGTTGCCCACCTTCAAAGCGTATCAAGAGCAAATCGTGCGTAACGCCAAGGCCCTGGCCGAAGGGATGAAGCGCAATGGTTTTCGACTCGTCAGCGGCGGTACGGATAATCACATGATGCTGGTGGACGTCGGTGCGCGTGGATTGACTGGCAAAGAATGTCAGGCGGCGTTGGACCAGGCAGGCATCACTATCAACAAGAACACGATTCCATTCGAAACCCGTTCGCCCTTTCAGGCGAGCGGCATCCGGTTGGGAACTCCGGCAGTCACAACGCGCGGCATGAAAGAGACGGAGATGGCGGCCATCGCGGACATGATCAGCGAAGTATTGTTGGACCTCAAGAATGCCGAAGCGATCGCCAAAGTGCGCCAGCGCGTGCGCGAATTGACCGCGCGGTTTCCTTTGCCGTATTGAGCCTCGACTTCGCGCGGGTTTCAAGCAAACTGAAAGTCTTCGTTACGGTTGCCCTCGCAGAAGCCACCGACCTTTTTAAGGTTCATTGTGCGAATGAACCGCTTGGGTTTCCTCTTAACCTCGCAACCATAAAAAGTAACTAATTCAGAATGGAACAGAAGCAAACGAAGGAAACGAAGGGACTTGTAGGATAGAACGCACGGGAAAAAGCTAAGCAGGAGCAGCCTTTTGGCGGTGTTTCAAAACCTGAATGAAGTCACCAGTGACTTGCCTAACGAACCTTCGTTCTCTTCGTTAGCTTCTGTTCAATTGCATGGACTGGGAAGGAGTTCATTAGAGAGGCCTCCAAGGCCTCCAAGGTGCGTCTTGACAGCCACGCCAATATGCGGCATGATGTCTCCGTATTTAGCGACCAGATTTCCCTTGCGAAGTTGGGAGATGCGGTTCACCTTTGCAGCACGCTCCCGGTTGAAACAGCCAAACTCCGATTGAACTGATTCATTGCTGAATCGTCCAATTAGATACCGGGGCTCATAACCAGCCTCGTGAAGATCTCACCTGATCTCCACCGCTGTAATAATTTAGAGATTGATACTGATTGACTTATGCCGAGACCGACAAAAAAGGCCAAAATAAAAGGCGCCAAATCGCCCATGGCGGAGCTTCCGAGCGGAGCTCCGGGTGAAGCACCGGTGGCGCCTGCCGTTGCCGTGGCCGAGGCGCCGTCCGCGGAAGACTCCCAAACCATCCCAACGCCCATCGAGATAAGCGAACCCACCGAGACTGCCCGAACGGAGGCCAACCCGCCGGTCGTCAAGCGGCCACGTCCCACACCGCAACGAGGTCCCGAGTCGGGCGAACAACCTGGCCAGTCGAGAGCTGCACACGGCGGCAATAGGTCAGACGGTCGTGTTGCCGATGACAAAGATCATATCGCCGCGACCTCGCTCAACATCGCCAAGCTTCAGGCGATGTCCATGGCCGAGTTGAACCAAATGGCCCGCGAGTTGTCAGTCGAGAATTTTGGAACGATGCGCAAGCACGAGGTCATCTTCCATATTCTGCAAAAAAACGCCGAACGCGCCGGTGTGCTTTTTTCGGAAGGTGTTTTGGAAGTGCTTCCGGAAGGCTTCGGTTTTCTGCGCTCCCAAAGTTTTAATTACCTGCCTTGTCCCGAGGACATCTACGTCTCGCCCTCGCAAATCCGGCGTTTCGATCTGCAAACGGGCAACTTGATTGCCGGCCAAATCCGGCCTCCGAAGGAAAAAGAGCGTTTTTTTGCCCTGCTGAAAGTCGAAGCCGTGGATCAGGAAGATCCGGATAAGGCAAAAGACAAAACGCATTTCGACAATCTCACGCCCTTATTCCCGAACAAGCGCTTCATTTTGGAGACCGCTTCGGATGAATTATCCACGCGCGTTTTGGACCTGGTGTGTCCCATTGGCAAAGGAACCCGCGGCTTAATCGTAGCTCCGCCACGCACGGGCAAGACCGTGTTGATGCAGAAACTGGCCAATGCGATTTTGAAGAATAATCCGGAGGCTTATCTGTTCATCCTGCTGATCGACGAGCGTCCGGAGGAAGTCACGGATATGGAACGAACCTGTCGTGGAGCTGAAGTCATCAGCTCGACCTTCGACGAGCCGCCCGAACGGCACGTGCAGGTCGCCGAGATGGTCATTGAAAAGGCCAAACGCATGATCGAGCATAAGCGGGATGTGGTGATCCTTTTGGACTCCATCACCCGCCTGGCGCGCGCCTATAACACCGTTCAGCCGCACTCGGGCAAAATCCTTTCAGGCGGTGTCGACGCCAATGCGCTCCACAAGCCCAAGAGGTTTTTCGGGGCCGCCCGCAATATCGAAGAAGGTGGTTCCCTGACCATCATCGCAACGGCGTTGGTCGATACCGGCTCGCGCATGGACGAAGTCATTTTTGAAGAGTTCAAGGGCACGGGAAACATGGAGGTGCACCTGGATCGCGCGCTCGTGGATCGCCGCATCTTTCCCTCGATTAATATCGAACGCTCCGGCACGCGAAAAGAAGAGCTCCTGTATCATCCCGACGAATATAATAAGGTCGTCATATTGCGCCGCGCGCTGACGGGCGTGCCACCAGTGGAAGCCATGGAACTGGTGCTTAATAAGCTCAAAAAGACCGGCTCTAACATCGAGTTCTTGCTGAGCATGGCAGTGGGCTAAGCCGTGCAGGGGGGGGGTAAGTACCCCATGTTCCCACCAGTCACATCCCCGTAACCTCGCGCTCAGCGAGCATCTAATGATTGCTTGCGGAATTCGTACCAACACGCTTTTAAAGTGCAAACAACCAAGAACGTTATGCCGCCCAGATCTACACGCCCCGGCGCTGTTGCCCGGTCTGCCGCGAAACCTGTGCACCCCACCGAACGGTCCCCCCAGAAACCTGTTGAGTTCAGACTCAACCTGCCTGGAGTTAAATCGGCCACTTTAGCCGGCAGCTTTAATGACTGGGATTTAAGTCACACCCCGCTGGCAAAGGACCCGAACGGCTCCTGGAAAACGACCGTGTACCTGGCGCCTGGTCGTTACGAATATCGATTCGTGATTGACGGCGCTCAATGGTTCAGCGACCCCGGCGCCAAGGAATCCGTTCCCAACGGATTTGGCAGCACGAATTCCGTCGTGGTTGTCTGATTAGCCCGTACTGGACCTGATTGTCCGCGAGGCTCTGCTCAACGAATGCGATCGGAATGCAGAGGCCCTGCGAGAGTTGCGCCGCTGAACGCGGCGCGGACTGCGCAGCGCGCCATCCCTACCTCCATTTAATGTGGACAGCTGGCGGCCGGATTTCCATCCTGCGAAGGTGCAGTCCCGTGAGTCACCGCTAGCAGGGCTAACCTCTGAGTTCGTCAGCCCGCCCGAGCTGCTGCACCAGTTTTTCGAGCAACAGGCTTGCTCGACCCCCAATGCCACGGCATTGATTTGTGACTCGATCGCGATCTCCTACCATGAATTGGACGGCCGGTCGAACCAGTTGGCGCACTTCCTCTGCGCCCAGGGAATTGGACCGGGAACTTCGATAGCCTTACTTCTGCGCCGCTCAATGGATCTCTATGTCGGCATGCTGGCAGTGCTCAAGGCTGGAGCGGCGTATGTGCCCCTGGACCCCGAGTATCCGAACGAGCGCATTCGCTTCATTTTGGAGGACTCTGCTTCACCGTTGCTTCTTACCAGTGCCGCGCTAGCGGATAAGGCCAAGGGCTTTGAAGGCAAGATCCTGGCCCTGGAGCATTGCCGTGACGTGATAGCAAAACACCCCCGCGAGCGATGCCGTCACGGCCAGACTGAAGTCAGCTCCGAGAACCTCTGTTACGTCATCTATACCTCCGGCACTACTGGTCGCCCAAAAGGCGTCCAAATCGAACATCGAAGTGCTGCGCATTTGGTTGAGGCTGAAAAGCAAATCTTCCAGGTCGGACCGGCCGACCGTGTTTTTCAAGGCTTCTCAGTTGCTTTTGACGCCTCGGTGGAGGAGATCTGGCTGGCATTTTCCTCCGGGGCCACTTTGGTTGTGGGAACGGAGGAGAGACTGCAATCAGGCCCGGAGCTAAGTCGATATCTTCAGGAGGCAGGCGTCAGTGTTCTTTCCTGTGTGCCGACGCTACTGTCGATGCTGGAAGAGGACGTCCCTTGCCTGCGTCTGTTGATACTTGGCGGGGAAGTTTGTCCGCCGGAATTAGTCAAGAGGTGGTGGAACCCCAATCGGCGCGTTGTTAACACCTACGGGCCAACCGAAGCAACGGTGGTGTCGACTTATGCGGACTGTCATCCCAATCGGCCGGTAACCATTGGTCGACCCTTGCCGGGCTACCTCGCCTATATTTTGAACGAGCGAATGGAGTTAGCTGCGCCTGGCCAAGAGGGAGAGCTGGTTTTGGGCGGTATCGGACTGGCGCGCGGTTATCTCGGCCGGCCCGAATTAACCAAAGAAAGGTTTATTCTTCGGTCACTTGACGGCGGGCCGGTCCGGCGCTTCTATCGGACGGGAGATTGCGCGCGTTGGACCGAGGATGGCGCTTTGGAGTTTCTGGGCCGGTTGGATACCCAAGTGAAGATCCGCGGCTTTCGAGTGGAGTTGTCGGAAATCGAATCTGTTCTGCTGGAGAGCCCCGAAGTAAGCGCCGCGGCAGTGGTTCTGAGAAACAACAGCTCGGGCATTGCCCAACTTCTGGCTTATGTTGTGCCGCGCTCCACAACGACATTGGACCCGCAGGTCCTGCGCGCCAGGCTCAAGGCTCGCTTGCCAGCCTACATGGTTCCGGCCTTGCTGGAATGCATTCCCGCTCTGCCCACACTGCCGAGCGGTAAAGTCGATCGTAACGCGCTTCCGGAGCCGTCGACCCGGCCAGAGGAACCTAGCTACGGGGCGAGTGGCCCGGCCAACGGACTCGAGTTCCAAATCGTCGCGGCCTGGACCAGGCTCTTTGCTCCCGCGACGGTCTCAACCAATGATGACTTTTTCCTCGATCTGGGCGGCCACTCCTTGCTGGCCGCTCGCATGGTTTCGGAATTGCGCCGTTCGCCGGGGTTTGACGATCTCTCCATGGCGGATGTATACCGCAATACGACCGCCGCCAGCCTCGCCGCAGCTCTGGAGCACCGTCGGGCGACACGTGCTCCACCAAGAACCGCCAACCGGGGGTATCGCCAGCTCCCCCCTTCGAGGGGTCTCCCTGAAAACGACACCAACGCTCCCCCAGGATCGGAAACTGCCCAGGCCGGTCAAAACCAGGCGACGCGGCGCTCCGAAACCGTCCAGGCGATTCCCTTTTGGCGCCACTTCTTCTGCGGTGCCGCCCAACTGCTGAGCCTGGGATTTGTTTTGAGTTTTTTTGCATTGCAGTGGCTGGCGCCGTACCTGACCTACACCGTGCTGGTCGAAGAGGAATATGACTTTGTCCCCGCGGTTCTGGGCGGATTCGCCAGCCTGGTTCTCCTTTATCCAGTCATGTTGGCGCTCGCGATTGCTCTGAAATGGATTATCATCGGCCGGTATAAACCCGGGTCTTATCCCTTGTGGGGTTGGTACTATTTCCGTTTCTGGTTGGCCACTTCCATCGAAGCCACGCTTCCGGTCAGTTACTTGGCCGGAACGCCACTCCTGAGCCTATATCTGCGACTGATGGGCGCGAGGATTGGCAGAAACGTATTTATCCATTCGGACAATTTTGCCATCCACGATCTCCTGAGCATCGGGGAGGATTCCAGCATTAACGCCGACGCCACGCTGCTCGGCTATTCGGTTAACGATGGATTTCTTAATATCGGCGCTATTACTATTGGGGACCGATGCTTTGTCGGTGCCCGCGCGGTGGTTGGTGAGAACGCCGCCATGGCCGATGACTCCGCTCTGGAGGATCTTTCCCTCTTGCCGGCGGGACAGAGGATTGGCCGCGAGGAAACCTGGATTGGCTCTCCGGCACAACGGCGAACAACCGACAAACGGCGGGCGCCAGAGCCCGAATCTCCCGATGTGGACGCCCTTGGCCGGCCCCTGGACGCCGATTTTGAAGCGCGCCTGCCAGTATCAACCGCCACTGCGCCGTTCAGCCGCTTTGGTTTTGCCATTTTGCACGGCATCGGTCTGTTGATTTTTCCCGTCTTGGTGGTCTCGGCCTTGTTCCCCGGGATTGCTTTGATGAATCGGTTAAATTACCTGGACCCCTATTATTGGTATTTGTTCCTCTCGCCCCTGGTGGCAGTCTCTTTCGTCGGGTTGCTATGCCTGGAAATCGCCGCGCTGAAGTGGCTGCTTTTGGGCAAAATCCGTCCGGGCGTTCACCGGTTGGACAGCTGGTACTACGTGCGAAAATGGTTTGTCGACAAAACCATTGAATTGAGCCTCGACGTCGTGGGGCCGCTTTATGCCTCCGTTTACTTGAGCCCTTGGTACAAGTTGCTCGGCGCCAAAATGGGCCGAGGCGCCGAAATCTCCACCGCTTCGTTCATTTCACCAGATTTGCTTTCCATCGGCGAGGAGAGCTTTATTGCCGACAACGTCTCCCTGGGTGCTCCACGCGTCCGCGCAGGTTTCATAAGTATCGATCGCAACCAGATCGGCAGGCGCGCTTTTATCGGCAACAGCGCGATGCTGCCTCCGGGAACGGTCATCGGAGATAGTGTTCTCATTGGGTGCCTCTCCGCTCCGCCCGAGCGACGAGCGGACGCGCTGCAAGAGGACAGCGCCTGGCTTGGCTCACCGGCCTTGTTCCTGAAGCAGCGTCTCAAAAACGCCGCTTTCGGAGAGGAGGCCACTTACAACCCGCCCGCCCGTTTGCGCGCGTTGCGGGCCGCCATCGAGTTTGTCCGCATCATCACTCCGTCAACCGGCTTCATTATTCTGACCAGCTTTCTCTTCTCCGCTTTGTTGCTCCTGCACGATTGGTTTAGCCTCGGCCGAACCTTGCTCTTTTTTCCCGTGCTTTATCTTGGCTGCGGGCTGAGCGCCACGGCCTTTACCATCCTGGCCAAGTGGACACTAGTTGGCAGGTACCGGCCCGGCGAAAAGCCTTTATGGAGCACGTTCGTTTGGCGGAATGAGTTGATTAATGCGCTACACGAGCACCTGGCCAGTCCGTTTCTTATAGGCTTGCTCACCGGCACCCCGTTTCTCGCCTGGTACCTCAGGCTGCTCGGAGCTAAAATTGGCCGGCGAGTTTACCTGGAAACAACTGATTTCAGCGAGTTCGACCTGGCTCACGTGGGGGACGAAGCCGCTCTGAACTCGGATTGCACAGTCCAGACGCACTTGTTCGAAGATCGCGTCATGAAGATGTCGCATGTGGACATTGGGGCCGGATGCAGCGTGGGCGCTGGGTCGCTGGTTTTGTACGATACCCGCATGGAACCATCTTCCAGGCTCGGGCCGCTCTCGCTGTTGATGAAGGGGGAAAGCCTTCCGGCCGGCACCTCGTGGACTGGCGTTCCAGCTCAGCTGAGCTAGCGCACGCGGGAAAGGCTCAACTGCCACGAAAATGTTCCCGGCGCGGATCGGTCGCTTCGATGATAACGCTGACCGATTTCTGATTGAAACCCTTGAAACCCCCGTGTCGCTGCAGGTTTTCCAGGTGACTGCCAATAGCTCCTTCGGCCCTAAACCGTTCCAGCTGTTCGCGTGTAATCTGTTTTGCCTCAAAGAGTGTTTCCAAGCGCTCCTGGGCCACCGGCCAGCGTTCGCCTTCGGTAAATGCCTGGCGTAGGAATTGGAAGTCGGAGAAAGGCGCCATCGTTTTAACGCCCCTTGCCTTGAGTTGAGTTTGCAACAGACCGAAATCAAACCGTGCTTCCAGGTGATGCATTCCGGCTTGGAGAAAGCTCTCTCCGTGCAGGCCGACCCAAAGCCCAACCGTGCCCAAGCGTGGCGTCGCGGGGATCTTAACACTCGAGAAATCGATCGCCACCTCTTCGGGCAACAGATCCACGTCTGCGAAAACAACGATCCCGGTGACGGGGTTTTCCAGGATTTGCGCGCCCCAGCCCGCTTCGGCCCCGGCATAGAAACGTTCTCGTTTGCGAAACCCGAGCTGAAGGAGAAACTGAATCAAGTCCACAAAGTGGCGGCGCGAGCTTCTAAAAGTATGATGATCATGATTGCCCCAGCCCAGGCCCAACTGGTCCTGGCGGTGCTTCTGCACACGGGCCGCTTGATTCCTGTTTTGCCAGTACCTCCGTTCTTCTTCGAAGAAATACTGGCAGGCGCGATCCTGGCCGACCAAGGCGACAACGCGCTTTAAAATCTCAGTGGCCGCCATGAAACCTTCTGCCTCGTCGGCCAGGCGCCGTGGGCGGGTCCGCCATAATTCTCTGGCCTTGATAATTGCCTCAAGGTCTGCCGGATTCAGCCGGGCACCGACAAATCCGCAATAGGCGTGTCGTTCGACCGCCTCCAGCGAGGTGCCTCCTTCCTGTGCCACGATGACCGCACGATAGCGGGAGAAAGGCTCGCCAACTATTTCGCTTCGCAAATGATGACCGGCAACAAAGTCGACCACCGACTCTGGCCGCAGGGCGATCCTCAAGGCGTTGCGTGGCGTGCCACGCCGCAATCGTACTCGCGGCAGAGTTGCTCGCGGGTGCGCCAGCACGCGTTCTCCGTCCGGTGCATCGAAGCTGGTTTCGGGCACGAATCCGACCGCCGCCAGCGCATCTTCCTGCTCCAATCCCACCGAGAAATGGTCAATCCATTCAAAAAAATCCGTGGCCGTCTCTTCACGCAGGCGTTCCGAAAGCACTTTGGCGAAAGAGTTTTCTGCGAAAAACTGGTCGAGAATCCGGCGAAGGAGCGTCTCTGCCTCCGGCGCGAGCGGCCAATCGAATGAATCCGCGCTGGGCGGGTCCTTGAGGGTGCCCTGTGCTTTAATCATATGCTTTTTCACGATACTTCATCGTTGCCGCGATTCAACGGCTCCTTCCCCTTCCTATTCTCATCGCGACGCTACGAACTGGCGCTGGTATAATGGCGGACGGAACTACGCCAGCCGGCTTCCGATATCAAAAAGCAAACCACGCTCATGGCCAGCAGCAGGAACAAATAACGGGGCGAAAACTTGTTCACCAGCAAGCGCACCGGCACGTTCGTCACCAGCAGCATCGGTATTGCAAAAGTGAAGAAGGCCTTGAACAGCCCGCGAAAAGCTTCATCGGGCATCCGGGCAATCTGAAACAAATTGTAATACCCCCAAACAATTCCCTGTGCCCGGACGGTCCAAAAGCTGATGCTCGCCAGGAGGAACATCAACGAGTAATGAATCAGCACTCCAACCAGGCTAAGCACTAGAAAGCCCGCGACCTGCAAAACGCTTGGCGCCAAATGCAATCGGTATCCGGCGTAAATCATCACTCCCAGCGCCGAAAGCGCGTTGATGAAGCCCCCAAGATCCACCTGGCGAAGCGACACAACGAAACGCGTGTTCACCGGCAGCAGCAGCAAAAAATCAAGTTTGCCCGTGCGCACCAACTCCGAAAGATTGGTGCAATTAACGAGAAAAAAAGCCTGGAAAACCTGCTGAATCAGGTGGCTTGCGCCGATGAGCATGACCACCTGCCACTTGGTCCACGTTCCAATGTGGTCGGTATGGAGATACAGAACCCCGATGAAGCAAAGTTGGAGTCCAAACCAAAGCATTTCGACCACAATCCAGAGCAAGAAATTCGACTTAAAGCTCATTTCGCGCGTGACCGAGTTCTTCCATAAGGCGGCATAGATCTTCAAATAGCGCACTGTGCTTGAACTCAAGCCAGCCGTTTGACGCGAATTATCTCGGTTCATCATCTTTCATCCTCCAACGGCCGAGTATTTCTTGATGCCGCGCTGCCACATAAAACGCGCGAAGCCATAGGACGCCGCCACCCACCCAAACTGGACGAGCATTCCCTTGGCCAGGGCGAGCCCCGAGATTTTGCCCATGTAGATGCCCACTGGAAAATAAAGCTGGTAGGGAAACGGTGTGAAGAAAAGCGCCTGCGACAGGCCGCGCGGGAGAATGTCCAGGGGGAACATATGTCCGCTGGCGATGTACTCGAAGGCAAAGAGGATGAAGATAAAAGTGGAAACCTCCAGCACCCAAAAGGCCAGCAGTGCCATCGCGTAGCTCGTAAAGAACTGGAGCAGCGCCGTGAACAGCACCGAAATGGCAAAAAGTACCAGCGCTTGCCAATCCGCGGGCGGCACCAGGTACTGGTGAAGGGATACCAGGAAAAGAGCCAGGGGTATGGCGGCCACCGCCAGATAAGTGATCCGCCCGGAAACGAACAGGCAGAGCCGGTAAGTCAGGTAATCGATCGGCTTCAGCAGGAATTGGCTGATATTGCCATCCTTGATGTCCGCGGCGATTTGCCAGTCATCCTCATTGACCGCCGTCAGCGCGTCGACAATCGTCACGACGAGATAATAGGACGTCATCTCCGCGAGGGTGTAGGTGCCCACCTGTGATCCCTGGCCGTTACCGGAGTAAATCGTGCGCCATAGATAGAGAATCGCCAGCAATGGGATCAGGCCGAAGAGCGTTCTTGCCAGGAAATTAAAACGGTACGTCAGATTATTCTGAATTCCTACGTTGATGACGTACCAGTATTTCTTCATGAATAGGTCCGCGCCCAGTGTAGTGCCAGGTTCGTGTTTTGTGAAGCCAAGGGTACCTGTGATCCTAACAAGATAGCCTCCCCTTCTTTGCGGTTTTCGGGTTTAGAGAGAGAAGGGAAGTTATTATTGCAACAACCCTTACAGCGCCCGCTCGACTGCCGCCAGCAGTTCTTCCGGCAAGAATGGTTTGCTCAGGACTGCCGCGGCTCCCAGACGCGTGGCAACTGACAGCATTGTCGCGCCCGTGGGCTTTCCCGACATCGCAACAATGCGCACCTCGGGAAATTCCATGCGGAGCTGTTGGATGGTTTCGAGCCCTTCTTGACCTGGCATATACAAATCCGTAATCACCAAATCGACCGGCTTAGCCCGATACTCCTGGATTCCTTGCTTGCCATCGGAAGCCAAAGCCACCGTATGCCCCGCCGGTTCAAGCGTGCTGAGCAGAACCTCGCGCGTATCGGGATCGTCGTCGATGACCAGGATCGATGCCATTTCTGTTCAAGTTCAGGTACGGAGGGAGAAGCGTCAAGATACGTCGAGTGTTTTTTATTAATGTGACTCATCGTCTACATTTAGGTCGCCAAGCAGTTCTTACTACTGCTGCATCGCGAGCTGGACACCACCAGGCAGGGACGGTGCGCTGCGCCGTCCGTGGTGCCGCGTTCAGCGCGCACTTGCGAGTTGACCTCATGTGTCTTGGGGATTTTACTGGTTGGATGCGAACCGCTGTTTTGGCCATCGCGCTGGGCGCCCTGCTGCTGGCCGGGTGCGCCGCGCACCGAGGTTCGGGTTCGTTCAGCGAAGTGCCCAACGTGAGCAAGCCATCGGTTTCTTTGCCCAGGGAGGAAATGAGTGTCACGGCCGATGATCGCCTGGTGGGGAAGGTGACAAAAGTGAACGCGGAAGGACGTTTCGTAGTGCTGACTTTCCCTATCGGCCACCTGCCCGCTTTGCAACAGCGACTCAGCGTTTATCGGCTCGGCTTGAAAGTCGGAGACATCCGTGTAACCGGCCCGCAGATGGATGACAGCGTCGTGGGCGACATCTTGGCCGGCGATGCCCAGGCCGGGGACGAAGTCCGGGCCCAATGACCTTCCTGCCCATTGTCTCGCGGGAATTGCGCCTGGCCTCCCGTAGGCGCGGCACTTACTGGATTCGCTCCGGCGCCGCCCTGATCATCATGCTCGTGGGCACCTGGCTTTTTCTCATCCTCCGTGGCGAGGCCCCCAAGGACCTGGCGATGGTCCTCTTTTGCGTGCTCACGGGAGGTGCCGTGCTTTTCGCGCTGGTGAGCGGTCCCCGTTCGACCGCCGACTCCATTAGTGAAGAAAAGCGGGAAGGAACCCTTGGGTTGCTGTTTCTGACCGATCTAAAGGGCTACGACATCGTTTTGGGCAAGATGGTTGCCGGCTCGCTCAACTCATTTTACAGCGTCGTGGCGGTGTTGCCGATGCTGGCCATTCCGCTTTTGATGGGAGGCGGGATCACCCTCGCTGAGTTTGGGCGCATGGCCCTGGTGACCATCAGTGCTCTATTCTTCTCGCTCACTTTGGGAATCTGTGTTTCGTCGATGAGCCGCTCTGCCCAAAAGGCCGCGGCGGTTACCTCTCTGCTGATCGTATTTTTCGCGGCGGGACTGCCCGCCTGTGGGGCTTTGCTGGCGACCATCGCCAAATCGGCGGCGGTGAATTTTTTATTTTTGGCGCCCAGCGCCGGCTTTTCTTATTACCTGGCCTTTGAGTCCCAGTACAAGCTTTCGAAAACCTGGTTCTGGGGCTCGATCGGGTTCTTGCAGGTTGGTTCCTGGTTTTGTTTGGTCCTGGCCAGCGTTATTGCCCCGCGTTCCTGGCAGGAGCGGACCCCGGGTCAGAGTGCGCTGGGCTGGCGGGAGTGGTGGAAACACTGGAACTACGGTTGGGGTCCCGAGCGGGCCGTCTTGCGGCGATGGATGCTGGACACCAACCCGGTCTTTTGGCTGACCGCCCGAATGCGCTCCAAACCGGCAATGGTCTGGGCCTTCCTGGGTTTGCTGGCGAGCGGCTGGTGCGCGGGATGGTGGAAATTCCGCAACGAGTGGCTCAACGAGGGGATTTACATGACCACGGCGATCATTGTCAATTTGGCGCTACGCTATTGGTTCGCCGGAGAATCAACACGCTTAATGGCTGAGAACCGAAAAAGCGGTGGCTTGGAACTCTTGTTGTCAACACCTCTGCATGTCCGGGACATCCTTCGGGGCCAGTGGCTGGCCTTGCGGAGCCAGTTCTTGGGTCCGGCGCTTGGTGTTTTGTTCGTCGAGTGCCTCTTTATGGTGGCCACCATCAGGAACGCCATTCCCGACGAAGGCCGAATTTTTTGGTTTGCGCTTTGGACTGCCGGGATGTTGATGTTGGTGGCGGATTTGGTGGCGCTTTATTGGGTCGGCATGTGGCTGGGGCTCACCGCCAGGAATCCAATCCGCGCCATGGGTGGCAGTCTGGCGAGGATATTGATTCTACCCTGGGCCGGGTACGGGCTGGTGCTCCTGGTGATGGTGCTGCGAGAGTTCGGACCGCGCTCCTATCAAGCGAGCCCCGACTGGAAGTTTTTCGTCGGCCTTTGGTTCGGTCTGGGGATTGGAGTGGACATCGCCTTTGGGGCCTGGGCGAGGCAAAAATTGCTCACGGAATTTCGCCTGGCCGCTCAACAACAGTACGAATCCAAGAAGGATTTCTGGAGGCGGTGGTTCGGCAGCCTGAGGCCCCATGTCTCCGGATTGCCTACCGGCAATTGGGACCCCAAGGTCGGTGGCTAGCTTAGCTAGCTATAGCTAAGCTAAGGACTGATCGCCCTGAACTTCCAACACGGAACGTCCAACATCCAGCGTCGAACGAGGAAAGAAGCGGCCCTGCCCCATGTGCCTGGACTTCGAGGTTGGAAGTTGGACGTTGAGTGTTGGATTGCCCTGACGGTCGCCGTCCCGTTGGCCTGAGCCCCAAGGCGGAATCCTTCCCCCCACCCGAGATTTGTCGGCGAAACACCTACAAACGCTGTTCGCGAGAGCCTGACAGGATTACCGGAAGCCATCCGATTCTGCCGGCCTGCAGAGATGGGCAGGCTGTGGGCACTATGCGAAAAGCTATCAGTGTCGCAATGGGCCTGGTGTTGTTCGCCGCCACCGCGCAGACGGGGTGGGGCGCTGCCAGCGGAGGAAACACCAACGTAGCCAGCGGTGGAACTTCCGGCGGCGGTGGCACCAATCCGCCTGCCGTGGCAACCAATGCTGTGCCGGGAGCCAACCTTGTCGACTACATCACTCCGCACCTGCCGAACGTGGGAGATAACACCTTGCACGTCTTAACGCCCAGGTTGCTGGAGTTGAAGCTGATTACCACCAAACAGCCGGACCCGGCTCAGGCCACCCAATGGAACTTTGTTGATTCAAACTTCCAGCTTAGCTTGCCATCCCTCGGCTCTTTGGCCGTTACGGCCGACGGTAACCCGCTGGCGGTCGCCGCGGTGGGTTTCAAACGCCGGCCGCTCTACGCTCCGATGAGTGGTTATGATTTGCGGATTGAGAACTCGCTCTATCTGCAACTGGTGGGCCCCATCTCGGATAACCAGACGATCCAGGTGAGCAATCCGGATGGGACGCTCTGGAGTTCGAGCGTGCAGTTCGCGGCCAAAGTGGACCCGCTGCGCTACAGCCCGGCAATCCATGTCAACCAGGAAGGATACATGCCCAACTACGCGAAGCAGGCGATGGTTGGCTATTATGCCGGCAGCCTGGGTGAAATCAGCGTTCCGGCTTCCGCGGGTTTCAAAATCGTGGATGCCAATACCGGTGCGCAGGTTTATCAGGGACAGCTGGTTCAGCGTCAGGATTCGGGCTACACCTACACGCCCACGCCCTACCAACAAGTCTACCAGGCCGATTTCAGCAGCTTTACGACTCCCGGTGAGTACCGGCTGGTGGTGCCCGGTATGGGGGCGTCACTTCCATTCCTAATCCACGAAGGGGTGGCGATGGACTTCGCGCGTGCCTACGCGTTGGGCCTTTATCATCAGCGCTGTGGCACCAACATCGCGATGCCCTATACCCGCTTTACCCATGACATTTGTCATGCCGCGCCAGCCAGTGTGCCGGCCTCAGCCAGCACATTTCCGTTCACCTGGACCACCGTCGCGGGTTATGCCAATACACTGAATGCCAACAATCCGCCTCAGATTGCACCCGCGCTGACCAGTCCCTCGGCGCAACTGTTCCCATACGTGAATCAGGGGCCGGTGGACGTTTCCGGGGGCCACCACGATGCGGGTGATTACAGCAAGTATACGATCAACAGCGCCAGCCTCGTGGCTTACCTTATGTTTGCCGTCGATTCCCTGCCCGGAGTGGCCGCGTTGGACAACCTGGGCATTCCCGAAAGCGGCGACGGTATCAGCGATGTGATGCAGGAAGCCAAATGGGAAGCGGATTTCCTGGCGAAAATGCAGGACAGCGATGGCGGCTTCTATTTCCTGGTCTATCCGCAGAACCGCGAGTACGAAAGCAACGTCACGCCGGACCACGGCGATCCACAGGTTGTCTGGCCCAAGACCACTTCGGTGACTGCGGCTTCCGTGGCGGCTTTGGCGCAATGCGCGACGTCGCCCCTGTTCAAAAAGACCTACCCGGCCGCGGCGGCCAGTTATATGGCTAAAGCGCAATTGGGCTGGCAGTTCCTCATGAACGCAGTCTCCAAATATGGCAAGAAGGGCGCTTACCAGAAGATCACGCATTATGGCGACAATTTCGCCGACAACGACGAGATGACCTGGGCTGCCTGCCAGATGTATCTGGCCACCGGGGACAACTCGATTCACCAGCTTTTGTTATCGTGGTTCAATCCAGCCGACCCTGCCACCTGGCGTTGGGGCTGGTGGCATATGTCCGAATGCTACGGCCACACGATTCGCAGTTACGCCTTCGCCGTGCAGAGCGGCCGTGCCGCCGCCAGCCAGCTTGATTCCACCTTCCTGACCAATTGCCAGACACAAATCGCGGCAGCCGGTGACGATATGCTGAGTTTTTCGCAGCAGAACGCTTACGGAAGCAGCTTCCCCATGGATACCAAAGCGGTCCAGAGTGCCGGCTGGTACTTCTCGACCGACCAGGCTTTCGACCTGGCGGTAGCTTACCAGCTCAATCCCAACTCGCAGTACATGACAGCGATGTTAGCCAACATGAATTATGAAGGAGGCTGCAACCCGCTGAACCTCTCGTTCGTTACGGGCCTGGGGTACAAGCGCCAGCGCGACATCGTCAGTCAATGGGCGCTCAACGACACCCGCGTGCTGCCGCCCTCGGGGATCCCAGTCGGTAACATCGGCGCCACGTTTGGCTACCTATGGGATTACGGCGCCGAACTGGAGAACTTGTGTTTTCCTTCAGACGGGGCCACGGTGGCGCCCTATCCATTTTACGACCGTTGGGGAGACAGTTGGAATGTCAGCAGCGAAATGGTCGTTCTCAACCAGGCCCGCAGCATCGGAACACTGGCGTTCCTGGCCGCACAAACGTCGTATCAGACCCAGGTCTGGCAAGCGCCCGGCAATGCGCAGATCACCGTGCCGAACGCGACTGTGCCCGTCGGCCAACCTGTCACGGTGTCTTTGCAGGCTCCGGGACTGGATTTAAGCAGTGCCCGGGTCACCTGGGAAGCCCGTGGTCAGGAACCCGATTTTGGCGCGATCTTTACTTTTTCGCCAAAAAATAACGGCACACAATGGGTCGAAGCGGAAGCACAGTTCCCCGACGGCCGCAGGGTGTTTGCCAAGGCTAGCTTCGAGGCAAACTCGCCGAATATCGTTTGGGTGGATGATTCGCTCCCGGCCGGGGCCGTCCCGGGAGCAGATGGTGGCGACTCCTGGAATTGGGTTAGTTCCAACCCTGCGCCGGTCTCCGGCACCCTGGAGCACCAGTCAACCACGGCGCCCGGATCGCATCAGCATTATTTCGTTAATGCCACCGCGACTTTGACCATCGGAACCGGAAACGTTCTTTACGCCTACGTTTATCTGGATCCCGCGGCCCTGCCCTCCGAGATCATGCTGCAGTGGAATGATGGCACAACATGGAACCATCGGGCCTATTGGGGCGCCAACAACCTTAGCTGGGGCGTCGATGGCACTCCGGGCCGTCATTATATGGGCGCCCTGCCGCCTGCCGGCCAATGGTTACAACTGAAAGTGCCGGCCAGCCAGGTCAACCTGGAAGGCAGCACGATCAACGGCATGGCGTTCACTCTCTATAATGGAGGAGCTACCTGGGATGCGGCGGGCTGCCTGAGCAGCAGTGGCAACACCGTCCCGGCGTCCCTGCGATTGTCCACTAACGGCGCCATCCTGACCTGGGCCAGCAATTCCAGCAAACAGTACCACGTTGCTTACAAGAATAATTTGACGGATCCTGTCTGGATTCCGATCGGCCAGGTCACTGCCACGGACTCAACCTGTTCCTGGATCGATAACACGGCCACGGCCAACGGCCAGCGCTTCTATTCGATTGCCCAGGTGGATTAACTTCCAACGTCAGAGGATCAAATGTTTGCCGCCGGTCTGCGGTCTCCGGCGCGCTTTCGGTATCTCGAAACGAGATGTGTGACCAGAGAGCGGGCGAGCGGCACATACTTCCGATACAGCCGCAAAGCCAGCAGGGCAGTGGCCAGGCCGCCTTTGATCCCGGCGTGCGCAGCCGCGTCGCCCGAGGCGCCAGGTTCAACCTGGCCCTTGGTTCGGTTTTTTGAAAACAGACGCAGCAGTGGGGCTGCGACTGGCAGGCCGAGGAGCAGCCACGGACCAATGCTACGGACCTTATCCACTCGCTTGCGCAGGCTTTCGATGGAAAGGGCCAGGTTTTGAAGTTCGGACTTGAGGTTTTCGCGACAAATCTCGCTCTGGTTTACCAACGCGCGTTTTCTGGCCAGCAGGTCCTCTATTTCAGAGATTCCAACCATAATCGATCTTTTCTGAATTGGTCGATGCTCTCGGCGAAGGGTTGACGATTCAGAATGCCTCTGAGTCTCAACCCGGCACCGATGGCGGCCAGGACGTAAAGCACGGCAAAACCGGCGGTCACGTACAGCCGAGCGCTGGCGGGAAACAAAAAGATAATCGTCACCGTTAAGAACAGGACTCCCAACATGCTGCACAGTAACAAGCCTATCGCATAGAGCATCAGGTCCATCAGCCGTAGACGCTCCTCCTGCCATTCCACCGCCAGCAATTCGACGCGCGTCTGGACTCCCTTCAACGCAACGTGGCCAACTCGGCCGACCAGTGTCGCTAAACCGGGAGTGTCGTGGTTGGTTGCGGCGATCATCTACGGTTAGCGAGGATCCCCACCAGCACACCAATCCCGAACGCGATTCCCAGCGATTCATAAGGATGTTCGCGGATCAACAGGTTGGTCGCCTTGGCGCTGGAGAGGACTCGTTCCTGAAGCTGTCGTTGCGTGTCTTTGGCGACCTCCAGTGCGGCAGCCAACCGCTCTCTGGCTGCCTGTCCGCGTTCGCCCAACTCACGCGCTCCAGCCTTTAGCAATTGCTCCCCGTCTTTAATAACGGTCTTTATGTCGTGCAATAGTTTCTCCGTCGATGCCTCGATATCTTCCGCGGATCTGGTTTCCATAATGTTTACTCTAAGCCTAAGTGTGGTGTGTTTTACGCGGGAAAGCGTGTTATTGAGGCAAAGTATAATGGAAACGAGGCGGGCCCGGCTATGGGGTATGTTGCCCGCAGCGTCCCACTTCGGTGAGGGAAATTGGCAGCTGTACTTTCAGTCTCCTTTGCGGCCTTGGCGATCTCTGCGTGAGGCCGGCTTCAACGCGACTGAAATTATTACGCCGCAGGGACCCCGACGCATCCTTAAAAATCGATGGCCAGGATTTCGTGATCGAGAATAGGTCCGGTGGTGACGGTCAACTCGGAGCGGGAGCGAACGAAGGCCGAGGTTCGATTGGCGGCCAGCAGTCTGACACTTCGGACTTTTGCCCCCGAAGGCACGCGGAGGCGGATCTTTTGTTCACTAACCGGCAGCAGTTCGCGGAAGGGACCTTTCATCATCATGGGATTGGTCAGGTTCACCAGGTGAACAGTCATGGAATTCTTCTGGCGCCAAAGCGTGACATCGAGCACGCCCGGCCCGGTCACGATGACCGGCGGTTCCTCATTGGTCGCCCAATGCACCGCGTTGGCGAGGAGTTTGCCGTGGTCGACACACAGAACGTCCCAGAACGTGCGGTCGATGTCCCAGGGAAAGTAAACGACCCGGCCCTCGCCGCGTTCCCGCAGAAACACCTCGGCCGTGTCGGTTTGGGCGACTCGCGGATAGACCTTTTCCATCGGAAGATCCGGATAGGAAGGAATCAGCGTTAAAGGCCCAACCGTACTTGGCTCGGATGACTCGACATTCAATCGCCAGGTGCCATTGACGATGCGTGGCGCGTCTTCGAGCCCTTTGAGCAAAACCGCGGCGTTTGGCGCCGAGTGATCCAGCCGCAGGTAAGCGTTGTGCATGGGACCCTCAGCCTGGCCTTTGAAGGTCAGACCGAACAATTTGTTCAGTCCGAAGTCCTTTCGAGGTTCCCCCCATTCATTGCACAAAGAAGTTTCGTAAGTCGCAACAAGTCCGCCGCCGCCTTCAACGAATTGTTGCAACTGAGCGCATTGGCCGTCGGAGAGCGCGGCGATGTTTGGCAGGATCAGCGTTTTGAATTGGCTTAGGTGGGCGGAATCGAGGAGCTGGTCGTGGGCCATCTCGAAGGGAATACGCGCTTCGATTAGCGCCTGGCACCAGCCCAAAGTGGGATCATCAATCTTATCGCGCGGCCGGTCCTGTCCGTAAAACCAGGCGGTCTGCTGTGAATAAACCAAGGCCACACGAGCCAAGGGCGCTTCATTTCGCAAATATTTTTCCCACCGATAGTATCGCGAGTAGATTTCCTCGACCGGCTTTAGCCACCGCTCGTCATGGAGTGTGCCGGAAAATTTGGTGAACCAGGGCCGTAGCCCGTTGGCGACGCCATCGGCGACCCAGATCCGGATTTCCGCGTCGCTCTGGACCGAATCTTTCCAACGATAGGGCTCTTCCAGGCCAACACTAAAAATTCCTACAATCGGTTTGCGGCCCATGGTGGCGCGAAACTCTTTGCCGTTCTTGCCATTAGCCCACGGAGCGGTCAACCCGCGCCGGGCCTGTCGATCCGCGAATAGAGTGTCGGCCAACTCGCCGATTTTTTTCATGTCCAGCGCACTGGTGGCTCCGCCGCCGGTGTTGGGAATGACCCGGGCGTCGGGGTTGATCTTACGGATTTCGGCATCCCACAAACGCCACAAATCGAAAAGCCGTTGCTGACGCCACAGAATGTAAGCTCGCCGAGCGTGGTCTTGTGGGTTGTTTGTAGCAGGAAGATCGTAGCCGCTCGCGTCCTTGAAGTTCTTACGGCAGTGCTCGCAGTAGCACATGCCAGAGCCATCCCAACGGTTGATGAAAATCCCGTCAACGTGGTAGCGCGACATGATCTCCTTTTTGACCTCGGTCATGAACTCGAAGTTGTATGGGCCGAGCGCGCAAGTGACCCACATCTCGGGCGAAGCCCAATGGCGGCGCGGCTTGCCTGCGAAATCCACCGCAATCCAATCCGGGTGCGCCCGCTGAACGTCGTCATAAGTCGCATGCGGATCGGTGCGGGCTACTACGACCATGCCGAGCTTTCGGCACCCGGCCACCAACGTCCCGAATGGATCGGAATCTTTGAGCCAGGCGCTTCGGTGGTGGAATGGGATCTGCGTCGGGTAATAAGCGACACAGCCGCCAGCGCTCAGGCACGCGGCGTCGGAATGTGTGCGTTGGAAGTAATCGATCCAGAATTGTGGATCGAATTTGCCGGGATCGTCCTCCACCAAGGTGAGCTGTGCCCAGCGCATGGCGCGCTCAACCCAAGCCGGAGGAGGAGTGGACGATGGCTCGGCGGCTGGAAGTAGGAGCTCAACGTTGCCCAAGGCAACGGCGGTTCCTCCGACGGTCACGGTTTCCAAAAAACGGCGGCGGGAGGTAGAGGACTGTGTATGCATGTGTAGTGAAGCTAACCCCTCTCATGAAGCGCGCGCAACAGTTCTGGCAAAGTTGCGCAGACTTTGAGTCTCACGCCACTAGGATTTTGATCGTCCACAGCCTGTTCTGGGAGTGCTCCGCAGAGGCTGAAAGCCCCAAATGCTATAGCCCGGGCTGGAGCGAGCAGCGCAAGCGCAGGCCCGGGTAGACGGTCCTCTAATGAATCCCGAGCCCTGTTAAGGGCGTCACATCCTCCACAAATCCCGGTTTCGTAACGTTCAGTTCTCCCCGTTTCGGCCCTACAGGTCCTCAAAAGATCCATTTGGTGCCTTCCCTGGGCCTTCGCTTCGCTCCAGCCCAGGCTCTCACATGCCAGGCTTTCAGCCCTGGTGGCTCACAGATAGCTCAACCACCAGTCGCGGCGGCGTTGTTTCACCTGGGCAAACCAGCGGCACAGCGGGTAGAGCAGAAGGACCGCTGTTAGCCACAGCACATCTCAGATGACCTTAACTGATTGCGAGACTTTGGAGTGAGGTGACGGTGAGTTCTTTGACTCGAAAGCGCGGCTTGCCCGGAAGTTCCGAGGTGATGAACTCCTTTACACCCTGCAACCTTCGTTTGCTTGTGTTCGGTAACCGGTCAATCCTGTCTTTCCTGCTATCCGCGAAAATCCGCGTCATCCGCGGTTCAAAATTCGGCCGCCAAATTTCTTCGCAGCCGGCGCCGAGTCTTCTAAAAGTTGGACAACGAGACATCGGCCGCTAAGCTCTCGCGCGATGAAAAAAAAGGCTTATGCCCGGGCGGGCGTGGATATCGATCTGGGAAACAAAGTGAAGTCCACCCTGCCGGCGTTGCTGGCCGCGACTCATCGCAAGGGCGTGCTGGGCAAGGTCGGGGGATTCGGCGGGCTTTTCGCCCTGGACTGCCGAAAATATCGGCAACCGGTCCTGGTTTCGAGCGTGGACGGAGTGGGCACGAAACTCAAGGTCGCCTTTGCGATGAACCGGCACGACACGATTGGGCAGGACCTCGTCAACCACTGCGTCAACGACATCGCCGTGTTGGGCGCCGAGCCGTTGTTTTTTTTGGATTACCTCGGCACCGGAAAATTGGAACCGCGCGTTTTCAGCCAAATCATCGAGGGTTTTGCCAAAGCCTGCGCCGAAAACGGCTGCGCCCTGATTGGCGGTGAAACCGCGCAAATGCCGGGGTTCTACCAGGCGGGTGAATACGACGTGAGCGGCACTATTGTCGGTGTGGTGGAAAAGAGCCGGATGCTGGACGGGAAATCCATCCGGCCGGGAGATAGGGTGATTGGCCTGGGCTCCAGCGGCTTGCACACCAACGGCTATTCTCTGGCGCGAAAGATTCTCTTCGAACAAATGCGTCTCAAACCCTCGAGCCGGTTGCCTGCGTTATCCGGCACGATCGGCGAGGAGTTGCTAAAGGTGCACGTCAGCTATGGCCCGCTGGTTCAACAATTGCTGAAGAAGTTCAACCGCGGAACGACGCCGGCCATCAAAGGCCTGGCCCACATCACCGGCGGCGGCTTCATTGACAACATCCCGCGCGTCCTGCCGCGGAATTGTGATGTGGTGATCCAGAAAGGCACCTGGGACGTGCTCCCACTTTTCCAAATCCTGCAGAAACACGGCAAGGTGCCTGAAGACGAAGTTTACCAGGTGTTCAATATGGGGATTGGGATGACCATCATTGTTTCGGCACGGGAGACGGAAGCTGTTCAAGCCTTCATCACGCGTCAAAAACAAAAAGCCTGGCTCATTGGCGAAGTCGTGAAGGGCAGGGGCGAGGCCCGCGTCACGCACTAAGCTCAAGCCCTCGGTGGGGCGAGGCTCCCGCCGAGCCCTGCGCCGCGAGTGGAACAGAAGCTAACAAAGAGAACGAAGACTCATGTTTGGGTGCGGCTTGTGAGCAGGCCGCTTGTTAGCTCGCCGAAGTGCCTTTAGTTTCTGTCGACCCTGAGTGATAGGCCAGTCCGGTCATGGTTAGCAATGGTAACACAAAAACGTGCTCCTTTTCATCGTATACGACCACGAAAGCCCCTCTGGGAGCGAAGGAAATATAGTCACGGTGAGGCACGCGGTACTCCTTGCCGTCAGCCATTCGAAGCGTGAACGGCAGGTTGCGCTCAACCGCGGCTTCAATCTGGCTTCGATTCATAACGAGGGCAGTCTACTGCCGGTGCAAGGGCTCCGCCACGACTTTTCATAACCTTGGCGTGCCGATGAAACAGGACAGGTCAGTTGCGCACATTCGCATATGCGGCTAGTCCTTCCGAAAATATATGTGGCAGATCGTGCCAAATGCGACAACTGACGCCAGTAGACACGCCGCCGCCCCAATACCGTCAGTCCATACGGCTTTGAATATACCAATCGTCCCGGCAGCAATGCACCCAAGCACAGCGTACCCGACCACCCCTTCTCCACCGATGACGCGTTTGGAGGTTTTGATTTCACTGCCGGCATGTTGGGTTTGAGCTTCTGAGTTCATAAAATGTTCCTGTGTTTCCCGAGACCGAAGATTGTGCAAATAATCGAACCGTAAGTACCTTGAATAGCGTTCATCGCATTGTCAAGCTTCCTATTGAGAGAAACTTATATAGCGCGTATGCCAGTCCAGAGCCCGAATTTCGAACCGCGGATGACGCGGATTTCCCGGATAGCAAAAGGACTCCGTGGGGTCCGCAGTCTTTGCCCCCAGGCTGGTATGAAACGTTCCCCCATTTGGGCACCGGCTTCCTTTCTCTGCACAATCCTGCGAATCGCTCCCTGCCGCCCGGTGGGGCGAATGTTGGCACAGGCAATGCTGTTAATGGCGGTTATGGATTACATTGAAAAGTCGAATGACGCGGACAAGTCCTATCTCACCAAAGGGATTCTGGGAGCGCTGTTGGGTGCAGGCTTGGGTGTAGGAGCGATGTTCGCTTTTTATGCCTTCGCCGGCTTCCGGTTTCCACTGTTGGGCGTCGGTATCGGCATTTTGACAGGATTTGGAGCGAAGGTGCTCTCCAAAGGTGGCGACGCCACCCTTGGCTATATTTCGGCAGGGATTGCGCTGGCGGCTGTGGTGGCAACCCTTTATTTGATGTACGGAAGCTTTCCGATCCTGAGCATCGTCTCAGTCATCGTCAGCGCGAGTTTCGCTTACCGCATTGCCTCAAGCTAAGCCTTCGATTTCGTCTGGCTCAGTCCATTTCCGATAGGGTCGCAGAAGAGAACAGGAGCAAACAGAGCAAACAGAGGGATTTGTGCTGCCCCGTCAGGTTTCGGTGGAGCGAGGCTCCCAATGAACGTCCTTCCCAATTCAGCCAATTATACAGAAGTTAACGATTGGTTCAACCCGGAATGGGCTGCGCCAGGGTTCTTGAGTAGGCGCAACTCCGTTGGAGTTGAGGTGTGTTTGGGCGGCGTTACCCAGGGTAGCCCCGGCAGCGCCGGTGCAACCCTGGGCTTTGGGACGGAATCCCGTTGGGATTCTTGGAGTCTGGCGAGTGTCAATGCATCGCACACGAAGGGCCGACAATTGGGTGCAGGCCAGGCGGGGTTACAGCCTACTGTTCGTCCTTGCTCGGTGGCTCGACCTCGCCTTTGGTTACCTCTTTTGCCGCCGTATCTCGACCGGAAGAGCGAATGAACCGGGCATATAACCCTCCCTGAGCGCATCTCTCCATCTCTCCACCAACCCTCCGTTCTCTCATTTTTCTCCTGTTTAATTAAATAGCGCCGGCGTCCACGGTAAACGCACCTCGAAATCCCCTTCGGTCCAGCGTAGTGGTGGAATCCAGCCCAGGGGTCGTGGAGGCCACAGCCAACTGCGCAACGCTGGGAATTTGGCAAGAAGCTTTGGGGCGTGATCCAGCACGAAATCGCCCAGTCGCTCCTTTAGAGTCTTGGGCGAATAGTTCAGACGCACCCGGCAGACCTGCGTCTCGGGCGGCACCAGAATCAGGATCGGAAGCCCTGCCCAAACATTGGTAATGCCAACCCATCCGCGCCGCACTTTGGCCTCGACCTGTAACGACTTCAGATCAAACCGAACAGCGTCCGAGCTACCCCTGGTCAGACCCAGGGTTACGATCAATGACCTATCCACCATGAGACTGGGATCGACCGCTTCCACCTTTATCTCCATCGGGCACAGCGCGAACCGGACCGAGAACACGAGCAAACCCGCGACACACCCGGCGCCTACGGCAACGAGAGTAACCTTATCCCATCGCATCGCCTCCTCATTTCTCATCTTCCCTTTGCGCCTCCGTCGGCACGCTTGGCTCACTCCCGGGCCCGATCGTCTTCAACTTCCCTGACGCCGTCATATGAACCTCCCACACTCGGGTCTGGTAATTCTGACGGTACTGCGCCAGGTAAAATTCCAACGGAAAATCCCAGCCCAGCACATTAGTAGATCCCACCGTCCGATAATGGCACAGGGGTTGGTTGGTGCTGTAGAGTTCAATAGAGATGGGCAAGCCCAGTCCATCCTTAAACGTCGTCGTCGTATCGGAGTAGGTATCGTACAGCGTCGCTTGCTCGATACTCGGTGCAGGAATCCACCGGCCCTCCGTCCTGAGAAACGGTCCGGAACAAAACGCCAGCCAGGCAACGTTAAGTTGTGCCGAGCCGGCCGGCACTCCCTCACCAACCGTCAGCGCCGCAGCCAGCCGGGGTCCGCCATCGCGCGCCTCGATGATATTCGTGTATCCGCGCCCGACAACAATCTCCGGATGATTCCGCTCAAACAATTCAACCCGCTCGGAGGGATATTTCCGGACAACGGTATACGCCACAATATTCGACCCGGTAAACCACCACGCGTCCCGTGCGATTGCACTGGCTTCCGGCTCAATCAGCCATGAGTTGGCGCCCACCACACAACGCACTGTGAAATTCCTGGTCTGCACGCTGGGCGGCTTCTGATTGTACGGGCCGGCCCAACGCACAGTTTGAATATCCGCCGTGAGTTCCACAAACTGCGCCGCTGCGGTCCGAAAAGAAAAAAGGGCGCAGAGACTCAACATCCAAGCCCATCCCCTGAGATCGGGTTTCATAGTGTCGTCTCCGGTGTCGAAGACAAGATGCCTTGCTGCCCTCGTTTTGTCGCGAATTCTTTTACCGCGAGGCGTAAGCGGCTAGCCACGGCGGGCGGCGCGCGGACATTCTTGTCCGCAGCAATACCGGAAGTTCGAGCGGACCACGATATAATCCTGAGCCTCAGGTAAGCTCGAACGTTGCTGCGGACTAGAAAGTCCGCGCGCCGCCGCTTTCGCCCGCCGTCACTGACCGTGTTACCGCGAGCCGCCCTGGCCCGCGTTTCCTGGCGCCTGGCGGCGGTAGTAAACATACCCTTCCAACCTCAGGATCAAACCATGTAGCTAAGCGAATTGAATTCAGGCACGATACCCAGTAAGAGACACGAATTTCACGAATCGACACGGAAGAATTGGTGAAAATTAGTGAAATTCGTGTCTTGCACTTGAAAGCGTTATTTATTAACGCACTCTAAGGTTGCCACGGAAGAATGAAGGCCGGAAATATTTGGCGCTGGTTGTTTGTTCTCGCGATTGTCGCTGCCATTTTGGTGGTGTGCGTCATCCAGATCCATAACCTCGACCTTCTGCATTCAAAATGAGGATCACCCACGGGTCAGTCCGTTACTCACGACCCGGACGCCAACGGCGTCCCTCATACCAGCCTGGGGCGGCAGCCCCAGGAATGGCGTTTGGATGACCTTTGCAGGCCAACGGCCTGCCTCATTTCACAGCCCTGTCGGCGCCGAGAGCGGCAATGCTGAACCGACGCCGTTGGCGCACCAAAACCTCGTGACTGTTTCGTTGAACAAGCTGACAGCCTTATTGCGTGCAGCATCGGGTGCCAGTTTGAAAGCCCCGAATGCTGTTATTCCAACAATTATTCCAAGGAAGATCCAGAAATGCCATGTACCCATGAGCAAGGTTCCGAGCTGTTTTCCGTGGTAAACCAAATTGAGAGACTTCCACACTTGATTCGCAATAAACTTCCAGTCTCCTTTGCTAAACTTCCGTAAGACGTTCCCCGCAACGGAATCGAAGTCCTCTTCCTTGAAAGATTTGAAAACCCTGGCGGAAATCCTGTCCAAATCTTCCTCCGAAAGTTTGGGTGCCGGTAGTTGAGCGTCCTCACTATAGAGTTCTTCGCATGTAGGGCAGGCTAAGAGCTTCGAATCGGTCTGAGGCTTTCGACATTTTGGGCACATTTTCATGGCTCGTTTAGTTCAGGTTCAAAATTTTCAAACTTGATTCGCATTATGGTCCCTTCTAACCGGAGAGCAACGGAATGTTAGTCACAGCGGAGTGTGAGTGAACTGTGAATAGACCCCGTGGTTTTCTGGCTTGACTTGGCAAAAGGGTTCCTGTTTTATTACCAATAACGAAAAGAGAAGCTAATGAGCGACAAAGTTGCATGGGGCGTTTTCAAAGGGTTGTTTGCGTTCTTCATTCTTCTGCCAATAGGGGGATGTATTGCCATGATAATCCTTGGCGGGGGTCTGGCTTCATTTGAAAACGCAAGAGAACAGGCTCAAAGAAATGCCGCAATGGAGGCAAGCAATGTGGTGTTTAATGCGAACGATGCAAGGAATGCCGAACTCGAAAATAAGAGACGCCATGAGGAAGGGTTGTTTTACGCCACAAATCAACACTTGCTCCAGCAAGCAGCATTGGAGCAAGAGGAAGCATTGCGGATTGAAAAGCAGAAACAAGCAGAAACACTTTTTGAATACCGAAAACAAAGGGCACTGAAGGGTTCTGCCTCGGCATCTTTTGATCTTGGTTTAATGTTGCTGCACGGTGAAGGCACGGAAACCAATGCGGAATTGGGATTGAAGTACATCAGGATTGCGGCAAACGGGGGTTATGGTTCAGCAATTGAATTTTTAAAAAATCAGAAAAATTAACCCGTGATGCGGTCAGTTGCACACGCTGCGCTATCGCCAGAACTAATTACAACGCTAGCTGAATAGGCTGCGCCTCTGATCGTCCACGCGCGCGACGGAGTCGGAGGCGAGCTCGACCATGGTTTGGCGGCCCTGCCGTGTCCTTGCGCCGCCAAGGGGCATTGCAGGCGCGTTTCGAGTGCTGAACAGCAAAAGGTTGTGTCGAGCCGGGGTGTGGAAGCGTCCTGGGGCAAATGTGGGGCGGGAGTTCCGTGGTTCTAATGGGAGAACCCAGCAAGCACTCTCGACTGAGCGATTCGTGCCGTCAATCGCCCAACCAATCTCCATGCGGGAGATTATCGAGGTTCCATCGTCGCAGCACCTTGTCGCTGGGGAAAAATGGCCTGCGCATATCCTCGGATTCGAGGTGTCCATCGACGAAAACGCGATTGGCTCTACCGCGGTGTTGCACGAAACTTTGCTGCTTCTTGGCCGGGTAATAACCCAAGACGTCTCCGTCTGCCCCGTCCGATGCCGCAGCAATGATGGTGTCGCCTCGGATCATCCCATCATACCATGTATTTCGGGACCGACAAAATTCGTCACCCAGAGCAATCATCTCGCTCGGTGCGGTGACTTCGGAAGTCTTGGTGCTGCGGGCGATTCCCCATAGAACAAAACCCCCAAGTCCGAGCTTAGTCGGATTCGAACCCCCGATGGGATCGGGGAACATCCCGCATGCGTTGTAACCATACGCGGAATACGAAGGCAGGAGCAGGGCCACCGACTTTAAGTTACCCGGACCACCGACCTGATAGATGGTGATTTGGATTTTACCCACATTGAAGGGGCAGCGAAAAATCCCACCCAAGGCTGGGTATTGCCAAGTGTAAGGGCCCAGTGGCACCGATCCATTACTCAGCGGGCGTGGTAGATCCAACATCTTCTCCCAGGTCACGTCGTTGGGATCGTAGCCAGGGTCCAAGTAGGCGTGATCCTGTTGAAACCTTAGAGAAGTGTTGGGGAACTCGTCATGAACGCTGGTGTAATCGATCACCGCCAGCGAAAGCTGCCGCAAGTTGCTTCGGCAAACAGTGTTCCTGGCATGCCATTTGGCTTTCGAAAGAGCGGGCAGCAGCATCGCCGCCAGGATGCCAATGATCGCAATGACAACTAGAAGTTCGATCAGGGTAAATGCTCTGCGCATTTCGCAACGCGCTTCGGCCCGACCTCTGGCGAGCTTCCTTCTCATGGCTACCGGCAACAATAAACCTCCCAGCTCGATTTCGCAACAAAGGCCAGGCGCGATTCCGCCCAACGGTTCGAATCAGCGACCCGCGCCACTGGCGCTCCACATGAAATTAAATCGTCCTGGCGGGGTCGCTGCGTTCGATTGTTGGGCAAAGGTTGCTGCACGGCTCACCGAGCCGTTGACGATGACGGCGTCGTTGACGGCGTTGGGCCAAACCTGAATGACGGCGTTGCGGGGAGGTCAATCCAAGTGCTCTGGTCGTCCAGGCTTGGCGGCCGCTGCATGGACCCCGCCTTGGTCACCACTCCTCGACTATTCGGTCGGGTCGAGCAACCCGCAATGAATAGCAATGTTAGCGTGGCAGCGATGAAAGCAATTTGCTTTTTGTTTCTCATATGGATGTGACTTGCTGCTTTGCCCAACGGTTCCGGCCAGCGAACCGGCGCCGGTGACCACAGATTCCCGACACCAGCGTAGTCGCGGAGTTCGCTGCGGCGGAATGGTTAGTTGCCATGTCGACCAAGCCTCCTCAAACACTCTGTTCGAGTCTTCGAATCCAGCTCCGCGAGAACGACATCCTGGGTCCACCGATCGGCCCCAGCCAGAGAACGGATCAGGCTGTTTTTGCGGAACTGGGCCGACAGCCTGACCGCCAGGGCCAATGGCCAAGCGATTGCGAACGCGAAAATCAAGAAAACCACGACGAGTCCTGTGACAAAGGAGTCACGGAAGAAGAGCGCTCCGACGCACACGGCCAGAATCAATCCCCCATATGCAAAAAAGACTGGAAGCATTTTGTTCATGATGCGCGAGGGCTCGCAACGCCGCACATCACTGGCGGCGGGCCAGCGGCGTGCGGCATGGAACCGGGAAGGATTCCCGCGCATGTGCCGGGTTCGGCGTTTTCATTGATGGCTGGCGGCTACTTCCAACGTTACCCTTCGCGAAGTCAATCTGCCGCCCTCAAAGTAAAAGCTCATCTTCATGGCGGGCCGATCTCGGTTGTCACTTGCTAAGGCTGTTGGGAAGACCTCTGCCTGCACAAAGTCCTTCTCGTCAGCCAAAACATTCGCCCCGACCCTCCGCAGCTCCGCCAGAAGCTGGTTCGGTGTGACACCCATGGCGATGCTCGGCACGCTGTTCGTGTCGGCTCCCATCCCACGGTAGACCTCATCAAAAGCTTTGGGTTCGATTCCGAAGGAACGGAGGACCTCATCAGAAACCAAGGAAAGCTTTGGATCTTCCTGAAGGCTTTGACTCTTGTCGCCTCTCTCCTGCCGGAGGCTTTCAACGTCGAGACGAAGCCGCCCAACTTCCCCACGCAGTCGCAGCACTTCGCGCGCTGGCTCGCTTGTCGGCAGAGTCTGCGGGGCGGTTTGCAGAACAAGGTTTGAAAGATGGGCGTTCTCGACTGCAAAGTCGGAGAGCCGGTCGCGCTCTTGCTGAACGGAACTCATGGCCGTTCGAAGCCGTCCAATTTCAGATTGGTCACGCGTGATTAGGGCGGATGCCACAGCGGCAGCTACTGCCGCTCCGAGGGTGAAGGCACCAAATTTTGTCATAATGAGGTTTCACGAAAACTACGCACGGCCACCGTCGAACGATGAGTGCAGCCGCTCCGGGCCAACGACAGAAGAAAAACAGCCAGGCGGAATCCCGGAGTCGGTTGCCACGATTGGTTGGGCAGATTAATCATTTCAGCCCTCGTTTTCCTTGTAAATATTCCAATTCCATTGGTGTAAACCCAATACGACCCTCGACGCCATTAGTCCATTGCGATGGTATGCGACTGGTTACCAAACTCCAGTATTCAGGCTCGGCTTGCGATTCCGTGCGAATTAACCTGACAGTTGTATAATCAGGCCTCCAGCTGATAACTCGGATCGCCTCCCATTTCTGCGGACCCGGATCGTTCGGAAACATCCCCTTTGAGGTGGTCGAGTTTTTCTGCCCGAAACCCTCGTAGTGTGACACTGTCGTAAAGGACCAAAGGCCGCCGGTGTTCGTGAACTCGTACGTTTCACGAACTCGATTGGAAAGATCGTTGCACTCCGCAATCGCCTGCTTCCCGTCGCCCTCAACAGATACGAGATGGAGCCTCGTATTTTCTTTTGCGAGACGCCAAAATACGCGAAAGTGCCAACGGAAAAGCGAAACGTACACCGCTCTCCATCGCACGCGGCGTAGCTCCTTGCAGATCGCTTGGACATCCTCCCCAGACAATGAGCCTCTAATTCGAAGAGAATGATGCGCCGGAAGCGCGGCTAGCGACAAACCAATCGCAGCAACGGAAGCGAATCCCACAATGAATATGCGTCGCGTCCTCACAGCGTTGCGGCCCAACGGTCGCCATCACCGGCTCCGCGCCACTGATCTTCGATATGAAATCTCAACGTTATCGCGGAGTCCGTGTGCATGGCGTTGGTTGGACAGTAAAGCTCCCATGCCGAGACCGGGCGATCTTTACCCCTAAGCGGTTTCGCTTTTGCAGGACCCAACTGACGAATATCAATCTCCATATCACGGACCTAATCGATAAAACTTCCGGAACGAAGGACTCGGAGGAAAGATCGGTGGCTGAGGAGGAACGATATACGGAGAAGCCCCGTTAGTCACTGTAGTGTAAGGCCCCGTTACAAAATCGGCTTGCTGCAGCGCGCCAGTGGGCCAGGTCAGCATCAGCAGAGTCCCCGGGCCCAACGCCCAAGCCAGGGGAAGGTGAGAGATCCTCAAACCAGACCCCGTTGATACCCCTGGTCCATTGGTTCCAAAAAGCATCGGCCCAAGCTCCAGCCCCCACCACAAGTAGTATTCCGTTGGTGGGCCGAACTTCGGTGGGACACCAGCGGTGCTCATCGTACCATAGAAAAACGGCCCTATCAGCACGGGTGACCCAGGTGGCGCAACCGCTTGGTACCCCGGATTTCCAGCGGACACGTATTTGATAACATCGGTCGTAGCAGACGTATCGAACCCTCCGATGTCATAAAACCCGGGCGGCAGAACGAGAGGCTCAGCGAGATCGATCACTCGCCAAGATCCCAACAGCGTCGCGTTCGTTCCGGCAGGGATGATTAGTCCATTAGTAGGATCTCCAATTAATGACCCGGCCCCCCCTTCCCATAACCCGACTTGAAATGGCCGTGAAAGACCATTGGCATTCGTGGCGTACCAGCCCACTTGGGTGATTGTGAAGGGCTCTATCAGTTGAAAGCTCCACCCGACCATCCCGTCGCCATGAGCCTCGTCGAACGTGGAATTAGTGCTCGGATTGATTTTGACAATTGGTACCGCCTCAGACGCGATTGACTCTTCTGAATGAAAGCTGCCCGTCAGTATCCCCATCAGAACAGGAACTATACAATGGAGCGCTTTCATGCTGTCCAACAAGTGGGTAAACAGATCTCGTGATCCTTCCATTTCGGAAGATATCTAAACATCCCCGGGGAAAAAACTTCCCAGTTCATTAATGGCAACTTACTCCTGACCGTCACATTGTAAAGTTACTTTGAGGCTTTGCATCCCGATATGGGGCTGGCGGTTTTTCGGCTGCGCGTCGCCAAAAATAATGATGCCCCAGCTGCAGTATTCGAGCCGTGGGGTGATGGCTTTTACTGCGTGTCTCCATCTCTCCAATACTCCATTTCTCCACCAACCCGTTCTCACCCATTTCCCACGCCGTCAGGAGGCCTGAGCTCTATGAAACAGGGTGAGCCGCTCGTCTTCGACGCGCGCGACGGAGGCGGAGGCGAGCTCGACCATGGTTTGCCGACCGAGGAAATCCATCAGCACGGTGATGCGTTGACGTTGCGGCATCACACGAGTGACCACCGCTTGCAGACCATGAAAGGGGCTGCCAGCCAGTTGGACGGTTTCGCCTGGGTGGAGTTCATGCTCGAGAACGCGGATTTGTTTTGCCCCAAACGCAGACCGCAAATCCTGGATAACCTGGTCCGGGATCCAGGGGTAATGAGCGCCGAAGCGCACCACTTCGCGGATGCCCGGGGCGGCTTCGACTTTGTGGAGGCATTTTGGCAATTCGAATCGGGCGAAAAGGTAGTTGGGAAACAAGGCTTCAGTGAACCAGACCAGGCCGCGTGGCTGGAGCCGGCGGAAACGGATGCGCGGCGCATAGGTCTCGATCCCGAGCTGACGCCCAAGCCAACCTCCGGCAATGTGCTCGTGCCTGGAGTGGGTGCGAAGACAAAACCAGGCGGGAACGGTTGAGAGATGAGAGCTGAGGGTTGAGAGCTTCTGAGCCTGAGCTGAATTATTCATTGGGTGCATTTCACTTGTTTCGGTCTTGGCTCTTGGGAGTAGCGCAGACTTTCAGTCTGCTGTATCGCCGACTTTTAGTCGGCAGGCGTGGGAAGCGCTGGGACGTGGGAACTTGTCCTGGGCCCAGCAGACTGGAAGTCTGCGATACAGCAGACTAAAAGTCTGCGCTACGGCTGGCAATTTCGAAGAACCTGAGATGCCCTCATTCATTCTGTTTCCTCGCTCGGACTAGGCCGCGGGGTAGGAATGGTGGTAATCTTTGTATTTGTAATAATAGTAATAATCCGCGCTGGTGGGGCGGACGGCGTTGAAGACCAGGCCCAGGACTCGAACGTGGCGGAGGTAAAGGAGGTCCAGGGCGGCGCGAGCCACGCGCGCGGAGGTGTGTTCGGCTCGGACAACAAAGATGACGCCATCAATGTGGGGAGCCAGGCTGGTAACGTCATCGGCGGCCATGACCGGCGCGCTGTCGAGAATGACGAAGTCGTAGGCCGCGGCGGCTTCCTCGAGGAAGCAAACTGTCAGCGGGCTGAGGAACAGTTCGCTCGACTGATGAGTCGTGGCGCCGCGGGGCAACAGGAATAGATTCGGGACCTTGGTCGGTTGCACAGTGGCGGCCCAGTCGGGGGGAGGGCTATTGGGGATTCGCGGGGGCTCGTCCTTACGGGAGGGGGTTTCCCGGGTGAGCGTTTCGGAGAGTCCTGGCACGCCTGTGGCAAGGCCGAACCGATTATGCAAACTGCCCTTGCGCAGGTCGGCATCCACCAGCAATACCCGGGCATCGGCGCCGGCCAGAGTGATGGCAAGATTCGCGGAGGTGAGTGACTTGCCGTCGTTGGGCACGGAGCTGGTGACGAGCAGTGTCCGAGGGCGTTGCGCCGGTTTGGCCATGTATAAAAGCGAAGAACGCAAGCTCCGGTACGCCTCGACAAATGCATAACGCTCATCCTGCGGCTGGAGCAAGCCGTGTTCGCCTTTGCGCAAAGCGGATTTTTCGCGAGGAATTTGAACGAGCACCGCTTCCTCGAATAAGTCCTGCAGTTCGGAAAATGAGCTAATCCGGTCATCCAGCCGGTCGAGCAAGAGCAGCAGCAGGAAGCTGGCCGCAACACCGGCCAGTGCGCCGAAGAGCAGTTTTCGCGGGAGGCCCGCGCGGTTGGCGGCAGCCGGGGAGGCATTCTCCATGATCGTCACGCTTTCGGGGCTTATTTGTTTATTCACATCCAGGGTTTGCATGGTTCCCACCAAACGGTCATAGAGCGCTTGAGTCCGCTGGGAGTTGGCTTTGAGCCGCTGAAATTCAGCGCCCTTGCGGCTGATGTCCAACGCGCGCGCATCCCACTCCTGGACCTGCGATTTGAGATTGTTGATTTGCCGAGACAGGGAATCCTTGCGATTTTCCAACTGTTCCGCGCTTTGCTGACGGAAGATCGCCAGCAGCCGTTCGCGCCGGGCGATTTCCTCATTCAGCGCGATAATCTTGGGATGTTTGGGACGAAGATCCTGGCCCAGTTCATCCTTTTCCGCCCTGAGCAGAAGGACCTGTTGCCGGGCTCGAAGATAATCTGAGTCCGACAGGCCGATACTTTCAAAGTGAACGAGTTCGTCTGGTGGATCCTGGGCCGGCAGGACCGTTTGAGCGCTTTGATTACGTTCCAGGTTCTGTTCCAAGGTGAGGCTTTCGAGCAAAGCGAACTCGGACTTGAGCGTGGCCAGGCGCTGGCTAAGGCCGGCCAGGAAACTGCCGGCGTTGTTGCCTTGTTCCTGCAAGAGGATGACGCTGTTGCTGGATTGGAAAGCTACCAGGTCCTGGTCGCACTGGCGGAGCTCCTTTTCCAGGCGCACAGCTTCCTCGGTTATGCCGGCCAGGGTGGTGTCGGAGGTTTGGGCGCGCATTTCCTTTTTGAGGTTGATGTACTCTTCCATACAAGCCTGCACAAATAGCTGGGTATATCTGCTATCCTCGCCGGTGCCCTGCAGCACGAAGATGGTGGTCTTGGGGAGAATCAAAGCCTTTAGTGACACCGGTTGAACATCCACGCCGGCCAGAGTGTCCCCGACTCGCTGGTGGGCGCGTTGCACCACCGCGCCGCTTTGCATCAAGGCGGCCTGGGTGCCCAGGAAATTGTTCAATTCCTCCGTGTAAAGGGAGCCTTCCGGGATCGAGAGCTTGAGGTTGACGATCATTCGACCCGACGAGATGTACAACGGCTTTTCGAACCGCCACACGGCCGCTTGCACTGCCAGCCCCGCGGCAGTTACGATCACCGGAATCCACCAACGGCGGGCTAACTGGTTTTTGTGGCGGTTAAACCGCGTCAGGAAACGTGCTCGCCAGGCCTGTCGTTCGCAGGTCAGGCTGGCGGTCTGGGTTTCGTCATGTTCCTCGTTCATAAATCAGGCAGGGGCACGAGCTCGGTGAGCCTTTGTTCAAAAATTGATCAGTCTCGATCCCACAATCACCGAGTCGTCTGACTGCAGCGCGACGTCTTTCTCCGTCTGTCCGTCTTCCAGGATTTCCACCATGTTCAACTCGAACACTTGTTTGGCGGACCCGTTGGCGCCGGGCCGGATGAGTTTTACCTTCTTTTTGTTGGCAAAGTCGCCAAAGCCGCCCGCCCGCAGAATGGCTTTGCCCGCGGTAAGATTCTCGTTCACCAACAGTTCGATTGGACCCTGGTTACGCACCTGGCCCCAGACATAGACCCGGCCCAGCAGGCGGTTGGCGGCATCCAACGCCAGCACGACTGAGGCTCGGTAGTAATATTCCTTTTCGAGCTGATCCTTGATTTCGGCAGCCAATTGCTTGCAGGTCTTGTCGTTGGCCGCAAGGCGCCCGAGATAGGGCACGTCCAACTCTCCTGAATCCGCGACGATCAGGCTCTTGGGCGCGTCCCGGTCCTCCAGGATCTGGAAACTGACTCTGTCCCCGATCCTCAGCTTGTATTTATCGTCAGCCACATATCCGCTCCAGGTCACGTCCCGCCTGGCAGGCATGACTGGCGGGCTATTGGTGGTTTTCACACCCGCTGCGGTCATGGCCAGAGAATGGTTCGTTTCACCCGACGTTAAATGGGTCACCAAGCAAATTGCTGATGCCGTCACTAATACTGCGACTCTCATATGTTTCCTTTACATGAACCGCGAACGGAAATTCCGCCTTCACCCCGCCTGCGCGGCCGAAGCCGCTTCGGCGCGGCGAAGGCCCGGCCCTCTCCCCCGAGGAGAGGGAGAAGCGTTTTGGCGCATTCGTCGTTCATGGTCCCAATGCATGGCGAACGCAAATTGAGGCTTTCCATAGGCCTCAAAGACTGACCAGCAGGCTTAGCGTTACGATGTTCACCAGGTAATCTCCTCCCGGCATGTCTGATCCTCTTTGGTAATATTGGTACCGGATACTCCCCGTCATCTTGCGTGTAATTGGCCGGTCCAAACTCATTCCGGGGCCGAACCGATCGAAACTTTCCTGGCCAACCAGCACTTGGGACCCATGCTCGAATTCAAACCACGTGACGAGGCCCAGTTTACTAAATAAGCGCCAGCGGGCAGAAAGCGCCGCGCTATATAGATCAATTGTTCCGCCAAAGAAACCGAAGCTGATGTTGCGGCCTCCGCTCAGCCCATACTCCACCCATTGGTTCAGCTGGTGATTCAAAGCGATTCTGGCATAGGCCCCGGTGAACTCGTTCTTCGACAGATTGTCTGCGGCCTGAGGTATGTACGCTGTGTATCCGGCGCCCGCCTTTACACTTACGTGTTCCATTGGTTGTGCCTGGAGAAATGCCCCCAGGTTCCAGTCCACGGCCTCCGTTATTCCGGCTGCGGCGCCGCTATATTGTATGAGTCCGCCACCGCTCTCGAGTCCGGTCGTTAGCTCCGGGCCAAACCGGTAGCCAGCAGAGCAGTTTGCCACTTCCGAAACTCCGTTAGGTACGCCTCCGCCTCCACTTACGGTGTTGTAGTTGGCATGGTCGTAACCGAGCCTCAGAATCAACTGGTTCAGGTCCCAGGTCGCCAACACGCCGGCGCTGTTCTGCAGTTGGGAATAATCAGCTGTGCCCACCACCGTCGGGTCCGAGTAGGCATTCTCAGTGATCGAAAATCGCTCGTGCAGGTTGATCCAAAAATCTCCCGCGTAGAGGTCGAACGACAACTCCGAACCTGGCCCAACGAAAAAGCGGTCGAACTGCGAATGAAACACGTAGGCGGAGTATCCGGCGCCCAAAGCGAGGTTGAGGGTGTTCTGTTCCGAAACCCGCCAGTCCATCTGAGTGTTAACTTGCGGGCGAACCGTTAGGTCTGCGTCCGGTTGGGACGAAGCAAATCGAATATTATCGTTCGCCTCAAGGTCCAGGCCGGCGGCGAGATTCCACTTAGTCGGGCCCAATTGAAGATCGTAGAAACCCGGTACTGCTGCGGCACGATGCCGCGCTTCCGCCGCCGCTTCGCCGGCGAGCGATGTGCGAACCGCTTCCTGGCAGACTAACTGCCCCGAAGTGGCCGATAGAAGTCCCAGAATTGCGAGGGCAGCGCGCAGGCGTGAGTTCGAGTGGCGCCGGTTTTCAATAGTCGCGCTGCTGGCCGGGACATTAGTCCTTGCGGATTTTTTCACTGAGTATGAATGCTTGGGTGCCTTCCAGCTCCAAACCTCGCGCCTTACTTTTACGCCCACACCCGCAAATGGGAAGGAAAAAGATATAGTTTATATAATGCTGCTCCAAAACCGCACTCAAAGAAACTGATTGTGCAAAAGCAAGCTCCTGCTATAAAGAAACCGGCGCCATTGGCTAATTCTCAGAAGGTATCAGCTGAAAGGCCCTAAAAACGTCAGGGATTGAGGAGGTCCTGCAATTCTGCGTCAATCTACGAATGCCGGTCTGTGAGCGGGGTTTCCCGATCCGACCGCGGGCGGAGCTTTCTTAAAAACGCTGAAAGGCTGAAAGGCTGAAAAGCTGAAATAGAACCGCTGAAATTGAAGAGCTGAAATTCATTATGAGCAGGTTGTCGCAGGAATTTCGAGATCGGACGAAACGGTACGCCTCGCGGGTGGTTCGACTGTGCGTCGAGTTGCCGCGTGGACCAATAGAGGTGCAAGTAATTGGGCGCCAGTTGCTGAGAGCGGGTACGTCGGTTGCGGGCCACGTGCGAGAGGCCTCGCGCGCGCGATCGAGCGCGGAGTTCTGTTCGAAAATCGAAGGCGCGCTTCAGGAAGCTGATGAATCCCAACTCTGGCTGGAGTTGCTAACGGAAGACTGCGGCATCCCTGAAAAAGCAACACAAGGCCTCCACAGTGAGGCCGGCGAGCTTATTGCGATCTTTGCCACCATGGCCTCAAAACGGGCGATGTCCTAAGCTTCCTGTAAAAACCGACTCGGTGCAGACTCCAACTGCGCCGGTAAAACAGAAAGCGAAAGACAATTATGAAACGCCAACTTCCCAGTCAAACCCTCGAAGAACAGTTCCTCAGCCCGACCACCCGAAAGGCTCCGCTTTCCGAAAGCATCCGCCTCGGCGCCCAACTGATGCTCCAGAAAGCCGTCGAACTCGAAGTGACCGAGTTCCTGGGGCGCGACCACTACCAACGCAGTGGGGACGGGGTTCTCCAGGGCTATCGCAACGGTTACGAGGACAAACAGGTCCAAACCGCCGAAGGACCCCTGCATTTGAAAATGCCCCAAGTCCGCGACACCATTGAAGCCTTTGATAGCGTGTGGCTCCGAGCCCTGGTTCGGCGCAGTGACAAACTCGCCGCCCTGATCCCGCAGCCTTATGTGAAAGGACTTTCGACGCGAGACATTGAAGCCGCCCTCACCGACACCCTGGAAGTCGAGGGGGTGAGCAAGAGCACGGTCAGCACGTTGTGCGGGCAACTGAAGAAGGACTTCGAGCAGTGGCAGAACCGGGATCTGACCGCGCACAAGATCCTGTATCTGTTTTGCGACGGTATTTATTTGCGGCTGAGGCCGGAAGATGAGAAAGCGGTGGCCGTGCTGTGCTCCTACGGGATTCGCGAGGACGGCAAGAAGGTGCTGCTGCATTTGGCGGTGGGCGACAAGGAGAGCACGGTCTGCTGGAAGAGTTTCTTCCAGGACATCAAGCAACGCGGGCTGGCCGAGCCGCTCCTGGCCATTATCGACGGCAACAGCGGATTGCGCCGAGCGGTTAGGGAGTGTTTCCCTGGGTCCTGGGTGCAACGGTGTCAGGTCCACCGGATGCGCAACATTCTATGCAAGCTGCCGGAAAAGGCGCGACCAGGGATCAAGAAGCTGCTGCAGAAGGCGTTCACGGCACAGAGCCACAAAACGGGTCAGGAGCGAGCGCAAGCGGTTGTGGCGATGTATGAGCAGGAATATCCCGAGGCCATGAAATGCCTGGCCACTGATCTAGAGGAAGTCTTGACCGCGCTGCGTTTTCCGGAAAGCCATCGGAAGCGCATCCGAACGACGAATTTATTGGAGCGCTTATTTGGCGAAGGACGTCGGCGGTCCAAAGTCGTGCCCCGGTTCATGAGCGAACGTTCCGGCTTGGGTTTGTTATTCGCGGTGTTGGTGGACGCGTCTGCGGGATGGCACGGAGTTAAGATTACTCAGGCATCAGCCCAACAACTGGAGGCGCTCCGGCCACAGCCTTCCGCAAAGGCGTTATCCCGACTTGCTGCCTGACTCGGCGACGTCTCGGGGAAATGGGGCTGCCCAATGCTTTATCCTTTAACCTGCGGCACGATGAGGCAATAGTTCCCCGAACAATTTACATGATTTCTCCTGACAAGCGGGAAGAGTGGATTATCCGCCAGGCGCGTCAGCGGCCGGCCGCGGAACGCGGTGTCTTCCTGGACGGGGCCTGCGCCGGAGACGCTGCGCTACGCGAGCGCCTGGAGAGGCTGCTCGCCGCGCAAGACCAGCCGGAGGAAGTGTTGGCCGATGGCATTGATGCGGCCACAGTGAAAGCAACCATCAAGCTTGACCTCGGCGACGCGCCCGACGAAGCGGTGGGCCAGACGCTCGGACGCTACAAGTTGCTGGAGCAAATCGGGGAGGGCGGCTCCGGCGTGGTCTATGTCGCCGAACAGAAGGAGCCGGTCCGCCGCAAAGTGGCCCTCAAGGTGATCAAGCTGGGCATGGACACCAAGCAGGTCGTCGCCCGGTTCGAGGCCGAGCGGCAGGCGTTGGCCATGATGGATCATCCGAACATTGCCAAGGTGCTGGATGCGGGCACGACCGACGTGGGCCGTCCCTTCTTCGTCATGGAACTGGTGCGAGGCGTTAAGATCACCGACTACTGCGACCAGGCCAACCTTGGAACCAAGGAACGGCTCGACCTCTTCATCAAGGTTTGCCACGCCATCCAGCACGCGCACCAGAAGGGAATCATCCACCGGGACATCAAGCCTTCGAACATCCTCGTCACGCTGCATGACGGCGTGCCAGTGCCCAAGGTGATTGATTTCGGCATCGCCAAGGCGACGCAGGGTGAGTTGACCGACAAGACGATCCATACCCAGTTTCAGCAGTTCATCGGCACACCGGCCTACATGAGCCCGGAGCAGGCGGAGATGAGTGGGCTGGACATCGACACGCGCAGCGACATCTACAGTCTGGGCGTGTTGCTCTACGAACTGCTGGCCGGCAGCACGCCCTTTGACGCCAAGGAGTTGATGTCGCAAGGCATCGACGCGATGCGGAAGACGATCCGGGAGAAAGAACCGCAACGGCCCAGCACACGCCTCGCGACGCTCGGCGCCGATCAACTCACGACCACGGCCAAGCGCCGCAGCGCCGACACCTCGAAGCTCCTGCACCAGCTCAAAGGTGACCTCGACTGGATCGTGATGAAATGCCTGGAGAAGGATCGACAGCGCCGCTACGAAACCGCGAACGGCCTCGCCGCCGATCTCAAGCGGCACTTGAAGAACGAGCCGGTCACCGCCCGCCCGCCTTCGACGGCCTACCGATTTCAAAAGGCGTTTCGCCGGAACAAGCTGGCGTTCACCGCCGGAGCGGCCGTGGCCGTTGCCCTGTTGCTCGGCATCATCGCCAGCGCCTGGCAGTCGGTCCGGGCCACACAGGCCAAGCGCGCGGCGGTGGCGGCGCAAGCCGGCGAATCGGTGCAGCGCCAAAAAGCGGAAGCCAATCAACAGCGGGCCGTCGAAGCGCAAGTCAACGAAGCCAGGTTGCGCCAGCAAGCGCAGGTTCAGGAACTCGCTGCCCGCCGCCGGGCTTACGCCGCTGATATGCTGGTGTGCAAGGAGGCGTTGACCGCGAACAATCTGAGACGGGCGCGACTGTTACTCGACCGGCAACGCCCGAAAGCGGGTGAGGAAGATTTGCGAGGCTGGGAATGGCGTTACCTGTGGCAACGTTGCCGGGGAGATTTCCTCAGCACGCCGGTGACACAAAGTGATCGTGTTCTCAGTGCCCGGTTCACTGACAATGACAACAGCATAGTCACCTTCATGGATCGCGGAAGGGTCGGCCTGTGGAATCTCTCCTCGGACCGCGAAGACTTCGTGCTCCAGGACAATGGGGAGGGAGACAATGGCACGCCCAATTCGGGTCGGTTGCAGATCTCCGCCGATGGCGCATGGATCGCGGCGGCAAGCCGGAAGGACGATGGCGCATCCTTCGTCCGGATCTGGAACTTACGAACCCGATCCCTGATCTCCGAATTGGCGATCTCGGCAGATTCCCCCGTCAATGCTCTGGCCCTATCGCCGGATAAGCGGTGGCTGGCGACTTATGTTCAGCAAAAGGAGGTATCAATCTGGAATGTGGAAACCCGGAAAAGCACAGCCCGGTTTCACGTAGCTCTAACGAGCGGCGCGATCATGGTAGGCACGGTGGCCTTTTCCCCGGATGGAAGGGTTCTCGCCATCGGTGACGACGAAGCCCATGTGCGACTTGTCGATGTCGGCACGTGGATCGAAAGAATAACGTTACCTGGAGTTTTTTTGGGGAGGGGCGTGATGACACTGGAGTTTTCGCCCAACGGTCGGTTTCTCGCCGCCGGCAGCGCCTTCAACGATTCTCGTATCTTGGTTTGGGAGACGAAGACCGATAAGAGAGTTGCCACCCTGGAAGGCCACCAGGGCTTCATCGCCGATGTGACCTTCTCACCCGACGGGAAGCTGCTGGCCTCCGCCAGCGGCGATCAGACGATCAAGCTCTGGAACACGGACACCTGGCAGGTGGAGGACACTCTCCTGGGCCATCGGGACGAAGTCTGGTCCGTGAATTTTTCGGCCGACGGTCGGCGATTGGTCAGTTCCGGCAAGGATGGCCGCGTTCGTGTCTGGCCAGCCTCTGCGAGACGTCAGGATCGGGAGGCGGTTGTCTTGCCGACGGATCGGAATTTCATTGGCGACGATTCGCTTCCGGATGTTTCTCCCGATGGCAGGACCATTGTGGATGTCTCCAGGCAAGGCAAAGTGCGTTTACTGGAAATGGCCACCCTCCATGAAAGACCCGTTCCCGATGAATTGGGAAACGATAATGTTGCCGGCTTCTGGCTCTCCCCGAACGAGATCCTCATCGGTAGCCGGTCGCCACTCAGAATCAAAACTTGGAACATCTCCAATAATGCCATCACCACCCACCCGTTGACGACCCAGGGTGACGGGCCGCAATTCAGTTTCTTCCCCCGGTCAAATCTGCTCGTGGTCACAAGCGGGGATTTCACGGCAGGAAACGCCACCCTAACAAGATGGGACACTGCCTCCCGCAAGGAACTCGGATCCTACACCAGTGCGGAACACCTGGAGAAAGTCAGAGGGGTGGCCTTCTCTCCAGATGGACAATGGATGGCCCTTGCCAATGGCGGACAGGTGGCAGTGAGGAATTTAATGACCGGACAAGAAATACCCCCTTTCCGAGCGCAATCGAATATTCAAGGTTTGGCGCTGCTATCCGGCCCAAAGTGGGTGGTGACCGCAGGAACCGAAGCGCCGATCATCAATGTCTGGGACTTCACCACGCAGGAGAAAAAGTTTTCGCTGCCCGGCCACAACCTCGTCATCGTAAGTATTCAAGTTTCGCCCGACGACCGTCGAATGGCCAGCAGCACCATCGGTAGCGAACCCATCAAGATCTGGGAGACCCAGGGCTGGAACGAAGTCGCCTCCATTGAGGGTCGCCCCGGGTTTAGGCTCCATGGACAAGGATTTCTTCCGGATGGAAACACCATTGCCGGGCTGGAGGTGAATCCCGAAACCCGGGCCGTGAATGTCCGGCTCTGGCGCGCGCCGACGTGGGCGGAAATCAATGCGACCGAGGCGAAGGATCCGCCTTCGCCGGGCTACGGCGCGACAGGGAAAGCGGAGAGCACACAGCCATGAACCCATCACCCGAAGAAGCCCTGTTTGCGCCGGCACTGGAGAAACCGGCGGAGAAGCGCGCCCTATTTCGGGAGGAGATATGCCCAGGCTACCCCGCCATGCGCCAGCGCCAGGGCCGAACAACCCGTTAATCCCCTCGACCAGCGCGATGACCACAGGCGCCTCAGTCCGGCCCGTTTTTACAGGGTTAGGACTTGACCCTCAAAACTCAAACGCTGAAAGGCTGAAAGGCTGAAACGCTGAAATTAAAATGCTGAAATTCATTATGCGCAGATTGCCGCAGGAGTTTTGAGCCGAATCCTCCCTACGTCCCCTCAAAGCTCTCAACCGCACCCTAATTAATTTCAACTTTTCAGCGTTTGTCTTGTGTTTCGTCGGATAATTTTTGGAGGATTGGCAAGTTGGCTCAGCCGGGCAGTGAGCATTTTGCTCGGTTTGGTGCTGATGCCCGTTCTGTTTCGCCATCTTTCGAAAGAAGAGCTCGGGGTATGGTTGTTGCTCGGTCAGAGTTGCGCGGTTCTGGGCGTTTTTGATCTTGGTTTTGGGGCGGTTCTCACGCGGCGCATTGCCTTTGCGGTCGGTAAAAATTCCCAAGATCTCGGTGACGAATTGCCCGTGGAAGCCGTCGAGGAGATTGCCGACCTCGTCGCAACCGGTCGCCGGATGTACTGCTGGCTGGCTCTGAGTGCATTTGTTGTTTCTTTCAGCGCGGGTTGGTTTTATTTGAAGGGTCTCGACCTGCGGGGCATCTCGATGGGGACCGTTTGGGTGGCTTGGGGCGTTCTTTGCCTGAGCCAGGCATTGAGTATTTGGGCGGCGGTGTGGACCTGCTTGTTGCAGGGAGTGGGATACGTCGGATGGGACTCAGTGCTGGGCACCCTGGTGAACTCGCTGACGTTGCTGGTTCAAATGGTCCTGGTTCTTTTCCGGAGCGGTCTGGAGGGCCTGGCGTTCACGGCCGCCGCTGGCGCGCTCACCCAACGTTGGCTCATCCTCCGTTTTGCGCGCCGCCGCCGCGCTGAACTGTTCCGGAGCGCGGGCCGCTGGAGAACCGAAATGTTCCGCGGAATGCTCCGGCCGGCGCTTCGAGCCTGGTTGACGTCCCTTGGGTGTTTGCTCGTGGCAAATACGGATCAATTTTTTATCGCCGCACACAAGGGAGCCTCCGCCATTCCGGCCTATCGCGCCGCGTTTTTGCTCGTGATCAACCTGCACCTGCTCGCGGGTGTGTTCTGCGCGCCCTCGCAGGTGTTCGTGAGTCGTTTGTGGCAGGCGGGGCAGCTGCAGCAAATCCGCGCAATTCTACGGCGAAATGCACGGCTCGGGTTGCTGGCCATGAGTTGCGGTGGAGGTGCCATTTTAGCCTTGGGACCGACTTTATTCGATTTCTGGCTTGGACCGGGAAATTTCGTGGGTTACCCGGTGCTGGGGATCTTCCTGGGAATGTTCGCCTTGGAGCATCACGCCAATGTCTTTGGTTCCTGTGGCCGAGCTACGGACGACGAGGCCTACGCGGCTTCTTCGATTGCCGCGGGAGTTTTGAAATTAGGATTGGCTTCGCTGCTGAGCTTGCGGCTGGGGCTAACAGGGTTGGCTCTTTCGACCCTGGTTGCGCAAGGCCTGACCAATGATTGGTTTATGGTTTATCGATCGGCGAAGCGTCTGCGAATTGAGTTCGCGACGCATTTCAGAGAGGTATTAGTGCCCTGTTTGTTGATCTTTTTGGCTGCCCTCATTCTTGGGAAAGCGGCGGGTCAGCTCTTTTCCGAGCAGCGCTTGTTAGTCCGCGTTGGCACGGTTTCGCTGGTTGCCGGCCTACTGCTGGGAGCCTCCGTGTGGCGGCTTGGTCTGGACGCTTCGCAAAGAACTCGAGTTCTGCAATGGGCCAGTTTTGCGTGACGACCGAGCAAAGCTCGAAGGTCGTTGGGCAGCTGTTTTTTATCAGCCGAGTTTGGAAGTCTCGGCACGGAGGGAGTCTCTACGGGAGGCAACTGGTGAATGAACTGCTCAGAAGGGGATGGCGGGTAACCCTGCTGGCGGAGAGATTTGATGATGACACAAAATCGCGAGGCTCCCAGCGATACGAGCCTCACGCAGAACGAGTCTGGTTGGAAGCTTTCTTCCGGCGCGGTTTTCTCAATTGGCGGCGCAGGATTTCAGAGACGTTGACGTTGTGGAAACGCATTGCCCATACGCCAGGAGCCTTGGTCATCGTGCAGGGGGATTTGCCCCGCGTGCTTTATTTATTGCTTCAGCTGCGAGTGCCGTTGATTTTTATCCGACAGGACGCAATCCTGACCTGCCCGGGAAACAATCGGTTTCTGCGACGCAGTCGCGCTGTTTGTCGCCGTCCGTTCGGCGTTGCCTGTCTTGGTACGCATCGCAAAGAAGGTTGCCTTGAGGGGCTCTCGTTGCCACGGCAAGTTGGGCGGCTGGCATTCAGAGCGCGGGACAGCTTGTTGCTGCGGCAGATTCGGCACTTTGTTGTCAACAGCAACTGTATGGTTGCCGCGCACCGAAGGCCGGGTTTTGTGCTATATCCACCCCGGCTGGTCTGCCAGGAAAACGGTGGGGCGGCGGCACGGGATTTGCATCGATTGGTATTCTGCGGTCGCTTGGAGGAGGCGAAGGGCGCCGCGGATGCCGTGCGGATCTTGAGTCTCCTGCCCGTCCAGTTTTACCTTGAAATCCTTGGGGATGGCGCGGAATGCGAGAGGTTGGCCAGGATGGTCCAGGAGTATCACCTTGGAAATCGTGTAAAATTCAGAGGCTGGGTGGACTCGCTGACCAGGGACAGGATTCTGGCCTCGGCGGGAGTGCTCTTGATGCCGAGCCTCTGGGCTGAAGCGTATGGCATGGTGGGAATGGAGGCGCTGGCCCAGGGGACACCGGTCGTGGCGTATGATGTTGGCGGCGTCTCGGAATGGTGCCGCGGCCAGGCCGGCATTTTGGTTCGGTGCGGGGACGTCGGGCGCGCATCGATGGCCGTGCGCGGGCTGACGGAAGATCCAATCCGCTGGGCAATTCATTCGTGCGCGGCCAAGCGAGTCGCGGAGCTTGAGTTCCCCACGGACCGGTTCGGACGGGAGTTGGATCAGCTTTTGCGCGAAGTGTTGAAGCTCTCGTAAAAATGCGGAGTGCGGAATGCGGAATGCGGAATGAGACCCGGAATCGGAGGGAGGAGTCTCATGAGTCCCCGTAACCCCTCGGTGACGGCGGGCCAGAACGGCGGCGCGCGGACATTCTTGTCCGCAGCGACACCCGAACGCTAGCGAATTCAGGAACTACATTGCTGCGGACAAGAATGTCCGCGCGCCGCGCACCATGGCTGACCCCTTAGGAGTCCCCATAAAAGCGTCTTGACCTTAAGCCCGGTTGGCGCGATACGGATACTACCCATGAAAAAGATGGCCAAACCGTATTTGCTTGAAGCAGGGCAGGGTGTACCGGGCTTTGGCGCCGGGATCAAAGCCTCCATTGGCTCGACGGCCGGAGGTTTTACGCTGATTGAATCGACCACCGCGGGCGGCGCACCCTGGCACGTCCATGCTCGGGAGGACGAATACTTCTACGTCCTGGAGGGCAAGATCGTTGTCTCCTGCGGCGAACAAGTATTCCATGCCGGACCCGGGTCCTTTGTTTTCCTGCCGCGCGGTGTTCCGCATTCATGGGATGTCGAGTCGGAAGGGAAAGCAAAATTGCTGATGATGACGGTCCCGGCCATGCTGGAGGAATTTCTGCGTGAATTTCACGTGGCAAAGGGGCCGCAGCGTGACAAAGTCGCGGCCAAATATGGTCTGACCTTTTTTCCCGGGCGTCCTTCCTGGCTCTTTAAACCAAATGAAGGCGATGTGGTTGAGTAGAACTTGAGTCCCTGTTTTGTGTTCCGTCCGGATATTTTTATCCGGGCGTGCTGGCGCAAGCTCCGCGCCCGGCCGAATCGGTGCGTCGTGCAGACCGCGTGGGGCGACTGGCTGGAAGTGGAACCGCGCAAGTTCATCGGCGCAAACCTGTACATGCGCGGGGTGCACGAACTGGCGGTTTGCGAGGTGCTGTGGCGTTTGGCGAGCGCGGGAGAAACGGTGGTCGACGCAGGTGCAAACATCGGGGTGATGACGAGCCTTTTATCAAAGAAAGTCGGCGAAAGCGGCCGGGCGCTGGCATTTGAGGCGCACCCGGGAATGTTCCGTCAGCTTGAGCTCAATAGCCGGCGATGGAATCGGCGGCAGATTGAGTTGTTTGATGCGGCGCTATCGGCAAGGGCGGGCGCGGTCAGGCTTTGCGAAGGGATTGGTTTTGCCGCGAACGAGGGAACCGCGCGCGTGGCACCGGTGAACGCCTCGGGTCCGTGCCACGAGGTGGAGGCGATTCGGTTGGACGACTTGCTGCCATGCGGAACCTGCGGAGTTATCAAGATCGATGTCGAGGGGCACGAGTCGGCCGTGCTGGCCGGGGCGGCAAACGCCTTGTTGGAACAACGTCTGCGTGACATCGTCTTTGAGTCCACGTGGGATTTTCCTGGAGCCGCACACGAGCGGTTGCTGGCGGCGGGTTACCGCATCTTCGGTCTTGAGCAATCGATGCTTGGGCCCAAACTGTTGTCGGTTCGCAGGCGTTCAGGCCACAAGGGGAGGTTGACTGATTACGTCGCCACCGTGGACGCCTCCCGTGCGCTTGGATTGGCAGCGCCTGCCGGATGGCAGGTGCTGAGCCGTTCCTGCGAGCGCCGGCGTCCCGCCGGCGTGTTGCGCTGTGGCAAAAAGGGAACACGCCGACGATATGCCGGCGCTGCGAGGTTTAATTGCTTTTTATGAATACCCATAGATCAATCCATCCCATTCTGTGCGGCCTAAGTATTCTTTTTGTTTGGCTTCTGGCCGGCACGTGCCGAATGTGCTCGGCGGCCGACGCGAGCGAAGCCAAGGCGCTTGATGGCGTATGGATCCCGATCAAGGCTGAACTGGCCGGCCAACCGATGGCGGAGGCGGTATTAAAGACCATCACGCTCAAGATCGAGAACGGCCGATATGAGGTGACTGTCGGTGGTGAACCCGATGCCGGCACAGTGACTTTGGACTCATCCGCCCGCCCGAGAGCGATGAAGATTACCGGGGTCAAAGGACCGAACGCGGGAAAAGTTTTTCCGGCGATCTACGAATTGAAATCAGGGACGCTGCGGGTCTGTTACGATTTATCCGGCGCGAAAACGCCGACGGAATTCAAAACCAGCCCCGGCACCCAATTGTATCTGGTTACTTACCGCCGCCAGGCGGCGGACCATGGGAACCAGGCCACCCCGCGGTAAAGGTTTCGCGACGGTGGGTGTGATGGTAGGGACATCGCGCTGCGATGTCCCCGCCCGCGTTCAGCGGGCGGAACGAAATGAGGGCGCCCGTGCGAACCGCGAACGAGTGCGCCGCTGAACGCGGCGCGGACAGCGCAGCGCGTCGTCCCTACCAGCCCAGCGACCGACACATTCAATTACACCCTTCAACGGGCTTCCACTTTCGCGTGTTCCGCGTATTTCGCGGTTCTAAGAGCGTGTGTTTAAAATCCGGAGCGCGGCTGTCTCAGCCGCAGCACGCCCGAGCTTGTTTCTGCTCAGAAAAATCTGGCGGCATCTTGCTTTTGCACGCGTTGCGGCTGAGACAGCCGCGATCCATTTTTGAAGCACGCTCTGAGTTTTTCGAGAGTTAGCTGACTTGCGGCTGGAACCGGAGGGGCGTTGAAAATCCTGATCGTTAGCGAGCGGTTTTTCCCAAGCGTGGGAGGAGTGCAAACGGTGACCCGGTTGCTGGCCGAAGCTTTGGTCGGATTGGCTCACAGGGTGACCGTGGTTACGCGCGAGCCCGGCCCGGATGAGGACGTCCGCGGGGTTCGGCTGTTGAGACGTCCTTGGGCGATTCGCTTGTTTAGTCAGTATCGAAGGGCCGATGCGATTATCGTGCAGGGTTTGCCGATGCGACTGGGTTGGCCGCTGCTGCGCCGGCCTGATGGATGGGCGATACACCATATCCAGCCAGTGGCATGCGAAGGCAGATTGAGCGGTTGCCTGCGGGCGAAGCTGGCCGCCCGCGTCAGGCATGCGGCGGTGAGCAGGGCATTGGCTCGGGAGCTTCCGTGGTTCGCGCAAGCAGTTCTGCCGAATCCTTACGAGGATGAGGTTTTTCGGAATGACGAAAGCGTTGCGCGCAACCGGGACGTCATTTTCGTGGGGCGGCTTATTACAGAAAAGGGTGTCTCCGTTCTGATGCGCGCGCTCGCGATTCTGCAGCGAGGCGGACGATCGGTCACCGCAACTATCGTAGGAGACGGCCCCGAGCGAAGGGGTTTGGAAGAGATGGTTAAGTCAACGAAGTTGGAACAAAGCGTGGTGTTTGCCGGGCAAGTTACAGGCAGTGTACTGGCGCAACTGCTCAACCATCATCGTTTAATGGTCGTGCCCTCAGTGTACCACGAGCCGTTCGGCGTGGTTGCATTGGAGGGGATTGCTTGCGGGTGCGTCGTTATCGGCAGCGATGCCGGTGGTTTGCCCGAAGCGATCGGTCCGTGCGGAACCACTTTTCCTCTGGGAGATGCCCCTTCTCTTGCGGGGAAAATTCAACACACTCTGGCTTCGCCGGAAAAAATGAACTCGCTCCGTGCCGGCGCGAGGTCACACCTGGCGGTCCATCGTCCGAGTGTAGTAGCGCGAAAGTATCTTGAACTTTTCTGCACGCCTGGGAGCGCCGGCGTCTCGCCGGCCAGCTTCTTACTGATGAAGCCGTAGGATACGCTACAAAGGAAGCCCCTCTCCCAACCCCCTGCCGTTGAGTTTCGGTTACTGCCGCGCGGACGCGGTCTCCCTCTCCTCCTTTGGAGGAGAGGGAGAAGACAAGCGGAGCCTCCGACTGGTATTTGGAATTGTAGCGCATGTTGGAGACTCCACTGGTAAGGCCGAATGCCGCCGGCAAAACGCCGGCGCTCCCAGGGAACTGACTCGTGCGTTTCGTAGTTGCACAAATAGGAGCCCGCCGTGGCTATGCGGTGCCGGCGATCCTGGAACAGGCCGGCCTGCTGGAACACTTTTACACTGATCTAACCGCCGATATCGGTTTGGGCCGGTGGCTGGTGAAATGCGGGCCGTTGATCGGCTTTGGGAGAGCTGCGGGCAGGCTGGCGCGGCGGCGGCTTCCGGAATGCATTCGGGCCAAGACCACCACCTTTGCCTGGCCCAGTTTGTGGTTTGGCTGTAACCGTGCCCTGTGCGAAAGGGACCCGGCGGAAAGGTTCCGAGAACAATTGCGTTGGGACAGGAGTCTCGGTTCAGCCATGGTCCGGCGCGGATTCGGGCAGGCAACCCACTTATACACTATGCTGGGAGAATGCGCGCCCATCCTGGCTGAAGCGAGGCGCCGTGGACTTGGGATAGTTACGGAAGTGTATATTCTGCTAAGCACCGAACGCATTCTGAAGCGCGAGCACAACGCGTTCCCTGCATGGGAAACCGCCGCGCCCGACTTCGACGCCGTCCGTCGTGAATTCCCCGAACAGGAGGCCCTGCTTACTCACACTGATTTCGCCGTGTGCCCGTCGGAGGTGGTACGTCGTGACCTGGTGGAGAACTTCGGTTTTCCAGCGGCACGCAGCGACGTTGTGCCCTATGGATTGGATAAAAGTTGGCTCTCGTTGCATCCCCGGACGGTGGTCGGTCGCGTTCTTTTTGTCGGCACTGCCGGCCTGAGAAAGGGGATCCATTATTTGGCCACCGCAGCCGAACTGTTGCGCGCTCGGCGCAGGAACTACGAATTTCAGGTGGCGGGCGATGTTTCCACACAGACCGCCATCCAACCGGAATGCCGCTGTCTCGAGTTTCTTGGCCGGGTGCCGGCGCATCAGATGCGCCAGTTGTATGCGACGGCTGATGTCTTTGCGCTGCCTTCGTTGGCCGAAGGTTCGGCGGAGGCGACCTACGAAGCGCTGGCGGCCGGCCTTCCGGTAATTACCACTGCTGCCGCCGGCTCTGTCGTGCGAGACGGAATCGACGGACGCATCGTCCCGGAGCGGGATGCGGTTGCGTTGGCACGGGCAATTGAGGAATTGGTCGAAAACCGGCCTGCGCGCGCGCGGATGTCGGCCGCTGCGCGCCGGCGCGCCCTGGATTATGAGCTGGAGAGGTATGGCGAAAGACTGATGGCCGCGCTTCGCTCTTTCACGAGGT
>Ga0210409_10000517_pt1 | contig 61070 bp, 59 predicted proteins | sample IncBWH17MmetaG_FD_161649 | JGI IMG/M metagenome (GOLD analysis project Ga0210409, IMG submission 161649) | Forest soil microbial communities from Barre Woods Harvard Forest LTER site, Petersham, Massachusetts, United States - Inc-BW-H-17-M | ecosystem: Environmental > Terrestrial > Soil >... | reverse complement strand
GTGGGATCGGCCAGGTCGGCGAAAGTGGTGTCGAGATGTTTATAACCACGCGGTTGCATAACTGATAAGTTATATGGTGCGGAAGCGACATGTCAAGAACTTTTTCGAGAGTTCGGATGTTGAAAAAGCTTTTACCGCAGGTTGCATGAAGAGCCGTGGAGACTCGGAAGAAGGCTTTTAACCGCAAAGAAAAGCCGCGAAGGACGCAAAGAAAAGCGAGTTGCGAGTGCCGCGTACCGAGTTACGAGTCCTCGGGCGCCGGTAAGAGAAAAAAGCTTTTAACGCCGCGGGTGGTGCGAGCAGACAGGGGGCCCTTCGACTACGTTCGGCTAACGCCTTAGTTCGCTCAGGATGACAAGGAAAAAGTTCTGAATTGCGAGTCTGGGGTCGAGTGATTCCGGGCGTAAAAAGCAGAAGCCGCGGACCGGACCCTGGGCGCCGGCACGAGTTAGTGCATTAAGAGTTCGTAGGCTTCTTCTTCCTCTTCTTCTTTTAACTTCTCTTGTTCCGTTTCCGTGTGCGCGGAGGCAGGTTCGGGGTGGGCCGTGGGTTCGGCGGTTGCCGCGGCAGCGGGCTCAGCGTGGTGTTTGGGGCGGCGGAGCATCATGACGAAGGGAAGCATGGCGAGGAACATCAGAGCCATGATCCAGAAGGCTTCGACGAATGACAGCATGGCGGTGTGCCGCTGGACCATCCCGTAAAGCGCGGCAGCGGCTTTGCGGCTGGCGGTGACGGAGTCGAATCCCTGCAAATGAAAATGGGCGCGAAGGCCGGTGAGGACAGCGCGCGTTTTCAGATCGCCAGCGGTGACGTGTGCGACAAGCGACGTCTGATGGAACTGATTGCGGCGGGCCAGGAAGGTGGTCATGATCGCGATGCCGAGGCTGCCACCGATATTGCGCATGAGGTTGAAGATGCTGGTGGCGTTGCCCATCTTGTCTTTGGGAATGCTCGACATGGCGAGGGTCATGATGGGGATGAAAAGCAGAGCGAGGGCGACGCCCTGAAAAACCTGCGGCCAGAAGATGTCCCAGTATCCGGCATTGAGGTTCAGGTGGGAGAGGCTGAACATGGTGAGGCAGCCGAGCAGCAGTCCCACGACGATGAGGCGGCGCGGGTCGGTTTTGCTGGTGAGGTATCCGGTGACCGGCATCGTCAGCAGGGAGCCGATACCGCGCGGCGAGAGTGCTAGCCCGGCGTTGTACGCAGGATAGCCGAGCAGGGTCTGCAGGTAGATCGGCAGCAGCACGAGGCTGGCGTAGAGGACAAAGCCGAGCTGCGTAATCAGAAATACTCCGGTGGCGAGGGAGCGGTCGGTGAGGGCGCGGAGGTCGACCACGGGATCGCGCGCCTTGAGCTCCCGAATGATCAGTGCAAAGAGGCCGCCGACGCAGAGAATTGCGAGCACACGAATGTAGGTGGATTCGAACCAGTCGTTCTTCTGGCCGGTGTCAAGGACGATCTGCAGGGTGCCCAGGCCGAGCGCGAGGAAGCCGATGCCCCAGAGGTCGATGCGTCCGGCGCCGCCGTTGCGGATGTAGTGCGGATCGAAGACGAAGCGCGAGACCATCAGGATCGATAGCAAGCCGACGGGAAGGTTCAGATAGAAGATCCAGCGCCAGGAATAGTTGTCGGTGATCCAGCCGCCGAGGGTGGGGCCGAGAATGGGAGCGAGCAGAATGCCGATGCCGAAGGCGGCCATGGCTTGTCCGTGCTTCTGGCGCGGGAAGGTCTCAAGGAGGATGGCTTGCGCGAGCGGCTGGAGTCCGCCGCCGGTGAGGCCTTGGAGAACACGAAAGAGGATAAGGGCCGAAAGGCTGTTGGCCATCCCGCAGAGGAAGGAGGTCAATGTGAAGCCGATCACGCAAATCAGCAGCAAACGCTTGCGACCAAGTCGGCGGGCGAGCCATCCAGACATAGGAAGGATGACGGCGTTCGAGACCAGATAGGAGGTGACGACCCACGTGCCCTCGTCGACGCTGGCGGCGAGGTTGCCGGCGATGTGGGGGATGGAAACGTTGACGACGGTGGTGTCGAGCAGCTCCATGAAGGTGGCGAGCATCACGGAGACGGTGACGATCCCGGGGTTGACGTGGGGGTGTTCGGGATGGGCCGCGTTGGCGGGGCCGGTCACAGATCAGGCTAGCGCTGGATGGTACGGAGGGCTGTGACGGGGATCACGGGTTGGGGGTACCGAGTGTCGCGAAAAGCTTTTAACCGCGGAGGCCGCGGAAGGTGCGGAGAAAAGCTTTTAACCGCAAAGGGCGCAAAGAAACGCCGCAAAGAACGCAAAGAAAGGCGAGTTGCGAGTACCGGGTACCGAGTTGCGAATCCTGGGCCGCGGTGTAAGAGAAAAGCTTTTCACTGCGAAGAGCGAAAAGGGAAGGGTCGAGTAGCGAGTGGTGAGTAACGAGTTGCGAGTAGCGGTTGGGTGAGTGGCGAGAAAAGCTTTGATCGCGGAGGCCGCGGGAGGTGCGGAGAAGAGCTTTTAACCGCAAAGGACGCAAAGAAAAGCCGCAAAGAGCGCAAAGAAAAGCGAGTTGCGGGTACTGAGTTGCGAGTTGCAAGAAATCAAGGAGGTGCGCAGAGAATAGACGCTGAGTCCGCGTCGAAAGGCCTTTAACCGCAAAGAGCGCAAAGAAGAGCCGCGAAGAGCGCAAAGAGGAGCTGTGACGGACACGAAGGGTAGATGCGAGTAGTGACTTGCGAGAAAGCGTTTAACTGCGAAGAACGTGAAGAAGAGTCGCGGAGGGCTACCAACCGCGGAGACCCAGGAAACCCACAACCACAGAGTGCACAGAGGGACGCAGAGGTCCCTTTGGGTGCCGATTTGGAGTGGAGGAGATAGAGGTTTGATAGATCTCAAAAGACATTTGGCGCCAGCTGTGAGAGCCGGATTGGTGTGGATCGCGATCGGCATTCTTGGTCTGGGCGGTTGCACGCGATCGCGGGAGAGCGCGAGGTCAGGGGAGGGCGCAAGCATGACGGGCACGACGGATCAGACTGCCGCGATGGCAACGCTACGCGAGGCCTATGCGGCGTTCAATCGAGGTGACATCGATGCGGCGGTGGCGGGACTTGATCCGCAGATCGAGTGGAGCGAGCCAGCGGAGTTTCCCGGAGGTGGTGCCTATCACGGACGCGAGGCCGTGAAGGGGTACTTGACACAGTCGCGCGCGAACTGGGCGGAGGGTGCAAGCGAGCCCGAGCAGGTGATCCGGTCGGGCGATCGGATCGTGGTGATGGTGCATGCGCGTTTTCGTGTGAAGGGGAGCGAAGCGTGGCAGGACGTGAAGCTGGCCGATGTGTACACCGTGCGTGATGGAAAGATCGTGGCGATGCGGGCTTTTGCGGACCGGCAGGAAGCGTTGCGATGGGTGGGGAAATGAGGTCGCGACCTGCTTTGCGAGCTTTTGTGTTCGAGGGATATCAAAAGGAGTGTATGTAAGTCATTGATAACAAGCATACAACATTGTTGTAACTGGTGTGTCAATAATGGAGTAGTATTTGATCAGGAATGGAGTTAACGAAAATGGCCACGATCCAGTCTGCCGTTGCGGGTTTTGTCTGGGATACGGCTACCGATCTTTCGCGGAAAGAGAATCGAGAACGGTTGAGCCGGTCGGCAGTGACTGGGCTGCTGCGGATCGCGACTCATTGGCAGCTGCGGGATGAAGACACCCGGGCGTTGCTTGGGGGAATTTCGAGCGGCAGCTTTTATGCGCTCAAGAATCGAGGCACGAAAGCTCTCGATGAGGATCGGCTTACACGCGTGTCGTTGCTGATTGGCATTTACAAGGCTCTCAATATTCTTTACAGCCGCAGGTTGGCGGATGCGTGGATCACACTTCCCAACGCTAACGCGATGTTCGGTGGAGACTCGCCGTTGAATTACATGAAGAAGGGCGGGATCCCTGCTTTTCTACGGGTCCGTCAACTGCTGGACGCGCGCCGCGGCGGGCGATGAAAGTTCCGAAGCAGAGCCGGGTGGTGCAGGACGGCACGCACCGGCTGATCCCGTACCGCTATAGCGACCGTGGCAAGCCCATACTGAATCTTCTTGCACAAGATGACGATCGACTGCTGAGCGATCTTGCAGAACTGGAAGGCGCCACGAACGACCGGTTGCTTGGGGAGAGTGGCAGGCTGCCTGGCATCAGTGCTATCGAACTGGTTTCCGGATTTCGGCTGGCGCATATCGTAAACGCCACGTTCACGCATGCGAATCCGATAGGAGGCCGGTTCAATGGACCCTCGCGCGGAGCGTGGTATGCGGGCTTCGAAATAGAAACATCGCAAGCGGAGATCGCGTTTCATCGGGGCGTGGAACTGAGGGAAATTGGATGGAACGAGGAAGAGGTCTCTCCTTATATCGATTACCTTGCCGATTTCCGGCACGAGTTCCACGACATACGGGACGGCCGTGAGTTCGCGGACTGCCTCGATCCGAAGAGCTACGTTATCTCGCAAGCGCTAGGAATGGAACTGTTGGGAAGTGGTTCGGCGGGGATCGTGTATCCAAGCGTGCGGCACACGGAAGGGGTGTGCATCGCCTGCTTTCGTCCGCCGCTGGTGCTGAATGTGAGGGAGGGGACCAACGTGACGTTCATATTCATGCGTGGAGACGTTACGTCGATTCGGGTGGATGAGTGAAGTCCGGGGGAAGCTCTCAAACGTGAAGATCGCCGAGAAGTTTCATAGAGTGCTCCGGGAGAAGCTTTTAACCGCGAAGGACGCAAAGAAGAGCCGAACAAAAAACCTTTCCATACGCATACCGCGTGAGGGCAAGCGCCCATACAGGGCAAGGCACGACGAAGGACGACCATCACGCCTGGCCGGAGTTGGAGAGAGCTTCGAGGGCGTCGTCGATCGTCGGAAAGATGAGGAAGAAAGGCTCGAGCTTGGTGATCTCAAACAGCTTGGCGACGCGGCTGTTGATTCCGGTGAGGACGACTTGTTGGCCAGCCTTCTGTCCGGAGACGTATGCGCTCACGAGCGAGCCGAGGCCGGAGGAATCGATATAGGGGACCTCGGTGAAGTCCAGAATGAGCGTGGGCGTCTGCTCGCGCCGGATGGCGTTCTGCAGGGAATGGAGGTTGTTGGCCGTGAGAGGGCCTTTGAGCACAAGGATTCCCTGGCCTGCCTCGGGGAGTGCACGCTCGACGATGAGGGGATCGGCGTTCATCGTGACGAGCGGACATTGTAGGCCAGAAAGCGCGCCGGGCCAAGGGTTGCGCGGTCGTGAAAAGGGTTTACCGGAAAGAGGCAAGGAACAGCGAGTTGCGAGTACCTGGTACCGAGTTGCGAGATCATCGCGACGCTAACGCCGACGACGAGGAGAAAATTCGCGGAGAGCGCGGCGAAAAGCTCTTAACCGCAAAGAGCGCAAAGAAAAGCCGCAAAGGACGCAAAGAAAGGCGAGTCGCGAGTTCATCGCAACTCTAACGCAGAAGACGAGCAGAAAACTCGCAGAGAACGCGGAGAAAGCTTTTAATCGCAAAGCGCGCAAAGAAGAGCTGCAAGGGACGCAAAGGAGGACTGACTGGGAGTACCGGGTATTGGGTCCGCGGGCAGTCGACCTCAGGGTGGGCTGGGGCACGACCAGAGGACAAGGAGTCAATGGGCTGGAACATGGGGGAAATCTGAGGGCGGGAAGAAAATCGTGAGCATAGGAGGGAATCGGGCGCACGGGAAAAGGCGCCGTGTACCGTGGATGGGGCACTCTAGTGTTATATCCGGATTTGGCTCGGGGCACGTAGAATAGACAAGTGATGGACAACAATTTGGCACTTCGCACCCAGCGAATGCTGCTCGCGGGATTCCTGGCCAGCAGCGTTCTTTTTTGTTCTGCACAAGACACGACGACCCCACCGGCGGCCAAGACTGCACCCAAGAAGGCAACGACGGCGGGGACGGCGAAAACCACAACTGCGGCTAAGACGGCAACGGCTCCAGTTATGCTGAAAACGGATAAAGAAAAGACCAGCTACGCGATTGGGTCGGATCTCGGGAATAAACTGAAGTCGGCATCGATTGACGTGGATCCGGCGATTTTGTCACGGGGGATCAAGGACGTGCTCACGGGCGGCAAACCCGCGATGACGGATGACGAGGTGCGTGCCAAGCTGATGGAGCTGTCGAAGCAGGTGCAGGCAGCGCAGCAGGAGGCACAGAAGAAGCAACAAGAAGCGAACAAGGTGGTGGGGGAAAAGAATCGTAAAGAAGGCGATACTTTCCTGTCGGACAACAAGAGTAAAGAAGGCGTGGTCGCATTGCCGAGCGGACTTCAATACAAGATCCTGAAGGCCGGGGACGGGCCGAAGCCGACGGCGGCCGATACGGTGACCTGCAATTATCGTGGGACGCTGATCGACGGAAAAGAATTTGACAGTTCGTACAAGCGCGGACAGCCTGCGTCGTTTCCAGTGGGCGGCGTGATCAAGGGCTGGACCGAGGCTTTGCAGTTGATGCCGGTGGGATCGAAGTGGCAGTTATTCATTCCGGCAGATCTAGCATATGGCGATCGCCAGGCGGGTCCGGATATTACGCCGGGGTCGACGTTGATTTTTGAAGTGGAATTGCTGTCGATCCAGCCGAAGTCAACAACGACGGGAGCAGCCGCGCCGGATAATAAGCCGGAGAATAAGTAAAAAGTACGGCGCTCGGCGCTCGGCTCTGGGCTAATGGGCCAGACGCTTCCGAGTTCGACTTCGATGTACGCACGAACCCGCCTTCGGGCGGGTTTTATTTTTGGAGCCGCCCAGCGATCAGCGAGCCGGAAGCGGGGCGTCTACCTTCGCAGCCCACACGAGTGCGACGATCCACCCGATGAGGGTCCAACCAAGGAACAAGTTCAGCAGGAAAATCGACAGCACGTCGCGCTTGCTGCGCGCGAAGGCGAGGATCGATGGGAGAAAATAAAAGACGAAACCAAAGCCGAAAAAGGGGATGAAGAAGATGGCCGGGAGCACCATGGCGGATACCTCCTTCCTTGCGATGAATTTAGTGTAGCACTGCGAAGGGCGCTCGATTCGCAAGCATGGCCGATTCGTGCCATGACGTTTACCATAGGAGATGGGAGATGCGTTTCGAGCAGTAAACATGCGGTGTTTCTGCAGTTTCATTCTGGATTCTGGTAGCCCGTCGGTGCCATTCACAACGAGAGATGCGATGCGTAGTCTTGCAGGTGAGCAGCACTTGGGGGAGGGCTGTTCCGGCGAAGCGTCCCACGACTGATAAGGTCTGGGGCGTTTCGTTTTGTACTTTTGAAAGTGGGACCCCAGGCAGAAGTTTTGAGAAACGGCGAAGTCGGGGAGTTCGTCGATGGACAAGAAGAGAGTAGAGAAGTTCAAGAAGCAGTTGCTGGCGAGGAGAGAGGAACTGCTGCACAGCATCGCTCAGATACAGGAAGAAGGAAAAGTGGTGCAGCAGCAGTACGGGCCTGACGAAGGGGATCGTGCGAACAGTTCGCTGGATAAGGAACTGTTATTCCATCAGACCAGCCAGGCGAGAGGGCTGTTGGGATCGATCGATGCGGCGCTGGGCCGGATCGCGGACGGGACGTTCGGCCAGTGCATGGTGTGCGACGAGGAGATCGGAGCGAAGCGGTTGGAGGCACTTCCGTGGACTCGCTACTGCATCTCGTGCCAGGAAAGTGCGGAGAAGCGGCGGTAGGGAGAAAAAGGCAGGAAAAATAGTAAAGGCTGTGACATTGGTTATGCTCTAGCCGCCTGCTCCTGCGAGGGAGCGTAGCAACGTGGAGGCATGTACCGTCACAGCCCTTGATGCGATCACTGCTTTCGCAGTCCCAAACCCCAACTGCCCCTCGCAGAGCCGTCGGTTTTTTCAGGTCTGGTCGCCTTCCGGGTCACCCCGGCTTGCTGATCACTCAGCTTACTTCGGACCGGCGAAGTTTTAATTTGCGCCAACCCTTTCAGCCGTCGACGGGAGTGAAAGTAAACGCCGGGTTAAAAAATGTCAATGCCGCAATTCAGTGCATGCTTGTGATTATCTCAGTGGGAAACACAACCGATGCAAGCTGCTAATGATCGGTGAGTTACAGCAAAGTGAGGGAGAGATTTTCACCTTTTCCACATGCAATTCACAGGGGTGTAACAAATAGGCCGATTCTGTTTTTTCGATGAACCAAGAAAATGGCTTGACCAAAACCTAATTCTTGAGCATGTTAGGGCAAACAGATGTCGGATTTGGTGGCTTACGTCGATGGTGGGTCCTTGGGCAACCCGGGTTCGGCCGGCATTGGCGTCGTCATTGATAATCCCCGAGGCGGGAAGATTCGAATCGCCAAATGGGTGGGCCACCAGGACAACAACGTCGCCGAATATCTCGCCCTGCTTGAAGCTCTCCAGGTTGCCGTTGCGCTGAAGGCCAGCGCGATTCACGTATATTCCGATTCGGAGGTTGTGGTCCGGCAGATGACCGGGGAATATAACTGTCGCAGCCCGCGACTGTATTCGCTGCACTGGATCTGCCAGAAATTGACGCGCTCGTTGACATTCACCATCTCGCACGTCCGGCGCGAATTTAATCGCGAAGCCAATCAACTGGCCGCGCGGGCCGCACGCAAACTGCGATAGTGGCGTCATCTGCCTCCATTCTTTAGGGCGAAAAGCTGTCTGAGCGAAATTCCCTAGATTCCTTCCAGACAGACTCGCGAATGTCTTTCTCACCGTCATCGTGATCCCCTGCCTCACGAGCGACTCGCCCGCACACCAGAACTGGACAAACCGACCATCGAGTCATCTGAAAACTCTTAAAACGCGAGGGCGCGGAGAACTGCCGCAGAGAGCGCCGAGAAAAGCTTTTAACCGCAAAGGACGCAAAGAAAGGCCGCGAAGGGCGCAAAGGGAAGCCTATGCGTCGGGTCGCGAGTCCGGTCTGGAGTCGCACAGCGGCAATTTCAAGCTGCTGAGGGACTGTATAATCGGCCCGCAATCCAGCGCACAATCTGAGGGGCCCACTGATGGTGATGGACAAGCGAGACCGCGAGCTGGGCATGGATCGCGGCATTACTCGCAGAGATTTTTTGAACGGCGTGGCAATCGGTGTGGGCGGGCTCTTGGCGGCGGATCGATCGTTCGCCGGGTCGACAGAGAAGGAGTTCGCTCCTGAGAAGGCGGCGGATTACTATCCGCCCGCGCTGATGGGTATCCGCGGCAACCATGATGGAACGTACACCTATGCGCATCGCCTGCGCGACGGCGAGACGTGGGACACGGATGGAAAGGCTGCGAGCACGGGCGAGAGCTACGACCTGGTGGTGGTCGGAGGTGGCATCAGCGGGCTGGCAGCAGCGTATTTTTATCGGAAAAATGTTGGGGAAAAAGCGCGGATTCTGATTCTCGATAATCACGATGACTTTGGCGGGCACGCCAAGCGGAATGAATTCCGCGCGGGCAATCGGTTGCTGCTCAGCTACGGCGGCACGCAATCGATTGAGAGTCCGGGCCGGTACAGCAAGCAGGCGCGCGGACTGTTGACCGAGCTGGGAATCGAGACGGAGCGCTTTTACAAAGCCTACGACCAGAAACTCTACAGCAAGCTGGGCACGGCGGTCTTTTACGATCGCGAGACTTTTGGGGAAGACCGGCTGGTGCCAGGGTTGGGAACCATGCCGTGGAAGGAATTTCTGGCGAAGTCTCCGCTAAGCGGCGAGGTCCGACGGGATATCGCGAGGGCGTACACCGAGAAAATTGATTACTTGCCCGATCTTTCTCCGGAGCAGAAGCGGGCCCAGCTGGCCAAGATCAGCTACGCGGACTTTCTGACGAAGATCGTCAAGGTCCATCCGGAGGCGCTGAAATTCTTCCAGAGCTATACCAACGATTTGTTCGCGGTGGGGATCGACGCGGTGCCCGCTCTCTCCTGTTACGAGCAAGGAGATGACTACGGTGGTTACGCATATGCCGGCTTTGCGGGAATGAACCTGAGCGAGGAGCCGGAGAGGGAAGAGCCCTACATCTTTCACTTTCCCGATGGGAACGCGAGCATCGCGCGGCTGCTGGTGCGGTCGCTGGTGCCGGGAGCATTGCCAGGCACGTCGATGGATGACGTGGTGACCGCGCGGGCCAACTACGCGAAACTGGATCAGGATGGGAACGCGGTTCGCGTTCGGCTGAACAGCACGGTTGTGCATCTCGCGCAGACGGGTGCGAATGAGGCAAGCCGGGAAGTAGAGATCGCGTACGAGAGAGGCAAGCAGTTGCAAAGCGTGCGCGCCAAGAACTGCGTGCTGGCCTGCTACAACGGGATGATTCCCTACATTTGCCCGGAACTTCCCGATAAGCAGAAGGAAGCGCTTGCGTACCTGGTAAAGGCGCCACTCGTGTATACGCACGTGGCGATCAAGAACTGGACCGCATTTAAGAAGCTGGGGATTCATCAGGTCGAGGCGCCGGGAAGTTTTCATACGTATGTGGCGCTCGATTTTCCGGTGAGTCTCGGCGAGTACCAATTCCCGAGCAATCCCGAGGAGTCGATGGTGCTGTTCATGCTGCGCACGCCTTGCAAGCCAGGCTTGTCGCAGCGGGAGCAGCATCGCGCCGGGCGAGCGGAATTGATGCGAACGCCGTTCTCGACGTTCGAGCGTAATGTGCGCGATCAGCTGGGAAGGATGCTGGGGCCGAGCGGGTTCGATCCGGCGCGTGACATTGAAGGAATCACCGTGAATCGCTGGGCGCACGGGTACGCCTACGGCTACAACTCGCTGTTCGATCCGGACTGGTCGGAAGAAGAAAAGCCATGGGTCGTGGGGCGGAAGCGCTTTGGGCGGATTGCGATCGCAAATTCAGATGCGGCGGCCATTGCGTATTCGGATGCGGCGATCGATCAGGCTTACCGGGCGGTGTCGGAGTTGACGGGGCAGGCATAGGGTCACACGAGGCGAATGGGACTTCTGGATCCACTGTTCGGGGCGAAGGAAATTGATCAGATCTTCGCGGACACGGCGCGCCTGCAGCGCATGCTCGACTTCGAAGCGGCATTGGCGCGCGCGGAGGCCAAGGTTGGAGTTATTCCGCAGTTCGGGGCGGCGTCGATTGGAGCCAAGTGCCGAGCGGAGCTTTTCGATCGAGAGAAGCTTGCCCAGGACGCGGCGAAGGCGGGGAATCTCGCGATCCCGCTGGTGAAGCAACTGACGGCTCTGGTGGAGAAAGAGGATGCAGAAGCCGCGCGCTACGTGCATTGGGGCGCGACTAGCCAGGACGTCATAGATACGGGACTTGTTCTTCAGCTGCGCGACGCGTTCGGGCGGATCGAAGAGCGAGTGGAGGCAATCTGCGATCGCTTGGCCGTTCTTTCTGAAGAGCACCGGTCGACCGTGATGGCTGGCCGCACCTGGATGCAGCAGGCTGTGCCGATCGTCTTCGGAGTGAAGATGGCGGGATGGCTGGACGCGATGTTGCGGCATCGCGCGCGGCTGCGGGAAACACGCAAGCGGGCGCTGGTTCTGCAATTCGGCGGAGCGGCCGGGACGCTGGCGAGCCTGGGGACGCGCGGCATCGACGTCGGGAGGGCATTGGGTGAAGTACTCGAGCTGGAGTTTCCAGCCGTACCCTGGCACGCGAATCGCGATCGAGTGGCGGAGGTCGCAACCACGCTGGCGTTGCTCACGGGCACGCTGGGCAAGATCGCGCGCGACGTCTCACTGCTCATGCAAACCGAAGTGAACGAGGTGGCTGAGCCGGCTGGTGAAGGACGCGGCGGATCGTCGACGATGCCGCAAAAGCGGAATCCCGTGGCGTGCGCGGCGGTACTGGCGGCAGCGGAGCGAGTGCCGGGATTGACGAGCATCGTGCTGGCGGCGATGCCGCAGGAGCAGGAGCGTGGGCTGGGAGGATGGCATGCCGAGTGGGAGACCGTGCCGGAGATTGTCAGATTATGCGGCGGAGCGTTGCGCTGGATCTCGGAGACGGTAGACGGATTGGAAGTTCATCCAGATCGGATGCGCGAGAACGTCGAGACTCAGCACGGAATGATTTACGCGGAAGCGGTGTCGACCGCGTTGGCGGAGCAATTGGGGAAGTCGGCGGCGCACGAGATTACGGCGAGCGCCTCGCGTAAAGCTTTCCAGAATAAAAAGCATCTGCGAGACGTGCTCGCGGCGGATCCGAAGGTGAACTCGCATCTGAGCGCGGACGAGATCGAGGCGTTGTTTGATCCGAAGCAGCATCTTGGAGTCGCGGCGGAGTTCATCGACCGCGTGGTCGCGGCCAGCCGGCAAAGTCGCAAGGAGGGCAAGTAATCAAACATGCCCTTTGCGGAAGCCAACGGCGCGCAGGTGCACTACGAGTTGTCGGAGCTGGCGTCGGGGCCGGTGCTCGTGTTTTCGAACTCCCTGGGCACCAACCTAACGATGTGGACGGCGCAGGTTGAGGCGCTTGGGGAGCGCTACAGGATTCTGCGTTACGACACGCGCGGGCATGGGCAGTCGGCGGTCACGCCGGGGCCGTACAGGATCTCGCAACTGGCGGATGATGTATTAGGTTTGCTGGATCGGCTCGGAATCGAGAAAGTTTCCTTTTGCGGGCTATCGATGGGCGGCATGATCGGAATGACGCTGGCGCTGCGTGTTCCCGAGCGGGTTGGGAAAATCGTTTTGTGCTGTACGGCAGCAAAGCTGGGTTCGGGGGAGACGTGGAATGGGCGCATCACGGCCGTGCAGAAAGGCGGCATGGCGGCAGTGACCGATGCTGTGCTGGAACGGTGGTACACGCCAACCTTTCGCGCGGCAGCACCGGAGCACATCCAGCGGACGAAACAAATGCTCTTGACCACGCCGGCGGAGGGGTACGTCGCGAATTGCGAGGCTATCCGCGACGAAGATCTGCGGGAGAGAATCGCTGGAATTCAAATTCCGACGCTGATCCTGATGGGTAAGCACGATCCCGTTGTTCCGTTGGCCGATGGGCGTTTCATGGCGGAGCGGATCCGCGGGTCGAAGTATGTGGAGTTGCCGGCGGCGCACCTGGCGAACATCGAGGCATCGGGCGCATTCACCAAGGAACTGGCGACGTTTTTGGAAGCCTGAGCTGGAGTCTGCATGGACGAGCGAGAGCGATACGAAAAGGGGATGTCGGTGCGGCGAGCCGTGTTGGGTGATGCGCACGTGGACGGCACGATCAAGAACAGGAATGCGTTCAACGATGACTTTCAGGACCTGATCACGCGCTACGCCTGGGGCGAGATCTGGGACCGGCCGGGGCTTCCGAGGCATACGCGGAGCCTGCTGACGATCGCCATGCTGGTGGCCCTGAATCGCACCGAAGAATTCCGGATGCATGTTCGGGCGGCGTTCAACAACGGCGTGACACGCGATGAGATTAAAGAAGTCTTGCTGCAGACGGCCATCTACTGCGGCGTGCCGGCGGCGAATTCGGCGTTTCATGCGGCGGCGGAGGTCTTCAAGGAAATGGACGGCAAAGCTTAGCCGGGCAGCCCATGCTCACCAACCGGAAAACAATTCACATTGAGTGGGGCGACTGCGATCCGGCGGGAATCGTCTACTACCCGCGCTACTTCGCGTACTTCGATAATTGCACGTCGGCGTTGTTTCAGGCGGCTGGTCTGCCGAAGCACCAGATGCTGAAGACCTACGGGATTGTGGGGATCCCGATGGTCGATACGCGCGCGCGTTTTGTGGCGCCGTCGCGGTTCGGCGACGATGTGGTGGTGGAATCTTCGATCGTGAAGTGGAACCGTAGCAGTTTCGAAGTTCACCACAAGCTCTTTCGCGGGAATGCGCTCGCCGTCGAATGCTGGGAGACGCGCGTGTGGGCGGTGCGTGTGGAGGGCGATCCGGAGAAGATCGAAGGCAGAGCCGTTCCGGAAGAGGTGATGGCAAAATTCAGCAGTGACCGTTGATTTCAGGACGCCATAGCTTGCCCTCCCTTCCCCAAGCTTTCACATCGATGATCGTAAGAGCTGCGAAGGTCGCGTGGAACAGCTTTTAACCGCAAAGGGCGCAAAGAACTGCCGCAAAGAGCGCAAAGAAAGTCTCAAGTCCACGAGATTGGGAAGGAGACGACCTCGGAATAAACCTCGCCATGTGCCCATAGTCACAGCGGAGCTGAAGGTCAACAATTTATAAGGAAATCTGTAGTCTCCAGAGCCAGGCTCGCTGTTCGAGCGCTTCAGCCAGACGCGAGGCGACTCTGTCCAACGTCCGTGTGGAGGTGTGATCAAGACCGCTATGGTGACCAAAGAGGGGAAGACGTGCTCGAACGACGTGAAACCTGAAGGGACGAATCAAGGGAAGGCATCGGTGTGCCCGATCTGCGGCAAACCCGCGACCCAGTCGGTGGACGGAGAGCCGAGCTGCGCGGATCACATCGAGCAGGTATACGAGCACCAGGTGGAGGACTACACGCGGGCACGTCTTAAAAACAACGAATGGCGCAAGGCCTGAATCGGCTGGATCGGGGCCACAGTTGGCTCGCGCCCTATCTTGGCGGGCGGCCCGCAGAATTATTTGCCCTGTTGAACAGTCGCCCTTATACTTTCCCATGGGTTCGGCAGGGATCGGTCGCTACGACTCGTCCACACTCCCTAACTACCAGCTCGACAGCGCCTACGATGAGATGTTTGCGGCGCCCGGCCAACCGCGCGATCACTATCTTCCCCTCCTTGAAACGCTGACGTCTTTGCCCGGGGACGAGATTCGCCGGCGCAAGCATTCGGCGGACTTGTCTTTCCTCAACCAGGGAATCACCTTCACCGTTTACGGGCGCGAAGAGGGAACGGAACGTATCTTTCCTTACGACCTGTTGCCCCGCATCGTGACCAACGCCGAATGGAATCACGTGGAGCGCGGGCTCACACAGCGGATCACGGCGCTGAATCTTTTTCTTCGGGACATTTACAACGAAGGCCGCATTCTTGCCGATGGTGTCGTCCCGCGCGAGATCGTTTATAGCTGCAAACAGTTTCGGCGGCAGATGCGCGGTTTGCAGGTGCCGCGCAATGTCTACATCGCGGTGGTGGGATCGGACCTGATCCGGCTGCCGAGCGGCGAGTTCGTGGTACTGGAAGACAACCTGCGCGTCCCGAGCGGCGTCTCGTACATGCTGACGAACCGGCGTGTCATGAAGCGGATCTTCCCACAACTGTTCCAGCGCTACGGCGTGCGTCCGATTGAACACTACACCCAGGCGTTGCTGAACACATTGCGGTCACTGGCTCCTGAAGGCAGGGCCGAGCCGACGATTGTGCTGCTTAGTCCCGGAGTATTTAACTCGGCGTACTTTGAACACGCGTATCTGGCCCGGCAGATGGGGATTGAACTAGTGGAAGGACGCGACTTGGTCACGCACGACAACATCGTGTACATGCGGACGACGACGGGGTTGCGGCGCGTGGACGTGATTTATCGGCGCGTGGACGATGATTTCATTGATCCGCTGGCTTTCCGAACGGACTCAGTTCTGGGCGTAGCGGGCCTGTTCAATGCTTATCGCGCGGGCAATGTGACGCTCGCCAACGCGTTCGGCACTGGTGTCGCCGACGACAAGGCGCTCTATGCGTACGTCCCGAAGATCGTGAAGTATTACCTGGACGAGGATCCGATTCTCAACAATCTTGAGACTTACCTCTTGAACGATCCGGCGCAGCGCGACCACGCGCTGCAGAATCTCGAGAGCCTGGTGGTGAAGGCGGTGGGCGAGTCGGGTGGGTACGGCATGCTCATCGGGCCGCACAGCACGGCGGAGCAGCGCGAGGAGTTTCGGCGGAGAATTGTGGCCGATCCGCGAAACTACATCGCGCAGCCGACCATTTCGTTTTCTCGCGCGCCCTGCTTTATCGACGACACGCTCGAGGCGCGGCACGTGGATCTGCGGCCCTATGTTCTGTTCGGCGACAAAGTCACGATCGTTCCGGGAGGATTGACGCGCGTGGCGCTGAGAAGAGGATCGCTGGTTGTAAATTCGTCGCAGGGTGGGGGAAGCAAAGATACCTGGGTGTTGAATCAGTAGTCTGCGGCATTCCCCAATTTACGAAGGGTAGGCGTAACAGTTCCGGGTCGCGAGTCCCGAGTGCGAGTAAAAGCTTTTGGCGCGAAGGTTGTGAGAAAAAGCGTTTAACCGCAAAGGTCGCAAAGGAAAGCCGCAACGGACGCGAAGTAAGGCTCTTAACACACAGGACACGAGCAAACAGAGAAGATTTTAAAAATATGCTCTCACGCGTTGCTGACAACCTTTATTGGATGAGCCGCTATCTGGAGCGAGCGGAGCATGCCGCGCGTCTGCTGGATGTGAATTTGAACCTGATGCTGGACGAGTCGGCGGCCGGCGTCGATCGGCGATGGCAACGGCTACTCGCGGCCTTGGGGAATCCGCCGGATCTGGCGTGGGGCGGAGACGCGTACCAGATCGCGCACATCCTGACCTTCGATGGGAGCAACCGTTCGTCGATCACGTCGTGCATTACGTCGGCGCGCGAGAACGCACGGCAGGTCCGCGAGGAGATCAGCACCGAACAATGGCAGCGTGTGAACCAACTCTTCCATCAAGTGGCCCACTATAACCTGGCGGAGAGTATGGATGCGCTGCCCTCGGAGTTCTTGCTGGACGTGATCGAGGGCATCCACTTGTTCCAGGGCGTGACCGACTCAACCATGAGCCACGGCGAAGGGTGGCATTTCATCCAGGTTGGCCGGTACATCGAGCGAGCGTCGGCGACGGCGAACCTGCTGAATGTCTATCACCGCGAGTTCTGGGGGCAAGCGGGCAGTACGCCCGAGGGAACGGAATATCTGGAGTGGGTTGGACTCCTGCGCTCGTGCACGGCGTTCGAGGCGTACTGCAAGGCGTACACGGCCGATTTGAATCCGGACCGCATTCTGGAATTTCTTCTGTTGAACGCTGAGTTTCCGCACTCGGTGCGGTATTCCATCGATTGTCTGCATTCCGCGCTGGACGCGATTCACGGCGAGGGAGGCAAGCGCCGGGCCACTCCGCTCACGCGGCTCGCAGGGCGGTTGCAGGCGTCGCTGAGCTTCGGACAGATGTCGGAGATTCTGTCGGAAGATGTCGGCTCGTATTTGCAGGGAATCCTGCATCAGTGCCGGGATATTCACGAGACGATTTACCAGATCTATATCAATTACTCGATTCAGACTGCATTGGCGGGATAGGAGTCGGTTGTGGGTCGACCTAGAAAAGCCAGCGCCTGAAGGCGCGATCACGTTTGGGCCTTTTCGGCACGCATAAATGCGCGCCCTGATACGAATCGTCAGCGTGTCCTGATAGGAATCGCAGCGTGCGAGATACGAGTACGACGAAATGAATAAGGGAGCGAGATGTTCTATTCGATCCGACATCTGACGAAGTTCCGGTATGCGACTCCGGTGAGCGAGAGTGTGATGGAGACGCGGATGCACCCGCGCAGCGAAGTCAACCAGCGTTGCCTGACCTTTCATCTGGCGGTCAGCCCCCGGTGCCGGGCGTTTTCGTATCGCGACTATCTGGGGAATCACGTTCATCACTTCGACATTCCGGGGCAGCACTCGCAGTTGGTGATCATCGCCGAAGCGTTGGTGGATTTGCAGGCGCCCCTGCAACTGCCTGCATCTTTGACGTCGGAGGCATGGGAAGAACTCGACGCTCTGGTACAAGACGGCGATTACTGGGAGATGCTGTTGCCCAGCGAGTTCGCGAAGCCAACGCCGTCGCTTTTGAAGCTGGCGGGGCAGCTCGAGGTGCGGCGAAGGGATGATCCTTTGACGGTGCTGCGCGAATTGAATTCCGCGTTGTATTCGTCGTTCGAATACGCGTTGAAGAGCACGCGCGTGGATTCGCCGATTGATGACGCGATCCGGACGCGTCAGGGCGTGTGCCAGGATTTCGCGCACATTATGATTGCGCTCGTGCGGACACTGCAAATTCCGTGCCGTTACGTGAGCGGATATCTGCACCGCAGGGTCGAAGATCATGACCGCTCGGCGGAGGATGCGACGCATGCGTGGGTGGAGGCCCTATTGCCGCATCTTGGATGGGTAGGATTCGATCCGACCAACAACCTCATCGCGGCCGACCGGCATCTGCGGACCGCGATTGGTCGGGATTACGCGGACGTGCCGCCGACGAAGGGCATCTTTCGCGGGAAGACGGGTAGCGAGTTGTCGGTCGCGGTGAGGGTGACCGCTTCGGAGATTGCGCCGGAAGTGGATCAGGGGCTGCCCGTGCCCGAGGACTGGTCAGTGCTGGTGGAAAAAGCGCAGGAGCAGCCGAAGCCACCCGCGCCTCCGCCGGCGCAACAGATGCAACAGCAGCAGTGAAAGGGTGAGGCGTGCCGCCGAGGGCGTAGGCTTAGTCAAGAACATGGAGCAGGCCCTTTTACGGAACAAAAGGGCGCAAGCTTGTGCTAACTGTTCTCGACTGTTAACTATCCCGCCGCAGGTATGGGCTTGGAAAAGGACTGCACTGCCAATTGCTCGTCTTCCTTGATGTCGAGGATCCTGTCGAGGTGAGTGATTCGCAGCGCCTCCAGAACCGTAGGGGTCGGGCTCAACAATTTGAGTTCACCCCCCTGCCGTCGTAGGCTGGTGTAGTTCCGAACCAAGTCTCCTATTCCGGAGCTGTCGATGTACTTCACAGCCTTGAGATTGAGCAGGATCTTTCTCTGACCCTTCTTGGCCAACTCGCTGATCACGTCAGCGAGAACCACCCCGCTTCCCGGGCCGAAGGCGAGTGCTTCGCCCACACTGATGCGCCCGCTCAGGTCAAGCACCGTGGCATCTCCGCTCTGACGAATCTTGTATTCCAGCATTGCCGTCCTTCCTCCTGACTGCCACGGAAACCGATCGAAGCGGAATTCCTTCAGCTCGAGAGAGCCTCAGTTTAGAACCATGGCGCCCTGCCGTCCCTCAATTCGCGGATGATCTTGCGATGCGGAACACTGCCAATATAAGCCTAAACTCGTCGGCAAACAGCAATCGCCATGAGGAGCCATCTTGGAGTTCTTGTTGAAACATCGCGATTTCACTCATAACCGAATGGTTATGAGCGTAAACGCTTGTGGGTGTTGAAAAAGTCACGTTGATTAGCGGGATGAGATTCAGCAGAAGCATGTTAGAAGGAAGCATTCGCCCATGCTGTGTTTGATTCTGATCGTCGGAGGCCTGCTGATCATGATGGGGCAACACGACCGCTCCGAAGCGCTGTTCTATTACTTCCGCCTGGAAGATCAGGTTCCTGAGACTCATCTGCTGCGGCTCATTGAAAAGCACATCAGTTTTGCCTTTGTGCGGGAGAAGCTGAAAGCGAGTTACAGCGATACCGGCCGCCCTTCCATTGACCCCGAGCTACTGCTGCGCATTCTGCTGATCGGCTATCTGTACGGCATCACCAGCGAACGCAAGCTAGTGGAAGAACTGCGCATGCATCTGGCGTGGCGGTGGTTCACCGGCCTCGGTTTCGATCAGGAAATTCCACATCATTCCACGTTCTCGAAAAACCGGCACGGGCGGTTTCAGGAGTCGAAGCTGTTCGAGCAACTCTTCGAACAGATCGTGAAGCAGTGTGTGGAAGTGGGATTGGTGCAGGGGAAACATCTGTCGGTGGATGGCAGTTTCGTGGAGGCGAATGCGTCCAAAGAGAGCCGTATTCCACGCGAGCAACTCGCACACGCCGCACAAGTGAAGCAAACCGTGCGCCAGTATCTGGTGGAACTGGAACAGCAGAATCCGATCGAGGGACCGACTCACCAGCAAGCTCAGGTATCAACCACCGATCCCGATTCTACCTACGCCACCAAAGGCGGCACACCGGCGCGGCTGGGGTACTACGACAACTATCTGATCGACAATCACAGTTGCGTGATCGTGGGAGTGCAAGCTACGGCAGCGCGCATGAGTCAGGAAACCGTGGCCGCGCAAGACATGCTCGCCCGTTTCGCTCAATGGCAAGGACGAGAGCCGGAATCGGTGGCGGCCGATACGACCTACGGGAACGGCGAGTTCTTGCAATGGCTAGCTGATCGGAGCGTCACTCCCTACATGCGGACCCGTGACAGTATCCACCGAAAGAGGAGCCCATTCTTTGGCCCCGAGCGTTTCACCTACGAACCGGAAAACAATCGCTATATCTGCCCCGCCGGTCAGACCTTGAACTACGGCGGTTGGGTTCATCGGAACCGCGCTTACAACTACATCGGGACACGCAAAAAGTGTGGCCCGTGCTCGCTTCGACCACAATGCACCAGCGCTGCCTTCCGGGGCCTCATCATCCACCAAAACGAACCAGCCCGACAACGTGCGCGGGAGTTGGTCAACACGCCAGAGTTCGCCAAAGCACAGCGGCAAAGAAAGAAGGTGGAAGCCTTGTTCGCGGAACTGAAGAATCAGATCGGATTGCGGCGCTTGCGTCTGCGCAGACTGAAGTTCGTGCGAGAGCAGTTCTTCCTGGCAGCGGTGGCCCAGAACATCAAACGACTGGTGCGGTTCCTCAGCCGACCGATAACACCTACTACGGAAGCTGCCGCTTAGCTGAAGTGGAATGGAACACTGGATTGCAGAGATACGGGGAAGAGTCCCTTCCCATCACGGACTTTTTCAACACCCACGCTTGGTTACGTCAGCTGAGTAGCCGGCGATGATCGTTTGTTTGTTGTCCTGAAATATTTCCAGTACACGATGAACGTCGCGAACGTCGCCATGATTATTCCTGCAATCACGCCGTCTCTTAAATACCTGGTTTGTTCCGTGTACGTAGCAATACTTGAATACTGCGGATGGGCCGGAAAATAGCAGATCTCAACCTGCTCACCAACGCGGAGGTTGTTTCCATTTGGGCCATACCCGACACCGCTGAATGTTTTACCGTCGATGACGTATTGATACGTAACGTAATTGTGGTTCTTGGCGTTAGCTTCTCTTGTAATCGTCGCGACCGATTCACCCTTTCTGAGCCTGAGCAGAAGAGCGGCAAAAGACGGTGGGTTCATCGGGAGTGTGAGGGTGAAGACAATCATCCAAAGCAGAGCCAAAGCAAGAGCTTGCTTGGGGATGCGAGATGGCATTTGCCTACTTTACAACGTATACAGTGGGTCCCTGTCGAAATATCGCCATAGCGCAAATTGACTACGAGTCAAAATCGCTGTCGCCCGGTTCTCGCCAGTTATGATGTTCCTGCTTTGAAGGCAACCGTCTACCCCATTACCAATCACATCGCCATCGTAGCTCGTCCTCGTGGCAACGATTGGCTTTGCGAAGAGATACGCTCGTTGTCTCGGGAAGGAATCGAAATTCTTGTGTCCATGCTGACAGACGAAGAGGCCGAAGAACTCGGGTTAAATGATGAGTCGGCAGAATGTGTGGCTATTGGCATCACCTTTGTGAATTTGGCGATTCCTGACCGCTCAGTTCCTTCGGATACGAATGCGTTCTTGCGCAGCGTTGAGCAATTGGCTACGCGGGTCCGCGAAGGACGTCATGTAGCAGTGCATTGCCGCGCCAGCATCGGACGGTCGTCAGTACTTGCCGCGTCCATACTGGTACGGCTTGGATGGGACGCGAAAACAGCATTCGATGCCATTGAAGCAGCACGAGGGTGTTCGGTGCCGGATACATCCGAGCAGAAGGAGTGGGTCATCTCGAACATTCCCGCAGTTCGTTGATTGGCGAAACATCGCTATTGCACTCAAAATCCCCGTTTCTCAGCGAACAAAGTCAGGACGCTACAATCGGGTCATGCGTAAAGCCATCGGTTTTCTCCTGCTTATATCCGTTCTTATGTTGACAGCAAGCAACGCCACACAAACGGACAAGAGAGCTGCACCGCCTACCGTTGATGAACTCGCTGGAGCGTGGATCGGTTTCGACGGTGGCGGCAGTGAGTTCGTGAGGATTGAATTGCAACCGAATCAGACGGGATACCTTGCAATCGTTGCTGCTCCGAACTTCATTACTCACGATTGTGGTGTACAGGTTTACAGGGTCAATGCGTGGCGCTTAAACGGATGGCAGATCAGCTGCGATCTATCGCCGATTTCATCTAACGCCGAATCCGCGCAAGCAAGTGGTAAATTGTTTGTCTCATCTCTTTATTTGAAAGTTCACGGCGACAAGCGTCGCTGGAAGATTGAATCGACGCTGCACATGGAACCAAGAATCGACCAGTCCAACAAGGAAACGAAAGACGATATCGCGTCTGTGCAGCGCAAGTGATTTGCTTGCAAACCCAATTGGAGAAATATCGCGGTAGCACTCAAAGCCGTTCACGAGCGGTCACCGAGCAGGGAACGGCATTCCCTACAGGCGCGCCGGCTTTCCAATCATTGCGTCGAAGAACATTCCTAACAAGAACTCGATCTCGTCGGGCTTGAGGGCTTTGGGGTCGAGGAGGCTTTCGATCAGAAGAGCGTTCGAGAGTGCGCCGAGTGCGATGGTGGTGGCGTTGCTCGAGATCGGTAGGCTGCGGCTTAAATTGCGGACGAGCGATTCCAGTAGATCGCGACCGGGGGCGCGCAGCTTGCGGTAGCGCTCGACGAGGCGAGCGCGGGCCTGCGGATGACGCAGGGCGAAAAGCTTGAACTCCAGAAGCAATAACACCCAGCTGCGGTCGCCGGCGAGGCTGGCGTAGTACTCGCGGAGGGCCTGAAGACGTTCGTCGGGCGACTCGCACCGGTCCAGCAGAGCGCGGATGGCGTCGACTTTTTCCGTGATGACTCTTGCCATCAGCGCAAACAGCAGGTCTTCTTTACTATCAAAATTCGCGTAGAAGGCGCCGCGGGTGAAGCCGGCGCGGGCAGCGATGTCCTCGAGGCGAGAGGCTTCAAAGCCGTCGCGCGCAAAGATGAACTGGGCCGCGGCGAGTAGCTTGGCGCGGGTTGCGGCCGTCCGCTGCTGCTGGCGCGAGACAGCGGGGGCCGGTGCTGGACGGGGCGCGGCGTGGCGAAGGGTCCGCATGGTCGGGTAACCTTTACAACATACATACGTGTATGTATGTTGGTCAATATATGGCGGTGGGGGACGTGGCGACGGTTGAAACGGCGGGAACCGCGGTAACCGCAGTGGCGCCCGAATGGTCCGGATGGCGCCCGAGCCACAACCCCTGGGCGGTCGCGCTCACCGTCACGCTCGCTACGTTCATGGAGGTGCTGGATAGCTCGATCGCGAACGTTGCGCTGCGCCACATCGCCGGCGGTTTCTCGGCGGGGCAGGACGAATCCACATGGGTTCTGACCAGCTACCTGGTGTCGAACGCCGTCGTTCTTCCCATCAGCGCGTGGCTGGCGACGCGCTTCGGCCGCAAGCGCTTTTACATGACCTGCGTTGCTGTATTCACGGCGAGCAGTTTCCTATGCGGTCTGGCGCCGAGCCTGGGAATGTTGATCTTCTTCCGCGTCCTGCAGGGCGCGGGTGGCGGCGGACTTGCGCCCAGCGAGCAGGCGATTCTTGCCGACACGTTTGCTCCGTCCAAACGTGGGATTGCCTTCGCGGTTTACGGGATGGCCGTGGTTGTAGCTCCTGCCATTGGCCCGACGCTGGGCGGATGGATCACTGATAACTACACCTGGCGATGGATCTTTTACATCAACATTCCCGTCGGCTTACTGTCTCTTTTTCTGACGCAGCGCATGGTGGAAGATCCGCCTTATCTCGCGGTCGAGCGCAAGCGCTCGTTCGGCGCGCGGGTCGACTACATGGGACTCGGGCTGGTGGCGCTGGGCATGTCGTGCCTGCAGATCGTGCTCGACAAAGGCGAGGAGTTGGATTGGTTCGGCTCGCCGTGGATCACCTTTTTCTGCGGACTGGCGGTTGTTGCGCTGATCACGTGGGTCATCTGGGAGTGGCGGCATCCCGATCCGATTGTCGACGTGCGCCTGTTCAAGCATCGCAACTTCGCCACGGCGATGTTCTTCACGTTCATTCTGGGTGTTGTGCTCTACGGGACGACTGTCTTGATTCCACAGTTTCTGCAGTCGCTGCTGGGATACCCGGCGGTGCGAGCCGGCGAGGCTCTGGCAGGGGGCGGGGTCATGATGCTGATTATGATGCCGATATCCGGGCTGCTGGTGTCGCGCGTGGATCCGCGAGGGATGATGTCGTTCGGGTTCGCGGTGACCGCGGCCGCACTGGTCTACATGACCACACACATGACGCTGGGCATGGACTTCACGACCGCGGCCTTGTTGAGAACATTTCAGGCTGCGGGCTTGCCGTTCATCTTCATTCCGTCGAACACGCTGGCCTACGTGGGGATCGCGCAGGAGAAGAACAACCAGGTGTCGTCGATGAATACGTTTATTCGAAATGTCGGCGGGAGCATTGGGATCGCGCTCATCACGACTTTTGTTTCGCGGCAGACGCAAAAGCATCAGACGTTTCTGGCGAGTCACACTTCCAGCAGCAATCACCAGTTTCAGTCGGTGGTAAGCGGCTTGACGCAGACGCTGGTGCAGAAGGGATTCGATCCGGTGACCGCGTCAAATCATGCATGGGCGCAGATGCAGGCGATGATCCAGGCGCACTCGGCGAATCTCGCGTACGTGGATGTGGTTTCGATCATGGCGCTGGTTGTGGCTTGCCTGGTCCCATTGCCGTTCTTCATGAAGCGCGGGTTGCCGGGCACTGGCGCGCCGATGGGACATTGAGAAGTCATCTCACAATGAATCGGAAGGATAGTCCTTTTTCCCTCGGGGGCTAAAGTCGGCATTTGTTGGTGGTGAGCGACTCGGCTAAAACAGACTGTGAAAAGCTGATCGAGCGGACTTCAGCCCCCGAAGGGGCCGGTGATATTGCGTAGCCTATGGCGCCGCTGAAGCGGTGCCCCGATACGAACCTCGAGTTTTTCAGCAAACTGTGAAGCCGAACTCCTTCAAAGTTGATTTATCAGATGGCTTGTGAGAGCCGCGATGGGATGCGGGGCAGGGTTTCCCCGATGCTACGTGGCTTGGCATCGGATATATAATCGTGGAGCCCGCCGGAGTTTCGGACGAGGCGTCCTGCTCACCCGCCATTGCATTCGTGCGACTGCATGAAAGTCTGCGGCAGTGTGTGCTTGGGGAGCAGAGCAAATCCCCTCCAGCGAGGCGTGATGCGGATTCGGCCGGGAATCGAAATGGCCAGCCTGACGGATGTCGGCTGCCAGCGCGAGAACAACGAAGATTTCCTCGCATATTGGGAACCCGACAGCGACGCCGACTTCCTGAAAAAGGGCAGGCTCGCCCTGATTGCCGACGGCATGGGGGGGTACGAAGGGGGCCAGGAGGCCAGCCGCCTCGCGGTCGAAACCATCCAAAACATTTATGACACGAATGCCAGTAGCGATCTGCGCGACGCGCTGCTGCAGGGCTTTCGCACTGCGCATGAAAAGATCCGCGCGTATGCTGAAGCCCATCCCGAATTCGAAGGCATGGGCACAACCTGTACCGCGCTAGCCTTGAACGATCTCCAGCTCTACTTCGCTCACGTGGGCGATAGCCGGCTGTACCTGATTCGCGGCACCACAATTTCTCGCCTCACACGCGACCATTCTTATGTCGGACGCCTGGTGGAATCGGGCGTTCTGGGCTCCGAAGAAGCCGAGCGGCATCCGCAGCGGCATATTCTGACCGCGGCGCTGGGTGCGGGGGTGGAGGTGGTTGCCGACGCCCCGGCCAGTCCCATCGATCTCGAGAACGGCGACGTATTGGTGCTCTGCACCGATGGACTGTGGAGCCTGATTCACGAGCCGGAGATTCTGGAGATTCTCGAGAAGAAGCCAACACCAGCCGCAGCCTGCAAAGAGATGGTGAAACGGGCACGGCAACGGGGCGGACCCGACAACATTACCGTGCAGATCCTGAAGATCTCGGCCAACGGCTCGCGGCAGTAGAACAGATCGGTCGGCTCTCGGCTCTCGGCGCTGGGCTCTCGGCTCTGGGTTTAGTCGCCACAGGTACCCGTCAGATTCCAGGGGTTGCCGTGTGCAAGAGAGTTCAACATCCCCACACTGCGCCGCAATTTGTTATTCCCTCTAAGCAATTGATGCTCAATGTCTTGTGGGCCCATAGCAGGGGCGCGTGGTGGCCCTCCACCTGCAATACCCTTATTCGTAAATAAAGTCTATAAATTAACTCGAGTTTTGTGGGAAGATAGCCGATATGAAGATCTCGCAAAAGGGACTGTACGCTTTGCAGGCCATGATGATGCTGGCCCGCCGCTACAACCAGGGTGCCATCAAGATCCGGGACATCGCGTACGAGGAGAATCTGCCCGAAAAATTTCTCGAACTAATCCTGCTGGAAATGAAGAACGCTCGCATGGTGGAGAGCGTGCGCGGCGCCAAGGGTGGCTACGCCTTGCGGCGTTCGCCGGACGAGATTCACTTGAGCGAAATCATCCGGCTCATTGACGGGCCGCTGGCGCCTTTCGGCGATGCCGAGCAATTGCGCGTGCTGATCGATAAAGATCCCGCGCATCGGGCGCTGTACAAGGTGTTCCTCGAGGTGCGCGACGCGGCGGCGAAGATTCTCGAGCACACGACACTCGCCGACATTGTGGGCGGACCGCGAGATGGCGCTGTAAAAGGCGGCAAGGGGTCGCGGAAAAAGAAGGACAAAGAGGCAGGCAGCGTTCTGCCGATGGTCGTGCACGGAACCGGGAACAAGGGCTAGATCATGCGGACACTCTCTGCCGCCGGCGCGCTGGCGGTTTTTCTTTCTGCGTTGGCATTCGGTCAGAGTGCAGTGACGGTGCGGGTGGGAGCGTTCCCGAACATCACCCATCCGCAGGCGATGGTCGGCAAGGCGAATGGCGCGTTCGAGAAGGCGATGGGACCGAATGTCAGGATCGAGTGGAAGTCGTTCAACGCCGGGCCGTCGGCGATCGAGGCGTTGTTTGCCGGGGCAATCGATATGACGTACATCGGGCCGAATCCGGCGATCAGCGGATACGTTCGCTCGGGCGGAGAAGCGTTGCACGTGGTGGCCGGGGCGAGCAGTGGAGGCGCGGCGCTGGTGGTGAGAAACGATTCCGGCATCAGCAAGGCGACCGATTTCCACGGGAAGAAAGTCGCGTCGCCGCAACTGGGCAACACGCAGGATGTGGCTCTGCGCGCCTGGCTTCGTACGAATGGGTTGAAGACGACCGACAAGGGTGGGGATGTACAGGTGATCCCGCTGGCCAATCCGGACCAGTTGACGTTGTTTCTGAAAAAAGATCTGGACGCCGCGTGGGCGCCCGAGCCTTGGGCTACGCGTTTGATCCGGGAAGGGAATGGGCGGCTCTTCCTCGATGAGCGCACGCTCTGGCCGAACGGTCAGTTTGTGTGCGCGAACCTGATCGTGAACAGCAAATTTCTGAAGGAGCATCCCGAGATCGTGAAGAGCTGGCTGCGCGCGCACGTCGAACTGACCGACTGGATCAATGGGAATCTTCCGCAAGCAAAGAAGGTTTTGAACCAGCAGATCCAGAAGGAGACCGGCAAGGCGCTGCCCGACGCTGTGCTCGATGAAGCGTTTGGGAGATTGCAGGTGACGTACGATCCGCTGCGCGCATCGCTGCTGACCTCGGCGAAGTCAGCGTTTGATGCGGGATTTCTTGGGCGGCAGATGCCGGATCTATCGAATCTTTACGACTTGTCGCTGCTGAACCAGGTTTTGGCGGAGAAGGGAAAGAAGGCAGTGCAATGACACCGAATACGAGTTTGGCCAGCGCGCTCCAATGGCCGCTTGGCGAAGAAAGAAACAGCGCTCAAGCAAATGGCAGCCAGGCGCGGACGAATGGACGCTCGCCGATCGTGCCGATCCGAAACTTTGCGTCGTCGACGGCCAAGCTATCGCTGCAGGATGTTTCGCTTCGATACAAGACCGAGACGGGCGCGGAGTTGCTTGCACTTGATGGAATCAACCTGCAAGTGCGGCAGGGAGAATTCCTGTGCATCGTCGGGCCATCGGGTTGTGGGAAATCGACCTTGCTCCATCTGATTGCGGGGTTGCAGAAGCCGACGTCGGGAAGCGTGCTGGTCGATGAGGAACCCGTGAATGCCCCGGGCACGGACCGGATCCTGATCTTCCAGGAACATGGCTTGTTTCCGTGGTTGACGGTGGGCGAGAACGTTGAGTTCGGGATGAAGATGAAAGGGCTCCCGAAAAAAGAAAGACAGGAAAGGACCCGGTACTACTTGCGGCTCGTGCACCTGTCGCAGTTCAAAGACAGCCGTCCGCATCAACTGTCCGGCGGAATGCGGCAACGAGTGGCGCTGGCACGCGCACTAGCGACGGAGCCTGATGTCTTGCTGATGGACGAGCCGTTCGCTGCGCTCGATGCGCAGACACGAGATTTGCTGCACGACGAGTTGGAACGAATCTGGGCCGAGACGGGACGCACCATCATCTTTGTCACGCACAACGTGCGCGAGGCGGTGCGGCTTGGCGATCGGGTCGTGCTGCTGAGTTTCCGGCCAGGGCGGATCAAGCGCGAGTTTGAAGTTGAGCTGCCGCGGCCGCGGCATCTGGAAGAAGTGGATGTAGCGCGCACGGCGCGCGAGATTCTCGACAGCCTGCGCGATGAGATCAATAAGTCGCTGGAAGCGGAGTATGCCCATGAAAGCCGTGGCTGAGAACGACGGGGAAAAGGAGTATTCGGTGGGACCGGCAATCGTTGTGGGCCAATCGGCCTCAACTCCGAGCTTCTGGGCTTCGCCATCGCTTCGGAAGGCTATCCGCAAGACCACACGGCAGGTGTTGTTCTATGCAGGACTGCTTGGACTCTGGGCCCTGGTTGCGAAGTTACGCATTTGGCCGCCGTATCTGTTCCCTGCGCCGTGGAGCGTCGGAGAAGTGTTAGTCGATGGCTTCAAGGACCACAGCTTCCTGATCGGCATTGCCGCCACGATGAAGCGAATGCTAATTGGCTATGGGTTGTCGGTGGTTCTGGGAATGATTCTTGGGCTCGCCGTGGCCAGCAATAAATTTCTGGAAGAAACACTGGGCGGCTTGATGGTGAGCCTGCAGTCGCTGCCCAGCATCTGCTGGGTCCCGCTGGCCATCCTGTGGTTCGGGCTGACGGAGAAAGCCATTCTGTTCGTGGTGTTGATGGGCTCGTTGCTCTCGGTGACCATTGCGATGGAGGACGGGCGCAAGCAGCTTCCGAAAATCTACAGCATGGCGGGACGCAACCTGGGGGCTAATGGATTTCGCTTGTTCTGGCACGTGCTGCTGCCGGCGAGTTTGCCGTACATTATTTCGGGCCTGAAACAGGGCTGGGCGTTTGCGTGGCGGTCGCTGATCCAGGCGGAGATGATCTTCCTCACGCTGGGACTGGGACAGCTTTTAATGGCGGGGCGCGATCTGAACGATATGAACCAGGTGATCGCCGTGATGATCCTGATTGTCGGCCTGGGCTACCTTGTGGATGGCCTGGTGTTCCGGACGGCCGAGCGTGCATTGCAGAACCGGTGGGGGCTGGCGCCATCTGCGTAGCCGATAACTTCTGAGGGACATTCAACGCGGCACAATACAACGGAGCTTGCACGAATCGCTTCCGAGGAGCAGCATTTGTCGGGGAAACTCTTGATGACTTCCAGAAGAGATTTTTTGCGTACGGTGTCGGGGGCAGCTGCGGCGGTTGCCGGTGCGTGGCCGATTCTGAGCTGGGCCGCCGATGAAACCGCGCTCTCATTTCCAGGAAAAGAGGGATTGATCGTGCGGTCGTCCAGATTCGTCGATCTGGAAACGCCGGTCGAATACTTCAATACTTGGCTAACGCCTGCGCAGCATTTTTTCGTGCGCAACCACATGCACGAGCCGAGCACGCTCGATCCCGCGGAGTGGAAGCTCAACATCGGCGGAGAAGTCGAGAAGCCGTTTGCGCTCAGCCTGACAGAGCTTTCGAAGCTGGAAACGCATCCGGTCGTGAATACGCTCGAGTGCGCCGGCAATGGGCGCGCATTTCAGAATCCGAAGGTTCCAGGAGTGCAATGGGCGAAGGGTGCCGTCGGGACCGGCCGGTTCAGCGGTCCGCGGCTGCGCGATGTGCTGGCACGCGCAGGAGTCAAGCCGACAGGGAAGCACGTGATGTTTCGCGGACTTGATGAAGTGCCGGGCAAGGTGCCTCCGTTCATCCGTAGCATTCCGATCGAAAAGGCGATGGACTCGGACACGCTCATCGCTACGCACCTGAACGGTGCGCCTCTGCCGAAGCACAACGGTTTTCCGGCGCGCGCGTTGGTGCCTGGATGGGTCGGGGCAGCGTCGTGCAAGTGGCTCGCCGAAATTCAAGTTCTGGATAAAGAATTCGATGGCAACTTCATGAATCCGGGCTATCGATTACCCAACACACCCGTCAAGCCGGGGGAGGCCGTGAAGCCCGAGGATACTCATCCGGTCACAGGATTGAGCGTGAAGTCGGTGATCGTGAGTCCGGGTGATGGCGCGACGGCGCGGGCGGCTGTGAGCATTCAAGGCGTTGCCTGGGCCGGAGAGGCGGATGTGGTGAAGGTCGAAATTTCTACTGATGGCGGAGCTTCGTGGAAGCCCGCACAATTGGGAACGGAGAAGGCACGCTACGCGTGGAGGCTCTGGAGTCTGCGATGGAAGGCTCCCAAACCGGGCGAGTACACAATCGCTTCGCGCGCGACTGACAGCCAGGGACGGACGCAGCCCGAAGCCCCGGTCTGGAATCCGAGCGGCTATCTCAACAACGCAATAGATCGGGTGACGATGCATGTCGAGGCTTAGCGTGATCGCGGTATTGTTCGCGGCCTTGTGCTGCGTGACAGCGCTGGGCGCGCAGTCCGCGGCAAATCCGGAGTTACCGCCGGGTCCCATGCAGGCGAAGGTCACGACTGCCTGCACCGAGTGTCATGAAGCGCGCATCATTGTGCAGCAGCGCCTCAGCAAAGCTGCTTGGACGAAGGAAGTCGACAAGATGACGAAGTGGGGCGCGCTGGTCGATGCTCAAGACCGCGATGCGTTCGTCGACTACCTGAGCACGAACTTCGGCGTCGACAAGCCTGCGTATGTTGCAGACCGATTGCAGAGTTCGGTCGGGAAAAAGAATAAAAAGTAGAATTCGGAGCGGTTGGCCGCTTGGAAGTCGATAGCAAAGCGCTATCGACCCAGCGTCGTTGGGTGGCCAGAGGACGCTACGATAGCGCTGCTACTACTGAGGTCCCTTACTGCGAAAAGTCTAGGCCGGCGCATGCACCGCATCTAGTGCATAGTGGGATGCGGGAAAGTCTTAAAACGCGGAGGACGCTTAGAGGATCCGCGGAGAGCGCAGAGAAAAGCTTTTAACCGCAAAGTTCGCAAAGAAGAGCCGCAAAGAACGCAAAGAAGAGCTCTTAGACCGCAGCGAACGCAGAGAGCAGCTTTTCACCCCGAGTCCAGTCGGGATCACTTCTCGTCCGCTTTTTCCTGGTCGTCATTCTCCTCTGGCTTTTCGGGTCGCAGCAGCGGGAAAAGGATCACGTCGCGGATGGTCTGCGAGTTGGTGAGCAGCATCGCTAACCGATCCACGCCTACCCCAACTCCGCCGGTGGGCGGCATTCCATACGAGAGCGCACGGATGTAGTCCTCATCCATCTGGTGTGCTTCTTCGTCGCCGCGAGCGCGTTCTTTTAGCTGCTGTTCGAAGCGCTGCCGCTGATCTTCAGGATCGTTGAGTTCGCTGAAGCCGTTGGAGATCTCCATCTGGCCCGCGAAGATTTCGAAGCGCTCCACCCAGTCAGGCTCGTCCGGCTTCTTCTTGGAGAGTGGGGAAACGGCGACCGGGAACTCGTAGATGATCGTTGGCTGAAGGAGATGTTCCTCGGCAACCGCTTCAAACAAATTTGCGATCGTCTTGCCGGCGGGTTCGCTCGGATCGTAGGCCATGTGCTTGCCTGCGGAGTTGTAGTGCTCGACCAGAGCCTTCACCGAGTCGTGCGTCGCAAAATCCGACATCGCCGGCTTGGCCCCAGCTTTCTCGGGCCAGAACTGGATGATCGCTTCGCGCATGGTCATGCGGCACCAGTTGGACCCGTCCCAGTCGATCTCCTGATCGCCCCACTTTGCCTTCGTCGTGCCGTTGACGTCCTTGGCGGCCTGCTCGATGAGGTTCTGCGTCAGGTTCATGACCTCGCGAAAATCCGCATAGGCCTGGTAGAACTCGAGCATGGTGAACTCGGGATTCCAGCGCCAGCCGAGCCCTTCGTTGCGGAAGTTGCGGTTGATCTCGTAGACGCGATCGAGTCCGCCCACCGTGAGCCGCTTGAGATAAAGCTCAGGCGCGATGCGCAGATACAGGTCGATGTCGAGCGCGTTGTGGTGAGTGACGAATGGCTTCGCCACGGCGCCGCCCGCGATGGGCTGCATCATCGGCGTTTCGACTTCGATGAAGCCCTGCGAGTCCATGTAACGGCGCAGCGACTGGACGAGCTTGCTGCGCTTCAGAAAAACTTCGCGAACCTCAGGATTGACGACCAGGTCCACGTAGCGCTGGCGATAGCGCAGCTCGACGTCGGTCAGGCCGTGCCACTTCTCCGGTAAAGGCAGGAGGTCTTTCGAAAGGAAGGTAATTTCTTCGACGTGGACGGAGAGTTCGCCCGTACGGGTACGGAAGAGATAGCCGCTTGCGCCGATGTGATCTCCGAGATCGAGCAACTTGAAAAGCTCGAAGCCCTTTTCGCCGACCGCATCTTTTTTCACGTAGATTTGCAGCCGCTGTCCGCCCTGCTGCAGGTGAGCAAACGCAGCTTTCCCCATGAGACGAAGCGACATGATGCGCCCGGCGACGCGAACCTGGACGCGGTTCGCGTCGAGTTCTTCGGCGGTCTTCACGGAATAATCCGCGATCACCTGGGGAACGGTGTGCGTGAAGTCGTAGCGGCGCGGATAGCTTTCCTGCCCGAGAGCCTCAATCTGCTTGAGCTTCGCGCGGCGGAGTTCGTAGATGTTCTCGTCGAGAGCCAAACGTGTCCTTTATCTGTGTTTGTGATTGCGCCGGATGCGTACAGAGTGCGAGCCCGCGCGAAATGAGAAACAGTGATTATAAACAAGCGCTGCTTTTGGTTTTGCGGACGATGGGTGTTCCTGAGATTTGACAACCTGTTGACGGCTTAGCACTTGAAGACGCGGCGCATCGGCGCTACTATTCCACTTCCCGAGGATTCCACGGGAAAGAAGAAGGGGCGCAGGAAGCCTTTGCCGCAGAATTATGTGCCGATCTTCATCTTTGTCGCGGTCGTCGGAACTCTCATTCCTATAACCCTGCTTCTCACCCGGTTGGTCCGGCCCCACAATCCCCAGCGCGAAAAGCTTCTGCCCTATGAGTGCGGCATCGATCCTGTAGATCGCGCGCGTGGCCGCTATACCGTGCGGTACTACATCGTGGCGATTCTGTTCGTCGTGTTCGACGTGGAGACCATTTTCCTGTTTCCCTGGGCGGTAAAATTCAAGTTTTTCGGACTTTTCGGGTTGATGGAGATGCTGATCTTCCTCGGCATCCTGATCGTGGGCTACATCTGGATCTGGCAGAAAGGCGCGCTGGAGTGGGTGTGAGCGGCCGCGCGTCAATGCCGGCCAATGCAGCTTCCGGAGAGGAAACGTTCAGCGCCAGCCGTTGGACGAAGGGCAACTTTCTATTCCCGACGCGGATCACGGTCAATCCTCTGCGGGTGAGCCGAGTGAAGCGACGCTGGTTCGGCAGCAATGAGGAAAGCATTTCGATTTCCCAGGTCGCCTCGGTCAAGATTTCGACGGGCTTCATTTGGTCTGACATCCTCATCGAGTCCACTGGAGGCACCGACCCGATCGCCAGCCACGGCCATCGCAAGGCCGATGCGCTTCGCATCCGCGATCTAATTGAGACGTATCAAACCGGTCACCTCAAAGGAACCTGAATGTCTCCAGAAAGACCGTCTCGCGAGGGGTCGTTTACTTGAACGCATCGATCCCGAGATAAAGGTCTTCGACGGATTAGATGAGGAGTTTTATTCAAATCCGGATGAGTGGGAAGGACTGTTAGAAAACGTACGCAGGCTGGGTTTGACAATGATTGCGCATTGGCATGTTGATCTTCATCACATCTGACGGTCGTCGTTGACGGTCAAGCCACCAGATGTTAGAAGTGAAGGTTTCCTGAATCAGGCAGCAGCGCTGTTGGAAAGACCATCATGGCCGACGAAGTCAAAACTCCCGTTCCGCCTGAAGGCGAGGGCAAGCCGGCGGCCGAAAAGCCACAGGCGCCCGACAAACCTGCAGCCCCGGCCGTCGCGAAACCGACAACTGCTCCTGACGCCAAGCCTGCCGCTCCAACCGCCGCAAAGCCCGCTGCGCCTGCGAAACCTGCCGGGCCGGTACCAGTCCCATGGGAGTCACCCATGGTCGAGAAGCTCAGACGTCAGTACGGCTCGGGACTCGAAGCGCAAACTTATCTGGGTCAGAATTACCTGCGCGTCGATCGTTCGACGATTCCCAACATCCTGAAGCAGCTGTGCGACGAAGAACAGTTTGACTACTGCGTGGACGTCACGGCGGTTCACTATCCCAAACGCGAGCGCCAATTCGACGTTATCTGGATCCTGTACTCGTTCGCGAAGAACGAACGCATGCGCGTAAAAACCGAAATCAAAGACGGGGAATCGATCCCTTCCTCGGCCAGCATCTGGCCCGGCACAAATTGGCTGGAGCGCGAAGTCTTCGACATGTTCGGCATCAAGTTCGACGGGCATCCGGACATGAAACGCATTCTGCTGCCCGATGGCTGGAAGGGGCACCCGCTGCGCAAGGACTACGGCATCATCCAGCAGGACCAGGAGTGGGTGCAAATCAATCTGGGGATTGAAAGCGGCCAATGAACGACCCCACGCTGGTTTCGCGTCTCGATCTCGACACGCCCGAGAAGACGTATCTCGACGCCAACGAGCTCATCCTCAACATGGGACCGCAGCATCCGGCGACGCACGGCGTGCTGCGCGTCATTCTGCGGCTGGATGGGGAAAAGGTTCTGGGCCTCGAGTGCGTGATCGGGTATCTGCATCGCGGCGTCGAGAAGATCGCTGAGCACCGCACCTACACCATGTTCAATCCCTACGTGGATCGCATGGATTACGTGGCCGCGGTTTCGAACGGACTGGGCTACTGCGAGGCGGTCGAGAAGCTGCTCAACATCGAAGCGCCAGCGCGAGCGAACTACATCCGCGTCATCCTGACCGAGTTGAACCGGATCGCTAGCCATCAGCTTTGGCTGGGCACGCACGCGCTCGATATCGGCGCGATGACGCCGCTGTTTTACACCTTCCGCGACCGGGAAGAGATCCTCAAGATCTTCGAAAAGTATTGCGGCGCGCGCCTGACTACGCATGCCTTCCGCATTGGCGGCTGCCAGTACGAGACCTACGACGGCTTCGAGAAGGACGTGAAGAAGTTCGTGGCCTTCGTCGCGCCGAAGATCGACGAATACGAAGAGCTGCTCACGACGAATCGCATCTGGGTCGAGCGGACGAAGAATGTCGGGACAATTTCGGCGAAGGATTGCATCGCGCTGGGCGTGACGGGGCCGGTGCTGCGGGCGAGCGGTGTGAAGTGGGATCTGCGCAAGGCGCAGCCCTATGCCGTCTACAAACAATTTCAATTCGATGTGCCGACCGGGCAGAACGGCGATACCTACGACCGGTATCTGGTGCGTATGGCCGAAATGCGGCAGTCGCTGCGCATCATTCAGCAGGCGGTCGATGGCATTCCCGAAGGCCCGATCATGGCCAAGGTTTCGAAGGTTATGAAACCCGCGATCGGCGAGATCTATCACTCGATCGAGGCGCCGAAGGGCGAGCTGGGATATTTCATCGTGAGCGACGGTTCGACGCAGCCTTATCGCGTGCGCGTGCGGCCGCCGTCGTTTGTAAATCTGCAGGCTCTTGACCTCATGTGCCGCGGACAACTGGTGGCCGATGTGATCGCCGTAATCGGCACGCTCGACATCGTGCTGGGCGAGGTGGACCGCTGATGCCGGGCTTCATCACGAATTACCTCGACAACAGTGTGCACGTGACGCCGGGCCAGTACGGCAGCCCGTTCTGGGCGCTTGTCTACATCCTGATCGTCTTTGGCGGAGTGTCGCTGGCCGTGGTCTGCATGAACTGGCTGGAGAGAAAGATTCTCGCGCACATGCAGGTCCGGCTCGGTCCCATGCGCGTAGGGCCGCACGGCCTTTTGCAGCCGATCGCTGACGCGCTGAAACTCATCCTCAAAGAGGACATCATTCCCGAAGGCGCCGACCGCTTCGTTTTCTGGCTGGCGCCGCTGATTATTTTGCTGGCTGTGTTCAGCGTATATACCGTGATCCCATTCGGCCCGACGCACGCCATCACCGACATGAATATCGGCATTCTCTTCATGCTGGGCGTGTCGTCGCTGAGCGTACTCGGGATCGTGATGGCGGGCTGGGCGTCGAATTCGCACTACCCGCTGATCGGCGCGCTGCGCTCGAGCGCGCAGATGGTCTCGTACGAAGTGGCAATGGGATTGGCGGTAATTTCGGCGATCCTGATGACGAGCCTCAACGACTCCGGCACGGGCACGTTGAGTATGATCGGGATCGTGCAGGCGCAGTTCGCACAACACACCTGGTTCATCTTCAAGTTCTTTCCGCTCGGGCTGATTGCGTTCTTCATTTTTGCGGTCGCGATGGTCGCGGAAACCAACCGGGCGCCGTTCGATCTGCCAGAGGCCGAGTCGGAGTTGACCGCCGGCTTCCATACGGAATACAGCGGCCTGCGCTGGTCTTTATTTATGTTGGGCGAGTATGCGGCCATGATCGCTGTGTCGTCGATCGCGATCACGCTTTGGCTGGGTGGATGGATGCGGCCGTTTCCGAACCTGCTGAGCGGCGCCACGTGGGATCTCGCGTTCTCGTTCTTCCCTGCGTTGACGTTCTTCGCGATCGCGGGGCTGACCTTCTACAGCACGATGCGGATGCCGAAGCATCCGTTTTTCAAGATCCAGACCATCGGCCTGGGCGCGTTTGGCGCCGTGTTCGTGCTGATCGGATTGATCCTGCTGATTCCGCAGGTGCGCAGTGAAATTCAAGACATTTACTGGTTTATCGCGAAGATCGCGGTTTTTATGTATCTGTACATCTGGTATCGCGGAACGTTCCCGCGCTATCGTTTCGACCAGTTAATGAAAGTCGGCTGGAAGATTCTTCTGCCCATGGGAATCGGCGTGCTCATGGCGACGGGCATTGTGGCTCTGAGAGTGGAAATCTGGGATTTCGTGCGGCAAATGATCTGATATGCAACCGGTCGCGACAACTTTCTTCTTCTACCTGCTCTCGGGACTGGCAGTCGGCAGCGGTGTGCTGGTGATCACGCGCAAGAACCCGGTGCATTCGGCGCTGGCGCTGATCCTGACGCTACTGTCGCTCGCCGGCTTGTACCTGATGCTGTACGCGCCGTTCGTAGCCGGCGTGCAGATCATCTTGTATGTCGGCGGGATCATGGTGTTGTTTCTTTTCGTGATCATGCTGGTGAACCTGGAGCGCTCGCTGAAAGAGAAGCAGTTTAATCAGCAGTGGATTGCGGGTGTGGTCGCAGCGGTCGCATTGGGCGCGCTCTTCATCGCGATCTACATCAAGGGGCATGATTTGTTCCCGATGCCGATGAAGCCTGTGCTGGAGACACAAAACACGCAGCGCATTGGCGAAATGCTGTACAGCAGCTACATGTTTCCGTTCGAGATCGCGTCGTTGCTGTTGCTGGTGGCCATCATCGGTGCAGTGGTGATGGCGAAGAAGAGGATTTGAAGGCAGCACTTAGCATTCAACACTCAGCATTCAGCCAGATTGAGAGTTAAATGGTGGTTGACTGAATGCTGATTGCTGAATGCTTAACTGAGAACTGGCAACTGAGAACTGGTTTATGGTTCCCATTACTACGCTTCACTATCTCGTCGTGGCTGCGGCACTGTTCGTGCTGGGCGTGATCGGCGTACTCACGCGCCGGAACGTGGTCATCGTGCTGATGTCGGTCGAGTTGATCCTGAACGCGGTCAATTTGAACCTGGTGGCGTTCTCGCGCTTGTACGATTTGCACGGGCAGGTGTTCGCAATCTTTGTCATTACCGATGCGGCGGCCGAGGCTGCCGTTGGCCTGGGCATTCTGATCGCCTTCTTTAGAAATAAGGAGACGGTCAACGTGGATGAAGTGGATTTGTTGAAGTGGTGAAGGCAGCACTTAGCATTCAGCATTCAGCACTTAGCATTCAGCCAGTGAAGGTTCGTATCGGAGTTTGCCGTATGTTTCGTTGGCCAAATGCTAAATGCCAAGTGCCAAGTGCGCAGTCCGATGGCTGAGTGCTGTGTGCTGAATGCTGAGTGCTACGCAACTAGCTATCAGCCATAAGCTACAAGCGAAAAATGTTCTTTCTCGAAAAAATCTGGCTTATCCCGCTGCTGCCGGCCATCGGCGCGACGCTGATGTTCTTCTTCGGGCGCAAGCTGCAGAAGCAGACCGTGAGCATCGTCTGCGTTGGAACTATCGCGCTGGCGTTCGTGTTGTCGTGCGGCGCCGTGTGGCAGTACGTGCACACCTATCCCGGAAGCCAGCCGTTCGAGAAAGTGATGTACACCTGGCTGGGCAGCGACACCGGCCACCTGACGTTCACCACCAAAGACGGTTTTCCCGCCGAATTCAAAGCGCAGGTTGGCTTCCTGCTCGATCCGCTGTCGAGTATCTGGCTGTTGTTCGTCACCGGCGTCGGCCTGCTCATCCATATTTATTCCACGGGCTACATGGCGCATGAAGGTGGGTATTACCGCTTCTTCGGATACCTGAACCTGTTCATGTTCTCCATGCTGACGCTCATCCTGGGGAACAACTACACGCAGCTGTTCGTGGGGTGGGAAGGCGTTGGCCTGTGCTCCTACCTGCTCATCGGCTTCTATTTCCAGCGCAAGTCGGCGAGTGACGCGGCCAACAAAGCGTTCATCGTGAACCGCATCGGCGACGCCGGCTTCCTGCTCGGCATGTTCACAATCGCCTGGTACATGGGTTCGGTGCGGTTTACCGACGTCAACGCGATGGCGCGCAGCGGCCACTTCCTGATTGGCGATCCGGTTCTGACCGCAGCCGCGCTGCTTCTGTTCGTGGGCGCTTGCGGAAAGTCGGCCCAACTGCCGCTCTACATCTGGTTGCCGGATGCGATGGAAGGCCCGACGCCCGTTTCCGCGCTGATCCACGCTGCGACCATGGTGACGGCTGGCGTGTACATGGTGGCGCGGTCGAATGCAATCTTCGTGCTCGCGCCGAACGCGATGAAGACAGTGGCGATCGTGGGCGCGCTGACCGCGATCTTCGCGGCGTCGATCGGCCTCGTGCAGAACGACATCAAGCGTGTGCTGGCGTACTCGACGGTCTCACAGTTAGGCTACATGTTTCTCGCCCTCGGAGTGGGGGCGTTCGCGGCTGGCGTGTTCCATGTCTTCACGCATGCATTCTTCAAGGCGCTGTTGTTCCTCGGCGCGGGCTCGGTCATCCACGCGATGTCTGGCGAACAAGATATGCGCAACATGGGCGACCTCGCGAACCGCACACCGATTACGCATATCACGATGTTCATCGCGACGCTGGCCATTGCGGGTATTCCCCCGTTTGCCGGATTCGTTTCCAAGGACGCCATCCTCTGGGAGACGTGGACGTCAGAACACGGGGCATATATCTGGTTGTGGGTGATCGGGTATGGCACGGCGCTGATGACGGCCTTCTACATGTTCCGGCTCATGTATCTGACTTTCCATGGCCATCCTCGCATGAGCCACGAAGTCGAACATCACATTCACGAATCGCCCAAGTCGATGACGGCGCCGCTCGCGATCCTGGCTTTCTGCTCGATCTTTGCGGGAATGCTGAGCTGGCCGCACAGCCTGGGCGGGAACGATCGATTTGTAAAATTCCTGGAGCCGGTATTCGCCAAAGAAGCCAGAGTTCTCGGGGAAGAGGGTAAGGCGGCGCAGGTTGCAGCGGGCCGAAAAGAAGAAGAGCACACCAGCGGCACTGAATACGGGTTGATGTTCTTGTCCGTTGCGGCTGGGTTAGTCGGATGGGGCATGGCGTGGACCTTCTATCGTCACGCCGACAAGGGCTACTCCGAGCCGCTCGAAGCGAATGTTAAACCGCTCTACACCGTGCTCTACAACAAGTGGTACGTCGATGAGGCTTACGACTACGTCTTCACGGGCCGCCGCAAATTGGGCAAAGTTCGGCTCGGGGTGCTCGGCCTGGGTGATGCATCGGCGTGGTTCGATGTCCATGTGGTCGACGGCCTGGTGAACGGCGCCGGCTGGAGCACGCGCGCCATCGGAACGCTGTCGAGATGGTGGGATACCTGGATCATCGACGGCATCGGCGTCAACGGCCCTGCGATCCTGGCGCGCATCTTGTCGTATCCATTTCGCTTGTTCGAATGGGGGCAGGTGCAGTGGTACGCGCTGGTGATGATCGCGGGCTTGCTTGGATTTGTGTTTTATTACGCGTGGCGATAGCTCGCTATTTACGTTGTTGAGGGCAAGATGCCCTCACGACAGCCGGCGAGACGCCGGCGCGACACGGGTCACGGCTTCACCAATTTGGTTGGCTCGTAGCTCGAAGCTTTTACTGAGAACTGGCAACTGAGAACTGGTTTTCTATGCAGAATCACATTCTCTCGATCATCCTGTTCGTACCCCTGCTGGGCGCGATCCTTCTCCTGTTTGTTCCCAACGAGAACAAGGACGCCATCCGCTGGATCGCCAACATCTTCGCGCTGGGCGGATTCCTGATCTCGCTGCCGCTAGTCCCGATGTTCTGGGCGCAGCGCTTCGAGCCCGGCTTCAAGTTCATCGAAGGCGCGCCCAACAACTGGATCCCCACGATCGGCGGCGGCTACTTCCTCGGCATCGACGGCATCTCGTTCCTGCTGATCATGCTGACCACGCTGCTCGGCTGGATCTCGATCCTCTCGTCGTGGACGGCGATTGAGAATCGCGTGAAGGAATACTACGTCTGGTTCCTCGTGCTGCAGACGGGCATGCTGGGCGTCTTTATGGCGCTCGATTTCTTCCTGTTCTTCGTTTTCTGGGAAGCGATGCTGGTGCCCATGTACCTGCTGATCGGCATCTGGGGCGGGCCGCGCAAGCTTTACGCCGCCATCAAGTTCTTCCTCTACACTCTCGCCGGCTCCGTGCTGATGCTGCTCGGCATCCTGTTCCTCTACTACCACCATCACGTGAGTACGGGAATTTATACGTTCAGCATTCCCGCGCTCTATCAAACGGCCCCACACATCTACACCGACTACGGCGCGCGCGCCGCGACTCTGCTGTTCTTTTCGTTCTTCTTCGCGTTCGCTATCAAGGTGCCGATGTTCCCCTTCCACACCTGGCTCCCTGACGCACACGTGGAGGCGCCTACCGCGGGTTCGGTCATCCTGGCCGGCGTTCTGCTGAAGATGGGCACGTACGGGTTCATCCGCTTCTCGCTGCCGTTTTTCCCGGCCGTGGTTATGAATCACACGGTGCGCACCTGGATGATCGTGCTCTCCATCATCGGCATCCTCTACGGCGCGCTCGTGTCGCTGATGCAGAAGGACATGAAGAAGCTCGTGGCGTACTCGTCCGTGAGCCACCTGGGCTTCTGCACGCTGGGAATTTTCGCGCTGACCCCGCTCGGCTTGAGCGGATCGGTGCTGCAGCAGATCAATCACGGCATCTCGACCGGCGCACTGTTCTTGATCGTCGGCGTGCTCTATGAGCGCCGACACACACGCGAGATCGCCGAGTACGGCGGCATCTCGAACGTTATGCCGGTTTACGCCGCTATCACCCTGATCATGTTTCTTTCGTCGATGGGGCTGCCGCTGCTCAACGGGTTCGTGGGCGAGGTCACGATCCTCTGGGGCACGTTCATGGAGAATTGGAAGTGGGCCGCGTGGGCCGTGCCGGGCGTCATCCTGGCCGCGGCGTACCTGCTTTGGCTTTACCAGCGCGTCTTCTTCGGGACGGTCACCAATCCCAAGAATGAAAAATTGCACGACCTCACGCCTCGTGAGATCGCGACCTTCGTGCCGCTGATCGCGATGGCGCTGTGGATCGGCCTCTATCCCAAGCCGTTCTTTCAAATCCTCGAGCAGCCAGTGACGCAAATTTCCCGTGACGTGCACCAGCAGGCGAGCAGTCTCGTAGCGAGCACGCCGGCTGTGGCAGCGCCCGCCGCGGCCGCGATGGCGGCCACCACTCCAATTCCTGAGAAAGGGAAGAACTGATTGGGCATCGCGCAAAACTTTACGGGGACGGACTACCTGCTGGCGCTGCCCATGGTGCTGCTGACGCTGTTCGCGATCGGCATCCTGCTCATTGACCTGATGCTGCCCCGGGAGTGGAAGCGCGCCAACGCCGCCACGGCCCTGGCAGGAGTAGCCTTCGCAACCGGCGGCGTCTTCCGCATCCAGCAGTTTTTCCACGCCCACGGCCTGACTATGCAGCCGGGATTCATGGTCACCATACTGGTTGACCGGGTCGCGATTTACTTCTTCTATCTTTTCCTCGCCGGAACGGCCGTCGCCATTTTGATCTCAGCGCGCTACCTCGAGATCGAGCGCGAGAATCACGGCGAGTACTACGCGCTGATGTTGTTCTCCGTAGTCGGCATGATGTGCATGGCCGCGGGGATCGACATCGTCCTCATCTTCATCGGCCTGGAGTTGATGGCCATCTCTACCTACGTCCTCGTCGGTTTCCTGCGGCGCGACCAGCGCTCGAACGAAGCCGCCCTGAAATACATGCTGCTGGGCGCGTTTTCTTCGGGCATATTCGCCTATGGGTTATCGCTGCTTTACGGGCTGACGGGCAGTACCAATCTCGTCACGATCGGCGCCAGCCTGCAACAGCGCATCCTGCGCGCCAATGGGCACTTTGATCCGGTGATGATCGTCGCCCTGCTGACCACGGCCACGGGTCTGTTCTTCAAGATCGCCGCCATTCCGTTCCACCAATGGGCGCCGGATGCCTACGAGGGCGCGCCTACCAGCATCACCGGCTTCATGTCGGTGTCGGTGAAGGCTGCGGGGTGGGCGATGCTGCTGCGCATCTTCGGCTATCCGCTATTTTACGGCGGCCAAGTCTATCGTCCGGGATTGATGGCGCTGCGCCCCGTCTACGTGCCGATCCTGATCTTCGTTTCGATCGCGACCATGACCGGCGCCAACTTCGCCGCTCTCACGCAAAACAACCTGAAGCGCCTGCTGGCATATTCTTCGATCGCGCACGTCGGCTACATGCTGCTCGGCCTGATTGCCGGGACTCCCGAGAACCTCAGCTCCACCGGGATCAAGGGAATTCTCATCTATCTGCTCGTCTATACGTTCATGAACCTGGGCGCGTTCGCGGTGATCACGTCGCTGCGGCACCGCAACGTGATTGGCGACGAGATCGACGACATCGCCGGGCTTTACCAGCGCGCTCCAACGGAAGCCGCCCTGATGCTGATCTTCCTGCTGTCGCTCGCCGGAATTCCGCCGCTGGCCGGCTTCTACGGGAAGTACTTCATCTTCTTCAGCCTGATCGAGAGCGGACATTACACGCTGGCTGCGCTGGCGGTGGTGTACTCGGTGTTTGGCCTGTACTACTACCTGCGCATCGCCAACGCGATGTTCATGCGGCAGCCGCTCGAAGCCGAGAAGCTACGTATGAGTCCGATGATGGGTCTGGCGTTGGGCCTGTCAGCGTTCATTACCGTGTGGATTGGCGTCTTCCCCGATCTGGTGATTCGCACGGTCAACAATGTGCTCGGCCTCGGCCCGGTCTCGTCGGTGGCCCAGTTGCTGCGGTGAGGGGCATCCCCGCCTGAGGAATCTCCCATGGAGAGCCCGCGTCCGGAATCTCCTGAACGAAAAAAGAGCGCGCTGGTGCAGTTGGCCAATTACAGCCAGCTGGCCTTCATTTTTCCCGCAGCCACGGTAGTGGGATGGCTGATCGGCGCAGCTCTTGACCGCTGGCTGCACACCACCTGGCTGTATCTTGCGGGGCTTATTCTGGGAATCATCGCGGGCTTCGTGGAACTGATCCGATTAGTGACATCATCGGAGTCGAAAGAGTAGCTCTCTCCCGGTCAAACAGCCCCTTGAGTGATCCCGAGCAACTCGACAACAAGACAAGTTCCCCGGCGAGTGAGGCCCACGCCGCTGAGCTGGTTTATTCCGGCGCCTTAGGCCGCATTCGCCGTTCCATGCTGGTACTCGCCGCGATACTCACTCTCGGTGCGTGGATGTTTTTTGGTTGGAGATTCGCGCTCGGAATGGCCTGCGGCTGCGCCGTCGCCTACCTGAATTTCCACTGGCTCAAGAGCGGCGTGGAAGCACTTGCCGATCGCATCGTCGAGGGCGGAAAACCCCAGTCCCGGAAGGGAATCGTATTCCGCTTCCTGCTGCGTTACGTTTTGATGGGGCTCGTAGCGTATGGTATCTTAACTGTTTCCCCCGCGAGCCTCTACGGGCTCTTTGTCGGCCTGTTCCTTCCCGTAGCGGCCATCGCGTGCGAAGCCGCCTACGAAGCTTACGTGGCCTTGGCGCGTGGTCTCTAAAATCAGCCTCCAGTTACCAGTTGCCGGTACGTTCTTCATTGCAAATCCCGACGACTAAGGCTGAGGACTGGCGGCTGGCAACCGGCCACTGACAACTGATTTCTTATGCTTGAGCAACTTTGGTTTACCAAGATCCTGAACCGCCTCTTCGGACCGGCCGTCGCCGGATTGATGGAGAGTTTTCACATCCATGTCAAACATCCGGAGGCGCCCATCGCGAACTCGGCGGCTATGGAAGTGCTTGTCTGTCTCTTCCTGATTTTGTTGTTTATCGTGGTTCGGTCCCAGCTCTCGGTCGACAAACCAGGCGGCCTGCAGCACCTTTTCGAGCTAACCCACGGCTTCATCGAGCAGCAAAGCCACGAAATCATCGGCCCCCACAGCGAGGCGCACACGCCGTTTCTGGTAACGCTGGCGCTGTTTATCCTGTTCTGCAACCTGATCGGGGTGATTCCGGGGTTCGAGTCCCCAACCGCAGTTCCGATCGTGCCTCTGGGATGCGCGATCGTCGCGTTCTTCTACTACCAGGCGCAGGGATTCAAGCATGCGGGGATCAAGTACCTCGCCCATTTTGCTGGGCCGATGCCAGCCCTGGCTCCGTTGATGATCCCGATTGAACTCATCAGCCACCTGGCGCGCGTGCTGTCGCTGACCATCCGTCTTTTCGCCAACATGTTCGCCGGCGACATGGTCACGCTCGTCTTCTTCTCGCTGGTGCCGGTGGGAATTCCGATTCTGTTTCTTGGTCTGCACATCGGCGTTTCGTTATTGCAGACGTATATTTTTATCCTACTGACGACGGTGTATTTGGCGGGAGCCGTCGCAGAAGAGCACTAGAAAAGTTTCGAGTTTCAAGTTTCTGGTTTCGAGTACGCCTCGCAGATGACGTTTGCGGCGACGCTCGAAACTCGAAACTTGAAACCCGGAACCGGTTTCTTGCCGTCAGCGTGAGGGCGTCTGCACGGGTTGACGTCAACCACCCACTGGCGGCGATTCATACGAGGAGAAACACACAATGCGAAAACTCAGCTATTTGTTCATGGCGCTTTCCGCGCTCTGCTTCGCCATGCCGGCGTTCGCGCAGGGCGGAGAGGCCGCGGGGGTAAATTGGGTCGCCATCACTGCCGGCTTCTCGATGGCGATCGCGTCGGCTGTTTGCGGCTTGGCGCAAGCGAAGGCGACCGCGGCAGCGGCGGAAGGCTTGGCCCGCAATCCTGCGGCGCGTCCTGGAATTCAGTTGGCGCTGATTCTCGGCCTGGCGCTGATCGAGTCCCTCGCGCTTTACACGCTGGTTATTATCTTTGCGAAGGTAAAGTAGAAAGGCAGCGATTAGCCCTGAGCCTTGGGCTCTTAGCAGCGGAATTTGGCACGACCAAGCCCTGCCCATCCAGGCGGGGCTTCATTTTTTCTGCGGCAGAGGGAGCTATCAATTTGCCGAGGAACACGAGTCAGCCACGCAGAAGGGAAACTTGGAAGATTCGCGGACTCGGTTTCGCTAAGTGCTAACGGCTAAGTGCTAAGAGCTGATTTACCCCTTGCGTTCCCCATCCCACTCCCGTCCGCGGACTTCGGGGGCGCGTTCCACCGCGTCCACCAGGATGCGGCGAAGGCGGTAACGGCTTTCCAGGTCCGTGTTCACGATCTCGAAGCCGACTTCGTTGACGCGGGCGCGTCGCAGGAGAACCTGGCCCCGCACGTGGCGCACGCCCATGGAGATGTCGAGATTCGCTTCCGAGCCGATGCGCAGGTTGTCTTCTTTCGTGCCCATGCCGCCACCCAGGCTCATCTCGCGAATCGAAATGCTCGATTTGCCCCAGGAGCTTGAGATCGTTGCCGAAAGTGTCTTCGAGAGCACGATGCGCTCATAGCGACGTTGCCGCACCCAGGGACACGCAGGGGCTGAATCCAATGCGGCGATCGCCAACTCGCCCGGCTCGAGGCCGCTATCGGAGAGAATCTGGCTGCCGTAGCGCGGATCGATCTTCGCCAGGGCCTGTGCCGCCGCAATGCGGATCTCGCGATGGTGCGACCACTTCCACATCTTCTTGGCTTCCAGCAGTTCGCGCAGCACGTTCGTGGCTTCCGTATCACGCAGACGACCCAAGGACTCGATCGCCTTCAACTGCAGGAACTGCGACCGTCCTTCCGTTTCGCCGGAACGGGCCATGATCACGAGCTGTCCGACCGCGCCGCGGTCGCCGCTCATGCCGATTTCGTCGACGGCCTGCGGGATCACCAGCGGATCGAGGATTTCCAAAAGCTCGAGCAACGTGCGCCCGCGATCGGAGGCGGCCCCATAGGCGATCTGCCGGACGACCACGTCGTGATAAAAGCGGTTGAACTCGGGCAGCCGTACTGGAAGCAACTCGAGCAGCGTATGAACGTCCAGGCGGCTGAGCAGGCCCACAACCGATGCGGCCTGGCGCGGCTGACCGGTACGAAGCATCTCCCGCAGTTGGGCCAGCGCCGGCTTGTCGAGCGAACGAACCAGCTCCACCATGCGGTCGCATTCGTCGCGACGCAGGCAGCGGAAGAAGCGGTCGGCCAGATGCTCGACTGCGGCCTGGCTGGTACGTTGCAGTACGGCGAGCAAGTCGCGCGGAATCTGGTCCACCCGCAGCGCTTCTTCGATGAACTCGGGCAGGCGGTTCTCGACGCCAATGCGGGGCCGCAGGTCATTGGCGAGCACGGGACGGGATTTCGCCACCTGCTCCATGGCCGCGCAAACTTCACCCACTGCGGCGTAGCTCTTGCGCGTGCTGGCTTCCTGGCTCAGGCGGACGAACGCGGCGCAGAGCATGCCTTGCAACTCCGTGTCGCTCTCCTTGCAGATCTGCTCGCCGACCCGGCGGACGGTGTGCGCCATCAGGTCGCCACCCGGACCGGGATAGAGGTCTGCGAGTTGCGCCAGGCCGGTTGCGATTTTGCGGCGCGGCTCGGAATCCTTCGCGTCGAGACAGTTGACGTAGTTTCTTAGAATCGCGTCGGCCGACTCCTTGTCCTCGCGCTCCAGCAGGAGTTCCACGAATTGCCGCACGTTGCGTGGCGGCACGCACGGCGCCTCGTTCGAAAGCAGAACGCTTTTCTTGCCGGCCTCGGGCACTTCCGCCCAGAACATGCGGTCCAGGATGTCGGCGTGCGATTCCACCAGCAGCCCGGCCTTGTTCATCTTCTCTTCCTGCACGCGCAGAATCTGGCGCAGGGTGTCCATCTGCCGGCTCATGTGTTCCAGCATCTGGTGGACGGCATTCACCTTCACCTCGCCCTTCTGGTAGCGCTCGAGGGCGAAACGGATGGCCATGTGCTCGGCTGCTTTCATCAGCAGCGGCGTGTCATTATCGGTCTGAACGTTAGAGGCCAGAGTTTCAAGCAGTTGCTGCAGATTGATTCGGGTATTCGCGTCAACGCTGCTCAGTTCTTTCTGCAGGTCCTCGGGCGCGGCTGAGGGATTCGAGCCGGTCTCGCCGAAGCGAGTCAGAAGGCGAATGGCTTGAACGACTTCTTCTTCCTGAAGGGGTACGGTTTTTCCGTCCCACGTACCGCCGCCGCCCCCGCCAGTCCCTGTCCCGGAACCGCCGCCACCTCCCCCGCGCACGGTGGGGACCGAACCAATGGGCGCGCCTCCGGGCTCACTGGAGCCTCCGCCTTTCGCGCCTTCCGCAGCTGCAATCAACTGCAGCAGTTTCTGCGGATCATTCAACCATTGCTTGAACTCGGGGCCCAGCGTCTGCGCCGCGATCTGGGCGGCCACGGTCACGTCGCCCGTGGCCGGATCGGCAGCCACGAACTTCACTTCATTGATCTTGATGGTCGAGCTTTTCAAGTCGCCTAACGTGTCTTTGATCTGCTTGGCAACATCCTGCGCCTTGGATCCACCCACGGCAAAAGCGCGTACCAACCGCGCAAAGTCGTCGACCGTCACCTTGGGGGAAAAATTAATGCTAGCCAGGCCGGCAGTGGTCAGCAATTGGGCGAAACTGCGCTCGGCTTGTCCGCTTTCCAGAGGAATTCCATCCAGCAGAAGCTTGTTACTTGAAACCCCGAGCAGGAATCCCTGGTCTCCCACCTTGGGGAGTGCAGACTGCAATTCGTTCCACGCGGTTTCGAACTGGGTTTCGGTGCGTTTGTGCTCGAAACCATAGAGTCGAACGTACTTCACTAAAATGTTCAGACTATGGACAAAGGCGCTTGCCGAAGCGCTGCGGCCAGCCTGGGATGTGCCTGCGGTCGAGATGGTAATCTCCCGTAATTCTCGATTTCTAGCTGAGGGTAATGCGAAAAAGAGGGCGGCGCACATTACGGAGGTAATAGGCGAACAGACGTGCGAAAATACCACCTGCAGAATGACATACGAGCAATGTCCTTGGTCTCTTTGACAGCGCCGAAAGACCCCAAAAAGCCTCAGGCGACGGTGGGATTTTCCCATTGGATGGAGCGCGTGATTCACGAGTGGCATCGCGCAGCCGCCGACCTCGCTCCCGACCCGGTGCACGATCTACGCGTCGCTCTGCGCCGTTGCCGCTCGATGGCTGACGGGCTGATCGCCATCTCCTCGGACCGCTCCTTCAAGGACATGAAGAAAGCAGGGAAGGAGCTCTTTAGCGCTCTCGGGGAGTTGCGCGACGTGCAGGTGATGGCCGAATGGGTGGCAAAGCTTGGGTCGCCGGACGATCCGGAGACGAAGGCACTGCTCAACTTGCTCGCCCAGCGCGAACACGAGCAAAAAGCGCACGCGGGGGAGGCGATCCGGGCCTTTGACGCGCGTCAATGGCGGAAGTGGGCGAAGGAACTGCCGCGCAAGGCCGCGCGCATCAAGCGGGGGAGTGTGGCATTCAAGCATCTTGCGCTGGAGCGCTGGACCGCTGCGCACGAACTGCATCGCCGCGCCCTGCGCAACCGCTCGCAAGTTGCGTTTCATCAGCTGCGTATCGGCATCAAACGCTTCCGCTACATCGTTGAAAATTTCCTTCCGCAACAGCACGAAGCCTGGAGCGGCGATCTGAAAGAACTGCAGGACCTGCTCGGCGATGTTCATGATCTGGACGTGCTCTGGACGACGGCGACGCAGGTGAACGCCTTCGCCAACGTCGAATCGCGTACGCGCTGGCATTCGGTCGTGCATGAGGCGCGTGAAAAGCGCATTGCGAGGTATCGCGAGCGCATGGTCGGGACGGATTCGCTTTGGCGCGTGTGGCGAAGGGAACTGCCTCAGGGAGATCAGATAGAAGCGGCAGCAATGGCGCGGTTGCGCTTGTGGGCTTCGTTTCTCGATCCGAACTTTGGGCACGCTGAGCGCGTTTCGACTCTGTCGACTCAGCTTTATGACGGCCTCAGCCGGATGAACCTGGTCCCCAGGAGCGAGCACGATTTGCGGAAGATCCTGGTGGCTGCGGCGCTGACGCACGATGTGGGCCGCGCCAAGCGGGAGAAGAGGCACCACAAAGTTTCTTATCGCTGGATTCACCAGATGACGCCACCTCTGGGCTGGAGCGTGCCCGATCTTCGGCTGGCGGCCGCGGTCGCGCGCTTTCATCGCGGGGCGCTGCCGCAGGCGCGCCACAAGTCCTTGCAGGAGTTCGCGCCGGAGGATAAAAAGCTCGCCATTTATCTGGCGGGCGTCCTGCGCCTGACGAATGCTTTGGATGCAGAACGTGATGGTCAGGCGCCGCGTCTCGAAATTGAAGCGAAGGATGGATGCCTTGCGATCTCGGCCGCCGGATATTCTCCGTGGACTTCCGCGGCAGAGGGTGTAGCCGCTGCTCGCCACGTTCTCGAAGTCGTTCTGCGCAGGCCGGTGATGGTGAAGGCCCTAAAGGTCCCGAAATCCGGTGCGAGCCGGTTGAAGGAAGTTCCACGCCAACGCGTTGCCTGACCGAAACCGATCAGATACTTTCCAAGTCTCATCATCCCAGCCAAGCTGGTAACGTCATGAATCATGCCTTCCTGGTTACCCGAGCTGTTGAGTGGCTGCGACGCTATCGGTGTGGAGTTGTGCTTTCGGAACAGGCCTGCGTCAGCGGCGAGATGCCGGATGCGATCGGATGGAAGCGCACCTGCCATTCGGTCTTGGTCGAGTGCAAGATTTCGCGAGCGGATTTCCTGGCGGACCGCAACAAGCCGTTCCGTGTGAAGCCTGAGCTGGGTGTCGGGAGCGAACGTTTCTATCTGGCGCCCAAGGACTTGGTGAAGGTTGAAGAACTTCCGCCGGGCTGGGGATTGCTCGAATATCAAAACCGGTCGATCGAGCTAGTTCGGGCCTCGAAGAAGAATTTGCGCAGCGACGAAGGGTTTCGTTGCGAGATGAATTTGCTTCTGGCGAGCCTGCGCCGAGTGGAGATCCGGATCGAGCCGCAGACGATCACCGAGTTCCTGAAGTGGAAGAACCGCATGGCGGAATACAACCGCGGGAGTTTTCCAGAGGGCGTGACGCCTCCCGAGCAAGAGACGAACTTCTATCTGCGGAGTGAAGCTGAGGCAGGGGAGGGAGTGGAGGCAATGGAGTAGAGAGGCGCAACGCTTCGTTCCTATGGTTTTCTGGATTGAGTGTGGTCGCTGTTAGCTTTAAGATTATTTCGCGCTAGGATGCGATATGGACGTTCGTAAAGAGCCGGGGTGACCTTGACCATGCCTTGCGGTATGGTCGGCGGCCTATGGTCATCCTAGGCCGGTTTAAGTGGCATTCTACGATTTGTCGTTAAGGTGATTTTCAATCACTTACAAGCTCTAACGAGTTTTCAATAACTTAGCCAGAAGAGAACCAAAGCCGAGACTTCCTTGGGCGGTGCAGGTCGCCGCTCCTACTCTTTCTCTCGCATGGATGGGGTAAAGGTGATCCCGACCAGCAATCCTTCCGGCGCCAAGAAGCGGCTGACGATTTGTCCCCACGGCTCGGTCTTGTTCTTGACGAGCATTCGATAGCCTCGCGATTCAAGTTCCGCGGTTGCACTCTCCACATTGTCGACGTCAAACTCAAGCCAAGCTTGAGGCACGGGAATCTCGTCCGGCCAGGAATCCTCTCCAAAACATGATTGCGCTACCTGCGAGAGCGGCCAAAGGGCGAAGGTCTTCGCGCCTTTCAATGCTTCCGTATGAAAATAGCCGCCAGTCTCTTCTTTGAAACGGATACGGAGAGTCTGGATGTAGAGCTTGCGACTCGCAGTCGTCTCACGGACGATCGGACCGAAGCCTGCGATGAACAGAACCGTTGCGCTTCCGATTAGTGCCATGCGGCTCTCCCTTACAACTCCCGCCGCCCTTCCATCGCTTTCAGCATGGTGATCTCGTCGGTGTACTCGATGTCGCTGCCGACGGGGATGCCCATGGCAATGCGGGTGATCTTCACTCCCTGACGGCGCAACTGCTGGGAGAGGTAAGTGGCTGTGGCTTCGCCTTCGACCGTGGGATTGGTGGCGAGGATCACTTCGTCGACGTCGCCCGACTCGACACGGCGAATCAGGTTGTTGATCCGCAATTGCTCGGGACCGACGCCGTGCAGCGGTGAGAGCGAGCCGTGCAGAACGTGGTAAGAGCCGTTGAAGTGCTTGGTCCTCTCGATGGCCGCGATGTTGGTGGGCTCTTCGACCACGCAGACGAGCCGCTGGTTGCGGGTCGGACTCGAACAGTAGACGCAGGGATCGACGTCGGTGATGTTGTTGCAGATCGAGCACAGGCGAAGGCTGGCCTTCACGTCGCGGACGGCGGCGGCGAGCGCTTCGGCGTCGTCCGCGCTCGAGCGAAGAATGTGAAAGGCGAGACGCTGCGCGCTTTTGCTGCCGATGCCGGGCAGCTTCTTCAGTTCGTCGATGAGCCGGGTCATCGGCTCGGCAAATCTTGACATAGAATCGAGTTATCTTCTGAATATCTGGCGAATCTTTGCTATCGGATCAGCTGGTGATCGGGTCATTGGATCATTGAAAATCTCGTTAGACTATCGGTCATCAGCCAGAGGGCAAATCAGCCAATTCGGATCGCTGGATCAGCGAACTTGAACGGTAGAGATCCTTGATCACCCGGTGACCCGATCTCCCGATCATCCGATTCTCACAGTCCTGGAATTCCCATGCCGCCCAGCAGCCCCCCGACGGTCGACTGCATCGACTGATCAATCTTGCGGGCTGCCTCGTTGATGGCGGCGGTGATCAGGTCCTGCAGCATTTCGACGTCGCCGGATTTCACGGCCTCGGGATCGATCTTGAGACTCAACAACTGCTTGCGGCCATCCATCTTGACGGTGACGGTGCCGCCGCCGGAAGAGGCGTCCACCACCGTCTCCTGCATTTTCTTTTGCAGGGTTTCGTATTGCTGCTTGGCTTGCGACATTAACTGCTGGAGGTTGAACCCGCCCATTGCGCCCCTCTCTACTTCTTGTCCCGCTGATCGATGATGGTGCGAATCTCGGCACCGAATTTCTCCTGCAGGCGACGCACGATGGGATCATCTTCGGCGCGTCCCCGGCTGCCACCATTGGATGCACTCTTGCTGCGCGCCGGTGCGGCTTGCGCCGTGCCGCCGGGAAGGACCTTGAATTTTGCTGCCCTGCCCAGGATGCCGCTGGCGGTCGCGATGGCCACGCGCTTGGCGTCGGCGCCCAGCGACATGTCGATCACGGCGGCCGAAGCTGCGACTTTGATGATGATCTCGTTTCCTTCAACGGCCCACTCGCCGGTTTCGAGCATCGAGACCAGCATCCGGTGTCCGGCTTCGGACAAGGCGTTCAGGACGGCGTTCCGCAGGCCGTCGAGACCCGGCGCGGGCTGGCTGACTTCGGCCACAACTTGTGGCTCAGGTGCACGTGACTCGGGCACCCGCTGCGGCGTCGTTTCGCTCGCCGTGTTGGGTGCCGCGCTGCCCATGATGACGGGAGTGGTGCGCGAAGCGGCGGGAGCTGTCTCGGCGGAAAGTTCCGGCTTCGAGGCGCTTTTACGCGCGGAGTCGGCTGCGAACGGCGAAACAACGGCACGCGACGGCGCTCCGGGCGCGGCGCTGCGATTCTCGGGAACCAGAGACGGCTTGGCTGAAATTCTTGCGCTGGATGCGACGCTGCCGCTCACTTCGCTCAACAATTGCTCGATCGGAATCAGCCGTTGAGCATGGGCCATTTTCAACAAGCCAAGCTCGAGGTGGAAGCGCTGCTCCTGCTTGTAGCCGAGTTCGCCGTGAACCCGCAGCATGATCTGCAGATGACGCGCCAGATCCTCTTCGCTGAACAGCTCCGCGATGCGCGCGACGCGGGCGCGCTCGTCGCCCGAGATCTGGAGCAGGGAAGAATCCTTGCCCGCCACTTTGGCCACGGTTGCGTTGCGCAGAAAACGAACGAGCTGGCGGGCGAAGTGGGTGGGATTGTGTCCTTCGCTGATGAGATTGTCGGCGAGGCGCAAGACATCTTCGCTCGAACCACGTGCGACGCCCTGCATGACGTCTTCGAGAATTCCGGAAGGGGCAGCGCCAACGAGTTGACGGACGGATTCGGCGGTCAGGCGTCCGGTGCTCGAGGCGATGGCCTGATCGAGGATCGAGAGCGCGTCGCGCATGGAACCGTCGCCGGCTTCGGCGAGGAGGGCGAGCGCATCTTCGTCGGCTTCGAGGTTTTCTCGGCCAACGAGATCGCGAAGCTGGCCCAGAATGTCTTCAAAGCGAACGGCGCGAAACGAGAAGTGCTGGCAGCGCGAGCGGATGGTCTGCGGAATGTCCTCGGGCTGGGTGGTGGCGAGCATGAACACGACGTGCCCGGGCGGTTCTTCCAGTGTCTTGAGCAGCGCGTTGAAGGCCGCATCGGTGATCTGGTGGGCTTCGTCGAGGATGTAGATCTTGAAGCGATCGCGCGCGGGGCGGTAGCGAGCGGCTTCGCGCAGTTCGCGGATTTCGTCGATGCCGCGATTGGTGGCGGCATCGATCTCGATGACGTCCACGGCGTTTCCGGCACGAATCTCGGTGCACGAGTCGCAAATTCCGCAGGGCTCGGCCACGGGGTGATCGGTGGAGCGGCAATTCAGGGCCATGGCCAGAATGCGCGCGATAGTAGTCTTCCCGATGCCGCGGTGTCCGCTGAAGATGTAGCCGTGTGCGATCCGTCCCTGTTCGATGGCGTTCTTGAGGGTACGGGTAACGTGCTCCTGTCCAATGACTTCGGAGAACTTTTGCGGACGGTACTTGCGCGCCAGAACCTGATAGCTCATGAAAAGAAGCTTCAATTATACGTGAGGAAGCCGGCGTGGCGTTTGCCGCAGTCAGAGGAAAACTCGGGCCGAAAGGGGCACGGGACGCGAGTTTTTCGTGGCGGAATGCTTGCGCCGAAGCCCCGCAGGCTGTAGGCTTTTCGGCGGAATTTAAATACTGGAGCCAAGAGCGGAGGAGAGCTCTCCCCATGCAACTGAAACTTTCCACACGTACAGTGCAGGACATTCTGGTGGTGAACTGCGATGGCCGCATCGTTTTCGGAGAGGAATCGGCCGAACTGCGCGACACCGTCAAGAAATTGCTGGCGCAGAATAACCAGATGGTGCTGAATCTCAGAGGCGTGAGCTACATCGATTCGGGCGGGCTGGGCACGCTGGTCGCTCTTTATACCACGGCGCACAACGCCGGGGGAGCGATCAAGCTGTCAAATCTGACGCAGCGCGTGGGCGACCTTCTGCAGGTGACCAAGCTGCTGACGATCTTCGAGGTGTACGACACCGAAGAAGAAGCCATTCAGTCTTTCCGGAAGGGCGCTGCCGCATAGGTTTTTTCACACGAGCCGGGGACAATGAGTGGTCCCCGGCAATTTCCTAATGACATCGAGAATTGTTTTTGTCCTCGGGTTGCTCGCAGCCGCGAGCACCTTTCTGTCTCCGCCTGCCGCGCTGGCGCTGGGGCTGGCGTTTGGGCTGCTGTTTACGCATCCGTTTGCGAAGCAGTCGGCGAAGTTATCGAAGTATCTGCTGCAAGCGTCGGTGGTGGGACTCGGCTTCGGCATGAACCTGCACGAGGTGGTGCACGCGGGGCGCAGCGGCTTCGTCTATACGCTGCTAGGGATCAGCTTCGCGTTGCTGTCGGGCATGCTGCTCGGGATGCTGCTGCAGGTGCCGAAGATCAGCGCCTACCTGATTTCGACGGGAACGGCGATCTGCGGGGGGAGTGCGATCGCAGCGGTGGGCCCGATCACGGGCGCATCGGATGAGCAGATGGCCGTATCATTGGGCACGGTGTTCGTGCTGAATTCGGTGGCGTTGCTGATTTTTCCCGCCATCGGCGCGTGGCTGAAGCTGACGCAGAACCAGTTTGGATTGTGGGCGGCGCTGGCGATCCATGACACGAGTTCCGTGGTGGGAGCAGCGGCGAAGTATGGGGCGTCGGCGTTGCAGGTTGGGACGACCGTGAAGCTGGCGCGGGCGTTGTGGATCGTGCCGCTGTCGGTTGCGACGGCGGTGGTGAAGGGAGCGCGGGCGAAGATTCAGTGGCCGTGGTTCATCGGGCTTTTTTGCATAGCGGCGATTTGTAACACGTCTCTGCCGGGGGGAGCGCCCGCGTACACGGTTTTGGTGAAGATCGCGAAGGTAGGATTGACGGCGACGTTGTATCTAATCGGGAGCGGGATTTCGATTGCGACGTTGAAGCAGGTGGGACATCGGCCGCTGGTGCAGGGAATCGTTCTGTGGCTGCTGGTGTCGGTGACGTCGCTGTGGCTGATTTTCAGGGGGTGGGTGAGGTTGTAGTTTCACGGCTGGGGAATTTCCGGGCCTCCGATTTCCGTTTAGTACCGAACAAGTGTCGTCCGCTGAAGCGGACTCAGCTTCTCCACCCTGCTCTCCCAGCACTTACGTGCTGGGCTAATCTCTGCCGCGGCTGGTGCGGCTGGTGCGTTGCTCATCCCACAGTTTTGAGCTGATCTCGACTGTCGTGATGCGTGGCAAAGGCCCCAAAATTGATAAGAAGGGCACGATTCAACGTCGATACGGAACAATGTGGCGTCCGCTGAAGCGGACTCAGCTTCTTCAACCCTGCTCTCCCAGCACTTACGTGCTGGGCTAATCTCTGCCGCCGCTGCCGCGGCTGGTGCGTTGATGACTCCACAAGTCCAGCTGAGGTCCATGTGCCGCGTGCCGTTATACGCGTGCCGATCGATAGAGCAACACAACGGTCCAATGTGCTCGCTCTCGGAAGAGACTACACAGGAATGGAAGAGGCCGCGGTCAGTACGAGGATCGCGGCCTTTGGCTTTGGCCGATGATGCGACTGAATCTCAGTTCACGTCGCTGAGAACGAGCTGGCTGTAGGGTGCGCCGCCGGTGACACTATCGAGAATGACAATGGTTCTCACCTGGCCCGCTGTCCAAGTGTAGGTAATGTCGAGGCCGGGGATCGGATTCTGCGTTCCCGCCTGCGTCATGATGACTTCGTAGCTGCCCGCCGTGATGGAGGAAATCTCGTTGTGACCTTGATAGGTAAGATTTGAAAGCTGCGGGCTGAGTCCTCCGATCCCAGTGTTGGGAGAGATCACGTAGATGTCGACTGAACCGGCGGTGGGCGCGACGTGAATGAACTTCAGCTTGACGTTTCCAGAGGCCGGAACCACGTTGTCGTCCGGGAAAACGTTCATCGCCATCTGGCTGAAATTTCCGTTGCTGATGATGGTGTTGTCGCCTTTGTTTACCCCGAAGGATGCGTTGAAGAAAGGATTGGTGGTCGTGGCGGTGAGGTAGACATCGAAAAGATGCGTTCCGCTACTAATGCCCTGGTACGCGCCCGCGGTGCCGTAGCTGACGGCCGTGAGGACTTTGTTGTTGTCGATAAAGAGGTCGACGGCCGTGCCCTGCGACCCGGTCGAACCTTGGATGTAACGGAAACGGGAACCGCCGGAGCCGCAACCCGCGGCCAGAAGAATGGAGCCCACGCCGATCAGCACGGTTGCGAGCGGAAGAATTCGGAACAGCTTGCCTCTCATCGCTTCTCTCCTCAAACGAGATGAAAAACAGGCACGCCGCCGCCCCTATGGACCAGTTTGGATGCAAACTGGCGGCGTGCAGATGCCCTGCGCTCCGGGATGATTACGGAAGACAGACGAATGTATAGACGGCGCATCAGGTCGAAGCATGGATAGTATTTGTCGTATGCTGATTTGGCAATGCGTAAGGAGATTCTGGCGACGATCCGGAAGGTGCCTCGGGGAGAGGTGTCCTCGTACGGGGCGATTGCGCGGGCGGCGGGGTTTCCGGGCGCAGCCCGGCAGGTAGTCGCAGCGCTGCGTGGGTCGTTCGATGTGCCGTGGCACCGGATCGTCGGGGCCGGCGGCGAAATCAAGCTGCGCGGGGACTCGGCGATCGAGCAGCGGCTGCGACTGGAGGCCGAGGGAGTTACGTTTCGGGGGCGGCGCGTAAACATGCGGGCGCACGAACATCAGTTTGGCCGGCCGAAACGTAAAGTTTCGTCACGAGCGGGGCGGTTGACGGCTGCGAAGAAACGCGGCGGTGGCAAGGGGAGAACGCGTGCGCGGTGAGTTGCGTATCCCAACGTTCAACACAGGCTGCGGGGAAAGCCTTTGACCGCAAAGGGCGCAAAGAAAAACTGCGTCGCGAGTACCGGGTACCGAGTTGCGAGTAACAAACCTTGAAACGCGGAGGGCGCGGAGAAGGCCGCGGGGAGCGCGGGCAAATCTTCTAACCGCGAAGAGGGTCGCGCTTAGGACCTGCGAACTCTCAGCGGCTTGAGGTCAAGGCGTCTTGAACTGCTCGTCGATTTCCACCTGGTACCCGGCTACGACACGATTCGTCTCATTCGCCATGCCAACGACGGCCATGAGTTCTTTGAACATGGCGTCGGTCATGCCTTTGTTCCGGGCGCCAGCGGTGTGGGAGGCGATACAGTATCCGCATTGATTGCTCACGCTCACGGCCAGATAGACCATTTCTTTTGTGAGTGGATCGAGGGCGCCGGGAGCCATGATCTGCTTGATGTCCTCCCAGGTGCGCTTGAGGGTGGCGGGATCGTGGGCGATGGCCTTCCAGAAATTGTTGATCCAGTCGGTCTTGCGGGTGGCCATGATGTCGTCGTAGACGGCTTTTACTTCGGGGCTGGCGTCTTTGTATTCGATAAGGCCGAGAGTGGACATGAGGGCTCCGGGTCGAGAGTTGCGTACGAGGAAAGATTAGCAGGGGTGAGGGATTCGTGCGCTTGGGGTTGGTATGAGCGTTGCACGGTGAACCTCAACATGTTTGAGGAACGAATCGAAAGTCGTGGGTAAAATCCCTTCTTAGGCCTGTTAGCGCGGTCGTCCAACAAGGGGTCCTTCGACTGTGTTCGGCATACGCCTCACTCCGCTCAGGATGACAGTGAGAGAGGGCGAGCGATAGGTGAGGACACTCGCCATGCACTTTTGCGGCACATGCATGTGACGGGCGAGGACGCCCGTCCCTCCATCTGCAACGCGCTATTTTTGCGGCGCGGGGAGCTGGCCTTCCAGCAGCGTGCCGAGTTGGTCGGCGGGACAGCGCAGGCCGACGTAGAACTGCCCGAATAGCGCGTAGACGGCGCTGACGTGATCGAAGCGCATTTCGTAGATCAGCTTCTTGAAGACGAGGGGATCGTCGGAGAAGAGGTCGACGCCCCACTCCCAGTCGTCGAAGCCGATGGAGCCGGTGATGATCTGGCGCACTTCTCCGGCGTAGCGGCGGCCAACGAGTCCGTGCTCGTTCATCTGGCGCGCGCGTTCTTCGATGGGGAGCGTGTACCAGTTCTTGTCTTCCCCGCGTTTGCGGTCCATTGGGTAAAAGCAGGCGTAGCGGTTCGGCGGGATGGCGGGGAAGAGGCGCGGCCGCATCGCTTCTTTTTGGCGCGCGAGTGTCTGTTCGATTTCTTTTTTCCACTCGTCGGAATGCGGCTCGATGCCGCGCTCAACGAGCGTTTTGTAGACCTTTGTGGTCGATTCGTAGAGGCCGAGTTCGATGATGGAGAGATAGGAAGTGGTCGGTTCCCAGTATTCGCTGAGGCGCAGTTGCGCGAGTTGCAGTTCGGCGCGATTGAGGTCGTCGAAGGACTCGCGGAAGTGAACGAACATCAGATCGCCCTTGTGGCCGATGAGCGAGTAGAAGGCGGACTGACCGGCGGCGTTCTGCTCCATTTGAGCGAGGACGGGCACGGCCTCGACAACGATAGCGCGGCGATCGGCGGGAGGGAGAGCGCGCCAGGCGGTCCAGCGGAAGCGCATCATCTGGTGGAGGACGCTGTAGCCCTCGATGGTCAGGGGGACGGCAGGGATTTCTCCGGTGGCAGCTTCGGTGGCGAATGGTCTGGTGGACATGGCAGGTCCTCTGAAGTGAAAAACTATTGTAACTGCCGCGGACGGGGGGCGGAAATCCCGGGGGTACATCGGTTCCCCCAAAGGGCGCAGAGGTCTCGCACCGACGTGGAAAAAGCTTTTAACCGCAAAGATCGCAAAGAAAAACCGCAAAGGCCGCAAAGAACGGATAACCGCGAAGGGCGGATCACCACACCGAGGGCGCCGAGGGTCACAGAGCGGCCAATACACAGGCGCGGCGTTTACAATACGCGGATACCGCGAGGAAGTGCTTACAGAAATGTCGAAACTGCTGTGTTGTCTGCTGGTGGTGGCTTGTGTCTGTCCGGGCGTTTTTGGCCAGGGCCGGCGGATCTGGGTGCTGAAAGAGCCGGACTCGATCGTGGAATACGATCCGGCGACATTTGCTGCCAAGCAGACACAGAGGGTTTCGGAAGATGTGTTGAAGGCGGCGCGCATTCTGCAGATTAATGCCAAGGGGCAGATGCTGTTCGCGCCGAATACCGATGATCCGTCGCCGGACGTGGGGAAGAACGGCGAACGCTTCTGGTTCTGGGATGGGCAGGCGACCACGATGCTGGGACGCGAGATCATCCGCGTGTCAGCGCCGTCGGGTTCGAACCAGAAGGTGACGGAGTCGTCGCCGTGGCCATTTCTTTCGACCGATGGGCTGCACCTGTTCTGGTTCACCAACGAGTTCGACAAGATGACGCGGGACAACATGGAGTTGTCGGTGACAACGACGTTTCATTCGTGGCAGTCGGCACTGAGTGGGAGAGACAAGCAAGACGTGGTGTCGATTGATTTTCCGGATTGCCGGTGCGCGACGGGCGCATGTTCGGAGACATGCCCGGAGGTCCGGTTCTGGATTCCGGATGCAGGCGTAGATGACTACTTCATGCTGACGCGTTTGGTTCAGGGCACGACGGAAACGAAATACATGAGCAGCAGCCTTTACCTGCATTCGGGTGGGACGTGGGTTCCGACGGAGTTGAAGCAGCCCTTGCAGAGGGTGCTGGACAGCGCGGAGCATGGCGCGGTGATCCTGAGCGCGATCCTGGATACGGGTTGCTGCGGATGGGAGAATCAGAGTGACGATCAGACGGTGCTGCTGAGTTACGGCAAGAGCGTGGTGGTGTTCGACGAGCGCGAGCAGTTCAAGAATCCCGATTACGACGTGAGCTTCTTCACCGAGAATGCGAAGCTGTCGCCGGACCAGAGTTCGGCGGCGATGACGATTGAGGCGAGCTCGAAATCGAGTCAGCCGA
>Ga0210409_10000516_pt1 | contig 61209 bp, 66 predicted proteins | sample IncBWH17MmetaG_FD_161649 | JGI IMG/M metagenome (GOLD analysis project Ga0210409, IMG submission 161649) | Forest soil microbial communities from Barre Woods Harvard Forest LTER site, Petersham, Massachusetts, United States - Inc-BW-H-17-M | ecosystem: Environmental > Terrestrial > Soil >... | reverse complement strand
GGCTGGGAGGTGAGTGCGACTATCGGTAGCGGCGGTCTGTATTTTGAGACTCGGCGAGCCGTCTTGCCTGTCCGAGTCGGTGTTACAATGGCAGCGGCTGAGATCTGCAGTGCGGTTTCGCAGGCGGCAAAGGCGATCGCGTCCTCCTGACTATTCTCGTGCCACTCACGCCTCTGCTGCGTAATCTGCTTGGGCAGGTAGCGCTCAGTTTCTCGTGCAACTCCCTGAAGTGTCTTGACTGCCTCAACAGGGTAGCTCCCAATAGCCGTCTCTTCTGACAACATCAGCGCGTCCGAACCGTCCAGGATCGCGTTAGCAACATCCGTCACCTCGGCCCTCGTCGGCGTAGGCGCGGAGATCATCGACTCCAACATCTGCGTGGCCGTAATCACGGGTTTTGCTTGGCGATTCGCTTCGAATATGATTCTCTTCTGGACGATCGGAATGCGCTCCAAGCTCAGCTCGACACCTAGGTCGCCGCGTGCTACCATGACCCCGTCAGCTTCTTTGACGATTTCTTCCAGATTCTCGACGGCTTCTTTCTTCTCGATCTTTGCAATCACGAATATTTCTCGTCCTTTTTCTCCAGCCACCTTCCGGGCCATGCGGATGTCGTCAGCCCTCTGGACAAAGGAGACGGCGAAAATGTCGAGATTATTATCGAACCCGAAGTGGAGATGCTCCCTATCCTCCCGCGTTATCGCAGGTACCCGTGTTCGGAGCCTGGGAAGGTTCAGTCCCTTACCCGACGTGAGGTCCCCGCCTACTAGAACTCGTCCTTCCACTTCGTCTCGCGTGGTACGGAGAACTTCAAGCCTGATGGATCCGTCTGCCAGATAGATCGTGTCTCCCTTCTTGACCGTCCTAGGTAGGTCAGGAAACGCGACGGGGATCTTGCCTTTGGCCTTGGATGGCTTAGTCGTCAGCGTCACTGAATCGAGTCTTTTCAAATGCATAGGCTCCACGGCGAGTTTTCCAACTCTGAGCTTCGGACCAGGCAGGTCCTGGAGAATAGCTACAGGGCGGCGGAGACGGTGGCTGACTTTCCGAATGGATTTGATGTTCTTCAGGTGTTCTTCGTAGTTTCCGTGCGAGAAGTTGATTCTAGCGACGTCCATGCCAGCACGTATCATGTGACCGAGAACACTGGGAGAGCTTGAGGCCGGGCCGATTGTGCAGACTATTTTTGTTGCTATTCTGGTCTGCACTGGATGATCCTCTCTTCCGACAGCTTAGCCTCCGCCAGACTGATTGCTGATAAGCCTCGCGGAGACTCGCAAGACGCAGACGATCCTATCTTGAAACATGAAATAGTCTCATGTACAATCCCGCGTTCTGGGCCGGTAGTCCAGCCTGGTATGCGTAGAATGCACGGAACGGACGTCGCCCTCACACGGCGAAGGTCGTGGGTTCAAATCCCTCCCGGCCCACCAACCAAGAGAGGAAGCTAGGTGGCTGATCTAATAGTAGACCTCGTCCGCGCCACCGTCGCCCTATTCATCATCGTCGACCCGATAGGCCTGGTGCCCATCTTCTCTAATGTCACAGGCACCCTCACCCCACCTGACCGGAACAAAATGTACCGAGTAGTCGTCTACACTGGCGCAACTCTGCTGACAATCTTCGCCCTCGTAGGTCAGGAACTGCTCGCGCTGTTCGGCATCAGCCTGCCAAGCTTCGAAATGGCCGGTGGACTACTGCTCCTGCTCCTTGCCCTTGACATACTCTTCCGCGGCGAAAGATTCGCTAAACCAGGCACCCGCGAAGACAGAGGAATAGTCCCCATCGCCTTTCCCCTGCTCGTAGGTCCCGGAGCAATCACCACAACAATGATCGCACTAGGCGCCTACGGGATTTTCGTAACACTTGGCTCAGTCGTTATCGTCATGCTACTCAGTTGGATCGTCATGAAACAAACGCCCAGAATCCATTCTCTTCTTGGGAAGACTGGATCATCAGTTGTAGCTCAGGTGATGGCCGTATTCATAGCTGCAATAGCGATACAGTTCATCATCACCGGAATCCGGACCTACCCCTGACAGATACCGGTAGACTGGGTTCAGCGGTCTCTACATTTTGGCGAGACCCATACGCTTCAGCTGTTTGTACATGATGAAAACGACCAGGGCAATAATGATGAAGTAGATGATCTGAGAGATGAAATCACCGTAGAGAAACACTGATGGCTTCCCTGACACTGGAGAAGTAACTGTCGCGTTAAGAGATTGCAAGTTTCCAGTAGGGAGGACCAGGCCAACGATGGGATTGATGATATCCTTGACCAGTGAGTTGACAACGGCGGACGAGGCGACTCCTATGACGAAACCGATGGCGAGACCTATGACTCCGAAGGTCTGAAGAAAGTCTACGAATTCCTTGACGAAGCCTTTCTTCTTCTCAGAAGACTTATCCATCTTGTCCATGAAGGCGCTTTTCGGGGCGTCAGCGCTTATAACGGCTGTGACTGTTTCAGCTTAGCCTTCAGGCTTCTCGTCCCGATCTCCCTGGTTACTAGAGGATTTCTTTCGTTGACGTTCTTTCTTATCTGAAGCCTTCGTTTCCCAGCCTTCCTTGTCGACCACCACATTCTCACGTTTCAGTTCTTCCGGAAGCCCTGAAGATCGCTGACGTAGTCTGACCGCGTAAATGGCGAAGAGTAGAGCGCCAAGAACAACGACCAGATATACGAAAGTGGCCGAGGGAGTGCCGCAATTGCCGACTAGGGTCTCGTGACAGTCGTAGTGTCCGGAGAGAGCCGTCTTGGACGTGATGCGTCCTCCTAGGTTCTCGGCCGAACCCCTCGCATGTTGAGAACTCATCGTCAACGCACCGTTCAGGGTTCGTGAGAGCGCAAGATGCTCTGTCCCAATGGCGCCCGAAGATATTGAGCTGGCAAGAGAACGGACGAAAGAAACCTGTTCAGCGAGACTCGAAACTGAACCCAGTCCACCGGTCAAACTCGTTGCAAGGCCCTTAGTCTCCGCTCCAGCCGTACCTAGAGAAGCGGTCAGCGCCCTGAACATCGATGTCTGCTCTGAAAAGCTCGAGAAGGAACCGATTGATGCACTCAAGTTCACCCCTCGACCCTTAAGGATCAATGATGATAGTCCCACCGAACCCGACACGGATCTGAACAGGGAGGCATGCTCTACGATACTCGAAACCGAGCCTAAGGCGCCGGTCAGTGATCTGACAAATCCATTGGTCTCGGAGCCGCTCAGAGAGAATGAACCGGTCAGGGATCTGAACCATGAACTTTGTTCGTGGAAGCTCGACGACAAACCGAGCGAAGCGCCCAATGGCTTCGCAAAACTCTTGGTTTCGGAAGTTACCAGGCTTAGTGAACCGCTCAGCGTCCTGAAGCGAGCGGACTTCTCAGCGACACCTGATACAGACCCAATTGATGAAGTAAGGAAGACCGCGCGACCTCGGAAGAAGGAGATCGACAGACCTACCGAACCGGTGAGAGATCTGAAGAGTGACGAGTGTTCAGTGAGAGTTGATGACGGTCCCAAAGAGCCCGAGAAGCTACGGGCGAATCCCTTGGCTTCAGAACCTGCTAGAGAAATCGAACCGGTCAGAGTCCTGAACAGAGAAACGTGATCCCCGAATGTCGAAACTAGACCAAGAGAAGTGGACAGCCCGTGCGAGAAACCCTTTACCTCCGAACCGGCAAGAGACAATGAACCGGTCAGCGTCCTGATCATAGAAACGTGCTTTGCAGTGGTTGAAACCGAGCCGATTGAGCCAGTCAACGTTTCGGTATGACCTGTGAACGAAGATGCTACGATAGAAAGCGAACCAGACAAGGACCTGAAGTTTGCGGTATGCTCAGCAAGGCTTGTTGACGAACCTACGGTGCCTGTCAAGAACTCCACGGCACCTCTCAACAAGCTCGTACCAATACCCAGAGAACCAGTTAGAGATTCGGCGGCGCCTTTGGTCTGAGAACCCATGAGAGAAAGGGAGCCAGCCAGACCTTTGGCGAATCCTTTGGTCTGAGAACTAGTGAAAGAGAGCGAACCAGTGAGTGTTCTGAATAGCGAGGAATGTTCGGTTAGAATCGTTGACGGAGACAGCGAAATAGTCAGGGTCCTGGATAGGGAGACGTGTTCATTGAAACTTGAGACTCCATTCAGCAAACCTGTCAGTGACCTGAAGATCGAAGAATGTTCAACGAGAACTGAGGACAGATTGAGCGAACCAGAGAGGTTCTTGGCGAACCCTTTCATTTGAGAAGCGGCCAGAGAGACTGAACCTGTGAGTGTCCTGACTAGCGACATATGCTCAGTTATCGTTTCGGTTGAACCGATGGAGCCGGTCAATAGTTCAGCACGGCCTCTGGATCCGGTAATTGCAAATCCAAGCGAACCGCTGAGGGACTTGCCCAACCCTTTGGTCTGGGAACCCGCCAAGGAGAGTGATCCTGTGAATGATTTGACGAAACCCTTACTCTCCGACCCTGCCAGAGAGAACGAGCCGGTCAGTGTTCTGGAGAGCGCAACATGTTCAACTACGTTTGCAGAGGTGGTCAGCGTTCCGGATAGTGTTCTATAGAAGCTGGAATGGTCGACCGGGCTTGAAGATACTGTCAGCGAACTCGTCAACGTTCTGAAGATCGAAAAATGCTCAACCGAGGCTGAGTTGAAACCGAACGAGCCCGATATGCTCTTGGCGAGGCCCTTTGTTTCAGAACCTGTCAGAAATAGCGAGCCAGTTAATGTTCTGAATAGCGAAGCATGATCCGTTACGCTTGCGGACAATCCCAGAATACCGGTCAAGAATTCGACACGACCTCTGGACACGGACGTAGCAAGGCCCAGTGAACCAGTTAGAGACTTGCCGATGCCCTTAGTCTGAGAAATATGGAGAGAGAGTGATCCAGCCAACGACTTCGCAAGACCCTTGGTCTCGGAACCGAACAGCGACAATGAGCCGGTCAATGTCCTGAGGAGCGCGGAATGTTCAGCAGAACTGAAAGAGATGTTGAGCGATCCATTCAGGGTCTTAAGGAACGAGCTATGTTCTTGCAGGCTTGAGGATGAGGTTAACGATCCTGTCATTGTCCTGAGGAATGAAAGATGTCCAACAAGAGCTGAGGACATGCCCAATGAGCCGGATAGACTCTTGACGAAACCCTTGACTTCTGATCCCGTGAGGGATAATGAGCCGGTTAAAGCTCTGGACAGGGAGATGTGATCAATTGTACTCAAGGACAAACCCAACGAAGAGGTCAGACTCTCTGCGCGGCCTCTAAGTGAAGAAGCGGTAACAGAAAGTGAGCCGCCAAGAGTCCTGAACAGTGAGATATGCTCAGTCAAAGCTGAGGAGAAACCTATCGAGCAGGATAGGGACTTTGCCAAGCCTTTGGCTTCTGAGCCGATGAGACTAATAGTGCCCGAGAGAGACCTCAACAGGCCAACGTGTTCGACCAATCCTGAAGATTGACCCAGAGACCCCGTCAGGGTCTTCGCTATCCCCCTTGTCTGTGTGCCCAGAAGAGACAACGAGCTAGATAGCGTCCTGAATAGTGACGTGTGTTCGGTGAAGGCTAACGATGAGCCTAGAGATCCTGTGAGTGTTTCGCTGCGGCCCTTGAAGACGGTGGTCGCGATAGATAACGAGCCGGTCAGCGCTCTGAAAAGCGAGATGTGTCCGGTAAATGCTGAAGTCGCACCTACCGCGCCGGTCAGAATTACGGAGCGCCCCCTGGCCACAACCGTAGTGAGAACCAGAGAGCCCGTCAGACTCTTGGCGAATCCCTTTGTTTCAGAACCTGCAAGGGATAGAGTTCCTGTCAGGATCTTGGCTAGACCCTTGGCTTCAGAACTAGTGAGAGAAATCGAACCTGATAGAGTCCTGGATAGAGAAAGATGATCGGCAAGCCCTGAGGACGCGGTCAGCGATCCTATCAGAGTCCTGAACAATGACGTATGCTCCGCAGGACTAGAAGTAAGAGTCAATGAACCCGTCAGAACCCTGAAGAATGACGAATGCTCGGCAAAGGTTGTGACTAGACCGAGGGAACCAGCAAGGGTCTTAGCAAAACTCTTGGTCTCAGAGCTCACCAGAGAAATCGAACCGGTCAGAGTCCTGAATAGTGAAACATGCTCAGCAGGACCCGACGCTAAACCCAGCGAAGCACTCAAGGCCTTGCCAAGACCCTTGGCCTGAGAAGCAGTGATAGTGAGGGAACCGGACAGCGATCGCGGGAAACCCTTGACTTCTGAACCCGCGAGAGAAATTGAGCCAGACAAGAATCTTGAGATCGAATATTGTTCTACGACGCTCGAGGATTGCCCCAGCGAACCAGTAAGAGCCTTCCCGAAACCCTTAGACTGTGATCCGAAAACCGATAGAGTCCCCGTTAGCGTTCTGATCAGAGAAGAGTGGTCGGTGAGGCTCGAGGGCAAACTGAGAGAGCCTGTCAGACTCTTAGCTAGACCCTTGATTTCCGAACCTCCTATGGTGAGTAAGCCGGTCAGCGCCCTAAACAGTGAAGTATGTTCAGCCAAGCCTGAGGCTAAACCGAGCGAACCAGTTAGACTCTTGGAGAGGCCTTTAACTTCAGAGCCAGCAAGACCAAGCGAGCCAACTAGCGACCTGAACAGTGAACCGTGTTCAACAAGTCCTGCGGAAAGCCCTATCGAGCCAACAAAGGATTTTGCTAGACCCTTAGTTTGAGACCCGGTGAGAGACAATGAACCGGTCAAGGTCCTGAGTAGTGAACTACGTTCTGAAAGACCCATGGAGAAGCCGAGCGAACCAATCAAGGCTCTCGCAAGGCCCTTAGTCTCCGAAGCTGTGAGAGAGAGTGAGCCGGCTAGCGATTTGGCGAGGCCTTTGGTCTGGGAGCTGGCTAGGGAGAGAAACGCAGTGAAGGACTTGGCGAGACCCTTTCTCTCAGAACCTACTAGAGTAATTGAAGCAGCAAATGTCTTTGCCAGACCTTTGATCTCGGAGCCGGCGATAGAAAGGGAGCCCGTCAGAGATCTGGCAAGACCCTTAACCTCTGAACTAACGAGACCCAATGAAGTGGTCAAAGCCTTGCCGATACCTTTAGTCTCAGAAGTTGCTAGAGAGAGGGAGCTAGAAAGTGACTTCACAAGACCCTTGGTCTCGGATCCCGTAAGAGAGAGTAAACCGGACAGGGATCTTAGGAACGAAAATTTCTGGACGGCACTTAGAGATTGAACTAAGGAACCGGTAAGGGTCCTAACGAACGAGTTTCTCTCAGTGAGAGTTGAGACTAGGCCAAGCGCGCTTGAGAGGGCTTTTCCAATCCCTTTGACCTGACCAGCGGCCGATGTAAGTGTGCCACCAAGGCTCCGAGCATACTGCCAGTCCGGCGTCGTGATAGCGGACGCTGAAGAGACGGTAGTTTCTGTAACGGTGCAGCAGGGTGAGCTTCCGCCGGACGTGTATGAGATCCAGTATTCAACTGAAATGAAATGGATATTCGAGAATGGTCCCACTGTCCCAGTGGTGAAAGAATACTTTGTTGGAGTGGTGGACGCGAGAACGTTTGTAGTGTTGTCCCAGTTCTTGAATAGAAACGTACAGGAAGTCAGGCTGTTAGTGCCGCAGTTCCAAACCGTGACCCAGAGGTTTCCAACAGGCCCCCCAGAAATCGAATTCACTGCAGTTGTAATGTTAAGAGTCCACGTTCCAGAGTCAATCGTTGCCCCTAAGTCGTTGTTGTAAACCCAAGCGTAGCCTGAAACCGAACTAGTACTCGGTGTTCCGGTCGTGGCGGAAGACGTCGTGTCAGGCTTCACAATATATTTCCCGAAGGGTGATGAGGCTTGAAAATCAACTTGGAGTTCGACCCAGCCCCACGTTGTTCCGGTGGAGGTAGCGATTGAATGCCCGAAGGTTCCGCTTTGGGTTGCTGCCGTTGAAGAACCTGTGCTGCCTGGAATTTGAAACTCGTCAAGCGTGTTATCAGATGCCGGCTGTCCACCCCCGTTAGGGGCGCAAAGTGTACCATAGTTGTGTGATGTTCCATGTGCGTTCATTTGCGTGAAACCGCCTGTGTACGTTTGACCCGTTCCGTCCCCATTGCAGGGCTGGTACGCTGCAAAACCGTAGACTAGATCGCTTGCCGTAGTTGTCATGGATGCGGATGACATGGAGAAAGGTCCCGAGCCGCTGGTCAGTGTTCCTGACCCCGATGCTGTTGCTCTGGCCGTTGTCGTTATTCCGGAGTCTTCCCAACATGTCAAGTATGTGTCTGTTGTCGTTCCGCTTAGATTGATCGTTATCGTGTCGGGGCCAGAACTAGCTGTCTCCGTACTGGCGTAGATGTAAGCTGTGAACGTTACTGATGTAGATGTCTGAGCCAGGGACTTGACGAGAGAGAAGGCATTGTTCAGAGTATCAGTCACAGAGTTGACTGCAATTGTTGACGGTGACACCATAAAGGCGACTACTAAGACGTCATTCTGTGTCGGATTTGTGGTAAAGGTGCATGTAGGAGTACTCGTCGTGCCCCCTGATGCTCCAGAGGTCTGATCAGAAGGTGTTCCAGTCGTTCCTAACGGAATGCTCTGACTTGTTCCCGTATCGGCAGAACCCGTTGTTGTAACAAGGTTCTCGCACTTTCCCACACACGATCCAACAGGTGAATTGCCAAGATAGAGAGTGTGAACATTATTGGCGGCATGGGCAAGCGGCATACCCACAGCCACTACGACAGCGAGAATAGCTGTCATGATGAGTGTGGCTTTTCGCATTGCTATCTTCCTTCAAAGAACAATGTTTGCTGGGCCCGTGCCCATCTCTTCTCCACCCTTTCTGAATCAGCGACTTCCAGTACAGCTGTATGTGCTAGCCAATGAGGGATCATGGAGAGCCGGCTTTAGCGAGAGTGTCATCATCGCGAATACACGTGTTGTAACACTTGACGTTCTGCTTGCGGCACTATCTAGGCAAAGCATTCGCTTAGTCAACGAGAACTCTGGATGATGAAAGGGTCTGGACGGGATCCTAGCCCGACGCAAACAAATGTGAATTCGAGACCCTCGAGTCGGGCTCACAATTGAAATGTGACATGACATAGTCAGTGAGGGGAGGCCTAATGCGAGTTCACAGTTGTCGGGTCCTGATCATGAAGTCTCCGTTGTTCAAGGATAGGACCGTAAGAGTTTGGTTCAGACGAAAGCTCAACGGCGAAGTAAGGCAGTTACCATTTCCGTCGTTCCAGCAATAGTTTCCATGACCTTCAATGCCCCATCCCGTTTGGTGTGACGTAGCCAGTGTTCCCGAGAAAACCCCGTCTCATTCTGCTGACAGATATAGACAAGGTCATTCCAGCTTGACCGGGTCATGGAACTCGAATGTTCATGGACCGTCGCGACAGTCCCGTCTTTTGTCCACATTGCTTGTCCGGGGCGTGCTAGTAGACGAGGAAGAGGCTTTGACACTATGTATGCCGTGACTGTTGTTCCGACGATGAGCCTTTTCCTCGTGGCTTAGGCCTCCCTCGAAAGAAAACGGGTAGTTGGCGACTAAGCCTTAGGGGTGTCTAGCTCCACGACCAGGTCAATGTCCAAGTGATCTGGATTGTGTCTAGGTTGTTGAGGGTCACAGAAGTGAACGATGCAGCGGCAAGCTGGATACTGTTCGCACTGCTCGCAGTACCGAAGCTGACCAAGCAAGCTAGTTGAACTGTCTGGGTAGCCGTTGAGGTGAAGGTCTTTTGCAATACCGAAGTGCTGCCAGTCGCACCCGACAGCAGAGTGTTCGTTGTAGCCGCGGCACGCTGAAGACCACTGGCGGCAGTAATCTCAGTACCTCCTTCAGCGCCAGCAGCTCCACAGTTACCGTTAGTTGCACCGAATGATGCGTCGCCGGCGGCCAGCGTCACTGCGCTACCTGATAGTGCTATGAAGCTCATACCACAGGTTGCGGATGGGAAACATCCGTTGGTAACGCTGCCAGTGGTGCCTTGGATAGCTTGGTCGATCCAGGCAACTCCGCTGTTGTACATGGTGTTGTGGACTGCGCTGCAGAAGTTCTGGGTTCCACTTACACAGTAGCCGAAGTTGACGTCTAGATTCTGATAGTAGTGCTTGTGGCCCCACGGGTTCCAGCTTCCGGTGGCTACGTAACCTCCGAGAACGAAACTTGTGACTATTAGCCCAGTCGCCAAAAGAGCGATTACGCCTCTCTTCTTTGTCCATTCAATTTTGGGGAAATTCATTCTTTCTCGCTCACCTCCGAAATGCTTCTTCTACCGAGATTCCACGTGAGAATCGGTGGACTCTCTTCTAGACTGTGTTACCTTGTGAAGCCGGAGGCAGTACTATGTCGTCCATCGGAAGTAATCTGCTCGTACTATTCAGCTGTGGCTGTTTTCTTCTCTTTGGAGTGCAAGAGTGCTGTGAGGATCTCGTCGTCTCTTGCTCTGTGCTCCTTCTTCGACGAAGAGTCCTCCCATTCGTCCTTTTCCTGAGATCTCAAAACTGAGTCTTTGGGCGACGGCTCTCCTACCACAATTTCGCTGATCCTGTCCGAGACGTTACGCAAGGAGCCGAATATACTGAGGATAGTGACGAATCCCAAAATTGCTGCCATAACTATCATAGCGTATACGATTCCTACCCCCGCTGATGTTGGGGGGCCTAACGCGGATTGGCCGGTGTTGCCTATTGCGAGAGGAAATTCATAGGTGATCCTATTGTACGCATATAGACTCGCGATGATGATGATTGACGTTGAAACGAGCAAGAGCGCTTGCCGGACCCGTGCCTTAGGTTTAAGATCTAGAATGTGTTTGAGGCTTTCCATTCTTCGCCACTAATCCTCTTTTCTTGTTGGAGACTCTTCCCAATCTTCTTCTTGTCCGGACAGCTGGTGCGGCGCGAAACCCGGGCTAACACTCCCTGTCAAGGCTGGCGTGGGGCTGTTAGGAAGGGAGACCAGTCCAGGGCTTTTGACAGTGCCTTGCTTAGAGTATTCGCGTAGCAATCCGAAAATACTTAGGTTCGCGACGAGCACCGCGGTTCCAATTGTAAGTATGGAGGCTGTGGAGAAGACTAGTTCTCCACCGTTTTCTAGGAAGGAGGAGAGGAGGAGTGCCGATATCATGACGACCGGCACTGTCAATGTTTGCGAGAAGATTGAAGCTATGTTTGTCCCTCGGCGAACTATTGCTAGTCGGATGTTCACCCCAACCAGGCTGGAAAGAGCAAATGCCAGATAGACAATCCCGGCCCAAACGCGGGTCGGTCCGTTGAGTCCTTGGCCTAGTAGAAGCTCTCCCAACCCGGCCCCTGCGGCTCCTTGGAATAGGTACTGGAGAATCGACGGTAGGTATCGGTCAAGGAGGGCACTGATAACGCTCGCGGCCAGGAAGACACTGATTCCCAGCAGTACGAAAAACTCGGGAGCCAGCGCCACTTATGATCATCAAGTTTCCTGTACTATTAGGATTGTAGTGGAGAGCTGGATTTTTCTCTAATCGAGTAGACGAGACGCTGTCCCTGGTCCGTGTCTTCGATTGTAAGGTTGAGGATGCTCTTGTCGTCGATTTCTAGCAGTTGGGCGAGGTCTTTGGGAATCAGCAGATACTTGCTTCCTTTGATCTTTGTCGGTGTTAGTTGTATTCCCACTCTCGAATACCTGCCAGGCACTTGGGTAGAGCTAAGCGAGAGCAATACCATAATCGCGGCGTAACCTCAGCTGTTTTACCGTGGTCACGGTGGAATCTGACTTCGGGGCCCGGCTAGAGGATGATCTGTCTCTGGAGACTCGGATAGGCCCCCGGGGGTCGGAAGGACTTTCGCGCTCGATGCAAAATCTTTTTTTTTGGGAGGAAAAAAATCGAGTGTTCAAGTATGCGTTTCAGTTTCGAGGTTTTAGAGCCCTTAAATATGACGTACGTCATACGCCGATCGTATTCGAGAGAATGGCTAAAGAGCGGATGATGAAAGCGGAAGTGAATTCCTAAGATGAGTCATAACGTTAGCCAGCTAGACATCAAAGACCTCCACGCCACGATCGATGGCAAGGAGATTCTCAAAGGAGTAGACTTCCAGGTCAAGCAGGGCGAGATCCACGCCGTCATGGGTCCGAACGGCTCGGGCAAGAGCACGCTGGCCTCGACCGTTATGGGACACCCGAAGTACATAGTTACCAAGGGCGATATTCTCTTCGACAAAGAAAGCATTCTGAAGCTGGCGCCGGACGTAAGAGCTCGTAAGGGTCTGTTCCTAGCCTTCCAGTACCCATACGAAGTGCCGGGCGTATCGTTAGCCACTTTCCTCCGCACCGCATACAACGCGGTCAGACAGGGTGGCAAGAAAGGCGACCTAGGACAAGAAATGCTCTCTGTCCTGGAATTCAGGAAACTCCTGAAGGAAAAGCTCAAACTACTAGATATGGACGAATCTTTTGCAACGCGTTATCTGAACGAAGGATTCTCCGGCGGCGAGAAGAAGCGCTGCGAAATACTCCAACTAGCGATTCTTCAACCCAAGATTGCGGTATTAGATGAGACAGACTCGGGATTGGACATTGACTCTGTCAAGATCGTAGCTGAGGGCGTGAACAAGCTGGTGGGCCCGGAGATGGGTGTTATGATAATCACTCACTATCAACGGATTCTAAGATACATCAAACCCGACCATGTCCATATTCTGCTTGATGGTAGAATGGTAAAGTCCGGGGGACCTGAGCTCGCAGACGTACTCGAAGAGCGGGGTTATGATTGGATAAAGAAGGAGAACATGTAGACGAATGGGAACGGGAAGTACCTTCAAGGTTAAAAAGGGGCTAAGGATCTAGGAAGGTAGAGACGATATGGCAATATCCATAACCGATAAGGCAGCAACGAAAGTCCAAGACTACCTCAAACAGGTCAACGACCAGAACCTAGCTCTCCGTGTCTTCGTAAAAGCAGGGGGCTGTGCTGGCTACCAGTTCGGACTAAAGCTCGACAAGACAGGCAGCGCGGACGTTATCGAACACAGGAACGGAGTGAACATCGTAGCCGACCCTAAGAGCGCCGACCTTCTAGGTGACGCTGAGATCGACTACGTCGAGACTGAGATGGGTGGAGGCTTCAAGTTCAACTTCCCAGAGAGCTACCTCACCTGCGGATGCGGCCACAGCTTCGTACCGAAGGGCAAAGAACAGGCAACCGGTGCTCGTAGTCCAGAAGAGCATCACCAGCACGTCTAGACCACACGCAAGAATTCTCCGACAATATTCACGTCCCCCTCGTCAGGGGACAATCCATGCAACGCCACGAGCAAGTATACTCCAGCAAGAAAACCAGCGCATACGATGTTGAGCAAGTAAGAACTGATTTTCCGATCCTCCAGAGAGAGATTAACGGAAGACCACTCGTTTATCTCGACAACGCAGCAACCTCACAAAAACCGATCCAGGTCATCCAAGCACTGGATCAGTTCTACAATCACTACAATGCGAACGTCTACCGAGGGGTCTACCGAATCAGCGAAGAAGCCACTGTTGCCTACGAAGAAGCCAGGCGAAAAATCGCCCATCTAATCAACGCCAAGGACCCTTCCGAGATAGTATTCGTCCGGGGAACAACAGAGGCCATCAACCTAGCCGCCCACTCTTGGGGCCGATCAAACATTGGACTCGGGGACAGCATCATGCTTACAGAGATGGAGCACCACAGCAACATCGTCCCATGGCAACAGCTAGCACGCGAAAATGGAGCAAGCCTCAAATTTGTCGGAATTTCTGATGACGGTCGACTCATTCGAGATGACTTTCGCCAGAATATCGAAGCTGGAAACGTCAAGCTCTTCGCCGCGACACACGTTTCGAATGTTCTGGGAACAATCAACCCGATTCGAGAACTAGCACGCGAGGCCCATAAGCACGGGTGCAAGGTCCTCGTTGATGGCGCCCAGTCCGTCCCGCACATGCCGATTGACGTTCAAGATCTAGACTGCGACTTCCTCGCCTTCTCCGGCCACAAAATGTGTGGACCAACAGGGATAGGCGTTCTCTACGGAAAACGAGAGCTTCTACAGCAAATGGAACCGTATCAGACCGGAGGAGAAATGATCCGAGAAGTCCATCTCTACGAATCGACCTTCAAAGACTCGCCCTTCAAGTTTGAGGCCGGAACTACTGACATCGCGGGGGCAATCGGGCTAGGAGCAGCAACGGACTACCTATCGAAATTGGGTCTTAGGAACGTCAGAGATCACGACAAGGAAATAACGAAGTACGCTCTTGATGCCTTAGGAAGAGTGAAGGGCTTGAAGATTTTCGGTCCACCGGACCCTGAGACTAGAGGAGGAGTTGTCAGTTTCAACCTTGCAGACGTGCACGCCCATGACATGGCTTCTATGCTTGACGAGGATGGAATCGCTGTCCGATCAGGACATCACTGCGCCCAGCCTCTTATGGAGAGGCTAGGAGTCTCCGCAACAACGCGAGCCAGCGTCTACCTCTACAATACTGAAGAGGAGATCGATCGTCTCGTCGAGTCTGTCGAGCGAGCAGGAAGAGTGTTCAAGATTTGAGCTCAGTCTATTCCGAGATAATACTAGACTACTACCGTCACCCCAGAAACAAGGGAACGTTAGATCATCCTCAGATCAGCGCCAAAGATTCCAACCCTCTTTGCGGCGACATCATAGAAATGCAACTGGAACTCGACAAGAACAACAGCGTCAAAGACGTGAAGTTCAACGGTCAAGGATGCGCGATCAGCCAAGCTTCAGCCTCAATGCTGACCGAGCTGGTGAAAGGAAAGCGACTCGATGATGTGCGAAATATTTCAAAGGAAGAGATACTCTCCCTCATAGGTGGACAGCTCAGCGCGGTCAGGTTGAAATGTGCTTTGTTATCCTTGAAGGTTCTGAAAACCGGGGTCTACACTTATCTCGGCTCGACCAACAACTCGAAGGACGAACTCTCAGAGCCTTAGGGCTCATCCATCTCGTCAATACTACTAGTTTCTTCGCCTCCGATACTATCCCCAACGATTTGGCCTACTTCGCGCTTTTGCTGTCTCGGTTTTCGTTTTTCTGTTCCTTTAGCTGTTCTTGGACATTTTTGAAGAACTCATTGTGCTCGACCTTTTCGGCTTCTGCGTGGATTGCTTCCAAGTCCACCTTCAGGACTTTCCGCATGACGCTTCCGCGTCTATGTACAATAAGCGAGGCGAGGATTGCCAAGGCTGCTCCTAGTCCGATGACTATTATCCAGAGATAATCGAACGTCGTACTCGTTTGAGGTGTAGGGGTCGGTGGTGGCTGCTGTATCAGGGGAACCGTAACTAGGGTTGATGTTGACCCGTATCCTGAGTTTCCGAAGGCATCGGTTGCATTGACTTTTATGACCCAAATGCCTGAGGGGTTTGTCGAGTTGACAGTGTAGCTACCGACCCACTTGCCTCTGCTCTGATCATAGGATAATGTGATCGGATTCACTATCTGTCGGGTCGATAGGAAGGTGGTAGCGCTGACTTGTCCGCTTGTGAAATTCTCTCCTCCCGGAGTCACGACGGACGCGTAAATCCCCACAATGCCACCCGTTGTATAACTAGCGTTCGTCGTGCTAGCCGTAACCGCTAGCGTTGCGGACGAAACCGCAAACCCCCTGACGACACTGGACGAAGGTCCACTGTTCCCGTATCCGTCGTTGTAACCGCCTACGTCAATAGTAGCAACCCAGACACCTAGGGTGCTGTTGAGGGGAATCTGAAATGATCCTTGGAACTGATTGAGGGCGGTTCTGTATGTCGCGACGATGTTGTGAACGGTTATCCCGTCGGGCTCGGTGACTCGTATGGTTGCTGTTCCAGTCTTGGCTTGGAGGGTATTAGGATATGATGCGGTGAAGTGGAACCCTTCTGTCTGCGATCTCTGCAGTGAACTTTGACCAATGAAGAGCTGAGGGATTGTCATGTTGGCAGGAATGACCAGAAATGATTGGGTGTCGGGAATAGTCTTGGTCGTTTTCCCATTGAGGGTCACTGTATAGTTTCCTAGAGGAAGAGAGGTTGGGATGGAAGTCCAAGCGTAGGAGAGGACGCCTGTACTTGTTGCGAGGCTTGTGGTGGGGAATCCAGGAGCGGGACCTGATTTGGAACTGATTGAGATTGTCACATTTTCAGAGTTGCCGTAGCCTTGAGCGGTCAATGAGACGGGACTCGTGCGCTGATATGTCTCGGCGTCCGTTAGCCCCACCGCAAATCGCGCTGTCTTCACAGGGTTGCTGTTTGCAGGCGGGCTCGTCTGAGAAACTGTGAGGGTGTAGTTTCCGACGTAGATAATGCTGCTCGAGCCGAAGCTGGTTGGATACGTGACACTTGTTGTGAATGTTGCGGGCGCAGTATTTACCTGCGTGTTAACGTTATGGGTTCCTCCAGTCGGGTCGGTAACGGTCCATGTAAATTGATAATTTAGCGCCGAAGTCGCCTTGGTCACGTTGAGCACGAAGGTGACTCCTGGATTGTCTTTTTCCTGGATATGGAATGCCGACTGTGTAAGGCTATAGCTTTCGCCGAGCCCATGGACTGGAAAGCTCGGGACAGATATGAACAGCAAAGCGACAACGATCGACAGAGCAACCTTACTTTGTGACTTGAAAGTCGATTGCCCCCTAAACAGAGGCCCGTTTAGCGCATGTTCTGAAAGCAGACATTGCTCTCCGCTTCAGAGTGAGAATGGGCAGACGAATCGACTAAAGGGTCGTGTAACTCAAAACGAGTTCGAACAGTAAAGAAGTACAACACGGTGCTCCTTGAGATGTCTCTGGATTGAATTCCGTTTGTGACGCAGTAGCCGTGGCGGGTGACAGACAGTCTAGCCAGCTGGGCAGCGGCCTTCAAGATTACGGTTTAGATGGACTCAGTCTCGAGATAAGACGACTTTACCTGCATGATTCCCTTCTCCCGTTTCAACTCGCCTTCCAACCCTGCGATATCCTGCACCTTTCCCCTTACCAACAACGCGCAAAGACAGTGTGCCTCGTCAATGTGGGCATGGAGCGAGGAGAGTATTGACTGTCGGTGATGATGAGACGTTTCTGTAATCGCTTCATCGGTGCCTTTTGTCTCGTGGTCGTAGACCATCACGATGGATCCTACAACGTTTCCCTTCTTGACCCCAGCTTCGAAATCTGAGATGAAGGCTCGCATAGCTGCTTGCAAGGCCTTCGATCTATCGGCGTAACCGCTCTGGCGGGACACCCTGTCAAAAGCTTCTAGAAGCCCAGGCGGAAGAGACATGCTGATTCTTGTCGTTAGATCACTCAATCAGGACCATCCTCTGCACAGTATTACTGTGGGCATTTGACTCCAAGAAAAGTATTACCAGGATGAAATTTTATATTATCCGAATCCAATTCGGGCGGCCGAATCATTCTGCAAAGCTCAATGAGCCGACCAACCGGTAAAATGAGAGGTTGCCAGGCTGACTGAACAGGCTCTAGAAAGAGCTGGTCTCGGCCTTTCCCAAGGCGAGAAATTCTCCGTGCTTCTCGTCTACTCCGCGATAGCCGTCGCCACGCTCATTGGGTTCGCGGCGTCTATAGTCGTGGGCACACTTTTCGCTCGGCTGGCGGCCTTGGGTATCCTTGCCTATACGTTGGGGTTACGGCACGGCGTCGATGCTGACCATATCGTTGCTATCGACAATACGACCCGTAAGCTTCTCCAGGATGGAGAACGCCCACTCACAGTGGGTACATGGTTCTCTCTCGGTCATTCGACCGTTGTGGTCGGGCTTGTAGTTGCTCTGGTGATCGCAACTCAATCGGTCGCGAACCAGATTCCTGGGTTTCAAAGCTCAGGGGCACTAATCGGGACCACTGTATCCGGGATCTTTCTCTTCCTGATAGGATTGATCAACGCGATCATAGTGATGGGCATCTACCGAACTTTCAAGACCATGAAGGAAGGAAACCTAGACGAATCCGAGCTTGAAGGCCTCCTGCAAAATCGAGGGTTCCTAAACCGGTATTTCGGCGGTCTCTTCAAGATGGTCAGAAAACCCTGGCACATATATCCGATCGGCGTGTTGTTTGGACTCGGCTTCGATACTGCAAGCGAGATCGCCCTGTTCGCGATAACAATAGTATTCGCCGTGTCGTCATCGATCCCGCTCTGGATGGTCCTGCTTCTACCCTTCTTGTTCACTTGCGGAATGGTTCTCGCCGACACCACCGACGGTATAGCAATGCGTGCGGCATACGGCTGGGCCTTTCTGCGGCCTATTCGGAAAATCTACTACAACTTGACGGTAACCGTGATCTCGGTTGCTGTAGCATTCGCGATTGGAGGAGTCGAACTCTTACAGGTTCTATCTAGTGAGCTGAATTTGACCGGACCCTACTGGAACTGGCTGGCGAAACTCGACTTCGAAACGATGGGATTTGGGATAATAGGAATCTTCCTATTCGCATGGCTTGTTTCCACGGCGTACTGGAAACTCAGACGATACGACGAACTGTACGGCTAGATAGGTCCAAACCAGTCCTCGAGCCGATAGCCAATCAGGATAATTGTGTGATTTATGGTGAGACCTCTAGGCGTCATGTCTACAGGCTGCCTAGCCGAATTCGGCAATTCGTTTCCAAGATGGGAACCTACGTTCGATAAGATCGTCCAGTGAATATTTGCTCGTGCCCGAGATAGCGTTGATGATAATCAGCGAAAGGAAGACGAAACTATACGCGATTCCAGTTCCAATGTCCGTAGACCCCGGCCCATAGGGCCCCCCAAATCCTTCCGGGACAGCCCAGATGAGGAGACTGAGAATCAGTCCGCCGATATATGCGAGCTTCCTGACGACGCCTATCACGAGAGCCACTCCGAGCGAGATCTCCATTATCCCAATGCCATAGACGAAAGGTGCCGCGTTCCCAACTGTGACATTGTACCAGAAGTTAAACCAAGGCTGAAGCCACGCAGGCTGTCCCGCCGACTTGATCAGACTGGGGAACGAGTCAACAAATCCCGGCTGGAATTTCAGGGAACCGTCTATCAACCAAACGATGCCGAGGATGATGCGAATGAACGATTTGAGCCAATAGACATTCCTCACAATCCAGTTTCGGTTGGCTGTAGGCGCGACTTTCGCGGTGGGATCCGCCGAGCTGCTACTGGTCCTCAAACTTGGAGTCGCCCTGAAGCTAGCTCATCAATCCCTTTAAGGTGATTTACCGAAAATCAAATGCTAGTACAGTCTTTACAAATCGCCGCGGCCGAGAATTCTAACCTTATGTTTTCAACTCCGACCGGGCAAATCCTTGCTTGTTGCTATTAGCGCCCTCGAAAACTCCAAAGAACGATCCCGAGATCTTACCAATCGTAGGTTGAAGAATCGTTCTGATGCCTTGCATCCACGCGTGAGTCGTTAGGCCCGAAACCCTGGAAATTCCTAATCCCGAACTAGCACGGTACTGGCTTGCCCAAATGTTAGCATTGACTATAAATGAATTGAGAGCCTAGCTGAGGAGAGTTGGAAGAGAAACGCCCGCGCGCTCGCCACCGATTCGATTTCTCCGGAAGGTCAAAGACGAAAGAACTTCCGACAACCACTGACCAGATTGTCAACAGCCTGAACCGCCAATCACAGCCATCAGCGAATATCGGCGAAGATGAAGGGAACCTCGCAGAGGAATCGCTTGTGGTCCCAGAGTTGGAACAACTAAACGATTACGCTGGTGGTAGAAGCATCGGCCGTTGGCTATTTCTCGGAACGCTAGCGAGCATCGTCGTCGCTCTCTGGGCATTAGATCTATTCCCGCGGATCCTCTATGTTGACACTGTTGGAAGCATTGACAATCTGTTACCGATGATTCCTCGGATCGACATCATGATCATAGTGATCATCTGGATGGCTGCACTCTTCTTCGGTTTGGTCGGAAGAGGAATTCGTCACGCTTCTAAAGCTCGTCGTAGCTGAACTATCTTTCAGATCGGACTTCCATGACTGAGGGCTTACCGCGACTTTTGATCGAATTCCCGGAAAATCGCTAGATAGCTGGAGGATCTAGAAGAACTGAGGAAGCTCGATAAGCCACCCTTAGGTGGGTGGCTTAGCGGGAGATTGGTTGAAGTCGAAGCAGTCCGACATGTCATCAGCCTGAGCGTCCCTCTGCTTGAGCGTGGGCAGGCCGAAAATGGATTCGCAAAAACGAACTAAACTGACGTGTGAGTGCATCTTCTTCGAAATATAACCGGATCTCGCGAATGGGCTGAGTACGAGACAGCCGACCCTTGACCCATACCGGAACTGCGTTCCCTTGTAGGACGGCTGGGGGGTCGTCAGGTTCCAGCTCTCGACATTGGGTGGGTCGACATGGTCGTACCATCCGCCCCAATCATCCCAGGTAACGAAAATCGCAATTCTCGACCACAGCCCACCAGTAACGATGGACTTTACTTGATTCACGGTCCACTGCATGCCTGTCGTCACATTGCCCATAGGACCCCTGCCGGGATCGGGAGGATGTTCGTCAAACTGACTCGTCGCGTAGACCCACGAAACATTCGGCAATTTCCCTGCCGAAGCGTCCTTTGCGAACTGGTCTGAAGTGAGCTTATTCTTGCCAAGGACACTGTTGAGATACTGGAACGCGTATCCGCCGTAGTTGCCCCAAGTCAAGCCGCGGGCTTCAAGGCTCTGCGGAAGCGAGGAAGAGATTCTAGACGTGTCTCCCGGTTTCGGGTTGTCGATGAAGGGAGAGTCGGCCGCTATTAGCATCAAATGGTTCGGCGTTGAAGGCCCGGCAACTTCCGTGAAGTACTGGTCGCAGAGAGTGAATTTTCTCGCATACGCGAAGTAGACAGGTATGTCAGCTTCGACGAACTGCTGGCGGACTGAGGTCGTCTGCCGTGTTAGCCAGGCGCTGTGGCGATGGTCCGGATCCCGAGGTGGTGGATTTGGCGATCTAGGCATCGTCATCCCATTAGCTCCAGGAAAAGTGCCGAAATAATTGTCGAACGTATGGTTCTCTTTGACAATGATCACAACGCGGTCGATCTTGCCGGAGCCGGGCCCGCTTACTGGTTGTCTTACCGTAGCCATGTGAGGATTGGAGGCTATCTGAAAGAATCTATTTTACGCTTGTTCTATTGTATGAGCAAACCTCGAAGATTTGAGCCGGATATGTGACATGAAGTTCACATACTAGCTTCGTCGCCCATTCTCAGGAAATCGGGGGATCTCAAATTGAAAAGTTTCCTTTCGGTAGCTGACGCTTCTAAACTAGAAATGGATAGAGTTCTCGCGAGAGCCAAGGCGATCAAGACACTCATCAAACGAGGACGATCCATCCCAACACTGAAGGGAAAGATTGCCGGACTGCTTTTCGAGAAGCCGTCGACTCGGACACGGACCAGCTTCGAGGTTGCTACTCGCAGACTTGGCGGTGACTCGATCTATCTGGCAGCGAACGAACTTCAACTAAGCAGGGGGGAGCCAGTAAAGGATACGGCAAGGATTCTCGGAGGATATCTTGATGGCATTGTTGCCAGGGTCTATGCGCACGACACCGTGATCCAATTGGCGAAATATTCGGTGGTCCCAGTTATCAACGCCTTGAGCGATCTAGAGCATCCGACTCAGATTGTTTCGGATCTTTTCACGATCCAAGAGGAGAAGGGGAAGCTGAAAGGATTGAAGCTTGCCTATATTGGCGACGGGAACAACGTCTGCAACTCTCTACTGCTCGGCGGAGCGCTAGAGGGAATGAGCGTCGCTGTTGCATGCCCAGCCGGCTACGAACCAAGCGTGACAATTCTCAGAGAAGCGGAGAAGAAATCTCAGACCGCGGGTGGCAATATTGATGTGTCGCATGATCCTTTACAAGCGGCCAGGGATGCGGATTTGTTGTATACGGATGTCTGGGTCAGTATGGGGGACGAGGCTTCGAAGGAGAAGAGGATGAAGGATTTCAGCGGCTACCAGATCAACGAAGATCTTGTGAAAGCGGCTAAGAAGGATGTGAGTGTCATGCACTGTTTGCCGGCTCACAGGGGTCTTGAGATTACCGATGATGTGATTGAGGGTAAGCATTCTATTGTTTGGCAACAAGGTGAGAACAAGCTTTACGGTGCCGCGTCTGTTCTAGAGTGGCTTCTGCGTCAGAAGTAGCTTTGGCGTGGCTTTCTTGGATTCCAGAGTCAGAGCAGAGTGGGACTCTCTACAGGATGTTGTGATTCACAGACCCGGAACTGAGATGTTCTTTGGGCTTATCGAGCCCTTCGCCTTCCTATACGAACGAGCCTTCAATATGGATGAAGCGATCCATGAACACCGAGAACTTGAGCACGCGCTCGACCTTACCGGTGTAAGAGTCCACCGACTCAAACATCTCGCCATCAAACTAGCAAGGGAGGATCCCGAGCTAGTCGGAATGCTGACGAAATATGCGAAAGGGATCGTGAAGTTCGAAGGTCCAGCGGCTGAAGTCAAGAGGGCACGGCGCGAATTCGAGAGGAATCTTCCCGAGCTCGGCGTAGAGACAATCTTCAGCGTTCTAGTTTTCAGGCCGAGCATCAGACTAGATCAGAAGCGAGGCGTCAGAATGATGTACCCGCGGGTACAGCTGGACGTGCCCCTCGCGAACCTGTTCTTCATGCGGGACCAGCAAGTCGCCTCGGACCTTGGCTTGATCGTCGGGCGAATGTCGAAGCCGCAGCGCCGGATGGAACCAGATATCACTAGCACCATCCTAGAAATGGCCGGCGCGAAAATAGTCAACCGTGTAAAGGCACCGGGAACATTTGAGGGAGGCGATTTCATACCTGCCGGGAAGATTGCAATGATCGGGATCGGCGACCGGACAAACTTGAACGGCGCGAGTCAGGTTCTTCGCCGTGGAATTAACTTCGAAGAGGTCGCTGTGATTCACCAACCAGCTCATCCATTGATACCGGGCGATGAGCCTGATCCGATGATCAACATGCACCTTGACACTTACCTCAATTTTCCAGGAAAGAATATTGCAGTAGGCTGCATTCCGCTCTTGAAACGCGCTAAGGTAGAGGTTTACCGTAGATCATCTTTCGGACATTACAAGAGGATTAGCCAGACTCCCAACCTGTATGAGTATCTGATGGGTCACAGATTCACTATTGTCCCCATAACGACGCTCGAGCAGATGTGCTATGCGTCAAACTTTCTCTGCGTAAAAGATCACAGTATTCTCGCCATCGAAGTGGAGAAGGTGGTGAAGAAGGTCTTGCGAAACCTTGAGGCCAAAGCGCTCGCGGATGCACACCGATACGGTGCTCTCCTAGAGGAGGCGAGAAAGGATCTCGCGAGGCTCAGACAGTCTGACCAGTTCTTCCCTCACAAACGTGAGTTCCAAGAGCTTTCTATCGATGTTACGTCTCTCCAGCTCCAGGAGATTACGGGAGGATACGGCGGCATCCGCTGCATGACCTGCGTCCTCAACCGAAAGCCTTCCAACTAGGTTTAACGCTTGAAAGTGCTGGTAAGTCTAGGAGGGAACGCCATTCTCAAGCATGGCCAGAAAGGAACGGCCGAGGAACAAGCACTGAATGTGCAGAACACAGCGAAGCACCTTGTGACTCTTCTTCGAAGAGGCGAGAAAATTGCGATCACACACGGCAACGGCCCCCAAGTTGGGAACATTCTATTGCAGAACGAGATCGCAAAGGACACGTTGCCGCCAATGCCGTTGGATATCTGCGGAGGCGAGAGCCAAGGAATGATCGGCTATATGCTCCAACGAGCACTTCGTAGTGAGCTAGAATCAGGAGGACCAAAGATCGCGGTCGTAACCATTGTTTCCCAGACACTCGTCGATGCTGAGGACCGGGCGTTCAGGAATCCAACAAAACCAGTAGGCCCATTTTACTCTGCTGATGAAGCAAGACAATTGCGGGAATCGAAGGGATGGCATATCGTCAGCGATAGCGGACGAGGCTTTCGAAGAGTGGTCCCGTCTCCGACCCCATTGGACATTCTAGAGAAGGAGACGATTATTCGACTGTTCGAAGCCGGAACAGTGGTGATAAGCGTCGGTGGAGGTGGGGTTCCTGTTATTCGAGAGAAGAGTGGCACGATTAGAGGGGTCGAAGCCGTCCTGGACAAGGATCGAACAGCTGCCCTGCTGGCGACGATCCTCCGAGTAGAGACACTCCTCATTCTGACTGATGTCGAGAGGGTGTTCGTCAATTACGGTAGGCCGGATCAGCGAGCACTCGACAGAATGACCTTGCAAGAATGTAAGAAATATCTCAGAGAAGGCCAGTTCCCAGAAGGCAGCATGGGTCCCAAGATCGAAAGCGCTGTGAGCTTCCTGTCAGGATCATCAGAGGGACGCGTGGTTATTGCTCCTTTAGAGATGGCCGAAGAGGCGCTCAAAGGAACCGCCGGAACGACAATTACAAACTAGAGAAGAGATCAGTTACAATGTTGGCGGTGGAGAAATAGCGACCTATCTGTCGTTCGGGACGGTATGTTTCTAGACTTTCACTGCGCCAGACTTTTGAGAATTGGAGAGTCCCTGCCAGTCAGGGCCTTCCAGTCGCTCGCCTTTGACAACGAGTACCGATCGCGTGGATTTGTGAACTACCCGTTCGGAAACGCTGCCGAGTACGAGGCTTCCGATATTCCCTAGTCCCCTACTCCCAACAAGAACTAGATCAGCATTGACCTCGTCAGCACATGCGCATATCTTGTCAACAACGTTGCCCGACAGGATCCTCGATTGGATCCTTATTCCGGCAGTGCCGTACTTGTAAACTCCCCCAGTTCCATTGTGCGGTTCGACTGCGAGACTATTTTCGGGAAAATGTTTGAAGATCAATTCTCGATGGAAACCTGCAAATCGATTCTGCTCCTCCACGATATTGAACTGCTTCATCGGGTCCGAGCTAACTACACTAAGAACAACTAGGTCGTTCCGCAGCAGAACTGCCAATTCAGCCGCCCTGCTTATCACGTCATGAGCATGATGGGATTGGTCGACAGCAGCGAGAATAGTCCTCATAGTTCGCGCAGCTCCCTTCCTGATAGCCCAAATTATCCTTGTCATAACCAGGAAAACCCGACCGGAGTGACAGGCTGGCTTGAGGAGGATGCAGAGGGAGCCGAAGGTGCGATGACGCCTAGCGGTGGAATCTTGGGATCGAGGGCAAAAGCTTAGGACTAACCACGCAGACAGTTCTGGCCGATTCGAATGGAAACCCAGACGGTTAGATCACCAAGTCAAATTAGTCCAACCTCGTCTAAATCCATGTTCAAGAGACTCCTCGTCGCCTTGGACGGATCGGAGAACTCTGCTCGGGCCTCCCAGGCAGCGTTGGAGCTGGCTGAGAAACTCAAGACTGAGCTCGTAGTTCTCCATGCAGTCATTCCTCCCGCACTCTACTATCACGCGGAGAATTCATCCGAGGGCCCCGTAATCGAACCCCCCACTCACGAGAAGGAGATTGATCTGTACCTTGAATATGCTAGAAGAGTTGCTAGTGGGATCGTTGATGGGACCGTGTCCGAGGCCCAGAAACGTGGCATCACAGTCAAAGCGGATATTCCTGAGGCATCCTCCTCCGTGGTAGAAACGATAGTCAATCAAGCCCTAAAGGAAAACGCCGATCTGATAATTGTCGGGACCCGAGGTCTCGGCGGTTTCAAGAAGCTTCTGCTAGGAAGTGCGTCTAGTGGAGTGGTTGACCATGCGCACTGCCCAGTCTTAGTGATTAGGTAGACGCGGGCTGACATTGAGATCATCTGAGGAAATGGGCCCGGCCCCACAGCCTGTAGCCACATCCCTGACTCGCGCCGCAATTTTTCTCGTCCTCAGTGTCAAGCATGGAGCTGGGAATCGAACCGCGATCCACTCTTTTTGCGCTGATTTCGCTGCGCTCGTCCGTTCAGTGGGGTTTCGCGAACTTGAGGGAAGCCTTTCCTGCGTAGTTGGGTTTGGGGCTGAAGCATGGGATCATCTCTTCGGACAGCCGAGACCCAAAGAGCTGCACAAGTTTCGAGAAATCCAGGCTGGAGAGCGACACGCCGTCTCCACATCGGGCGACATGCTCTTTCATATCCGGGCCCAAAGGATGGATCTGTGTTTCGAGCTAGCGACACGAATTATGACACGGCTTGGTGCCGCGGTCTCCCCGATAGACGAAGTTCACGGGTTCCGCTTCTTTGACAGCCGTGACCTGATCGGTTTCGTTGACGGGACAGAGAATCCTAAGGGGCAAGCCGCACTTGATGCTACCATCATAGGAGAAGAGGACCCTGCATTCACAGCCGGTAGCTACGTGATTGTGCAAAAATATCTTCACGATCTAGCCGGCTGGAATAAGCTACCAACGGAAAAACAGGAACACATCGTAGGTCGCACAAAGCTGACCGACGTAGAGCTGGACGATTCCATCAAGCCCACGTATGCTCACAATGCGCTAACAAAGATAGTAGAGGACGGGCAGGAGGTCCAGATACTCCGTGACAACATGCCCTTTGGTCAGGCGGGTCAGGGCGAGTTCGGCACCTACTTCATCGGCTACAGTCGTTCGCCTCGCACCATTGAAAAAATGTTACAGAATATGTTCGTAGGCAAGCCTCCCGGGAATTATGATCGACTCTTGGATTTCAGCCGCGCGGTCACAGGGAATCTCTTCTTCGTGCCATCTGCTATGTTTTTGGAGAACGTTCGGGCCGAGTAGCTAGAGCGTCGGTTGCCGCAGGGAAAAGCTTACCACCTGCCTACTTCGGAGTATTTGTGAGACTAATGGAATCAAAGACCATGAAGCGGATGGCCGAGCCCTCCTCGCCTATGTCGAAATCCTTGTTCAAGAAGATACTAGTAGCCCTGGATGGGTCTGAGAGTTCACAGAAGGCCGCTCAGGCGGCGATCGAGCTTGCCGAGAAGCTAAGAGCAGATCTCTTGGTTCTTCATGCGATCAGCCCCCCTGCAACGTATTACCGCTCCACGATTGCCTCTCCAACTGGTATGAGCTTACCCGCTCCATCACAGCATGAGATAGATGCTTACTACTCCTATGCGAAAAAAATCGCCGCGAGTATCGTGGGCGAGGTAGAGTCAAAGGGCAAGAGACTAGGTATCCACGTGAAGACCGAAATCCCGGAAGCCGTCTCATCGGTTGTTGAGACGATCCTCAATCATGCCGCCAAAGAGAACGTTGACCTGATCGTAGTTGGGACCAGAGGGCTCGGCGGTTTCAAGAAGCTCTTGCTAGGTAGCGTGTCGAACGGAGTAGTCTCTCACGCCCATTGTCCTGTTCTAGTAGTCAGATAGAAGCATTGGTGGATTTCTAGATGGCAGGACAAGAATTTTCAGATATACCCGTACAGATCGTAGGTCTGCAGAAAGACGACCTTGAATCTCGAAAGGCAGAACTAAAATTCCAAAAATCGCTGCGGGCTCTAGGTCAAGTTCACCGCGACATCATTGAAGCAAGGGCCGTAGTGAAGACCTCCTCCCTACAAAAGGACAGAAAGCGGTATGACGTTCAAGTATTCATCAAGCTTCCCAAAGAACAACTCGACTTCGCAGAGGAAGGATGGTCGATCGAGGAAGTCTTCGAAAAGATAGGCGAGAAAATAAAGAGACTAATGACCAAACCTAGAGACAAGGAGTTACATCGAAGACACCCATCAAGGATGGAAATAGAATCCTCAAGATACGCCGAGTAGTCACGGATGAAATAGGCGCCTAAGCGTCCCCCACCGGTCGCGCATCCTGCTACGCCCCGTACTAGAATGGACGAAGTGCGTAATTGGAAGGGTCCTAGTGCTCAAGCGAACTGTCGTTCGGAAATTAACTATTTCGCTCCACTAGCGATCACCAGTTCACATGGCCCCGTAAACCGGCCACCAGTCTCGAAGTGTCCCATTTCATGGCGAATCTCTTCCCATGCATCCGCCTTTTCCTTATCGCTAAGACGTGACATCATCTGGTGTAGGTTGCCGAAAGACTCCTTCATGAACCGAACACACTCGTCCGCTGAACTCATCCTCAAGGGCGCAAGCTGTCGTCTAACCTGCACTTCTCTAAAGCCTGACTTTGTCAGCAGATTATCGATGACACCTGGGCTACCGAGACTGAATATGCCCGGCTGGCCCGGAAGCGGAGCTGGGAGCCCTGCACGGCGACGAATAATTGCTAATGGACCAGAGAAGAAAAGATTATTTTCGGGAATTGAGAATACAATTAGCCCAAGCCTTCCTCCTTTCTTCAAAACGCGGTGAAACCCGCTCACAGCCTTCTCCTGGTGGGGAAATGCCATTACGCCAAGCCGTGAAACAACCGCGTCGAAACTATCGTCAGGCAGCCTTAGATCCTCTCCGTCTAAGACTCTGGTCTCGACGTTCTTGAGACCCGCCCGCTGGGCGTTCTCGCGCGCAAATTCTAGAATGTTCGATGAAATATCTGTAGCGAGGACATGTCCCTTCGCTCCGACTGCTTCTGCGATGAGCATTGTCTGGTCCCCCGCCCCGGCTGCAACATCGAGAACCCTGCTGCCCTCAATTACGCCCGCCATGTCCAGCATCTGTTCGGTAGCTGGTCCGAGCCATTGGCGCAGAAGGACTCCCCAATCATTCCACGCTTTGGCGGCATTCTGCCACTGCTGGCGGGTGGACTCCTTGAATTTCTCCGGATCAAAAACAGTAGTACTCATGATCAACTCGGCGACTTCTAGGTCGCTGTCCTATTTGAGCCCGTTCAGAATCCGATTTTCAGACTGGGAGTCCTTGTCGGATGCAGCTTATCAGCTAACACTCTCTCTTTGAGGAAGACGAATCTATCCTCTAAGGAATCCTCATAGTCGAAGTTCGCGCTCAAGGAGAACTCCTTGTAGAGCTCGACCATCGTTCGGTACGCAATCACGCGTGCACTAGTTCCCAACCTCTCATGCAGTATCTTCACAACATCTTCAAACCTGCTCGGGATGTCCTCCCGTTTGATGCCCTTCTTATCTAGGAAATCGTAGACCCAATCCCGGATGGGCCCGCCCATCCCTTGGAGAACAAGGTCGAACCAATAGTTGACTGACATCTGGAACCCCGAGATCAGGTTCGTCCGCATGAATATGGCTCCTACTCGACGTGATACTCGAACGAACGCAAAGATACGCTTAGCGTCCCTTTCCTCACGGTCTGAAGGTAAATTCTTCTCTCCGAGAAATTGGGTCTTGGCGGCGAAACTGGACTGTCGTGAACGATTAGGGCAGGGAAGGCAGACTCCTGGGTCTTCTCTCGCGCTGATAGCCCCAGAGAAAGACGAGCACTCCCAAGCCAAGGACCGCGAGGCCGATTCCCCACTCGTCGACCGCGAAGAAGATAACAGAGAAAGCTCCAATGAAGACTCCTATCTGAGTAATCCTCTCCCGCCGACTAATGTTGATCACCTCTTTCTCGATGTGCTCCCGTCCTCTAGAAAGCAGGGTGACGAGGATGATGAATGCGATCGCACCCACGAAAAATATCTCCGTGAGATTACTCGTATAGTCGCCGAATGTTAGGAGCAGGCCAACTTCATCCCCGATCAACCCTGCCCCCAGCCCGAATATTATGGCCAGGTCGCGGTGCCAGCGCTGGTCGCTGAGACTTATCCCGAGCCAACCAGTGGAGACGACCATGGCCAGCCCATACCAGAAATGGTGAAAGTGGATTCCACCTCGGACTACTGTCACTGTCGGGTTTAGGGTGGCGAAAAGCCTAGCGCCAAAGAAGCTCGCGACGAACGCCACGGTCCCGTAGAACGCCAGCCCGTGTCTGAATGCTGTCCGTCGGACTTCCTGCACCATGAGGAGTGTATGCTCAGCCTCGCTGATAAGAATTGATGAAGGGTCCTGACTGATAGGAGTGGATTAATTGCCTAGAAGGGATACGTGCGAGAACAGTTATCCCGAACTTGGCGTCGGAGAAGCTTAACCCTTGGAGCAATTCCTCTACCGAATCCAACCAGTCCGGCACGACATGCTTACAAAAGGAGCCAACGAAGTGGAGTCCCACATCATCTCGGAGCATTTCAACTACCTGAAACGACTTGCTGAGGGTGGTGTTGTAATTCTAGCAGGTCGCACTCAGACTACCGACTACAGTAGCTTCGGGATCGTTCTTCTCAGAGCCGAGACGATTGAAGAGGCCCGTGAAGTCATGCTGAACGACCCCGCCGTGAAGAACAACGTGTTCCGGGCAGAACTGTATCCTTACAAGACATCACTGTTCAATCCGAACAACGCCAAGTGAGATCGATTTCCCGAAAGGGTAATTTCTCTCCTTCGGAGAGGTGATTGCAACCTTTGGACGGCGGTTCAACTCACGCTTCTTACAAGTGTAAGGGCGTGAGATTAAGTCCTCCGAAAGGCATATTCCTAGTGAACCGAGTGTAATCATGGCGAAGGACCCGATCTGTGGAATGTACGTGGAGGAGGGCAAGCATGCTCTCCAGACGACACGTTACGGGACCACGTACTACTTCTGTAGCGAGGCCTGCCTTGCACAGTTCCAGGCTCCAGAAAAGAATCTAGCGCGTCTGAAGCGACTCGTCGCTTTGGGCGCGGCATTCACGATCCCCATCGCCGCCCTAACCTATCTTCCGATCATCCCGGACCGTCACATCAACAATCTTGTGATGTTCGTTCTCTCCTTGCCCGTCCAGTTTGTCGTGGGCTACCGGTTCTACTTGGGAAGCTACGATGCGTTAAGGTCGAAGATTGGCAACATGGATCTTCTAATCGGTCTCGGAACAACAGCTGCCTGGGTCTACAGTACAATCGCGACCTTCGTTCCAGGCTTCTTTCCCGGCAGCAGCACTTATTTCGAAACATCTGCAATCATAATCACTCTGATACAGACAGGTAATCTTCTCGAATACATCACGAAGGGCAGGGCCTCGGAGGCGGTCCACAGACTATTGAGTCTCCAACCGACAGTCGCACACGTCGTCCGAAATGGCCTCGAAATTGACATACCGGTTGAGGAGGTTGAGGTTGGCGACATTCTAGTTGTTCGTCCAGGAGAGAAGGTCCCGGTTGACGGTAAGGTGATCGAGGGCAACTCCGCAATCGACGAATCAATGATTACTGGCGAGAGCCTTCCACGTGACAAGCGTAACGGTGACGAAGTAATTGGCGCTACGATCAACAAAACTGGACTATTGAAGATTCAAGCAACAAAGGTTGGACAGGACACTGTCCTGTCTCAAATCGCCAAGCTTGTCGAAGAGGCTCAAGTTGGAAAGGCCCCCCTCCAGCGACTAGCCGACAGAGTCTCAGCGTACTTTGTTCCTTCCGTCATACTGATAGCGACCGCGTCTGGTCTTTTCTGGTATTTGGTTGCTGGAATCGGACTCGCCTTTTCTCTCCTAGCCTTTGTCTCCGTCGTGATCATTGCATGTCCTTGTGCGCTCGGACTCGCCACCCCAGCTGCGTTGCTCGTGGGAACAGGCAAGGGCGCTGAGAACGGCATCCTGATCAAGGGAGGCGACCAGCTTGAGGAAGCAGGCAAGATCAAAACGATAATCTTTGACAAGACAGGGACTCTTACCAAAGGGAAACCCTCGATGACTGATATCGTTCCGATAGGAAACCTCACCGAGATTGAGATACTCGGCTATGGAGGATCCGTAGAGAAGGGGAGCGAGCACCCGCTAGCCCAGGCCTTTGTGAACGCCGCTCAGAGTAAGAGAATTGAACTCTCCGAACCTTCAGGTTTTGAAGCTCTTCCAGGTCTAGGTGTGAAGGCGAACGTTCAGGGACAGGAGATTCTCCTCGGCAATCTGGAACTCATGAGAAAGTTTTCCGTTCCAGCCGCGGCATATTCAGAAAGAATGACCGAGCTTCAAGATGAAGGAAAGACGGTCAGTTTACTTGCTGTAGACGGGCAAGCAGTAGCCCTGATCGGACTCGCGGACACGGTGAAGGAATCCTCACTGCCGACAATCAAGGCATTGAAAAAGATGGGATTGAAGGTCGTAATGCTCACCGGGGATAATGAACGAACTGCAAGGGCCATAGCCGCGACTCTCGACATCGATACGATCTTCGCTAACGTCCGTCCCGGTGAGAAAGAGGAAATTGTAAAGAAGCTTCAGAGAGGAGGGAAGGTTGCGATGGTTGGTGACGGGATAAACGATGCGCCTGCACTAGCTGCAGCGGATGTTGGAATCGCAATTGGTAGCGGGACAGACGTTGCAAAAGAGACTGGAGGAATAATTCTGATCAAGGATGATTTGATCGACGTTCCGAAAGCCATAGAGCTGAGCAAGGCGACTGTGAGAAAGATAAAGCAGAATCTTCTCTGGGCCTTCATCTACAACGTTGCTCTCATTCCGATAGCTGCAGGAATACTGGTCCCGTTTCTGGGGCCAGGAATCTATGAGGTTCTTCCCCTGCTCGCGGGGGCTGCTATGGCAATCAGCTCGGTAACGGTAGTATCCAACTCGCTCTTACTCCGAAGGTTCAACCCCAAAATCTAGCAGACGAACCGTTGCGGAAAGACCCGGTTTACGGAACGACGTTGGAAGAGGCCGAATGGAAAGAAGCCTGATCGGAAAGTATCCTCGGAAGGACAATACTATGCGTCACGAAAATGCTCAAGTCGGTAATTCCTTAAGGGCATCATTGATTATGAACATGTCAGGCGACTACTCTCCCAAGCACTCGTGCTTCCTTTGATGTTCCCAGACCTCGTCAATTCGAACTTCGACTTTCCGTAGCGCGACCATATGCATTGTGCGTCGCGAAGGCTGTCTCATTTCGAATAAGCGAGTGCCTCGAAGGGTAGCCTCCTTCTAGGACGTCGACAAGTTCGCCAATCCTTGGGTATTGCAAGAGCATGAACGAATTGAGACTGCTAGTCTCAGTCTGAGGCTAAGAAGAGAGGTGAGACGAAAGGTGCATTTTTGGGTCTTAGCCTAGGTCGAGCTGATCATCGTTTCCAGAACTTCCACCACGCGGGCTTCATCGCAGCTCCAACAATTCCGAGGATTCCAGCGATGAAGATCAGTATTGCTGGCGTGGCGAAGCTGGTTATGACGAGGAGCATTATCCCTGCGAATGTCGCGAGGATTCCCCCGAACCGCATTGGGCCCGTGTAGATCATTAGGCCACCAATTATGGCTCCTAGTGCTAGCAATGCTTCAAACAGGCGGATCACGATAGAGGTAGGTGAGAGGCCGCCGCTCGTAAGCACAGAGTAGCCTATCAATGCGCCTCCAACTAGAGCTAGCAGAAAGCCTGCGATTCCGAGGAGTTTTACGAAACCTCTTCTGAATATTTTGAACGCCAATTTTCCAGCTACCATGAACGACAGCTTACGACAGGTTGCTTATAATGCAACAGTTTGAACACTCGCATACATTACGCGGGATCTCGGTAGCCGGTGATAGCTGAGGATTCTTCTCACCTTGAGGCGGAAGGGGCACGATGATCCCTGTTACGCTAGAGACTAAGGTCCCGCCGCGCTCTGATCGTCTTCATCAGGTCTCCCCGAGTAATCATACCCAGAATCTTATCACCATCAGTCACGAGTAATCGTCCAATATTCTTCTCCGCAATTTTCTGCAACGCTTCAGCGGCCGAAGCGTTCGGGCTGATCGTCACTATTCTCTCATATGGAACCATGGCTTGAGCAACGGTCTCCATCCCCCGTTTCTCCGCTGGAATCGATCTGACAGAAGACATTGTAACGACACCTGCCAGCTTATCGTTCCGGACGACAGGATAGCCGCCGTGAGGATGGATGAGAAAATAGTCTGTAACAAGTTTCTGGACACTGATGTCAGGCGAGACAGTGAGCAGATCCCTCGTCATAATGTCACCCACACTAATTCCATGAAGCGCCTCAGTCATCTCCGTCTGTTTGAGGCTCGTCTCAGCTCCCGACCGGATAAACCAGCCCAGGAAGATTGTCCACAAGCCGTTGAAAATATTCCCCGTCACCACTACCAATAGGAGACCTGCGGCGATCATCAGTAACGACAATCCCTCACTTACCCGCGTGGCGATCCGAGTCGCGTTCAGCAGGTTCTTAGAACGACGCCAGAGACTACCACGCAATACTCGGCCACCGTCGAGCGGAAAAGCAGGGATAAGATTGAACGCGCCAAGTGCGACATTGATTATGGCGTTGTAGCCTAGAACCGCGATGGCTGGTTGATACGCAGTAACTCGTGCTGTCGCGAACCATAGGGCACCTAGGACTCCAGCGATGGCGAAGCTCGTCAAGGGTCCCGCTGCAGCCATGCGGACCTCGAGACCTGGGTCTTTCGGTTCTTCGCCCATCTCGGAGACTCCTCCGAAGAAGAAGAGGGTGATTCTTGAAATTGGGAGCCCGTTTTTCTTTGCAATGTATGAATGCGAGAGTTCGTGTAGAAGGACCGAGACGAAGAGAAGAATGGCGGAGACGACTCCGATCGCCCAGTCGGTCGCGGCGCTAAACGAAGGATAGAGAGCGGGCAAATATCCGTCAGCAAGCGACCAGGCAATCAGAAGAAAGACCAGCCAGAGGGTCCAGTGAATCCTTATCGGAATGCCAAGTATTTTGCCAACATTCACTGAGACGGTTCTCTACCGCCTTCTGCAGCGGCTTTTGCTAGGACTTGAGCGTTTTCCTACGGAGTCTTTGAGAAGGATCTTGATGGTCGATTCGAGGGATTATGATCAGCGTGTTGGTTCATGAAGATCGCCTTCAGAGCCTCCAACCAGGCCCGCCTCGCATCGTCGACGGGCAACCCCGAGACTAGAAGGGTCTCGAGGCCGTTCCATAGAGCTATGAGGGAATTTGCGAGAGGGCGAATATCCAAGTTATCCGCGACAATCCTCCTCTTCCGGCCTTCTGCGAGAAAGCCAGTAAGAACCTCCTCATACTCCGCGTGGTTCTGTCTGAGAATTCTCTTCAAAGTGGGGTTGCGCGATGCCTCCGAGAGAATCTCGAAGCTCAGTCCTGGACTGGACGCCGAAAGCTTCAGCATCTTATCGAAAAACTGTGTGGCGCTCTGTACTGGATTCGCATCGGCGCTGAATGAAGAATAGAGAATTTCTTTGAAGGCTTGAGGCGCAGTCTTGCACATTGCCTCGAACAAGTCTTCCTTACTCGCAAAGTATAGGTAAATTGCTCCTTTACTCACGCCCAGTCGCTTTGCGATGTCATCCATCGTTGCTTCGTGGTATCCCTTCTCTGCGAAGACTCTGTTCGCAGTCTCAAGGATTCTGCTCTTTGCCTCTTCCTTGTATTCAGGCACAACCTTGGGCATCTAGCTCAGGAATATTGTGTTGGGGCGATATTTAAAGTGACCAACGCGTTTAAATAATGACTGTGCAGTCAGTTTCAGCCGGTGCGAATATCTGTACGCTCTCCTTACGCTGTTTGATCAAGTAATCACGAGAAGTGACTACGAAAAGTGCACGGCAGTTAATAGGCCAGAAGAGGGTACCGCACTAAATGGAGGGAAGCAGAATGAAATGCCGTTCGCAAATGAGTCCGGAAGAAGTCAGATCAACAATCCTAGCAATTATGCCTTTGAGACTAGTCCTACGATAGGAGTGCTTTCGAAATGATCGGTGGATCTGAGAGCTTACCCGGACAATCGGACAAGGTTGTTCAGGTAGAGAAGCTATCCAAGAAGTACAAAGACACCCTGGCTGTTAACGAGATCTCCTTCTCCCTCTCCAAAGGAGAAGTCTTCGCCTTCCTGGGACCAAACGGCGCAGGAAAGACGACGACTGTAGAAATTCTCGAATGCCTAAGAGCGCCGACAGGGGGCCAGGCGAAAGTTCTCGATTATGATGTGAGCAAGCGCTCGGACCAGGGCGAGATTCGGAAGAGAATAGGCGTCCTACCCCAAGACTTCAATGCTATTGATCGTCTTACTGTCCGTGAGAACATCGACTATTTCGGGGCGATGTTCGATCACCAACTCGACGCGGACCAGCTGATCGAACTGGTAGACCTGAAAGACAAGCGAGATTCTCAGTTCAAGACCCTCTCAGGTGGGTTAAAGCAACGAGTCGGGCTCGCAGTCGCCTTGGTAAACGATCCCGCCCTCGTCTTCCTGGACGAGCCGACCACGGGTTTAGATCCTAGAGCTCGACGCGACGTCTGGTATGTCATTGAACGATTGAAAAAGCAGGGGAAGACAGTCTTCCTCACAACCCACTATATGGATGAAGCCGAGTACCTCGCCGATATTGTGTCGATCATTGATCACGGACAGATAATCGCCTCGGGAACACCGGACCAGCTCATAGATAGCCATGGCGGAAAAAAGACTCTCATCATCAGAGATGCCGGACAAGAAGGGATGAATCAACTACCCCCGGGCTTGCCTAAGGCTGAGCTCAGAAACGCGGGAGACATCGCCGTCCCACTGAATAATGGCGAGCTCACAGACATCCTAATGCGATTGGGACAGACCCCTCTGCACGACAAGGAAATAGAAGTCCGCCGTCCCACGCTTGACGACGTCTTTCTCAATCTTACCGGGCGGAGAGTCTCAGAGGAGGGAACGTAGGAGTGCGGAGCCGAATCTACACTATTATCAATGGTCACTTCAAGAGCTGGTATCGAAGCAAGAGCAACATATTCTGGACCATAGCCTTCCCACTACTCCTAATCGTCCTCTTCGGAGCAATATTCGGAAGTGGAAGTACAAAGTTCGACCTCTACGTCCAAAACCAGGATCTGTCTGGAAATGTGCCGACGTATCTCTCCCAAGGCTACGTCAGCGTATTGAACCAAACAGGTGCTTTCAACCTTCACATGGTCGCGGCTGAGCAGCCAGACCCGTTAACGTATGTGAAAAACGATGCTCAGCTTCATAATCGTGGACAGAGACTGCTAGTCGTACCACTAGGCTTCAACACCACTCTCTTTGGTGGAAAGAATACGACCGTTCAGCTCTTCATGGATCAGAGCGACCAGGCGTCCGCGTCGCTCCGGGGAATAGTGAACTCAGTCACCGTCTCATACGCAGCTACTATAGCCAAGACGCCCGACAATCTAATCGTTCAACCAGTCGGTATCGTAACTCGGAATATCCGCTACATTGACTTCTTCATTCCAGGAGTAATCGGTATGACTCTCCTCACCACAGGGGTCTTTGGCGCCGTCAACACCAACGGCAGGTATCGAGAGTTGAAGATCATCAAGAAGCTCGCCACCACGCCCCTAAGCAAGATCGAATGGATACTAGGCATGGTAGGATACCAGATGATCCTAGCCACCATATCACTAGTCGTCATCCTGTTCTTCGGCTACGCCATCTTCGGCGTGACAGTGACTATAGACATCTACACTGTAGGACTGGTTGTTGCAGCGGCCCTCTTATTCCCAGGCATTGGCATGGTACTCGCAAACTTCGTAAGAGAAGCGGAGAGCGCAGACGCCGCAGCCAACGCGATAACCTTCCCGATGATGTTCTTGGCCGGAACGTTCTGGCCTAGGGAGACACTGCCGGACATTATGAAGCTCATAGCCAACTTCATGCCTCTCACCTACATCAACGATGGACTAAGAGACGCTTTGATCTACGCGGAACCAGCCCAAGCGTTGACCAACACTCTCATAGCGCTAGGACTAGCAGCGTTTTTCATCGTACTAGGCAGCCTACTATTGAACTGGAAAGAAGAATAGCGCGACCACCGAGACGATTCAGATCTGAACAGGCCGTTCCGGACGTTTCTTCTCTTCTATCAAAGCTTCAATTAGAACAACAAACCGCGTCGAATAGACGTCCGGTTGAATATTGCAGAACAGCTTGCAGATTACGTTCATTCAACAAACTACGACGCTGTCCCAGAGAACGTCATCCACGAAACAAAGAAGCGGATCATTGACAGCTTAGGGTGCGGGATCGGCGCCTTCAACGAGGGTCCGGTTAGGATATCTCGAAAGGTAGCTGAGGCCGCGCGTGATCTCCAAGGCTCAACCCTCTTTGGGACCCGAAAGAGGACTAGTCCGGATCTCGCCGCGTTTGTTAACGGAATAATGGTTCGATATTTCGACTACAACGACACGTACCTCTCAAAAGAACCGGCGCATCCCAGCGATAATATTGGCCCATGTTTCTCCGTCGCAGAATCGGAACGAGCAACAGGGAAGGATCTACTGCTCTCCATCATTCTAGCCTACGAGATTCAGTGCAGGCTTTGCGACGCTGCGGACATTAGGCATCGAGGCTGGGACCACGTCTGCTACGGTCTACCATCAACCGCGCTCGCCGCAGGCAAACTCATGGAACTAAATTCAAAGAAGATGACCCAGGCGGTAAATCTCGCACTAAACTCTCACATCACGATGAGACAGGTCAGAGCGGGAGAACTCTCCATGTGGAAAGGATGCTCGTTCGCTAACGCTGCGCGGAACGGAGTCTTCTCAGCCCTCCTCGCGCGCGAGGGTATGACGGGTCCCTCCCCTGTCTTTGAGGGAGAAATGGGATTCTTCAAACAAGTATCCGGACCTTTCGAGATGAACATCGAGGATTTTGGAGGAAGAAACGGATCGTTCAAGATCGCTGAAACATATCTGAAATTCTTCCCTGCCGAGATTCACTCGCAGACCTCTATTTGGGCCGCGCTCGAGGCGAGGAAAGAGATCGAGAAGCCTGAGGACATAGTCTCGGTGGAGATTGCCTCTCACGAAGCTGGGTACACAATACTCGGGAAAGACCCCGAGAAATGGAATCCATTGACGAAGGAGACCGCAGACCACAGCCTCCCTTACATTGTCGGAATGGCCTTGCTTGAAGGCAAGATTGACAACTCAACCTACAGTGAAAAGAAGTTTCGAGATCCCAAGATTCTCGAATTCCTGAAAAAGATCACCGTCATCGAAGACAAGACCCTCACCGGTATGTATCCCGAGGCAGTCGCAAACAGGGTCACAGTAAAGCTGGCATCCGGGAAGGTCGTGTCGAAACAGGTTGATTACCACAAGGGTCATCCTAAGAATCCGATGGGCGACGGGGAGGTCGAGGAGAAGTTCCTGAGGCTTACAGGAAAGTATCTCGTAAAGGGTCGTGCTAGGAGAATTCTCGACACTGTATGGGACCTTGAGAAGGCAAAGGACGTCTCGAAAGTAATCTCGATGATGAGCCTGTCCTAGATTCTTCGGTCCTCATCTCGTCCCGGGATAGCTGAGATGCTTTCCCTTCCATATGTCACTGTCACCCCAGAGCCCGAGCCTCCACGCGTTGAACTCTACGATCTGGGAGTGGTCAATGAAGAGATTCACGTCTCTTCCGAAAGTCTTCAGGTACCATTTGAATACGGGAGGATCTGAGGCTTCAAACATCCAGGTGTGGTAGCCGAACTTGTCCACGAGTTTCTTGACCACGTCCTTCCGCCACTTGGTGGGTGGGAGGTCTTCGGTGATCCCTTCTGACTCGAGCATGAGGATCTTCGCGCCCGCATCGAGATGCGCCGTTGTCTCCTTGACAACATCTGCCAAAGTTCTCATCTTCGGCTTGTAGCCTACAATGTGTGTCCCAGCCCCCGCGCCTATCATCATAGAGACCTCCGGCTTAGCCTTCATTCCCAGATTCTGTACCTGTTTGACAATGGCGACCTTGTCCTCCAGCTTGATCGGTGCGAGACCACTAGAGACTTCCACCATGTCGAACTCTAACGTTTTGCATTCTTCAAGATACTTGTCTACAGCGTCTGGTCCCTGGACGATGACCCTTTCAACGAATCCTCCAGTTGAGACGTAGACGTTGTGCTGGTGGCAGAGTTGGATCATCTTCCGGGTCTTGTCACTGTCGAGCAGGCGCATGCTTCCACCCGCGAACTTGAAACCATCGACATATTCTCCCCAATCGTCAAGAAGGTCGCTGAGATATCCATACGTCACGGGGGTATAGTAGGGACCCCTAAACTCGATAACCCCGGTCTTCCGCGGCTTCTGAGGCAACTCATTCAGTTTGACAAATTCGAAGGTCTTACTTTGAGAACTCATCTAGCTCAGCATCCTAGGTGAGTCGCGCTCGCTCAGTTGCATATGTTTGGTTTTCGGTAAGCCATTTTACGATTCGAATGTCGATGAACCAAGGCTTGAATCGAGAATTCCTAGGTTACAAGTGAGTCGACGCTGGGATGGTTATTGTCGAACTCGGCCGGTAACGAAGTGTTTGTCGATATCTTCAGCGACTAGGTTGTAGGACTTTACCAGCTTCCGGATCTCGAGCTCGAGAGGGTCCTCGTTTGCTTTCTTCTCATTGAGAGGAACACCTACAACCATGCAGAACCATTCTGCAAGCTCCCTAGAGTCGGCGAATACGAACATGTTACCGTCACTAGTTGAGACCGTCCAGCCGTTCTCGACCTGGTCTATTTTGTAGGATGCTCGAATGGTCCTAATCGTCGACTGCTTGTCCATGCTTGATTACCATCCTCTGATGCCTATTTCCGACTCCGAAACGGAGATTCTGCCTTGTGTGATTCCTGACCGGACCGAGAATATTAGAATGGTGTTCCCAGCGCGAAAACGCTAGCCATGAAACAAGAGTTCAAGGTCATAGTAATCACCAAGCCCTGTACCGGACCGACTCTCGGCAGCAACCCGAAGTCGCAGAGAACTTGTTGGATTCCTTCCGACCTTTCCTCAGGCCTAACTAATCTCCCGGGGGCATGGCTGGACAAGAAGACTCCTTCACACCTTTAGGCTGGCATGAGAAACAATCCTTTAACCCAAGAACAGCCAAGCTACCCAACGTCTCGTCTTGTACCCATACCCGGACCGTCTCCGTGCCGGCTGCAGCGGCTGGTCCTATCAAGACTGGGTCGGACCCTTCTATCCGAGAGACGCGAAACCCGGAGACTATCTCAAACTCTACTCAAACGTCTTCAATGCTGTCGAAATAGACTCCACATACTACCGCACACCCTCACCGCTAATGGTGGCCAACTGGCGGAAAGTAACGCCCGAAGCCTTCCTGTTCACTGCAAAATTTCCGAAGAAGATAACCCATGAGCTAAAACTGCGAGACAGCCTCGCCCAACTAGAACGCTACTACAAGTCCATCTCCGAGCTGAGAGAGAAACTCGGCCCTCTGCTCATCCAGCTTCCACCATCGTTCAACTACAAGAAAGACAAAGAGGCCTTGGAACTCTTCCTCGGCCAGATCGACCAGAAGTACAAGCACGCGATAGAATTCAGAAACAAGTCATGGTTCAAACCCGAAATCTACAAACTACTCGAAAGCAAGAACGTAGCGTTAGCATGGTCGGAGAACCAGTACGCATCGACCCCTCCAGAGGCAACCTCGGACATAGCCTACCTCCGAATGGTGGGAGACAGAACGATCACCAACTTCGGCGGCCCACAGAAGGACCAATCTCAAGTCTTGAAGAAGTGGTATGACACGCTGGAGGAAAAATCCAACCTCTTCAGGCAGGGATTCATCTTCTTCAACAACCACTTCGCCGGATTTGGACCGGGCAGCGTCAACGAGTTCCGACGACTAGCCGGACTAGCAGAGTTGGACTGGAGGGGATTATCGACAGAGGTTGGCCCGTTGCAGAGCAGCATCAGCCAGTTCCAACAATAGCGCCTGTGTGACCGTCGTGAATGAGAGTATCCAACGTTCAGAGGCTCGCGAGTCAGGCAGGATGGAGGCTTTCAGCGACGGCGTCTTCGCCTTCGCGATGACACTGCTCGTGCTGGGTCTCAGAGACCCTACGATGGATTCTGCCGGTTCTCCCCTCCAGGGCCTGTCTCTGCTCCAGGGACTGTTGAGCGAATGGCCAGCGTTCCTCGCTTTTGGAATAAGTTTCACTACAATTCTTGTCAATTGGATGAACCATCACAACCTATTCACCTATGTCAGACGTATTGACGGACCCTTCATGCTTCTTAACGGCCTACTGCTTTTGGCCACGACACTGATTCCGTTCACAACATCCCTAGTCGCGATCCACCTCTTGCTACCGGACTCGGGCACAGCCGCAGAAGTCTACTCTGGAACATTTCTCCTGGTGGCTTTAGCGTGGAATCTGATTTGGCAATATGCCATCAGACACCCTGGAATTCTAGCTAGAAGTGTCAGCGACGCGGAAATAAGAACGACTACGCGCCAGTTCTTGTTCGGGCCAATTCTCTATGTCGTGGCGTTCATTGCCGCGTTCTTCAGCGGTATCGCGAGTCTAGCCATCAACTTGGTCGTACTGGCGATGTTCGCGTTCTTCGCCGCTATTACGAGGATCGGGGGAAGATCAGTCGAAAGTGTTTAGGGTCGATGCTGGTCTAGCTTGAGACGAACAGTTTTTCCTGTCCATACTTGGTCAGTGTCCATCTGCCAACTCTGCCGGAATGTGACGCGTTCACTACTCTCTGTTTCAAGAGAAGCCTGAGATGATGTCCCACAACACTCTGGCTCAGCCCAGCTTTTTCGCTTATCTCAGGAATGTTGTTTTTTCCCTTCTCAATAAGCTCAATAATCTTCGTCCTAGAAGCCAGTCCTCTGCTAACATTCCTCATCCCTGACACATACGCTCTGGGATGATATGCTGGACTCAGGCTTTGACCCTCAAGCGAAGTCGGCTACGAACAACTTCTGCTGCTCCCTGTCCACAGGCAACGCCTTGAAAGTTTCCGCCAGCTCTACCTTGATGAGTTCAAGTCGCTGACGATAGTAGTCTCTGATGTTGTAGCGCTGAACCATCTCAGTCGCTACGTCCAAGTATTTCTCGACGCCCATTCTGAAAACAGTAGCCGAAAGCTTGCCGCCGCATCTATGACATGATCCTCCCAACGGGATGCGGCGGGGCTTAGACCCGCACTTTGTGCACCTGACCCGCTGGCCGGTGAAAGTCCGGAGATTGCCCACCAGATCTCTAAGTATATGCGTGGACAGGACCTTGACAGCTACCTCTTCTCCCTTGACCGCGACGATCTGATCAGCGAGACGGAGTTGCTCCTTGACCTTGTCAAGCATTGTGGGGAGTTCCTTGTAAGAACTGATCAACCTTCCATTGTCAAGATCGTTTGTCGGGTGTGTGAAGCCAATAGTCCATTGACTCCCGCCACCCCCCAGATTCGAGTTCAGGGTCGGAACAAGAATCTCAACCTCGCTAGGGTGGGCTCCCTGCCATGTCTTCTCATAGAACTCGACTGGAAGCTGGGAAACGATCTCGATGTTGAGCGCTTGTCTCGCAACTTCCGACGGGTTGAGCAGCGGAGACAGTAGTAGCGGGGCGTCCATCAGGCCGCCGATTCTGTCAGGCATAAAGTCCCGCGAGAAATTCAGTAGCACGTCTAGAAGGAGGGAGACTGAATCCTCGTCTCCGTCGCAGTCTCGTCTCTTCGCTGCATGCCAGAACGGATGAGCGTAACAGACGCTTGCTTTGGTAAAGCCAACTATGCGGCCCACGACGCCGACGGATGTGTGGGGTGAGAGGCCGACGACGAGGCGTCCTATTAGGTCCTCTGGCCTGGAAGCGTTGTAGAACCTCTCAAGGCCGTAGTAGGAGGATAACAGATCGTCTAGAAACTTCGAGGCCTTCAACAAATACTGCGCGCATGTCTCTGGGACAACGAGGTCTTGAACTTCGAGCGCACAGAGTTGATTCGTGGAGTCCAATGGTTTGCCCTCCATGTCCTTCTCGTAACCTAACGAGCGGGCCTTCTCTATCGAGAGTCCGACTTCGCCCGGCCGAAATTGTGTCAGAATAGCATTCGTTGCATCGAACCTGATTGTCCCGTCCTTGAAGATCGATACTTCCGTCTTCGCTCTCAGCAGGCCCTTCTCAAGAGGCTCAGGGGTCTTCGTCTTGTTCAGCAGCCCCTTTGTTCCCTTCACTATTTCAGGAGACTTTGCCAGTCCCACGCGTTTTGCCGCCGCTTCGAGTATCTGCTTGAGATCGATCGGCATGTTCTTGTAAGAAACCGTTTCAATATTACAATTCTTGCAATAGTCCGCGCCGGGCAGGCCACATCTTGGACACGACTTGCGCTCTACCGTCAAACCCCCACACGTGGGGCATCTGACGCGAGGCTCCCAGGCGTCGCAGTTTGGACAGACTCTGTCCACAACATCCAGGCTGACAGCCAGTTTCCGTGATGCTTCAATGATATCGCGACGCATTCCTCCGAACTGGCCGGTTGGGAAGAGGCAGTGAACCTTGGGTGTCATCACGCGCTCCTTAGCCTTCTCAGGTCGACCCATCCGGGCTCCTACGTAATTCGGAGCCTTGCTCTTCACGGGGAATCCAGCGAGAAGGCTAATGCGTTCAAGATTGTTAGAACCGTCGTGAATTGGTTCTTGATCCTCGGGTTTGAGAATCGATCGCAGTATGAGAGTCTCATCCTCTCCGATCTTTACAGACTCGCCTTGGACGCGGTGGGGCAGACATAGCGGCTCCAATAGTGATTTGATCTTGGTATCGTTTGGGAGGAACAGTGTCGCTTCTGAGGGTTCTGATAACTCCATGATTCTCTCTCGCAAGTATTGAAGCTCCTCGGGTTTGATCGCGTCCCAGAAGAAGGTGTAGAATGGATGCAGTGGAATTCCGAGGCTTCGTGATATTTCCAACGCCTCTCTGACGGAGGGCTTTGTCGAGAATGGATCGCTTGCTAGATTCTGAAGTCGTGCTTGAGAGATTGAGAGCGGCGGGACGATGTCCTCTTCCTCAAGCGTCTTCAACTTGCGGGAGAGGAGTTGACCCCACCATTCCTCCACGAAGCCGGATGGGATGAGGGTGCGATTGTTTTCCAGAAACTCACCGTAGCCTACCATTAGGTCGCCGAGGAAGAGAATTCGATCAATACGATCCTTGACCGCTCGGGCCTCGCTAGGGTTGTCGATCCTCACGACCGAGCCATCCATCATCTTGACCACCGGCGGTTCGATCGAGTCGACCGCTGTGACTATGCCGGCTTTGCCTGGACGCTCCGTCCTCATCTGGACTCCGACCGCCAAGAATCCTCCGAGAATTTCCATAGTTGCTGGATGGACTCCGACAGATGCCAGGCCGGTGTTCCGCGATCGACCGTATCTTACTCGAAATCCGCCTTGGGCGCCTGGAAAGGCGAAGATGGGTCTCCCGCCGACAACGTCCTCCATGAACATGAACTCTTTCGCTTCTTCGCCCTCTGCCGAGGATGTTTTCAGGGGGCGTAGCCATTCCCAGCCTTCTAGGCTGAGTCTCTCGACGATACGGAGAACCTTCTGAGAACGTCCAAGGAGACCATCGTTAATGACTCGTAATGCCCCGCCGCGGACCCTGTTGGTCTCTATTCGGGCAATGTTCCGATTCACCGCCACTTCCACAGGGTCTGTCTCGACGCCGTTTGGCTCGACGGGAAGTCTAAGCATCGCATCGTGCAACACAGTATCAGAGTTACGGTATTGGAACCTGGCAACGGCTCTTTCATAGATTCGGAGCTCTTCGACGAATCGGCGAGCTTCGGGCTCTGTTGCCTTGTAGGGCTGGAGGTTCAGCCTTCGACGAATATGATCTCCAACGATCATGGTCATACCCATCTCGGTACCACCAGCCGAACGCATCGGCCCAGCGAAGTAGATGGCTAGATGTCTAGTGCGATCCTCATTCCTGCGGATCTTGACATCGTGAATTCCCTGTATGGGTGCGACAGTGACGGCCTCGTCGAGAACCGCGAGAGCAGTGCGAACCGCTTGCTCGGCAGCCTGCTCTTCATCAAAGCTTCCGAACCGGCCGAGGACAATCTCTTCGCTTACCTTGAGAGCTGTCTCTTCCCGTGAGATAATTTTCACAAGCTCCCTAATTCGTTCAGCAATGCCAGCCGGACCCACGGCTTTCTCGACCCTCTCAGCCAAGTCATAGGTGGTCTGGGATTCCACTTTCGCGGACGGGTCGAGGCCCTTTGATCTGGCTAAGCTGGCGAGAGAATATTGACGATTGTACTCATCATGCAATCTTCGGGCGTAAGGATTGCTGAGTCGATTCTCCAGAGGGTCCAAGCGAGCCGCGTCTCCGCTCTTTCTCGCGTAGGTAATATGCTATTGTGGATTTCTTGTAACGATAGATGAAATTGTCAGCATGGTGAAAGTACTCACAGTTCGAGCGATTTCTCAAACTAGCTCCTCACGTCAGGGCCGGCTCGGAGGTCTGGAACTATGCAGAGAGGGGAAGTGCGGCTCTCGCTTGGCCACAACTCGGACAGAATTTTGACTGGGATTGCAGGTTTGCCCCACACTTAGAGCACGATACCGACGTAGGTCCCGTGAACACCGGAATCCCCGCCTTCCCTGTTGTCACCTGACCTCGAGCAAGTCTGGAGTTGAATACGAGGCCCGCTATCAAAACCAGGACTGCTGCTAGGAAGACATAGAATCCACTCTGGAACCCCCAAGCAACGCTGAGTCCTGGGGCTCGAGAAACTGACTCGCTGCCGACTGGTCCAGAGACGCAGAAAGGAGTAATGCAGTAATTCATTGTGACGTAGTTTATCGCAACAGTGTAGATGATTGGCGCAAGGGCCGACAGAACAAGCCCTCCTAGGAGATACCGCCTAAGAAGGGTAATGCTGCCTACAACGACCAGCGCTGTGGCAACCAGCACTAGGGCTAAGACTGATACGCTAGAAATTGTAAAGTTCCATGAGACCGCAGCTGCTCCAGGGACTTGGGTGTTGAATCGTGGAGGATTCCAGATAGTCCAACGACGCGCTTGAGTGGAGACAACGCCGGAGACATCAAAGCCCCACCATGGTAGGAATGCGCCGACCAACGCCATCGCGGCCGCCAAGATGGAGACGGGATTCATTTTCCACGAAAGAATGCTCAAGCTATCCATCGAGAGTAGCTAGCGCTCAGCTTTAACTCTGGCTATCCTAGCCGCGTCTGTCGTCCCTCAGCCGGCTTCAGATCCGATAGGCGAGCTCCCACTAACCGTATTCTCCTCCTATCCTTCTCGAACTCTCGGAATAGAGATTTCACATATTCACGAACTACGTCTTGATCATCCACGTAGCCCGTGTGGGTCTTTTCACGAGTGAAAGTCTGAAACCCTTCAAAGCGGACTTTGATGCCCACTGTGCGGAATAACAATCTCTCCGCGAGTAGACGTTCATGAACTTCCAGGACAAGAGATTCGAGGGCTTCCTTTACGACTTCCTTGTTTTGGACGTCTCGCTCAAACGTCTGCTCGACACTGATGGATTTGCGGAGAGGCCGTTCCTCGACTGGTGTCTCTTCGATCCCATTCGCAATGCCCCATAGCCAGACCCCTCCTTTGCCGAACCAGTCGGTAAGCCTCTTCGCGGGGATCTTGCGTAGCTGTCCGATCGTTTCGACTCCATGCTCTTGCAAGAATTCAGTCGTCTTCTTTCCCACGCCACTGATCTTGTTGACAGACAACGGCTCGAGGAAGGTCCCGACATCGTCGGGCCTAACGACAGTAAGTCCGTCTGGCTTGTTCATGTCCGAAGCCATCTTTGCAATTGACTTGTTAGGCGCGATCCCAACACTAACTGTGAGCCCTTCAACATTCTTGAGCTCAGTCTTCACCTTCCGCGCGAGTTCAATTGCCTCATCAAAATTGGCGCATCTGTCACTCACATCGAGGTAGACTTCGTCGATGCTTGTTTGCTCAAACTTGTCCGCGAACTTCCGTAGCAGGCTCATGACTCGGTCAGAGACTTCGCCATAGAATTCGAAATCCGGCCTCACATAGACGCCTTGAGGACAGAGCTTGTAGGCCTGCGAAATCGGCATCCCTGATCTGACTCCGAACTTCCTTGCCTCGTACGAGCATGACATCACGACTCCGCGTCCATGACCCGCCTTCGGATCCGCTCCCACGATGAGGGGCTTTCCGGCAAGCGAAGGATTTCGCTTTATCTCACAAGAGGGATAGAAAGCGTCTAGGTCACAGTGCAGTATGATCCTTGGACCCAGACTCGGCCTCATCAATTTCTCCAACTAATGATGAGACGGTGGTCTTTTTCAGTTGTGTTGCAGGAAAAAATTGGCGTGGTCCCGGTTCGCTTGTTCGGAATTATTCTGGTCGTGTACCCGTTAGGGTCTAGATTACAGGCGAGTTGGAGAAGACGATTCCCTGCTGAGTGATCTGATAGAAGTAGCCCCGAGACATGATAGGATTCCGGCCTATTCGCAACACCTTCATTGTCCCACCCTTCAACAGGATCTCGCCGGTCCGTTTCTTCATCTCAATAACGCCATCGGCCAGATTGGCCGTTGCATTCTCAAGGGACTCGTCCACAACTTCAGTATGAAGGATCGCAATCGTTACTGCTCGGGCAATTCTGGTTGCGAACCGCATCACCTGCACATACTGGAATACTTTTCGGGCTTCCGTAAGGAGGAAGAAGGGAGTGATGGAATCCATCACTATGATCTTAGGACCCATCCCAGGCTTTAGCGCGAAGTTCCGGCCATAGCTTAGCAGGTCCTGAAACTTCAGAGTCTCCTCAAGTATCTCAGAAGGATCCATCTTCGGAAGTGACTCGGCCAATTTCTGTGCTCCGAGAGAGAACATGTCCACAAACTCTAGCCGACCTTCCTGTTCGATCTTGTCGACAGCAATGTGATTATCCTCTAAGCCGAGCTTCACTACGTCAGCTGGATCATCAATACAATAGTAAAGAAGGCTGCATCCTTGACGGATGAAGTTGGTCACAAGCTCTCGGACTAATGAGGACTTACCGCTACCAATCGGCCCCATTAGGGCGATGGCGGAAGGACGGGGAAAACCGCCACCCGTTACTTTGTCGAGAATTGGAATACCAGTCGGCTGAAGAGCCTCGACTCTGTGATCCTCTGCCGACCTCTTCAACGATGCCCCTACCCGAAGGGAAAGGTCCACCCCTAGTTCGAAAGGGGACTTGTAACCAGAATCAGTCTCGGCAAGTGACACGCGAGCAGAGCATTACACAACTCTCGACAGATCAGAGGACTCGACTTGATCCGGCTCAGCTTTTATTAGATCCCCGACGTGCGCTTCCGTTTCCCTATGATAATACTCGGCGGCTCAGCATCAGCCACCCTCGCGGAAAAAGTCGCAAAGGAACTGGGCCAGAAACCGGCAGAAATCGAAATCAAGAGATTCCCCGACGGCGAAAAATACATTCGAATACATGACGACCTGAAGGACAAAGACGTCGCAATTATTCAGTCCCTTTATCGAACGCCTGACGAATACATCTTCGAATACCTGATCATCGCAGACACTCTAAGAGACATGGGAGCGTCGTCGATAACCGGCGTCATACCCTACTTGGCCTACGCACGGCAAGACTCGCGATTCTATCCAGGAGAGGCATTGACCTCCGCATCAGTCGCCAAGCTCTTCGAAGCCGCCGGGACAACGTCAGTCCTCACTGTCGACTGCCATCTTCACAGACTCGGAGATGTATCCAAGGTCTTCAAAGTACCAGCAAAGAATCTCTCAGCCATGCCCTCACTCGGTAAGTATGCTCGGGAGACCTTGAGACCGAAGAACCCGATCGTTGTCGCTCCCGATGAGGAGGCCGAGCAGTGGGCGGGAACCGTGGCAAAGGAGCTCGAAGCCGAACACACCCACTTCACCAAGAGGCGAATCCGCGAAGAGGGACAGACAGCTTCGAGGCTAGAACTGGATACCGGGAGCGCTGAGTTCAAAGGGAGAGACGTCGTCTTCGCAGATGACATCATCAGCACAGGTGGAACGATCGCGCAGGCTGCTCGAGCTTGCAAGAAGAAAGGAGCAAAGCGCATGTTTGTTGTCTGTACTCACCCAGTCCTAGCAAAAGGCGCGATTCAACTGGTCAAGGCGACAGGAGTCTCCAAGATAATTGCGACAGACACGATCCCAAGCCCAATAAGCAAAGTGTCGGTTGCGCCTGTTCTTGCCGCTGCCCTCAAGAATATTCCGTAGAGGAATCTAAGGGATAAGAATCTCCGTTCTCAGTTTGAACATTCATTAAGCCAACACGCCCTAACTCGACTGTAGATTCCTTGCCTCCAGAACTCGCCATCACAGGGGCCCTGAATTGGGACATCAATCTGTTCGTTAAACGCTTACCTCTCTCGGGACAAGAAGTCGTCGTCGAGAAGATCGACAGAGTCCCAGGGGGCAAAGGTGGCAACGTATCTGTAGCGGCCTCCAGAATACTCGGGCCCGGGCACGTAGCATTGCTCGCCTGCGTCGGAAGAGATGACGTAGGCAAGAAGCAGATCGCCACATTGAAACTGGAAGGCGTTGACACTTCTGCCGTGCAATCACTCGATCAGCTCGAATCGGGCCAAGCCTACATAACAGTCGATGAGAAAGGAAGCAACGTCATAGAGACTCACTTCGGAGCAAACGCCGGACTGAAGCGTGAACACTTGATGCTTCCGCCAGTCCAGTCTATCCTCGCGAACATACGCATGCTAGTCGTCATCGACCCGCCGCGACATGTTGCAGGAAAACTGCTCGCCGAAGGGCGCCGACTTGGAAGGTCTGTGATGTGGCACCCGGGCGTTCTGACTAGGTTTGGGCTGAATGAGTTCGCGGACGATATGGAAGAACTGGAATATCTCATCCTCAACGAGCACGAGGCGTCACTATTCGCAGGGGTCAAAGGATTGGACAATTCACTAGCAACACTCAGCAAGGTGGCGCCCAAGGCAAAGATTCTAGTCACACTGGGTAGCAGAGGCGCAGCCTTCTACTCCGCCGGGAAACTGTCAAAGACCCGGAAGATCTCTCTCGAGAAGCTCGGACGGAAGGTAGTCAATACGACAGGAAGTGGAGACGCCTTTGTCGGCGCATTTTCAGCCTACAAAGTCCTGGGCTCTGACGATATGACCGCGTTTCGCTATGCGAACATGGCAGGAGCGTTGAAGGCTTGTCACCCCGAAACGCGTGGAAGCCCGACTAGGAAGGAACTGGAAGACTCGTACAAGAAATATTTCGGCTAGTTAGATCAGGCTAAAAGGGCAAGATTGAATTGAATCTCACTCAGAAGATTCTCTAGAAAATTCATGCAGGAAGAGAAAGACAGGATCATCGAGTCGGAGCTGAAAGGACTCACACTTCGAATCTACTGGCACATACTAGGCTTGAACAAGAAAGAAAGTATCGGGATCCGTTCCATTCAGAGGGCTCTCGGTCTCAGCAGTCCGAGCGTAGCCTCTCACCACCTCGAGAAGCTGAAGACGTTGGGTCTTCTCGACAAGGATGCTACAGGTGAATACCGACTGGTCGGCCAGGTCAAAGTTGGAATCTTGCAAAACTTCGTCGGTTTTCTCGGAATCCTTCTCCCGCGCTATCTCTTCTATTCAACGATGTTCACTGCAATGCTCATCCTCTATCCGATAATCTATCCTCCCAACTTCTCGGCTCACAACATAATGGCTTTCGTATTTGGCGCGTCAGCGACTGTCGTTTCCTGGAACGAGACGTTCAGGGTCTGGAAGATGAGGCCGTTCTGATGTCCGTACACCCTGTTCTAACATGTGGGATTATGCGGGACAACACCCCCTATACTCTTGCAGGAGAGAAAGCGACGGCAGACAAAAGGAGGGTTGGGCGGTGACCAGCTCACGAATCATTCTACGCCTGGCACTTGGAATACTCTGCGGGGTAGCTCTAGTTATGGTGCCCGCGGTCTTCTCCACAGGAACACCGAATCCATCGAGTAATCCGTCCGGCAAAACCGTCCAACCATCCCAACTGACTGCAAGTCCTGCGCTGTACGGCTTGAACAGCTCTGGAATCGACGGGATGTCGCTCCTAGTGATTATTCTATTCATTTTCCTACCCTCGACAATATTCTCTCTCTTGGTTAGAAGATGGGCCGAAAAAAGGGCACGGGATCATTTGAGGAACGACTAGCTTGAGTCGGGACTGTCTGACTGCCTCGATAGGGAATGAGATGACGTTCTCTTCAGGTGCTCAGTAGGGCAACATAGCCGCGTATATCGGCGGCTTCAGAAGATGATATTTACTCATCACATTATGTGTCTAACGTGTCAACGAGCAGTCTGAACACGGCGCTAGAGTACGTATCGAAGAACAAGGAACGGTTTCTACAGGACTTTCGAACTCTGCTAAAGCAGCCTAGTGTCTCAGCCCAGAAGCTGGGAATCGAAGATTGTGCTAAGATTGTGAAGAAACAGATGGACATCGCAGGATTGAAAGCGAGGATTCTCCCAGTCAAGAACGGAAATCCAGTCGTGTATGGAGAGGCCCGGTCAAAGTCGAGCTCGAAGACTCTGTTGATCTATGGCCATTATGATGTCCAGCCGGTGGAGCCGCTCGAGAAATGGGTCTCTGGACCCTTCGATGCGAAGTTGACTGGGCGGAAGATTGTCTCGAGGGGCGCGGCAGATAGCAAGAACAATGTTGTCTCTTTCATCAAGGCGGCTGAGAGCTATCTGAAAAGTTCCGGCGATGTTCCTCTCAATCTCAAATTCGTTGTGGAGGGTGAAGAGGAGATCGGGAGTCCACACCTGCCGAGTTTCATTGACGAGAACGCCGAGAAGTTGAAGGCTGATAGTGTCGTCTGCTACGACGGCGACATGGCTGAAGAGGGCCGGCCGAAGTTCGAGCTGGGTGTAAAGGGTCTCCTGTACGTTGAGTTGCGGTGTAAGAAGGCGAAGGAGGATCTCCACTCGTCGTACGCGCCTCTCGCCGAGAATCCGGCCTGGAGGCTTGTCTGGGCCATGAACACGATCAAGGGTCCTGACGAGAAGATCATGATCAAAGGATGGTATGATGACGTTGTATCGTTCTCACCAGTCCAGTCGAGACTGATGAACAAGATCAAGTTCGACGGCCAAGGACTGCTCAAAGAGTGGGGACTGAAGAGTTTCCCGAGGGCGAAGAACAACAGAGAAGCATTCAAGCATTACATGCTAGAGCCGACTTGCACTATCTGCGGGTTCAAGACCGGCTACATCGGCGAAGGCTCGAAGACTGTTCTTCCGGGGAGTGCGATGCTCAAGATCGACTTCCGAATCGTTAACGACCAGAATCCCAGAAAACTGTTGCAGTTGCTCAAGGAGCACTTGCACAGTCATGGATTCGACGACATCCAGGTCAAGGCGCTGGGCCTTGTCGAGCCCTCAACGACCAAGCCTTCCGCGCCGATCGCGAAAGCGGCAGAGAAAGCGGGCAGAATGGTCTACGGACGAGCGCCCGTGGTGATGCCGAGAAACCCAGCGTCGGGACCAGACTATCTATTCACGAAACATCTCGGGCTCGATTCAATATGGACAGGAAGCGGACCACCCTCAGCGTATAGCCATGCCCACGCCCCGAACGAATGGACGACAGTTGACAACTTTCTGAACGGAATCAGATACATCGCAACGATAATGGACTGTTACGCAAACTAACTAGCCTCCCAGACACACAATTTCTAATAAACCGGTCTTGTGTCTCTATTCCATTGGCTCTGGAACATCTTTGAGAGACCGGACGGGGGAGAGAAATACCCACAGGAAGGAAAAGATTCCTCCTATGACACCGATCACAATTGCTTCTCTGAGGCCAAAGACTTCGGCGAGCACTCCACCAGCAATTGCGCCAGCTGGAATTGTGCCCCAGACTATCCATCTCATGCTGGCGTTCATTCGTCCTTGTATGCTCTTCGGGACAATCGCCTGTCGCAGACTCACCTGGTTAATGTTGTAGACGACAACTCCAATCGACGTGACAAAGCCTCCCAACATCAAAATTAACGCATTATAGTCCAGTCGAAAAGTGCCGAGCAAGGGAATCCCGGTTACTGAGAAGATTGGGGTCGATAGACCGGGATTAGCGAGAGCGAAGGGTATCGTACCGAGGCCGCCCACTACCATAGCGGCAACGATTACGGGACCTACGCCCAAGATTCGCGTCAATCTAGAAGAGACGGCAATTCCGGCGAACGCTCCCAGTCCGCCGATGAAGAAAATTGTGCCAATTACTGCTGCCGTATAGCCGAGTTGCCGAACGAGGTAAAGAATGAGGATAGAGAATATCGCATTACTGAAAAAGTTTGATGTTGCCGTCGAACCCGCAATTGAGCGAAGGCGCTTATCTTTCAGAACAACCGCAAGTCCCTCCTTCAGATCATGCCACACACTTGTCGCGGACGGCTTGATCACTTCATCCTGTTTTAGTCTCGAAAGAACAGACGCGGACGCCATGTAGGCAGTGGCGTCGATGGCGATAGCAAGTGGGGGATAAACCGCTTGAACAACAAGCCCAGCCATGCCTGGTCCAACAACCTGGGCCCCAGACCGGCTCCATTCGAGCTTGCTGTTGCCCTCGACCAGCTGACTACGATCCACTAGTGACGGTAGTATCGCCTGATATGAGACGTCGAAGAACACCGTGAGCAATCCGACCATGAAACTCACAAAGTATAGCAGGGTCATCCCTGCTCTAGTGAGAGTTCCAGTGACCGCTGCCAGCGGGATTAGTCCAAGGAATATTCCGCGTCCGACGTTCGCCAGGGTCATTATCCGTTGTCGGCGGTGCCGGTCAACGTAGACCCCGATGAAGAGCGCGAACACGGCGAACCCGATGAATGCGCTCGCGTTGAGAATCGAGAACGCAAGTGGATCGCTTGTAAGCAGTAGGGCCGTGAACGGAATAGCGTAGCCGCTAAACTGGGTGCCAAACTGGGATATTGTGTCAGAGGTCCACAGTTTGAGAAAATTCCGATGATGCCAGAGAGAGGTAGGCCGCTCAGTCTCCGTCTCCATACGCGGTTAGAAAACGCTCGGCTCTCTTAAGGGTCGCTCACAGTGAATAGTCACATTTGACAGTCACGTGTAGTGTCGAAGAATAAATGATCAAGATGGGTAGGAGAATTATTCCTGTTTACTGCGAAGCGTTGTAGACGAGGATTACTGGTTTGCCTTCAAACTTGTAAGCAGAGTCTACCCAAGCCTTGTGTCGACCGTACCGCTTGAGAGTAGAAGCAGTGTGAGTCTTGTCTCCATCAAGTCGGTATCCTGTCCACGTGCCGTCCTGGTTTGAGAACTCAGGCGGTAAATCGGCACACCAGAACGTGTAGCCTTTGTCCTTGTACTTCTCGTAAATCTCACTGAAGCTGCCGTAGTCTTTGGTGTTGATCCACCGGTAGTAGTGGTACTTGTAGCGGACTCGGATCTTGTACCTACTACTCGTTAGTCTCTTTGACCGTTTTCTTCTTTTCTTTCTTGACTCCATTTGAGTTTGTTGGCTCATGGGGGTTCACCAGCTGTTTTTCCCACTCGTGGGCGAGGCGAATGAACACGTCCTTGCTCGCGCATTTGAGTCGCTTAGTGTGGTACGCGACAAAGTGCATGAAGCTCTCGATGTCGACGTCATCTTCAAAGTCCACGGTCAAAATGTATCTCAATTCAGATCCTCTTGGCGCTCCTACGTCTCGCCAATTGGAAACGCGGCTTTACGAAGATTAAGCGAATCGAAACCCTTGAAACGGGTCCACAGTACTATCGAATTACCAGTCACTATGACACATTGCGAATGCTCCGCGGACCAGAGAGGGATTACCTAGACACTCGTAATGAGACCACTAACTCGCGGATTCTTTGGCTTCCAGTAAGGGTTGTTGTGGCTTTCTTGCGAAGAGGCGTTGGAGTAAGCCCTTTTTCTCGTCAATCTCTTTTGGATGATATGTGATGTTCCCAGAACCGATAACCAAGTACATCTTCAGACCATATCCTATGTCGACCCAGCCTTCTGTATGGAGGAGTATTCCGCCTGGCAGTTTTGCGTCGGGCCCGTGTAGCAGTGCTACATGGACAATAAGTTCGTTCTGATGTCTCTCTACCTTAACCGTATGAGGCATTCCCCTCATCTTGTTCGCTCCAACCAAGACTTGTCCCTCAGAGGCATTTAAGAAAAATGAGCCCTCCTCGTTCTTAGGAACATCCTGACCCATTGCAACTTGGCGCAAGCTAACGGTGGAAACACACCGCTGTCCACACGGGCGAGACGTCGGATCTATCGTGAACATGCGGGCAATTCACATTTCCCTCTTGAATCATGAAGGAAGAGTCATAGATCCTTTTCGAGAAAGCGACTTCTTATTTAGTAGAAGATTGTATCTGGGGTGTACTCTTTGAGAATTTTCTCCCCCGCCGTCATAATACTCCTAATTACAAGTATGATTCTTGCCTTTCCAATAGTGTCTTCTGGCCGTGGGAGTTCTACTCCCAGCTCAGCGACTGGATCATCTCCAGCCGCCTCTAGCTTCAACTTTCGTGACGACTTCAACTACACTTCTATCAGCCAGATGGTCACGGCAGGCTGGACACAGTGCGGAGGAGGAACCATTCCACAATCATACTACAACGTAAGCAAAGGACTGCTGACCCTGGTAAACGATGGTACCGTTGGAGCTGGAATGTGCTGGAACCATCCCCCAGCGGGGATTTCCAACTGGACAAGCACAATCCGAGGAGAATGGATTGGCGGACCATATGCAACCATTCACCTGATCGTAACAACTACTCATCACACCTACACGTGGTCCGCTGACGGTTACTACAAGGAGTACATTCTCCAGCGAGACGGTACATGGATCTTCACCGCTCCCGGATACACTCCGCAGCTGAACCTCTGGCACAACCTTCGCCTAGACATGGGAAATAACATTGTCACTATGACGTTGGACAACAAAACCTTCGGGACATATCACGAGCCGGACGCTGGAACTAACATGACTGGTATCGACGTTTTCGCCGGGTGGGTTTCAACCAATTCCTTCGACTATGTGACAGCAACCTCATTCTCGCCGCCCCCACCTCCACCACCACCAACCCCCGGACCCTTTCCGTTTAGAGACGACTTCAACTACACTTCGATCAGCCAAATGACAACAGCCGGCTGGACATTGTGCGGAGGAGGAGCCATCCCACAATCATACTACAACGTCAGCAACGGACTCTTGACTCTGGTCAATGACGGCGTCGTTGGGGCAGGCACTTGTTGGGACCGCATTCCATCCAACATCTCCAACTGGACGAGCACGATCAGGGCCGAGTGGATCGGTGGCGAATACGGCACTATCCATCTCATCGTTACTACCACCCATCACACCTACGCCTGGTCAGTTGACGGCTACTACGACGAGTACATTCTACAGCGCGATGGGGTTTGGGTTTTCAGTTCGTACGGTTACACTCCCGGATTGAATGTTTTCCATCAACTCACCCTAGATATGGCAGGCGGGGTTTTGACCATGCACGCTGATGGAGCCGTGTTCGGAAGTTATCGAGAACCCGATTCCGGGACCAACATGACAGGCGTCGATGTGTTCGCCGGCTGGGTCTCAACAGAATCCTTCGACTACGTAACGGCCAGCAATTTCACTGCGCCACCCGCCCCTCCCCCACCACCTCCAGGCCCATTCCCATTCCGAGACAATTTCACCTACACCTCAATGGCGAACATGACCGCCGCGGGTTGGACGAAATGCGGCGGCGGAAATATTCCACCATCATACTATGGCGTTGGCAATGGGCTACTGACACTGGTGAACGATGGCTCCGTTGGCGCAGGCGTATGCTGGAACCGGATTCCTTCTGGAGTCTCAGACTGGACTAGCGAATTCCACGGAAAATGGGTAGGAGGTCAGTACGGGACGATCCACCTGATCGTCACGACAACGCATCACACTTACGCTTGGTCCGCTGACGGATACTACAACAGAACGATTCTCCAACGAGACGGTGCCTGGGTCTTCAACGCGACAGGGTATGTTCCCCAACTCGGTGTCTGGCACACCTTACGATTGAACATGGGGAGCAACGTTCTCACAATGATCTTCGACGGAAGGACGATAGGCACATACACGGAAACGGATCAGGGAACCACCATTACTGGTATCGACGTTTTCGCCGGCTGGGTCTCAACAGAATCCTTTGACTACGTAACCGCCGCCCCGTTGGATCCCATCACTTTCAACGGATCTCACATCTTCAACGGATTCAACTTAACCCTCTCAGGGTCCTTATCGCCAGATCCGATCACCATGACGATCACAGGGACAAGCTCAGTCCGTCTCACCAACAGCACAACAGGAACATTACTCTTCTTCAAGACCTTCACAATCGTGGTGAAGTACACTGCTAGTAACGGGGCAAGATTCGTGATGGCAGCCGGAGCATCAAGGCTACTCGGAGTTTACTGCAACGTCAACATGTCCGTCGGATCAGCGAGTTGCATCGTGGCTAGAAACCCTGACACGAACCGAGACGGATTCATCACCATTGTCGACATCGCCCAACTTTCCTATGCCTACGGATCAAGCATCGGATCAGCTAGGTATGATCCGGTCTTGGACCTCAACGGAGATGGACAGATCAACATTGTCGATTTCTCGATGGCAGCAGCCTACTACGGTTCGCCAATATTCAGCTGAGCAAGCCACCTCTCGTTTCCGCTGTTGCTGGACGTTTGTCCAGCTGGGACGGCAGATACCTTAAATTTCATTGTTCTTTTACCGTCAACCTGACGGTTCGTACAGATCGACTTTGGCTGAACACAATGGAAGAAGCAGGCTACAAGCGTTTCAAGATAGAGCCAAAGCCGGCCCCGCACGTCTATCAGATTCCGAACAAGTTTGACGTTAGCGCTCGCAAACTGCGCCTAGCAGCTATGCTTGTTCACGAGGCCTTCGAGTACAAGCTCAACAAGGAAGTGGTGCTCAGCCGGCCCTGCATCTACGGGGTCTTTGGAGGCCGCTTTGGCGGATTCAAACCGCTGAAGCAGAAATGTGTCGGATGCATGAGATGCGTCCAGGAATACCCGCACATCATGACAGTCAAACAATCTGACCGCTACAAGAATCTGGGTGACTCGTTCTGGACACCTGAGAACGTATTCACTGTATGGAATGAAGCATCAACCGGGAAGATCCTAGTCAAGGGAATGGGCTACAAAGGCGCGTTTAGCGGAGAAGGGTTCGATGGAATGTGGACCGACATGTCAGAGATCGTCCGCCCAACTAGGGACGGTGTCTACGGACGCGAGTACATCTCGACAAGTGTCGATATTGGACGAAAACCGAAAAGTGTCGACTTCGCCCACATGGATGATCAGCCGAAGACTCTGAAGATCCCAGTTCCAATTATCTTCGACGAATTGCCTGTTGGAACTGACACTCCTGACGTTCGAACCGCGGTAGCACTGGCAGCCGAAAAGACCGGCACATTTGACATTGCCAGAGACATTAGGCCGGGTGAACCGGGACTCAACAATCTGCTGCCTTTAATTGACGCCGAGGGAATCGCAGACTACGGAGAGAATCAGCCAGAGATAGCCGAGTTTGACGCCGAAAGTCCGGATCTTCTGAAAGAGCTTCTAGCACGTTTCGACCAGTCGATCCTCATAGGAAGGTTGCCCCTCAACGAGGATTCTGGACGCGTCGCGTGCGAACTCGCCCGGAAGGGTGTGCACGGATTGCACCTCTACGCTGACTATCACGGCCGCGACTATTCCAGAGAATCCCGGCACATATCGACTGCCCTGAAGGACGTGCATCAGCAGCTGGTCCGGGAGGGACTGCGAGATCACATTACAATCATCGCCAGCGGTGGAATCATTCTCGCTGAGCACGTTCCGAAAGCGATTATCTGCGGAGCGGACCTCGTCGCCATCGACACGACAATACTCATAGCACTACAGGCATCGTTCCAGGGAGAGACTCGGGACAGGGCGAACTGTAAACTGATGCCGCGTAGGATCAACCCAGAGTGGGGAGCCCAGCGTCTCGTCAACCTCATCGGTGTCTGGCATGACCAGCTGATTGAGATTCTCAGCGCGATGGGCATGCGGGATGTCCGACGTCTAAGAGGAGACATCGGTCGATCGATGATGGACTTGGAACTGCGGGAACAGTCGTTCAAGGGGATAGCATGGGCAACCTAGAGCTCATCCTCGAGAAGCATACCGAACGGATTCACCACGGCCTCGAAGTGTTGCCGACGCTGAGGCATGGCGTCCCAGAAGGTCTGGGGAACAAGCGGTGGACTGGCGAGCTGATCCTTGCGACGTACGAGCAGGCGCTGACGGGAGAGATTCCAGAGAATGGTCTAGAGTACAAGACTGGAAACTCAGGAGGCGGCTTCGACGTGCTGGGATGGAAAAGCCATGAAGGGGTTGCGAAGGTCGACGAGGACAGTGTCGATCTATCAATTTCACTGAACAAGCGACATGAGGGTAGGAAGATCGAGATCCCGCTACCGATCTATGGCGGGGGAATGTCCTTCGGGTCGATCAGTCTCAACTTCATGATTGCGCGCGCCAGAGCTGCCAGAAAACTCGAGACCTACACTTCGACCGGTGAGGGAGGATATCCGGATCAGATTGTGCCCTACCGGGACCACGTGATTACGCAGGTTGCCACAGGCATGTTCGGCGTCCGGGAAGAGACGATTCAGTACGCGCCGATTGTCGAGTTCAAGTATGCTCAAGGCGCAAAGCCGGGACTGGGCGGTCACCTTCTCGCCGACAAGGTGACGTCTGAAGTTGCGAAGATGCGAGAGTCGTCCATGTTCACGAGTCTCTACTCGCCCTTTCCATTCCACAGCGTCTACTCTGTGGAGGATCACAAGAAGCATGTTGACTGGATCAAGACCGTCAATCCACGAGCCCTTGTATCAGTAAAAGTCTCGACCCCAACTGACGTCGACATGGTAGCAATCGGGAGCTACTATGCGGGCGCGAACATCATCCACATAGACGGTGGCTATGGTGGGACCGGGGCGGCGCCGGAGATTGCGAAGAAGAACATTGCAATGCCGGTCGAATACGCGATCCCGAAGGTCCACGAATATCTCGTGTCCGAAGGGGTGCGAGACCAGGTCACACTGATGGCGAGTGGGGGAATCAGAACCGCGGACGATGTTGCAAAGGCGATTGCTCTGGGAGCGGATGGATGTGTCATTGGTACCGCTGAGGCTGTTGCGGTCGGCTGCACGCACTGTGGAAACTGCGAGCGCGGACGAGGTTGCCAGGTGGGCATAACGACAACTGATCCAGAGCTATCACAGCTAATCGATCCTGAGTGGGGAGAGAAGAGGATTGTCAACCTGTTCAACGCCTGGTCGAAACGTCTACGGATGATACTCGCAGAGTTCGGACTCGAGAGTATCCGGGAGCTACGGGGAAGAAAGGACCTGCTCGTACGTTACAAGTGAGATTGCGATGACTGGTCAAGTGATTATTGACTCTCGAAAAACATTGCCAGTCCCGGACACGCCCTCTGTGAAACAGGAGGCGGAGGGGGGTTGCGGTGTCGTCGGGCTAGCGTGCAACGTCCCGTTGGAGGGAAAATATCTCCTACA
>Ga0210409_10000515_pt1 | contig 61449 bp, 50 predicted proteins | sample IncBWH17MmetaG_FD_161649 | JGI IMG/M metagenome (GOLD analysis project Ga0210409, IMG submission 161649) | Forest soil microbial communities from Barre Woods Harvard Forest LTER site, Petersham, Massachusetts, United States - Inc-BW-H-17-M | ecosystem: Environmental > Terrestrial > Soil >... | reverse complement strand
GTGCGCGCTCGCTCTCAAGCGCACTAGCCCAACGCTTCAGCGTTGGGTACGAGTGCGCAGGGGAGGAAGTCCCGACGGGACGGCTGAAACTCGCACAAATCTTAAGAATTAAATGCGCTTGCCCTGAGCAGTTGCGGCTTGCCACCCCGTCGCCTCTCTTTAGAGTGGTCTCATGAAAATTAGCGGGTTAGGGGTGGGTCTCCTCCTGGGGTCGCTGGCTTCGGTGCAGGCCCAGGTGACGGTCGAGGTGACGCAGGACCAGGACCAGTTCCTGCAGGGCGAAGCGCTCCCGGTCGCCGTCCGCATCACCAATCGTTCCGGCGAACCGTTGCACCTGGGCGCCGACGTGGACTGGCTGACCTTTTTGATCGATTCACGCGACGCTTTTGTGGTGCCCAAGAACGGGGAGGCCCCCGTGGCCGGCGAGTTCGTGCTCGAAACCTCGAAGGTGGCCGTCAAGCGGGTGGACCTGGCCCCTTATTTCAACCTTCCGCAGCCCGGCCGCTATGGCATCGTCGCCAATGTCCACATCAAGGACTGGAACCGGGATGTGACCAGCCCGCCGAGATACTTCAATGTCATCGAAGGAGCGAAATTTTGGGAGCAGGAGGTCGGCGTTCCCAACCCTGCCGCAGCCGGCAACGCGCCGCCGGAGGTGCGCAAATACATGCTGCAACAGGTCAATTATATCAAGGGACAGCTTCGACTTTATCTGCGCTTGACCGATGGCTACGGCAGGACACTCCGGGTTTTTCCCATCGGCCCGATGGTCTCCTTCGGCCGGCCGGACCCACAAGTGGACCGGCTCAGCAGACTCCACGTGCTCTACCAAAACGGAGCCTATTCCTTTAGCTACACTATCTTCAACCTTAACGGCGATGTGGTCGCCCACCAAACCTACGACTACATCAGCACCCGCCCGCGCCTGCGCACCGATGACGACGGCAACATCTCCGTAATTGGAGGCACACGCCGCATCACTGAAAATGATGTGCCTCCGCCCGACCCGAACAGCGCCACTAACGCCAGCCCCACCTCCGCTCTGCCCGCCACTAACACGGTCGCGAAGCCCGCCTTGTCGAACACCTTCGCGCCCCTCAAACTGTAACCCACGGCCTGGCGCACCTCGTCGGAGCAGAGACGGCTACGTCCACGGGGAACACTGCCAGCTACAAAGGCTTCTGGGGGACGTGGCCGTCCCCGCCCCGTCCCCGCTCAAGAAATTACTCCGCCAAATCCTCTCGCGACTGGATTTGCGCCTGCAGCTCCTTCACAATCGGGGCCGCGCGGATAATGGCGTTCGCCTCCGTCTGGCCGCGAAAGGATTTCATTACCACGCGAACCGCGGCGATGGCATCCCCGTTCCGATCGCGCAAGGGCATGATGACCGAGATCACTTCTTTCTCTTTCCCGTAATAGGTCTCGGCGCGCCTTATCACCTCGCGCTCCGTTTTACCCCCAGCCTGACCGATTTCCTTTTCGTTCCCACTCGCGACCATTCGCGTGCTCTGCGCGTCCCCGCCAGGAACGTAAACCTTCAACCCGAGGAGCCGCGGATAGCGGCTGAGTATGCCACGCACCAGCTTTTGCGCTGGCGGCTGGAACGGCTTATAGACAATTGTGGTGTCAGCGAAATAACTTACGGAATCCGATTTGGTCCAGAAGCCGATTTTGCCGCTCGCCAGGGCGTTGGCCTTATCCGTTACGTTGACCACCTCCTTGCCATCGAGCACGCAGCGAACGGTGCTGCCCTGGCACTCGACTTCGAGGTCGTGCCAGACCCCGCTGGGCACGGGGGAGTCGGGACCCACCAGCGGGCCGCGCTCTCCGTTCAGAACTTTGTAAAACTTGAACGTATTCCCCAGCGAGCTGGCGCGCGCCACATAGTAATTCGTCTCGTTCTGAACCCGAAACGCGATCCCCGCCATCTGCTCCATCACCCCCTTCACCGTCTTGAACCGCGTCGTGAGCTTGAAATCCCCGAACGTCTCACCTTCGTAAATGAGCAGCGGAAAATGCTCGTCGGTCGGGTCCTGCGCCAACTGCGCAACTACCGACTGTTTCGTGACGGATGGCGCTTGCGGGTTAAGCGGCGGCAACGCGGGTGGCGCGTCATCCTGGATGATTTTCCAATCTCCCGGCTTGCCCTTGCCCATGACTGCGCTGCGGAACCCGGGCGGCGGCTGGCCCTGGGGCATTTCTCCGAATTCGAACCTGTGCTCGGCTGCCACTGCCGGCAGCACCATTACGACCAGAGCCCAACAAAACCGATTGCGCATCAGGACCGGAGCGTAACAAGAACGCGCCCTGCGACAAGCTGTTTGGGTACCTGCGTCAGGCTTGCCAGATCATATCAGCCACCGTTCGCCCCGCCGGGATGAACGGAAGCACGTGCTCGGTGTAGGGGACGACTATGTCCAGCACATACGGTTCGTTGGCATCGAGCATGCGCTGGGTCGCTGCGCGCAAGTCTTTGCGGAACACAACCCGCTCGCACTTCACGTTGAAGCTGTTGCACACCGCGACGTAATCGGGATAGATCTGGTGCCGGTTTTCCGGATCACCGAGGTAGGTATGACCGCGGTTGCCCTTGTAAAACCGGTCTTCCCATTGCATCACCATCCCCAGGTGCTGGTTGTTCAGGATGATCGCCTTGGCGGCAATTTTTTCGATGTGCGCGGTGGCCAGTTCCTGCACATTCATCAGAAACGAGCCATCGCCATCGATATCCACCACTTGCCGGTCGGGGCAGGCGACCTTGGCGCCCAGCGCGGCCGGGTAGCCGTAGCCCATCGCGCCCAGGCCGGCGCTGGTCAAAAGCTGGCGCGGGTATTTGAACTTGTAGAACTGCGCGGACCACATTTGGTGCTGGCCGACGCCCGTGGTGATGATGGCTTCGCCTTTCGTCAGTTCGTACAGCATCTCGATGGCCATCTGCGGCAGGATGACTTCATTCTCCCTGCCTTTGAGATGATCGCGCATGTGCTGGGACTTCATCACCTCGTCGGAAACGACGTAGCCAAACGGCGCCTTGGCCTTCCAGGCCTCCACCTGCTTGTGCCAGGCGGTGAATTGTTTCTGCAACGGCCGCTCGCGGAGCATCTCCGCCATTCGACCCAGCGCATACTTTACGTCGCTGACGATCGGCAGGTTCGCGGGCTTGTTCTTGTTGATCTCGGACGGATCGATGTCCAGGTGCACGATCGTGCCGCATTCGCAGAATTTCTCCACTTTGCCGGTGACGCGGTCGTCAAACCGCACGCCGAACGCCAGCAATAAATCCGCACCGGGCGCGATCAGTTTTGCCTGGTCGGTAGGGCTCTTGCGCGGCTCGTATTCGCCGCTGACCGCCCAGTTCGCAAAGGCTGCGCCGTGCATCCCCAGCCAGCGCAGCGAAAGCCGGTGGGTTTCCGGGAACGCGCCGCAGCCCATGATCGTCGTCGTCACCGGAATCTGCGCGGCCTCGGAAAACCGCCGCAGCTCCTCGCTCGCATTGCCCGTGATGATGCCGCCGCCGACATACAGCAACGGCCGTTCCGATTTTTCCAGCAGTCCAATCACCTCATTTAGTTCGAGGTCGCTCGCTCGTTTGTTCGGATTGTAGCCCCGCAGGTTCACCTCTTTGGGGAACACGGGCTGCGTGCGCGCCTGCTGCACGTTCTTCGGCACGTCGATGAGCACGGGGCCGGGCCGGCCCGTCTGCGCGATATGAAAAGCCTCTTTGACGATGCGCGGGATATCGTTGATGTCGGTGATCAGATAGCTGTGCTTCACCACCGGCAGCGTCATGCCGTAAATGTCGGTTTCCTGGAACGCCCCTTTCCCAATCATCGATTGCGGCACCTGGCCCGTGATCGCGATCAACGGCACCGAATCCATATATGCGTCCGCAATCCCGGTGACCAGGTTGGTCGCCCCAGGGCCGCTCGTCGCCATGCAGACCCCCGCCCGCCCCGTCGCGCGCGCATACCCGTCCGCTGCAAAGGCCCCGCCTTGCTCGTGCCGCGGCAGGACCGTCCGAATCTTCGAACGCGTCAGTGCCTGGTGGATTTCCATGCTCGCGCCGCCCGGGTAGGCGAAGATCGTATCCACACCTTCCCGTTCCAGGCACGCCACGAGGATTTCGCTGCCGGCCATCGTGGGGCCCAACTCCACCTTCTTGCCGGCGGCTTTCTTGGCCATTTCAGTTATCTTGCTCATAGTTTAGTTCCAGTTGTGACTGGCCGGCGCAGGTGCAATAAAAAACCCACGACCGTTTGCCAGCCGTGGGTTTTTGTCGAAATTCAGTTCAATTTCGACAAACGCCTCCGGCGGCGTCGGGTACGACGACGACCAGCAGTGCGACTTGTCGAATAACTAACATCGGGCGAGACTCTAGTGAAGCAGCTCGCTCGCGTCAAGCCCTGATTTTTTGGGCAATTCCGCCTAAAACTGGCACAAATTAGCGCTGGCAATCCATTGACTGTCATGTTACATACCCCGTCCGCTTCTTACCGGGAGCGGTGTCGAAACACAACCAAACGAACCGGATTTTAAGTTATGTCACAGCATCGGAGTCTGCGCGCGGCTGCCACCATCGGCGGCAAACGGAATGTGCTCAAACGCTTTGAGCGCATCGAACTGCTGAAAAAACGGGGCCAGTGGAAGCAAGGCGACCGCATCACCGGACTGCGCAAGACCAAAGCCGAAGTCTAACCTGCTTCCTCTTGGTGGGGTCCGTGGTGCCAATTCAACAGCGCCGCACGCCGGCGCCATTTCCGATCCGTCCCTCGTCACCGGCTTCTCGTCACCCGCGACCCGGCTTCCATTGTTCCAGCGGAGGAAGCTCAACCATTGGCCATCTCAGTCACTTGACACCTAACATCTGGTCCTCAGCACTCGAATGCTTCGTTTGCAGAAATTTCTCGCCGACGCCGGCGTCGCATCCCGCCGCTCCGGTGAGCAACTGATCCTCGCCGGCCGCGTTCAGGTCAACGGTCGCACCGTCCAGGTCCTGGGCGCCAAGGTTGCGCCCGGTCACGACCAGGTCACCGTCGATGGTCAGCCGGTCCGCGCCCGGCGCAAACTCTACCTCGCTCTAAACAAGCCGCCCGGCCTGGTCTGCTCCCGCGACGACGAGTTTAACCGTCCCCGCATCTACGACTTGCTCCCAAGGGAATGGGCGCACTTGCATTCAGTCGGCCGTTTGGATTACAACAGTGAGGGCCTGCTCTTTTTGACCAACGACGGCGAGTTCAGCCTCCGGCTGACCCATCCCCGTTACGGCGTGCACAAGAAGTACCTGGCTACCGTTGAAGGCAGCGTGGACGACCAGATGCTCCGCCGCTTCACGCGCGGCCTCTTGTTTCAGGGCGAGAAGTTCAAAGCCGAACACGCCCGGCTGGTCTCGTCCAGCCACGCGCAGAGCGTCGTCGAATTGGATTTGGCCGAGGGCAAATATCGGGAAGTGCGCCGCTTGTTCGAATCGCAGGGACGCACCGTCAAACGGTTGCAGCGGATTCAGATTGGCAAGATTAAGCTCGGCGAACTGCCGCCGGGCAAATGGCGAACGTTGACAGAGCCCGAGATTAAATCTCTAATGGGCTGAGTTATCTATGAAACTGAACTTTTGGTTACTTTGCGGAACGATGCTTTCTTTCAACCTGCTCGCGCAGCAGGTCACGAACACGCCTCCGGCCGCGCCGCTCGAGACACCTGCGGCTGCGCCGATGGCTACCAACACCTCCTCGAACCCCGCCGGCACCAACGCCCCAGCCGCCAAGGCCGGCAAGAAAAAAACCGCCGCCAAAAAGCGCGCCACCGCCAAAAAGAAAAACCCCGCCGCCGAATTGAAGACCGTCCCCCTTGTCGCCGGCCCCGCTGTCGTTGAAGCCAACCACGTGAACGTCCGCGGCCAGGCCAAACTCAAAAGCGAAGTCGTCGGCCGGCTCGCCAAAGGCCAGCAAGTCACCGTCCTCCAGGAAATCACCCGCAACAATTCCGGCCCCGAAGAACCCTCCGCCTGGGCCAAAATCATCCTGCCGGCCGAGATTCACGTTTGGGTCAACACCGCCTTTATCGACGCCACCAACAAAGCCGTTCTCCCACGCCGCCTCAACCTGCGCGCCGGCGCCGGCGAAAACTACAGCGTCCTCGGCCGCCTCGAACGCGGCGCCCCAATCAAGGACATTTCCACCAAAGGCGAATGGACTGAGATCGAGGCCCCAACCAACGCCTACGCCTTTGTCGCTGCCCAGTACTTGAAACAACTTGCGCCGGGGGAACTCCCCGCCACCACCACGCTCGCAGAATCGCCCGGTGTAACCAACGCCGCGCCCGTCGTCCCCATGCCCCCAGCCACGACCGTCGCCGAAGCCCCCGCCGTCGTCCCCGCCACGACCGACACCCCTGCTGTCCCGCCAGCGGCTGAACCGGCCGCCGTTACTAACGCCCCGACCGAAACCGCCGCCACGGCCACCTCCACCAACGAGCCCGCCCCTGCCGTCGCCGACGAACCCCCGCCCAAACGCATCGTCGATCGCGAAGGCATCGTCCGCGGCACCTTCAGCATCCAGGCTCCGACCCATTTCGAACTGTACAGCCCCGACACCGGCCACACCATCGACTACCTCTACTCCGCCTCCCCCAACCTTGACCTCCGCCGCTACAAAGGCCTGCGTATCGTCGTCACGGGCGAAGAAGCTCTTGAAGAACGCTGGGGCAACACCCCCGTCATCACCATCCAGAAGATCCAGGTGCTGGAGTAATGCCTCCGGCTAATCTCATCGACGGACGTGCCGTCGCCCGCGAACTCCTGGAGGAACTGGCCGCTCGCATCGCGGCGCTAAAATCCCGCGGCCTCCAGCCCGGCCTCGCTTTCGTGCGCGTCGGCGATGACCCCGCCTCCAAAGTCTATGTCGGCCGCAAGGAAAAAGCCTGCACCGACCTTTCGCTTTACTCACAAACCACCGTCCTGCCTGATTCCGCCAGCGAACCTGAACTCCTCCAGCTCCTCGCCCGCCTCAATTCCGACACCCGGCTCCACGGCATCCTCGTTCAGGCCCCGCTCCCCGCTCACATCCGGCCTGCCGCCGTCTATTCCGCCGTCCTGCCCGAAAAAGACGTCGATGGCTTTCACCCCGTCAACGCCGGCAAACTCTTGCTGGGCGACCCATCGGGTTTCCTCCCCTGCACTCCCGCCGGCATTCGCGAACTCCTCATCCGCTCCGGTGTCAGAATCAGCGGCGCCGAAGTCGTTGTCCTGGGCCGCGGCAACATCGTCGGCAAACCCATGGCCGCTCTCCTCTGCCAGAAAGACAAGTTCGCCAACGCCACCGTCACCCTCTGCCATTCCGGCACCCGCGACATCTCCGCTCACTGCAGACGCGCCGACATCCTCGTCGCCGCCATCGGCGTCCCCGAATTCGTCCAGGCCAGCATGGTCAAACCCGGTGCCGTCGTTATCGACGTCGGCGTCAACCGCGTCTCCGACCCCGCCGCCAAATCCGGTTACCGGCTCGTCGGCGACGTCGACTTCCCCCGCGTCCAGCCCATCGCCGGCAGAATCACCCCCAATCCCGGCGGCGTCGGTCCCATGACCATCGCGATGCTCATGCGCAATACCGTCCTCGCCGCCGAACGCTCCACCGGAAAGCATGAAACGTGATGCGCGATGCTCTGTTATCGACAATCCGCTCTTAACCATCAACTCCCGCCTCGATGCAACCCACCCGAATCCTGCCCGACCTCCAGTGCTCGCTTCTGTGCGAGGAAATCCGCCAGGAAGTCACCGGCAACTTCTTCCTTATCGGCGTCATCAACTTTATCCGCGTGCCGCAACTGCCCGTCGTCGCGCTGAAGCTCAGCCTCTTTAACCGCTGGACCGCCGGGCTCGGCCAGTTCACCGAAACCGTCAGACTCATCGGTCCCGACCAGACCACCGTCTTGCGCAAAGGCGAAGTCAAATTCGCCCTCCAGGATGCCGCGCTCCACGCCACTAACGTCACGGTCTTTGCTCAGGTCGAATTCAAAACCCCTGGCACCTATTACGTCGAGGTCCTCGTGGACGACGTCATGAAACTCCGCTACCCCGTCCCCGTCCTTGTTGCCCCGCCCCAAAACCAACCCTCCAGTACCCCCCAGCCACCGCCCGCGCCGCCAGCTTAGCGCTCGGGACTGCGCACAGGTTCGTTCGGGCGCGACAAACCATGGCGAGCCCTTTAGTATCACCTTTGATGGCAGGCCGATGGTCTCACCCAGCCCCGCCAACGATGGATGCTCCGGACCAAAAAAAAACTTTCGCCTGGCAGCCGCTAACCCCGCGCGGCGTCGCCGCCTTCGCTTCCGCTTCCCTCGCCCGCCTCCTCTGCGTCCAGTGCCTCGTCGCGCTCGCTGCCGCCGGAATCGTCGTCTGGTTCCTGCACACTGCCTGGTTCCCCCCCGTCATCAACGCCATCCGCCAGTTGCCCGACCGGGGCCAAATCCAACGGGGCCTCCTCGACTCCCCGGCGCCTTCCCCCTCCGTCCTCGCGCAGGGACGCTTCCTCGCCTTCAGCCTCGACCTCCAGCACGAAGGCAATGCCCGCCCCCCCGCCCACCTTCTCGTCGAGTTCGGCCGCAGCGATTTTAAAGTCTTCTCCCTGTTGGGCTACCTCCAGAGCCGCTACCCGCCCGGCCGCACGATCCCGTTCAACCGCCCGGAGCTCCAGCCCTGGTGGGGCGCCTGGTCCCCCGTTTTCCTTGCCCTCGCCGCTACCACGGTCGTCGCTGCCTTGATGCTCACTTGGGCTCTCCTCGCCACCCTCTACGCCCTGCCGGCCTGGCTCCTCGCGTTCTTCGCCGACCGCCACCTTCCCTGGCGGGCAAGCTGGCGCCTGGCAGGCGCCGCCCTCATCCCCGGTGCGTTGTTCATGTCCGGGGCAATCCTCTGCTATGGTCTCGGCGCGCTGGACCTCGTCAAATTGGGCCTCGCCGCCGCCGTCCACCTCCTGCTCGGCTGGGCCTACCTGCTCGCTAGCCCCTTTTGCCTGCCACGACACCCAACCATCCCCAAACTCCCGCCCAACCCTTTTTCCAACCCGTGATTGAATCCTTCCGGCGCTTTGTTTACCATCCACTCATGACGTCTTCGGCGAACCCTTACCGCTGCGCCCTCGCCCTCCTAGCCGCCCTCGTCCTCTCGGGTTGCGTTGATTCCGCCCGCAGCCAGCTGGACGACGAAAAGGAACCCCATTTCCTCGCCGGCAAGAGCCGTGTCAGCAGTATGGACTACCAGGGCGCGATCGAAGCCTTCGAAAAAGCTCTCGAGGTGAACCCCCAGTCCGCTTCCGCTCACTTCGAGCTCGCCTGGCTGTACGAACTCAAAGCGTCCGAGCCCGCCGCAGCCATTTACCACTACGATAAATACCTCAAGCTCCGCCCCCACGCCGGCAACGCTGACCTCGCCAAACAACACATCCTCTCCTGCAAACAGGCCCTCGCCAGCACCGTCTCTCTGGGCCCCATCACCGAAAAACAACAGCGCGATTTCGAAAAAATGCTCGACGAAAATAAACGCCTCGCCGAACAAAACAAAGCATTGAGCGACGAGGTAGCCAAATGGCGCGTCTATTACGCCGCTCGTTCCAGCGCCCCAACCACCTCTCCTCCCGCGCCCGCCACGGAGATCCGCCCCGCTCCATCGCCCGCCCAAGGCCCAACCATCCTCGTCGCTAACGTCCTCCCCACCCCCGCCAGCACCGGCCGCCTCGTCTCCCCTGCCCCAATTACCACGCGCACCCATACCGTCAAAGGCGGCGAGACCCTTGCGCAAATCGCCAGAAAGTACGGAATCAAACTCGACGCTCTCATCGCCGCGAACCCGGGCCTCGACCCGCGCCGCCTCCAAGTCGGCCAAACCCTCGCCGTGCCCGCACCTTGAAAACGCCGATCCGGCCGCCCCACGCCCGCCGGCAGACCTTTAGCGGATTAGACCCCTCATCCTCCGCCGCAGCATTCAAATAATCTTTGAGAAAAGATTTGAACGACTCTCTCCGCAACCGGTCTATGTTTTTAACCTTTGGTTTTTTTGTCCTCCCCTCCGGGGGGTGTGCAATGCGGGCGGAACCAGCCGGTTCCACCGTCCGCCGCAGCCAAAAATCATAAAGATTTATTTTGACGCAGCAGCCGAGTTTCGATAAAAGATTCGAGGATTTGTTATTCGCACCGCCTCTTTGGGTGAAATAAAGAAACAACCTATGAAAAAAATCGTTGCCTCAGTCGGTCTAGTTGCCCTCGGCGCCTCGTCCATCCAATCCACCTCCGCGCAGACTTTGGGAAGTCCGGACCCCACCAAACCGTGGACTGTCGCCGCCACCCTCCGCGGGTTTTACGACGACAACATCGGCACCATCCCGAACAACGCTACGCTCCCGCCCGGCGAACACCGCTCCACTTTCGGTTTTCAGGTCAGCCCCTCCGCCGCTCTCAACTGGGTCCTCGACCAAACCACCATCAACCTTGGTGTCCTCTATTCCCTCAAATACTACGACCACCGCCCCCCAGGCAGTGCCGATCATAGTGACCAGGACTTTACTTTCTCCGGCGGCCTCACCCACGCCTTCAGCGAGCGCGCCAAACTCAAGATTAGCGACTCCTTCGTCATTGGCCAGGAACCCGACATGCTTCGCGCCCAGAATACCTTCGCCACCTTCCAGCGCGTCTCGGGCGACAACATCCGTAACTACGGCTCCATCGGCTTCGATGCTCAACTCACCCCCAAGGCCGGCCTGGGCGTCGGCTACGACAATGCCTACTACGATTATAAAGCCAAAGGCGCCGACTTCTCCGGCCTCTACGTCAATCCCAGCACTGCGGGCGCTTTGAACCGAGATGAAAATCGCGCCCACCTCGAAGGTCTTTGGCAGGTGATGCCCGAAACCAAGGCCCTCGTCGGCTACCAGTTCACCCAGGTCGGCTATACCGGCGACGAAGTCATCAGTGGTATTTCTCTTTTGCCCTCTACCTACGCCATGAGCAAGTCGCGCGATTACCGCGAACATACCGTCTATGTCGGCGCCGAGCACAACTTCATGCCTAATCTCACCGGCTCGCTCCGCGTCGGCGCCAGCTACTCTGATTACTACAACGATCCCTATACGAAGTCCTCCTGGACCCCTTACGTCAACGGCTCCCTCAAGTACTCCTACGCCCCCGAAAGCTCCGCGCAAATCGGCTTCTCCTACGACCGCAACGCCACCGACGTCGTCGGCCTCTTCCAAATGGGCAGCAACCCGGCCCAAGTCACCGTCGATGCCCAATCGGCTGTCGTTTATGCCTCGGTGGTCCATCGCATCATCCCTAACCTCTTCGGCACCCTCATGGCCCAGTTCCAAAACTCCGACTACAACGGCGGCGAGTTTGACAACCAGAGCGAGCAATACTACCTCCTCGGCCTCGACTTCGAATATCGCTTCACCCAGAACTTTTCAGCCCACGCCGGCTACAACTATGACCGGCTCGAATCCGGGCTCAAGACCGCCCTCGTTTCTGACCGCAGTTTCGACCGGAACAGAGTTTACATTGGCGTCACCGCCAGCTATTAAACTCGACTGAATGTATTCACGGGGGGCTGGACGTTACAACTAGCCCCCGTTTTTTTTTGACCTATGGATCCAACGAAAGCTTCGCCCGCGCCGGACAATAAACTTCATTTCCTCGATTATTGGCGCATTATCCGCATCCGCAAGACCGTCATCCTCGCGGTCTTCCTCCTCGTCGTTATCACCGCTACCCTTGTTACTTTCGTCTATCCCGAGTCCTACGCGAGCGTCGCCCGCATCAAGATCGAACGCGACGTCTCCGACATCACCCCCCTCAATGGCTCCCCGGCGCTGAGCCTTGGCTACGACCCCTATTTTATCCAAACCGAGTTCGAGGTCATCCAATCCGAAGTCATCGTCGGCAAGGTTGTTGACGACCTCGCCCTGGACAAAAAGTGGGCCACCCCGGGCGAACCGCCGCTAAAGCGAGACCAGGCGATGGCCGTTCTCAAAAACCACATGGACCTCCGCCCCGTCCGCAACACGAGCCTTATCGAGATCCGCGTTTACAGCGAAAATAAAAACGAAGCCGCCGACCTCGCCAATAAAATCGCCGAAACCTACCAAGCCCACCGGATCGAAGAACGCATGCGCCTCGGCAAAACCGGCATCGACTCCCTCCTCAAAACTCTCGACGAACGCCAGGAAAAAGTCAAAGACGCCCAAAAGAAGGTCGAGGACCTGCGTGAGAAACTCAAGATCAGCGACGCCATGGCTGCCGGCGACACCCCCACTATTCTCTTTTCCGCGGAAACCTTGCGACGTTTCGAAACCCTCCGTATCGAAAGCCAGGCCGAGCTAGCTCGCGAACAGACTATGCTTGATCAGTTGAAGGTCCTCCCCGTCGATCAACTCGCCCAGGCCATTCCCTCCACAGGCGTCCAGGACCAGCTCCTCATCTCCCTGCTCCAAGATAAAATTCTCGCCGAGCAGAAACTTGTCTCCCTCAAGAAGGACTATGGCCCCGAGAACAGCGAAGTCCTCAAAATCAGCAGCGCCGTGGAAGACCTGAACGCCAAGATTAAGGAGCGAGTTAGCGGCTTTTTGACCGGTCTCGACACCAAGGTTGCCGCCATGAAGCAGAGCCTCGCCGAACTCAAGCATAGCGTTGAGGAAGCCCAGCAAAACGATATTAACAAAGCCACCGAGAGCCGTCCCTATTGGGAAGCCAAACGCGAGCTCGAAGAAAGCCAGCGCTTCCGCGCGCTGATCGACCAGAAAATCCTCATCGAGCGCACCGACCTCATGCTCCCCAAAAGCTCCATGGTCGAAATCGTCGATAAAGCCGTTCCGGGGATGCGCCCGGTCCGCCCCAACAAGACCCTCAACATCGCCCTGGGCATCGTCGTCGGCCTAGTCGTCGGAGTCGGGCTCGCCTTCTTCATCGAATACCTCGATACCAGCGTTAAAACCATCGACGACGTCGAGCGCGCCCTCGGCTCAGCCGTCCTGGGCGTCATCCCGCAGAACGTTGGCGTGCTTCTCGACGAGGGCGCCGAAAGCCCACACGCCGAGGCCTACCGCGTCCTGCGCACCAACCTCCTGTTCTCCCGCAAGGACGACAAACTCAATAGTGTCGCCGTGGTCAGCGCTGGCGCGGGCGAAGGCAAATCCACCACCGTCTTCAACCTGGCGGTCGTCTTTGCCCAAAGCGGCCAGCGCGTCCTGATCGTGGACTCGGATTTGCGCCGCCCCACTCTCCACAAAATGCTCCGCGTCACCAACAACCTCGGGCTGACCAATTACCTGCTCAAGCAGAACACGCTCGAAGAGGTCATTCAAACCACCAGCCTCCCCACCCTCGATTTCCTCGCCAGTGGGAAGCTCCCGAGCAGCTCCCTGGGCATCCTCAGCTCTTCGCAGATGCGCGACCTCATCACCGAATTGAAACAGCACTACGACTTTGTCTTCTTCGACTCCCCGCCCGTCATGGGCGTCAGCGATGCCTCGATCCTGGCCAGCGAGGTCGATATGACCCTCCAGGTCATCCAGTACCGCCGGTACCCGCAGCCCATGAACATCCGGGCCAAACAGTTGATCGAAAAAGTCGGCGGCAACCTCGTCGGCATCGTCCTGAACAACATCAACATGTCCCAAGACGAGAGCTATTATTACTACAGCGGTTATTACCACGATTACTACGCGCGCAACGAAGACCAGGAGCCCGCCGCCGCTCCGGCCGGGACCTCCGCCGCCAAATACAAAAGCGATATCAAACCGAAATATTGAGATTCAGACCGGTAACACAAACATGACGACCGTAAGTAAGTTCCCCGTTGCGCGAGTGCAAGAATCCCCGTTCACCTTTCTAGCTTCTGTCTTCTCTATCCTTTCCTCCGCTATAGCATTGCCGCCTTGCGCCATAACGGTGGCCGCGCTATCCCTCGCCGGCCTATGTCTGGCGGGCTGTCAAAGCGGCCCGCAGTTTGCCGACGTGCCCGGCTTGCCCAACTCAGGCGCCAGCGCCGCGACCATCCCCTCCGCCACAACTGCAGCGCCGGCAGCAGGCCTGCCGCAGGCCACCCCTCCGACTGGAAGCGATGGCATCGATATTCTGCATCCTGGAGACATGCTCATCATTGCCTTCTCAGATCTGCCGGTCCTGGTGCCACCTATCGAGCAGCGAATCAAGGACGACGGCAAGATCACCTTGATCGAGAATCAGACGTTCACCGCGGCCAATAAATCACGCGGCCAACTCGAGACCGAAATCCGCGCGCGGTACGTGCCCAAGATCTATGTCAAAATGACTGTCTCGGTCATGCACCAGAAGGACACCCAATTCTATTACGTCGGCGGCGAGGTTAAGAACCCCGGCCGCTCGGTGTATATCAGCCGGATTAAGGTCCTGGGCGCGATCAAGTCCGCCGGCGATTTCACTGATTTCGCCAACAAGAAGAAAGTGCAGTTAACTCGCGCGGACGGGCGCACCTACAAGATCAACTGCAAGGATGCTTTAAAGGACCCCTCCCTCGACCTCGAGGTTCTTCCGGGCGACAATATCAATGTCCCGCGCCGGAATCCGTTCTCGCTCTAATGGTTCAACTCAAGATCCTGTCCGGGAAAAAGGCGGGCGCTGTCTGGACGGCCCGCCGTTTTCCTGTCCGGATTGGTCGTTCCGCAAACGCCGACTTGTGCCTCGAAGAAGACGGCATTTGGGACCGCCACCTCCTGCTCCAGTTCCGTCGCGCTGACGGCTTTGTCCTCACCACCGAACCCAATGCCCTGGCCACTGTAAATGGCGAGTCGATTCAGGCAGCAGCAGTGCTGAGGAATGGCGACAGCATTGAACTCGGCGCCCTCAAACTGCAGTTCTGGCTCAGCGAGACGCGCCAGTTCGGACTCGGCTTGCGCGAAACCCTTACGTGGGTGGGCATCGCTTTGGTGGGCCTCGGGCAGGTAGGCTTGATCTACTGGCTGCTGCGGTGAGGGGAATCTCAATGCCGGAAATGCCTGACGCCCGTGAACGCCATGGCCATGCCGAGCTGATCGGCGGCCGCGATAACTTCCGCATCCCGCACCGAGCCGCCCGGCTGGATCGCTGAAATCGCCCCGGCTTCCGCCGCTGCCACCAGCGCGTCCGGAAATGGAAAAAAAGCGTCGCTGCAAACCACGCTCCCTTTGAGCGACAAACCCGCTTCGCCGGCTTTCCAGGCGGCCACGCGGCTCGCGTCCACTCGGCTCATCTGCCCCGCCCCTACACCCAGGGTGCGGTCGGCCGCCACATACACGATCGCGTTGGATTTGACATGCTTCACCACACGCCAGCCGAACAACATCGCCTGCCGCTCCGCCTCCGTCGGCTGCCGCCGCGTGGCGATCTTCAAATCCGCGCCGGTTGTGGTTTTCGCATCCCGCTGCTGGAACAAAAACGCATCTGCCCCGACGCTCCTCACTTCCCAGGGGGGAGCGGTGAGCGGTGAGCGCAAGACCCTGAGAAGCCGGAGGTTTTTTTTCCTCTGCAGGACGGCCAGCGCCCCGGTCGTGAATTCGGGCGCCACGATAACTTCGCTGAAGATCTCGGAGATGGCTTCAGCAACCGTGCCATCGAGGGGCTGGTTGACGGCAATAATTCCGCCGAAGGGCGCCTGCCGGTCGGTCGCGAAGGCCTTGTCCCAAGCCTCGCGCAGAGCGTTCCCCTGCCCGACGCCGCACGGATTGGTGTGTTTGAGAATGGCCAGCGTTGGCGTTCCCGAGTCAAATTCCGCAATCAGGTAGGCCGCCGCCGTCAGGTCCAGAATATTGTTGTACGAGAGCTCTTTGCCGTGAAGCTGCTGGTAATACTCGTGGAACCGCCCGTAAAGAGCGGCGAGCTGGTGCGGGTTTTCGCCGTAACGCAACGGTTGAGCCAACGCCGAATGGATGAGCAGCGAGGGCGGAACCGCGGCGTGGCCAGGCGTCTGAAAGGCCTGGCTCAGGTGGCTGGCGATAGCGGCATCATACGCGGACGTACGCGCAAAGACCTTCGCGGCCAGCCGGCGTCGCAGCTCCAGAGTCGTGTTCCCGCCGGCTGTGATTTGCTCGGCGACAACCGCGTAATCCGCCGGGTCCACAATGACGGTGACACTCTCGTGATTCTTGGCGGCGCTGCGCAGCATCGAGGGTCCGCCGATGTCGATGTTCTCGATAGCCTCATGCAGCGTGGCCTCTGGCCGAGACACCGTCTGCTCAAACGGATAGAGGTTCACCACCACCAGGTCGATCGGCTGAATTCCGTGCTCCTGAACCGCCGTCTCATGGCCGGCATTTCCTCGCAGATAGAGCAAGCCGCCGTGGACTTTCGGATGCAAAGTCTTGACCCTGCCATCTAGCATCTCCGGAAAACCGGTGTAGGTGCTCAGGTCAATGATTTGCAGGCCAGCGTCTCGCAAGGACCGTGCGGTTCCGCCTGTTGACAGTAATTCCACGCCGGCGGCCGCCAGCGCCTGGGCAAGCGGCACCAGCCCCGTCTTATCCGAAACCGAAAGCAAAGCCCGTTGCACTCTCTCCATAATGGGCGTTTACCTTCCTCCAATCGGATGGGGCGCGTCAACGGAGAAATCCGAAATCCGTTTCTCGGGCTCGGAAGGGACGCAGTTTGGAGCGCGGCAAGGTTTAGGGACTGACCGCCTCGTCTCCGGTTGATTCGGACGCGGTCGCCGCCTCGGCGGCTTCCAAGGTTGCGTAGTACACGCCCAAATTGTGCTGAGCGGTCCTGTCGCCGGCGCGAGCGGCGCGGCAAAACCATTTAACGGCTTCCCGGACATTCTGCGGCACACCGTGGCCGGTTTCATAACAAAGGCCCAGATTGCATTGGGCCGGGGCGCATTCCTGGTCGGCCGCGGCGCGGTACCATCTCACCGCCTCCTCATAATTCTGCGGCACGACCTGGCCGGTTTCATAGAAAACGCCGAGGTTGAACTGAGCCTGTGGTTCGCCTTGCTCGGCCGCGGCGTGATACCACTTCACAGCTTCGGCGTAATTCTGCGTCACGCCCTGGCCGGTTTCGTACAGCACGCCGAGATTGAATTGCGCGGCCGGATCCCCCTGTTCCGCGGCTTCGCGGAACCACTTGGCAGCCTGGCCAAATTCCTGCGGCACCCCCGTGCCGGTCTGGTAACAAAAGCCCAAATAGCACTGTGCCGCCGAATCATCCTGGTCAGCCGCGCGGCGAAACCATTTGACCGCATCCGGGTAATCCTGCTGCACGCCCTGGCCAGTCTGGTAACAAATGCCGAGCGAGCATTGTGCGGCAGGGTCACCCTGCTCCGCTGCTTTGCGGAGTTCTTCGAAGGTTTGCCAGGTGCGGCGGTTCGCTTGGGTCATACAGCCAACGTCGATTCTACTAGGCTGCGCGGCGACCATGGCCCGCCACCGTCACAAACCCAGTGCTTGACTCAAAGGATAAGGGCAAAACCGTCAATTTCAAGCCGCCAGTTGATCCGAAGGCATTCCCCGTTCTGGTCTGCTAGCCAGGGCCGGCCGAACCCCGGCGTTCACGCTTGCCAGCCGCAGCCGCCGGGTGTTTATTGGTTCCAGCGAAGGGAAATGTGAGCGAGCCGATTGTCAAAATCGCGGGGGGGACCGGGGGCGCCAGAGGCGTGATTTATGTTGTGGATGACGAGGCGATGTTGCTGGAGTTGGCAGGCGTGATTCTGGAACCTCTCGGGTACGACCTTCAGACCTTTCGCGACCCGGAGTCCGCGCTGCAAAGCTTCACCCGCGCCCGGCCGCGGCCCGTGCTGCTCATCACTGACTTCGCGATGCACCAAATGAACGGGATGGCGCTCATCGAGGCGTGCCGGCGGGTCGAACCGGGTCAAAAGATTTTGATGATCAGCGGCACTGTGGGGCCGGAAGTCTTTCAGCAGGCAACGACCAAGCCCGATCGCTTTCTGGCCAAGCCCTACCAGGCCAAGCAGCTTATCGAGACGGTCAAAGCCATGCTAAAAGAATAAATCGCACTGCGGGAGCCGCTGCCCGGAGGCGGCTCGCGCCCAATCATTCTTAATATGAAAAAACTCGCGATTCGGTTGTTGATTGCAGTGCTGGTGCTGGTCATTCTCGCCGTTGTGGGGATCAGCCTCTTTCTGGACGGAGCCATCCGGCGCGGCGTGGAGCTCGCAGGGCCGAGGCTGACCAAGGTGGACGTGAAACTCGCCGGCGTCAGCCTTTCGTTGTTTTCCGGTTCAGGAAAGATCAAGGGCCTAGTGGTCGGAAATCCTCAGGGGTTCAAAACTCCCTTAGCCATCCAAGTCGGCAACGCCAGCCTCGCGGTGCAGCCCGGCTCCATTTTTTCGGACAAAGTGATCATTCGTTCCATCAACGTCCAGGCCCCGGAGATTACTTTCGAGACGGACCTGAGAGCGAATAACCTTAGCAAGATCATGGCAAATGTGGACGAAACCACCGGCGGGAACACTCCCGCCAAGCCGAATGACACCGCTCAAAAGAAGGCCTCGAAGAAGCTGCAGGTTGATGACTTCCTCATTAGCGGTGGAAGGATCCACGTGAGTATAACCACATTGGGTGGAAGATCGGTGACCGTGCCCTTGCCCGAGATTCACCTTTCGGGCCTGGGTCAGGGTCCGGACGGAATTACGGCCGCAGAGCTTACCAAGATAGTGCTGAAGGCCATCGAAAAGGAGTCGATTCAGGCCGCTAGCGGTGCGGTCGCCGATCTGCGCAAGCAAGCGGTCGATCTCACCAAGGAATTGGGCACGAACTCCACCGGCGCCGTCGAGAGCGTGACCAAAGGCATTGGCGGATTGTTCAAGAAGAAGTAGGGGGCCGAGGCCAGCCGCTGGGCAGTGCGTTTCACTCTTTGCGTTCCGGGCTCATTTTCCGCCCACGAAAACAGCACAGACGGGCGCCCCCACTTCGACCGCTTGACCGGTCCAGTGCAGACGCCCGGTTTTCGAATCCACCCGGAACACGACGACGTTGTTGGAATCCTGGTTCTCGGCGATTAACCAGTTGCCATCCGGATCCAGTGTGAAGTGGCGCGGCGTCTTCCCCTGACTGGGTTGGCGCTCAACGAAAGCAAGCCGCCCGTTCTTCTGGTCCACGGCGAACACGGCCAGGCTGTCATGCCCACGATTGGACGCGTAAACGAACCTGCCGGAGGGGTGAACCTGCACTTCCGCGCAAATGTTCTCGCCTTTGAAATCTGCCGGCAACGTCGAGATGGTTTGAAGTTCCTTCAAGGCCCCTGAGCGAGGATCGTACTCGAAAACGTTTAGCGTAGAAGCGATTTCATTGATGAGATAAACGACCCGGCCGTTAGCATGAAACACCAGGTGGCGCGGGCCGGAGCCGGGCTTAATGGAGATGAAGGGCGGGTCGTGGGAAGTGAGGAGCGCGCGCTCCGGGTCCAAGCGATAGACGAACACCTTGTCCAGTCCCAGGTCGCAGGCAAGCGCGGATCGATTCGCGGGGTCGGCAGTGATGAAGTGGGCGTGCGGTCCGGTTTGCCGCTGGGGGTTAATGCTGGCGCCGTGGTGTTGAGTCGGGATGCCCGGCTCGCCGAGCCGCCCGTCGAGCAGGAGCGGGAGCGCCACCACACTGCCACTGCCGTAATTGGCCACCAGAACGCATTTTCCAGCGCGATCCACAGCCAAATGGCACGGCCCAGTGCCACCCGAGGGTTGTTCATTGAGCAAAGTCAGCTTTCCGTTTGCTTCGATCTTAAACGCGGCCACCGCACCCCCTCGCTGGCCGCCAAAGTTGTCGAGTTCCCCCACAGCGTAAAGCTGTTGCCCGCTTGGATGCAGCGCAAGAAAGCTCGGGTTTCGGGTCTCGGCCGCCAACTCCGGAGAGCCGAGCTGCCCGGTGGAAGTATCGAATCTAGAAACATAAATACCCCGGCTCCGGACCCCACTGTATGTGCCGAAATAAACATGCATCGGCTTGTAAGCGGGGATCGCATCAGCGGACATGGCTGGAGATTGAGTAAGCCCTCCGGTCAGCACAAGGCAAACCCACGTCATTCTTCGCAGCACTTGCATGCCGACAGGGAACACGATCCGCCCGGTTCATTTCAAACCCGAAATCCTCGAGGCCGGGTGGCCGATGCCATGCTCTCAGGCGGCGCGGCGGCGCACGCGCAGCACAGAATTCTCCACTGCCGCATAAATGCGGCGTTCCGGCCGCTTTCGGAACGCCGCACTTGTACGGCAGCAAGGGCTACTGAAAGAAATCTGCCTTGCGACGCATGGACGCGGTCTTCAATTTTGGGATTGCAGAAATTCATTTGGCTTATAAAATTCGGAAAAAGGCCGCACGCGAAAGGACACGTTTATGTATTTCGGTGTCGATTATCACCCTGAGCAGTGGGTTTACCCGTACGGAGGCACACCGGAGAATCCCGAAGCCGCCTGGGCAAGCGACGTCGAACGGATGCAGCGCGCCGGGATCAACGTCGTTCGCATTGGCGAATTCACCTGGGGCCTGTGTGAACCGGAGGACGGCAAATACGATTTCGGCTGGCTCAAGCGGGTCATGGACCTCCTGGGCAAGGCGGGCATCAAGGTCATTCTGGCGACGCCGACCGCCGCGCCGCCGGTTTGGCTGGCGAAGAAGCATCCGGAGATTTTGCCGGTGGACGAACGCGGGCTCACCAAGCATGAAGGCACGCGGCGCGCCGTTTGCCTGAACAGCGATGTCTTCTGGAATTATTCGAAGCGCATCGTCGAGCAAATGGCCCGGGCCCTGGGGAAACACCCGCAGCTCATTGCGTGGCAGATCGATAACGGCCTGGGTGGCAATTTCACCGAAGCTTCCTTTAACGAAGATACGCGCCGGGATTGGCACGGCTGGCTGGAAGCCAAGTATGGAACCATCGACCGCCTCAACGAGCAGATGGGGCTGCGCCACTGGGGCCAGATCGTCACGAGCTGGGGCCAGGTGCCAATGCCCATGACCGCGCCCACCGTTCATAACCCGGCGCTTGTACTGGACTGGTGCCGGTTCTGCAGCGACACCATCGTTCAGTTCGTCAAGATGCAAGCCGAGTTGCTGCATGAGCTGACCCCCCACCCGGTAACCACTAACTTGCGCCCGCTACTCCATCGTTTCGACCATTTTGATCTCGCCGAGATCATCGATTTTGTGTCGATCGAAAGCACGGCGGCCTTAAAGGCCAAGTCCGCCGAACTGGCATGTGAAATCGACATGTTGCGCTCGCTCAAAAAATCCGGCATTCGCGCGCCTGATGGCGATGTAGGCTTTTGGGTCATGGAGCAGAAAGCGGGCAACGTCACCTGGCAGGAGGTTAATTCGCTCGTGCGGCCCGGGGTGTTGCGGATGTTCACCTATCAATTGCTTTCCCGCGGAGCCACCGCCATTGTTTTCTTCCGTTGGCGCCAGCCCCGGTTCGGCACCGAGAAATTCCATGGGGCCGTCCTGCCACACAATCCGAGCAATGACGGCCGGATTTACCGGGAAGTGGCCCAACTCGGCGAGGAAATGAAGTTGCTGTCCCCCTCGATCAAAGGAACGGCCGTGAAGCCGGAGGCCTGCATCCTTTACAGCCACGATAATGAATGGGCCTTACAGCAACCGAACCAACCCAACAAGTTCTTCAATTTGCGCGAACATATCCTGCTCTTTTACACGGCACTTCACGACCGGAACATCGCCGTCGATTTCGCCCGGCCAGCCGAGGACCTCTCTCGCTACAAGCTGGTCTTTGCCCCCTCGCTGCAACTCCTATCGGGCGGTGAGGCCGACCGGCTCAAACTCTACGTTCAAAACGGCGGCACGTTAGTTTCAACGTTCAACACCGGGCTGGTGGACGAGCATAACATGGCGCCTGACACTGGTTATCCGCATGACCTGACGGATCTGTTCGGCCTTGAAGTAGTGGAATTTGACCAATTGCCTGCGGGGGAGGAAAACCACCTGACATTCAAGGGCACGTTCCCGACCAGTCACCTGCATCCGGCGCGGCTGTGGTGCGATATTATTGAGCCCAAGGACTGCCAGATTCTGGCTACCTACGCCAAGGACTTCTACGCGGGTCGTCCAGCCATGACCATGCACAACTACGGCCTGGGCAAAGCGATCTATATCGGCACCCAAAGCCACCAGCATTTCTATGGCGACCTTGTCACCTGGCTGCGCCAGATGTGCAACCTGCATCCCCTGCTGAAGGTTCCCGACTCCGTCGAGGTGAGCATGCGCCAGAAGGAAGACAGCCGGGTCTTTTTCCTGCTGAACCACCAAGCTTCACCCCTGCGCATACAGTTTTACAAACCCATGCATGATTTCCTCACCGGCAACACGTTTTCCGGCAACTATGACCTCCAACCCCACGGCGTGCTCGTGCTCGACGAGCATGTGGCAGCCAAGACGTAAATCCCCGCATGGCTTCCTTGTTGCATTACAAGAACGCAAGCCCCTGGGCATGTCATTGCGTGCGGGGTTTTCAAGCCTTTTGGCCTTTTAACGTTTCAACGGTCTATCGTTTCTAACGCTCCCACGCTGCAACACTTCAACGCCTCGCTGCCCCCACCATGTTCCCCGCCCCGTTCAAGCGCCTCCCCCCTCGCGGCCCGGGAAAAATCACGCCCCGACAACGAGTCTTTGCCCAATGGCGCGGCATCGATCTTTGGCCGCTGGAAAAGGCCCAAGCCTCGCGCGCCCAGTCCATCGGCGCGGTCCTGCCGGGTGTGCTTTCGAAACTGCGCATCGACCGACGCCAGGCCGAGGCCGAGGTGCTGAAGGTTTGGAACCAACTGCTCGACCCCAATATCACCGCGCATGCGCAACCGACAGGCCTCCGCAAAGGCACGCTATTCGTGGCCGTGGACAGCAGCGTATGGCTAAGCGAGCTGGTGCGCTATCGGCGGAAGGAAATTCTCGACCGCCTTCAGCACAGCTTCGGCAGGGAGTTCATCGCGCGCATTTCGTTCCGCGTGGGCTAAAGTTTGTCGTTTTCTGTTCCCAACCGCCGTTTCCAGGGTCATCGCCGTCCAGTCCGGAACTCCAACCGTTCAGACCGCGGCTTTACCATCCTGTTCCAACTCGCTCTCAAAACCCTCGCGGAACGTTGAGTACTTGAGCCGGTACTGTAGTTCGAACCGGAGCTTGTGGTTCGAGACGCGCTTGCTGGTCGCGCCGCGTTTGCGGCTTTCGGTCCCCGACTCGGGCACGCAGGGCGGCATGGGGCGGCCCAGTCGCTTTGACAACCACTCGAAAAGGCCACGCTGGGATACCGGCCCGTTATCCACGACGTTGTAAATTTCGCCCGGATGGCCGCGCTGCAACGCTGCGATAGTTGCGCCCGCGACGTCATCGCGATGGACCATGTTTAGCACTCGCTCGCCCCGGCCTTGCAACGTTGCCTCGCCTTTCAGATACTGCTGCAGCCAATAACCTCGACCCGGGCCATAAATCCCGGCCGCTCGCAGAACCACAGCCGGGTATTGTCGTTCACGCGCTGCCGTTAGCAGGATTTCTTCAGCTTCCAAAAGGATTCGCCCGATTTCCTCTGTCGGCTTCGCGGGGCTCGTTTCATCGACGAGCGACCCATCCGTTTGCCCATAAACACTCGTGCTGCTGGTGTACACGAACCTCTGGGAGGGCGTTCTCGTCAGCGAGGCCAGGAGGTTGCGCAGGCCGTCAACATAAACCTCCCGGTATCGCTCGGGTCCGCCTCCGGTAGCGGAAGCACAAAAAACTACAAAATCGAACCTCGGCGAAACTGCCGTCAACGTTTCGGGCCGGGTGATGTCCGCCTCGACAGGCACGAGCCCGGCGGTTTCCAATGCGGTGATGGTGGCCGCACTGCGGCACAGGCCCCAAACCTCGTGTCCCTGCAGCACCAAATCCCTCCCCAGTTGGAGCCCGACATATCCACAACCCACGATTAAGGTGCGCATGGCTTAAGTTTCATTTTCACTGGTGCGCGATGGCTTGTTTAGTGGTTGGATCGAAGAAATGAGCTTGGCCCATGTCGAACCCGAGCAGGACTTGCCCTCCCAGGTCGAATCGCTCTTCAGCACTCACTCGGACCGCCAAGGGCTTCCCGCCGCCGGTGGTGTGTAGAAAGGCCTCCGCCCCGGTTGTCTCAATGGCTTGAACGGTCGCCGCCAAAGTCTGCCCAGGCTGTGCGTCAGGTCGCGGGGCGCTCGCACTGATATGTTCCGGACGGACCCCGAGTACTATTGTCTTGCCGGCATAAGCCTGCAGCTTCCGAGCGGCTCCTTCTGTGAGTGAGAGCCTCAAGCGGCCGGCCGGCGGGGCCCCGCCGTCGGAAAGGCTCTCGAACTGCAGCGCGCCCCGCTCCGGTAGGAGTTGCCCAGTGAGAAAATTCATCGGCGGCGAGCCGATGAAGCCCGCCACGAAGAGGTTGGCGGGGTGGCGGTACACCTCCAAAGATTTGCCGGCCTGCTGAAGCTTTCCCGCCTGCATCACTGCGATGCGGTCGCCGAGCATCATCGCTTCGGACTGGTCGTGTGTGACATAAAGCATCGTCGATTCGAGCCGGGAATGCAGGCGGGCGAGTTCCGAGCGCAACTGCGAGCGCATTTGCGGGTCGAGATTGGACAGCGGCTCATCGAACAGGAACAACCCGGGGCGGCGTACCAGGGCGCGGCCGATCGCCACCCGCTGACGCTGGCCGCCCGAGAGTGCCATAGGCAGGCGTGCCAGGCAGTCGCTCAGTCGGAGCATTTGCGCCGCCTCCTTCACCCGCTTCGCAATCTCGGCTTTGCCGCATTTCCTGACCTTCAGTCCGAACGCCAGATTGTCATAGACCGACAGGTGCGGGTATAATGCCGGGCTCTGAAACACCATCGCCAAATCCCGATCTTTCGGCGCGGTGCCGTTCAGCACTTGGCCGTCGATCGAGATGGTGCCGGCGGTCGGCGCTTCCAGGCCTGCCAACAACCGCAATGTCGTGGTCTTCCCGCAGCCCGAGGGTCCGACCAAAACCAGCAGCTCCCTGTGGCCAACGGTCAGATCGAGGTCCGACACCGCCCGAAGGCTCTCGCCGTTGGGACCCGGAAAGTCCTTAGTCAGATGCTCAAGGATAACGTGTGCCACCCCCTGATTTTCCAGCTCCCACGTGCGAAAGTCGAGCCGGCTTCTTGTCCCTGCTGCGGCGCAAACATTGGGGAGAAGAGTCCCAAGCCCCAGCGCGCCCTACCTGCCTCAATCCGGCCCGAGCCCCCTTCCTATGCGTTCTGCTGCCGCATGAATGCGGCGTTCCGTTCGGGCTCGGGTGCGTGGTGCCAATCGGGAGGTGGATTCTCTGGCCGACAGGCACGATTGGAATCGTGCGCCGCTTCCCTGACTGACCGGCTACGAGGAGAGTCGCCGACTCTCAAGGACGAAGCTATTGGACGAGGCGATAGAATTTTGCCTGATCAACGATGGGAACGACGGCGACGTTGTCGCTGCCCTGCACTTGCAAGGCAGCTGAGCTATTTGTCCAACTGCTAAGCACAACAGCGGTCTCCTGAAGAGCAAAGCTGGCGGCTGAGGTTGGCCAACTGCAGCGGATGGCTCCTTCCTCCAGGAGAATGCTAAGCGTGGGAGGGGTGGGCGTCGCAACGGTCTCCACGGAGTCGGGTCCTTCGCCGCCCGAGTTCACGGCCGAGACGGTATAATAGTATGGCGTTCCTACTGCCAAGCTTGCATCTGTGCAGGTGGTCGCGGAGAGAGTCGGGGTGATCAACTCGTAAGGGCCGCCGCTGATGGTGGCCCGCTTCACGTTGTAGCCGGTCGCACCGGAGACGCTGTTCCAGTACAGGGAAACCAGCCCGACGCCGGGCATGGCAATTAACCCCGTCGGCGCGGAGGCGGGGCGTGGCACGAGGTTCGTCACGGTGACCTGCTGAAGGTAGTACCGGCTATAATTGGTTGAGTCGGAATCCAACGAGAAATTGTAACCCCAGTCGCCGACGAATTCGTCGTCGGCAACAGTCCAGGTCAGCGTGTACCACTTGTCGCTTCCCGGAACAGAACTCCAACCAATGCCTTTCCGGCCCGTCGCCGACTCATATTTCAGGTTGAAGCCGGGGTTATCGGTCGCGGAAATCTTTCGGACCACAGCGCTGATGTTGATGGCGGCGTGAGTGTACGACAGGAAGTTGGGATCGACGGTAAAGGTTACGCTCGAACCTTTGCTGCAGTCACGGGCCGGGCCGCCAAAAACGGTGACGGGCGTCGAACCGGCGTCGGCGTAAAGCTGGTGCAAACCGTGTTCGATATCGGGATTTCCCATGGCGACCGAGATTGAAGACACACCCGAGTAGTTGCCGCCCCAGGGGAAAGGTTGGCTCCGGTCGGTTACGGCCTGCGCGACCAGGTTCGAGGGGACACCGATGACCAGAACGGGGGCGTTGCTCAACGAATAAGTGGTGGTATAGGCGACGCTGCCATCCACCGGATTCATGGCAGCGACGGTTTGGCCGAAGCTGATGTTATCGACGGTATTGGGCTGAGCCCAGGCGGCCAACACGCTGTTGGTAACGCCCTGGAAAACAAAGCCGTAGTCTTTGTTGTTGAGAACAAGCCATCCCTTATAGAGCGGGTTGGGACCCAGTTGCGCCGCCAGGTTCTTCAGGGCGAAATAAGCCGGAACGGGGTTGCCACTCGAATTGAGCAGGCCCATTGCGTAGCCGCCTTCCGCGGCTTCGAACCATTCGATGTGACTGACGCCCTGGGCGATGGCCATGGCGTAGGCCTTGACCAAGTCCTGAGCCTGACTGGCCGCAGTGACCTGTCCTCCGAGCGCTTCGCCTATCTCGGTGAACCAGATCGGGATTTTCCATTTCGCGGGGTTTTTGGCCGCGAGCATCTTGCGGATCGTGGGGACGATGTTCATGTAGGCGGCTTCCTGGCCGGAATCGACGGTGCCGAGCACCTCGTAAGGATGGACGCAAATATAGTCGAAGTGGTCTGCGGCGCCGGCCTGGATGGCCTGTTCGAGGTAGAGGATGTCGACGGAAGCGACGCTCAAGCCGACCTGGGCGTTGGGGTCGGCCGCTTTGGCGGCGTTATAAGCATTGGTCACGACGCGCGCGTAATCCGCAGAGGTGCCTCCGGTGGTAAAGTTCTCCGGCTCGTTCCACACCTCCCAGTACCGGACGCGGCCAGCCGCGTGGCGGACGACGTTCGAGACATACGCCGACCAGGCGGGATAGTCGTTGGTTGGAAAAGTATGCGTGTTAGAATTAAGCCAGCTCGCGTTATAGAGGAACAAGCCACTCACATTGAGGCTATTGGTAGCGGCTGTATTCAGCATTGAATCCATCAACGACCAGTTCCAGGTCCCGGCTGACGGCTGGATTTGGTTCCAATCCGGGAAGATGCGCACCCATTTCACGCCGGCGGCCGCCATCTTCGGCATCCAGCCGGCGTAAAGGCCCGACGCCTGGGCCGATGACCCTACGCCGAACGGATTGGAATCGTCGGTGGCGGCGGAAATGAAATAAGGCGGGCAAAACAGCAGGGCGAGGACAGGGAAAGCGACCCGGGCGAAATCAGTGCGGGCCTTTCGGCTCATGGGTCATGAGGCTGTCCGGGAATTTGAGGGGTGTCAATGCGCATTGGTGAACTCCCATCTTTCATGGTTGACTTAAGAGTCGCGCTGGGCGACAAACGACTCGCTGATTATGACTGGCCGGTTTCAATTCAAAACCTCTGGCGTCGAGAGGCGCACCGGATGATTGCGGCTCAAATTGAGTTTCCGCTCGTGGTGGCGGTGTGCGCATGGTGCAAGCCGCAGAATCGCGCGGCCAGCATCGGGACGTTGTCACATGGGATTTGCCTGAAGCATCTCCGCAAACTCAAGTTGCAGGCGAGAGGCTTGACGCCGAAACGGGCCGCTCGGACCGGACGTGAAAGCTCAGGCGTAACAGTCCCGCTGCTGGCGCTATAGTGTGCCGGCACGGAAAGGATAAAGGTAAAGGCCAAAAAATTGGAGGCGGAGGGCCTTCCCGCCACTCCGCTCCCAGAACGTTTTGACGCTTTAAGGTTCTAACGTTACAGCGTTTTACCGCACCGCTCCCCCGCCCCCACCGGCGCTGCCCGAACTCCCTCCGAAGCTGATGTTACCACCACCGCCGCCCCCGAAACTGAGTTCACCGTTGCCGGAATCCGCGGAAGTCGCGTAGGTCGTGATTCGAGCGCGCTTTTGGAATTCTTCCAGGCCCACTTTACCCTTGGCATAGGCGTCGACATCTGTTTTTTTCACACGGATGGTCATGATGGTTCCCTGCGGCGGCGCGCCGCTAGAGCTGAAGGTAAAGGACCCACCGTACCCACCGCCGCCACCACCACCACCTCCCCCGGTTCCCGCCCTCGCAAATCGCTTGGCACGTGGAGCTGTTGCGCTCGCTCCGCCCAGCACGCAGACGGTGATGGACTCATCCGATTTGACGCCGCGAAGGTTAGAGGCGTTCTTGAGGGCTTCGAGCAAGGTTGCCTTCAGCTTATTGACCTTGTCCTGGCTGAATTCCTCGGCCGGGGCCAGGGGAGGGCGCGCGCCCGGCCCGCCTCCATACAACTCCTGTTTGGCCTCCTCCCACGTCGAGTCGCCGGATGGTTTTTCTTCTTCGGTGTTTACGGCCGGCGGGACGAGCGGAAAATAGACGTTCACCAGGAACAACGCTCCGTAGCCGTCCAGGTACAGGTTGCGCGCCGGGCCGGAACCCGGGCCCAGGAACACATCGATGCCCATCGCTCTGGGGCCGCCGCCACCGCGCCATTGGGTCCCCGGCACAACTTCGAGGGCCTTATCCAGGATATGCGCCATGACGGCGAGGTCCTCTTCCAGGCTCGCCTGTTCCTTGGGGTCCGGGTTCGAGGTCTGGATGACCAGGGGTTTGCCTAGGCCGCCACCACCCGAGGCCCGCGTGATGATGCTTTGCAAACGGGTACTGAAATCACCGGGGTAGGGAGTCGTGTGTGGCGGCAGCGGAACCCCCTCGGCCGTTGGCTGTTTCAGCCGCTGGTCCGTTTCTTCAACCCGGGCGCGCGACTGATCGAGCGCGCGCTGCGTTTCCGCCTGGGCAGTCTTGACGGCGTCCTCGGCCTGTGCGAGCGCGGCCGCATCCGCGGAGTCCTGTGCGCGCAAGCCAGCAGGCCCGGGCAGAGCCAGCGCGGCGGCGGTCATGATAATGGCTAGTGTTTTCATAATTTTGGTTCTCGTTTCGAGTGCGGTTATTTTTGTTGTTGGGAGACGTTCCCAGGCTGCTTATAGACGGCTAACTGCGCAAGTTGCTGCTCCGTTTGCTGCAGGCCGACATCGGTGTTTACGGCGACGGTATCGAGTTCTTTCTTCAGCGAAATATTCTGCAATTCCAGGCGGTCGAGCGCCGTACGGATAGTCTGGGTATCCGTATCGCGCTGGGCCTCAAGGCTGGTCGCATAGGCCGCGAGCAGCTTGTTGGCCTCGGAGCGCGCGGTCGCGAGCGTGGCGGGGGTCGCGCGGCGCATCTCATCGCGCACAAACTGCGCCAGTTCCTGCTGCAGCTCCTGCTTAAGTTGCAGCTTGAGGGCGGCCCGGTCTTTCGCGGCATCCGAACCGGCGGCGCTGATGCGGCCGACCCCGAAGCCGAGCCCGAGGACGAGCATGGCAGCCGCCGCCCATTTCAGAATGGGCACAAACAGATCGTCAGGCTTCCGCGAGCGTGGCAGTTTCCAGGCGTCGAGACGCCTCAGGCTCCGTTTCCAGTTGTCCACTTCTTCGCGGCATTCCGCGCAGACTTCCAAGTGAGCCCTTAACTGCCGCTGGAGGTCCGGTTTCATCTCGCCGTATAAGAACGGCACCCAGTTTTCATGTTGAGGATGATTCATAAGTACGGCTAAGTTGTGAGTTTGCAGAGTTCGGCGCGTGCGGCGTCGTCCGGTGCTTTGTGATACGCGTTCACGGCCACGGGGTCGTGCGGCGGCGGCGAGCCGGACTGGTCCTTTAGTTTGGGTTCCAGAATCCGGCTAAGGCGGGAGAGGGCCTCCGCCATGCGTGAGTTGACCGTTCCTTCGGGAATTTGGAGAATCTCAGCGATCCTTGTGAGCTTCAGGTCTTGATAATGCCGCAGCACGATGACAGCGCGGTAAATCTCGGGAAGCTGCATCACCGCCTGGCGCACCAACTCGCCTTCCTCGAGCGCTGCGGCGCGGAGGTCCGGGCCCGGCCCGTCCGCGGGACTCTCAGGCGGCACGCCCTCGGCATCCTCCGCCGCGCTGCCGATGAGGAACTCGCGCCGGCGCTGTTGCCGGCGCAATTCGTCGTAACAGAGGTTGAGGGCGATCCGCCACAGAAACGTCGAAAACCGGCCCGTCGGCTGGTAATCCTTTCGTTTTTCGAACAGCCGCAGGAAAGCGTCCTGCTTCAAGTCCTCGCCTCGATGGGGGTCGCCGGTCATGCGTGTGCAGAGGTGGTGAATGGGTTTCTCCCAGCGGTCCACCAGGCGGGCGAACTCGTGGTGGTCATCGCGCGTTTTCACCTGCCACATCGCTTCTTCGTCGGTTCTCGAACAGAGCCTCGACAAGCTCGCAATGACGTTCATGACGTTTAGTTTATATCCCGCGCACGCTGCCGAGCCAGTTTTCCCGGTGCAGAGCTTCGGGCGACAGCCGGCTAACGCGTAAGGACTGGCTATAAGGTTAAACGCCGGAAAGGGCAAAACCGTCGGAAGAAAAAGCGCTCGGAAGCCGGCACGTGACGAAGTCGCCACACAGGACTGCGTTGATCACTGCAGGAGACCACGTCAGGACCCTCTGATCAACAGGTTGTAAGAGTGTGGGGATGCGCGACGTGCACAAGTTGATCAGAGACTCCTTACGTCGTCTCCTACAATGACTTAGGAAGAACCTCGTCGCTCACCGTGCGCTAAGAAGACGACCCCAAGAACAGCGCTTGCCAACCGGAAGCCTCACAGCAGAATAATGACGGCGTGCGCAGCCTCAACCATTTGCTCGGCAAGGGATTACTCGGCCAAATTTGCGCCTCCCTCTCTCTGAGTGGCTGGTTTTCGAGCGGGTTGTTGGCAGCTCAACCACTCGCGCTTCACCCCGAGAATCCGCATTATTTTCTCTTTCGGGGCAAACCGACGGTCGTTATTACCTCGGGCGAACATTACGGAGCGGTCCTAAACCTCGACTTTGATTACGTAAAGTACCTCAACACACTCGCGCGCGACGGGCTGAACGGCACTCGCACGTGGGCAGGCGCATATTGCGAACCTCCTTCGGCGTTTAACATCGCAAGTAACACGCTCGCTCCGCGGCGCGGGCGCTTCATTTGTCCCTGGGCCCGGAGCAACCAGCCGGGTTATGGGAACGGCGGGAATAAGTTTGATCTCAACCGGTGGGACGCAGCGTATTTCAAACGGCTAAAGGATTTCATGTCGCGGGCGTCTCGAAAGGGCATTGTAGTCGAGCTCAACCTCTTTTGCCCATTCTACGAAGAGAGCATGTGGCAGCTCAGTCCGATGAACGCCATCAACAACGTCAATGGCATCGGGACGGTCACGCGAACGAACGTTTATACATTGGACCGGAACGGCGGGCTGCTGGAGGTGCAGGAAGCGATGGTGCGCAAACTCGTGACCGAGCTGGAGGGTTTCGCCAACTTCTATTATGAAATCTGCAATGAACCGTATTTTGGCGGGGTCACGATCGATTGGCAGCGGCACATCGCGGAGTGATTTCGGAGACGGAGACGGGGCTCGGCGCACGGCACCTAATCTCGCAGAATATCGCGAACGGAAAGGCTTGGGTCGAGAACCCCCATCCGGCGGTTTCGATCTTCAATTTTCATTACGCGAGTCCGCCGGATACTGTGGCCCTCAATTTTGGGTTAAACCGGGTGATAGGAGATAACGAAACCGGTTTCCGCGGCACGAACGACGCGCCTTACCGGATGGAGGCCTGGGATTTTATCGTTGCGGGCGGCGGGCTCTTCAACCACCTTGATTACTCCTTCACCGCGGGACACGAAGACGGCACATTTGTTTATCCGGCTTCTCAGCCTGGCGGCGGCAACGCGGTCTTCCGTCGACAAATCCGGTTTCTCAGCGAGTGCATGAAACGTTTCGATTTCGTTCATATGCGGCCGGAGAACGGGGCGGTTCATGGCGAACTGCCACCTGGAGCAACGATTCGGGCTTTGGTAAGGCCAGGGCAGGACTACCTAATCTATCTGCGCACGGGCGCGAAAAGAAGCAAGACGGAGCCTGCACCGAAAACGGATTTAGGGAAAGGGGAACTCGCGATCGAAGTGACGTTGCCGGCAGGCGATTTTGAGGTCGAGTGGTTGGACCCGAAGACCCCACGCCTGGTCGAGGGTTCCACGTTGGCGAGCAAAGGCGGGGCTCGTCAGTTCAGTGTCCCCGCGTTTGAAGAGGACGTTGTGCTCGCGATTCAACGGCGATAGAGCACTTCCCCCCATGGTGGAGGATTTTCGAGTACAGGCGAATTCCGGCAGGCGAATTCGGGCGAATTCGGGGATTGTCAACGTGGCTGGTTTAAGCTATACCCAAGCTATGATGCGCGGGGAACACATCGTGCGCTACCTGGGGAGAAGTGGGGGCCCCTCCGGAGGGTTTTCCTTAATTGAGCTGCTCGTTACGGTTGTTCTCATCCTGGTCCTGACGACGCTATATTGGAGTCCAAACAAAGCAAGCCGGCAACACGGCTTGCAGGCGTCCTGCCAGAAGAACCTCCAAAAGGCGTATATCGCGCTCGAGATTTTCGCCAATGACAGCGGAGGGAAGTTTCCGCAAATAAAGGGCGCCAAGATTTCCGAAGAGGCGCTGGACGCGCTGGTGCCGAAATACACTTCGGACACCTCGGTGTTTATCTGTCCGGGCAGCAAGGATTCGCTATTGGGGCCCGGCGAAACGCTGCGCAGCCGAAGGATCAGCTACGCGTATTACATGGGGAGATGCCTCACCAACAGCACGGTGCTGATGAGCGATAAACAGGTGGATACGCGTGCCAAAGCCGCCGGCGACACGGCCTTCTCAACTACGGGCAAGCCACCCGGCAACAACCATCGGCAGTATGGCGGCAATTTCCTTTTTTGCGATGGCCACGTCGAGCTGACGCCGCCCACGGTTCCTTTTGCGTTGAACGTGGGCGCTGGCGAAGTACTGCTTAACCCTTAGGGTAAAAATCAGAATCATCGGAAACGGGTATGAAAGTTCAATGTGCTTGCGGCGCGAAATACGTCTTTGACATCACGCCGGCGATGCGGAGCAACCCGGTGCAGTTCATCTGCCCGGCTTGCGGCATGGATGCTTCGCAGTTTGTGGATGGGCTGGTGCGGCAGGAGCTTGGGCAGGCGACGGCTCCCTTTGGGCAGCCGATTTCGGTCCTGACGGGCGCACCGGCGACCGCTGCTGTGCCCAAGGGGGTGCTGCTGGATGATTCGGCCACGGCCCCTGCGCCATCGCCGGCGGCGGCTCCGCGTCCTGCTCTCGCCGTGAGGGTTAGCACGCCGCAAGCGAACCTCGATGCCGCGGAGGTGGCTCCGGCGTTTGCAGAGGGCAGGCCATGCCTGAAACACCCGGGAGAGATGGCGACCGAAAAATGCTACGTATGCTCGAAACCGATCTGCCCGAAATGCATGGAATTATTCGGCTACGTTTGTTCGCCGCTGTGCAAAGCGAAGGCGGATTCGCACGGCATCCAAGTGCCGGTGTATGAGTTCCAGAAATCAGTAGTCGAGGCGCGGCAGTGGCGGAAGACGGTTTTGGTGGGTTGCGGCGCCGGCGGGGTGCTGGCCGCTTTCCTCGGGGTCTGGTTTTGGTACGCCTGGTTCGGCTGCATGCCTCATCCCATTTTCACGGTGCGCTTCCCCGAGCGATCTTACGCCGGCCAATCAGTTTTTGGGGGCAAGGACCACGACCAGGTCGTGTTTTTGCATGGTGGCACCCTGGCCCGTTACGAATTGAAATCGAAAAAGGAGATCTGGTCACTCCAGTTGATTGACCGCAACGAGATCGAGACGAAGGCTAATCAGGAGATTAGATCCATGGAAGCGGATAACGTCAAGATACGGGATGGCGGGGGATCCGGCATGAGGCTTCCTTTCATCGATGAGCTCGTTAACGATATGGTGCGCTCGGCGGAGGAGGAAATGAGCTTGCACGTGCGCGGGCAAAATGTTTGGGTCGCATCTCCCAGCAAGTTGGTGCGCTATGACTGGAACACCGGCAAGCGGGACAAGGAACTTACGGTTCAGTCCGGTTTTGGGGGACTGATCTCGCGTGGTGACGAGCTGCTGCTGGTGGATTCCGTGTTAGGCAAACCGATTGTAACGCACATCAACCTGGTAACGGCCGACTCGCACACGGAGGATTTGACCTCGGCCGAAGCCAAGGCACTGGCTTCCGCTACGACCAACAGTCCGGGGGGAGGTGGGGCGGCCAAAACGCCGCGCGGTTCGACGATGGCGGGCCTGCCGACCATGCCGGGCAAGGACATAGGCAAGCCGATGGATCCCGGCAAGGTCGCCGAGCAGGCTTCGCATCTTTCGTTGCCAGCGAGGATCGCCCTGCCCGCGACGATCAGCAGCGTCATGACCCAGGAAAAGACCCTCAAAGCGATGGATGACGACAGCGATTCGGGCGCGGGGGCGGGCTTCTTACCCCAGAACGTCTTCTCGCTGATCCCGGCGAAGGACGGGTTTGTCGAATTCTGCACTAAAATGCTCGAGCATCGAGTCGAGCAGCGCAACGCGATGAAAGCTGCGCCTGCCAAATCGGCGCTCGAGGGAAACGTTTCAGCCGGCAAGAGCCTCGAGATTGCCAACGAAATGCTCAACGAAATGCAACGTGAGCGGGGCGGCAACATGATCGAGGAGGATGTAAGCCGCTACCAGGTGATCCTGCGCTGTCCGGACACGCAGGAGAGCTGGACCGGGGAAGTCATCGGCTCGGCGCAAGTGTTCCCGCTGGATACGGTCAATGTCCTGACCTCTACAAAATCGGTGATGGTGTTCGACAAGCACAACAAAAGGCTCTGGCAGAGCTCGCTCAATTACAAGGTAGTCCGCGGGTTGGGAGCGCTTGACGAGGAGAGCGCGACATATGGCCAAGGGCCTTGTGTGGAAAGGAAAGGCTCGCTTTACGTGTTTGATGAAGGGGTGCTCACGGCGTTCGACCTGGCGACCGGCAACGTGCGCTGGCGGTTGCCCTCGGTCGGCATCGCGGGCTTGTTTTTCGACGATGAGGACAACATCTACATGAATACGACCACCGCGAGTCCTGACAGCATCAAGTACTCACGCCAAATCGATATTTCGGACAAGGTCCGATCCGTGGTGATGAAAGTGGATTCCCGGAAAGGGAAGGTGCTGTGGAGCGCTGAGCCGGGCGGCCTGGTGAATTACGTTTACGGCAAGGTCATTCTGGTCGCGCAGTCCTACCGTCCGGTGGATGAAGACAATGACGGGCCGGCGGCGGGTTTCGCGACGCCCGCCCACCTGCGCATCCGGCGCATCAACGCGCGGAACGGGCATGAGGTCTGGGAGTACTTCCAGCAGCGGGCCCCGCTGGATATCGGGTTCGAGAAAAACACTATCCGGCTCGTGTATCGGAAAGAGGTTCAGGTGCTGAAGTTTGCGACGTTTTAGATCGGAAACGGCAGAAGCAACCGCGAAATACGCGGAAGCCACGAAAGGTCGGCTCGATTACGAGGACGAGGACGAACCTGAGATCGATTTCTCAAACCTTCGTCGAGCCACGGCTCGGCCTTCCGGAAGATTGAAGGTCCTGGTGATGGAAGGAGGAATCTCGTCCGGGCGATGTGTGACGTAGATGGCGGTCAACGACCCGGCGCGGAGCAGGTTATCAACCGTGCTGATTAACAGCTCGCGGTGAGCCAGGTCCAATCCCTGGCAGGGTTCGTCCAGGAGCAGGAGGCGAGGCGCTTTAACGAGGGCGCGCGCCAGCAAGACCATTCGTTGCCGGCCCGTGGAAAGCGCGTAGAGCGGACTGTGGGCGGCCTCCAGCAAATTGAATCGCGCCAGCCAGTGGCGAGCAGCGGCGCGCCGTCGCGCCGTCGGGGGTTCGAAAAGCCCGATGGTTTCGAAGAAACCGGACGAGACCACCTCCAAGCAGGTGGCGGATTGGTCAAAGTGCAGATGGAGTTCGGGTGATACCCAACCGATGCCTTGTTTGAGTTCCCAAATGGATTCGCCGTTGCCGCGGCGCCAGCCAAACACCTCGACGTGGTTCATGTAGGCCTGCGGGTGGTCGCCGATGAGCAAGCTGAGCAGGGTGGATTTGCCGGAACCGTTGGGACCCAGCAGGGCCCAGCTTTCGCCCTCTTTAACGGTCCAGTCGAGATTGCGCAAGATAGTCGTGGTTCCGTACCGCACCGTGACACTCTTGAGCCGAACCAATTCCGCACCCGAGAGCCTTCGCCAGCTACCCCGCGGCTCGACTGGCGCTTCAACCTCGCCGGGCCTTTCGGTCGGGTGCCGATTTGTAACGCCAGGTTGCCGACCTGGCTGAGTTCTGGCTGGCGATGCTCGCCGAGCCCTAACAGTTTTTCGAGTTTTCGCAGACTGAAGCCGCCCCAGAATCTCCCTTCGGGGACCGGCTGCGACCACGCGGCACTGCTCGACGCGCAGCAGATGCGTGATGTGGGCGGGCAAATCTTCGCTGCGGTTGGTAATCAGCAGCACGCGCACAGAGGTGTCCATGAGCCGCTCCAACATCTTGCGAAAATGGTTGCGTGTGGCCGCGTCGAGCCCGCCGAAAGGCTCGTCCAGGACCAGTAGGCGGAGGGGGTGGCAGAGAGCTCGTGCCAATTGTACGCGCTGGGTCTCGCCGCTGGACAGCGTGAGCAGCGTGCGCTCGAGAAAGGGCTGGACCTGGAGAAGGGAGATGGCGCGGGTCCGACGGCGTTCAAAGCGCGGTCGCGCTTCCTCATGGTGCGAGGTGACTTCGAACGGGTTAACGTCCATCACACGTTCGTAGGAAAGGAAGTCGCGCACCCGTGACGCTCCATCCTCCTCGATGCTGTTCCAGCGGGACTGGACCACGGTATCCTGGACATCGATTCTGCGCGTGTCGAACGAAACATGGCCAATGGATTCCTCGGGGCTCAAGCCGCGGGGAGGTCGAAAGGAGTATCTCAATTCGCCGTGCACCAGGGGCAGGCGGGCGCGCAGCGCGTCGGCGAGCAGCGACTTTCCCGAGCCGTTTGGACCGGTGACGGCCCATTGCTCGTGTCGATGAAACGTCCACGAGGTGTTTGGAAAAACGAGGCGATCCCCCAGCCGGAAGGATGCATCGAGCAGAGAGAGGAGGGGCCGGGGCGTGGTCGAGTTCAAGGTCGGCGAGGAGTATTGAAGCGTTGATGCGTTCAAAGGGCGATTTAACGTCCACCGGGCCCGCGTTGACACATTAGGGCGCTTTGTGTAGCTTGGCGCCAGTTGGATCGGGTATGAATGCAATGCTGGGCCAACATGTGCTTGTGCTGAATCGCCTGTGGCAGGCGGTCAACGTATGCACTGCCCGCCGGGCGCTGACACTGCTGTTTCAGGGCCACGCCCAAGCCGTGCTCAACCGGAACGATGGCTCGTTCCAGACCTATAACTTCACCGACTGGCAGCATTTCTCCGGGCAGGAACCTCACGCCGAATGCGTCCGGACCGTTTCTTTCAGAATCCGGGTACCGCGGGTGATTCTGCTGCTGGTTTACGACCATCTGCCCAAGAAGGAAGTCAAGTTTACGCGGCATAATATTTTCGAGCGCGACAAAAACACGTGCCAGTACTGCGGCAAAACGTGCGACCGCAAGGATCTGAATCTGGACCACGTCATCCCGCGCGACCGCGGCGGGCCGACGACGTGGGAGAATATTGTCTGCTCCTGCATCGAGTGCAACACCCTCAAAGCAAATCGCACGCCGCAGGAAGCCGGGCTGCACCTCATCCGCAAGCCGAAGCGGCCGAAATGGCGTCCGTTTGTCCAAATCAATTTCACCCCGCATCATCACGACAGCTGGAAACATTTCATCGACCTTGCCTACTGGAACGTTGAACTGGGTGAAGATGTTTAGCGCAACCGGTCAAGAGCTTTGAACGACTTGTTTGTGAGCCAACCCGGATATTGAACCCGCGTCAACCCCGAGCCGGCGAAACTGACCGGATTGGGGGAACGCATTCGTCGTGCTGGTCGAGGACGCGATCGCTCTGCATCCACAACCGCACCGTTTGCTGGTTTTTGCTGCTTTTCCAGCGCTTTCCTGGCTCATTGACATTAAACTTGCGTCACGTCACATTGTGCGCTAGAGTAACTCCGTTGCTTGGCTGTGCTGGGTTGGTTGTGTTGGTGCGGGCTGGTTGGTGAACGAAGACCGTAGCGGCAGGACGTCCTGTCGAGCCCAGGTCGGCGAGAGCGATCACAAATGATCGGCCACTATCAGTCAGGCAATTCCAGTGAGTTTGAGTAGTTGTTGGCTGAGCAGAGGCCAAACATAGACAAGAAAAATCAGTTACATTCTTAACATGAGAAGACCGATACAAGACGAGTTCACGAGCTTGCCGATCTCTCGGCAGCGCAAGTATCAACTGCGAATGCAACGCGACCAGCGGTGCACCGAATGTGGCGAGCCTGCTGCCCAGGGTTCGCGTTGTTTGAAGCACCTGGTCAAGGCGCGCGAGCGCCAGCGCAAGAAACGCGGCCTCAAGCGCCGCTATTACAACACGCTCAGCTACAAGCTCGAGGCCAGCGCTTAGCCCGCTGCCGCTCGGACGGTTTTGGGGCGCCCGGTGCAGGAGGATTTTTCTGCCCAGGGCGCCCCGTCTTTTGCCTCGTTCTCCGTTTCGTCCTCAGGTCGCTCGAGCAGGGAGTAGAGCGGACTGAGACTTGGGGGATTACGAACTTAAAACAAGGGGCCGGTGGCACCAATTCTCCGGTTGCACGGCGTGGTTTCTGCCACCGGCCCCAACTGCACAACCAACCACAACCAGACTGTGACTGTTTGCCAAGTGGTTCTTACTCCAGTACGGCAAATCGCGCACTGTGCGTTTCGACGCACACCCCCTGTGCGTTCGGACGCACAGGGGGTAAAATCAATCCAGACCGCTGGCGATCTTGGCCCGTTTAAGCACCTTTTGCGCCACGTTCCGGGCTTTGGCAGCCCCATCGGCAAGGACTTTTTCAATGTAATCCGGTTGGGCCGCCAACTCGGCGCGGCGGGCCCGCGCGGCGGCGAAATGGTTCCAATAGTTTTCGAACAGCGCCTTTTTTAAATCGCCGTACCCAAGGCCACCGGCACGCAGCCGGTCTTCACAGTCATTGGCTACGGCGGCTGGGGCGACCAGCCTTAACAATTGGATCGCGAGGTTCTGGTCGGCGTCGGGCTTAGGCTCCTGCGGCGTGCGGCTGTCCATCTTGATCGCCATCACCTTCTTGCGCAGGGCTTTTTCATCGCCGAAAATCTCGATGGCGTTGCCGTAGCTCTTGCTCATTTTTTCGCCGTCGGTCCCGGGCACCTTGGCGACACTGGCGCGGATTTGCGGTTCGGGCACGACGAAGGTCTGCCCATATTGCTCGTTGAACTTGACGGCGATATCGCGCGTGACCTCCACGTGTTGTTTCTGATCCTGTCCCACGGGGACGATGTTCGAATCGTAGATCAAGATGTCAGCGGCCATCAGGACGGGGTAGGCGAACAGGCCGTGGTTGGGAGAAATGCCCTTGGCCAGCTTGTCTTTGTAGCTGGTGCATCGTTCCAGCAGGCCCATCGGCGTGACGGTAGTCAGAATCCAAGTCAGTTCCGTAACCTCGGGAACGTCGGATTGACGGAAGAAAACGGTCTTCTTCGGGTCAAGCCCGCAAGCGAGGAAGTCCAGGGCTGCGCCGCGCGTATTCTCCCGCCGCTCGTCAGGGTCGAACAGCGAGGTCATCGAATGGTAATTGGCGATAAAATAAAACGCTTCCCCTTTTTCCTGGAGTTCGATCGCGGGCTTCATCATCCCGAAATAGTTCCCGAGGTGCAGCGTCCCGGAAGGCTGGATGCCAGATAAAATTCGCATGGCGGCAGAGTATCGAAGAAAGCGGGAAGCCAGGAAAGCAGGAAAAGGGGGGCGGGAGAAGTGGAGGGGTGGGGCGGTGGAGTGATGGAGCAATGGAGTGAGGGGCGAAGGGATGGAAGGGCTACACAGCGCGCCCTACCTCAGCTGTTGTGCAACGTTCCCTCTTTGACCGTCCATCGGCGCACGTTGCGGCCGAGTTCCTGCGGCCAGTTTTCCTCGGTGGCAGTCATGAACACCTGGCCACGGGACTGGTGAGCCCGCTCGAGCAGCGGCAGCAGCCCGCTCCGGCGCTTTACGTCCAGTTCTCCCATAATGTCGTCGATGAGCAAGACCGGCGGGGCGCCGTGAAGACCCGTCAGGTACTCGGCCTGTGCCGTTTTCAGGGCGATGGCCAGCGTGCGCTTCTGGCCCTCGCTGCCGAATTGGGCCGCCGAGCGGTCGTTCAACAGCAATTGCAGGTCGTCGCGGTGGGGCCCGATCAGGGTGGAGCGATAACTCCGCTCGCGGCCGCGTGACTGGGCCAACTCGACCGCGAAGTCGGCTTTCACACTCGGCAGGTACTCGAGGCGTAACTCCTCGGCGTCATTCGAGATGCGGCGATAGGCCAGCCGGGCCAGCGGCGAGAACCTGGGCGCCAGTTCGCGCCGCAGCCGGATGAGCTCCTCTCCAGCCGTGACCAACTCCCGTGAAAAGCTTTCCAGCGCGACCGGATCCAGGAGCGAGGATTTGAGCAGTGCATTGCGGGAGCGCAGCGCCTGCGCATACCGCTGCAGGAGCGGCAGGTAGGCCGAGTGAGTTTGGGTCAGCAGCAAATCCATGAACCGCCGGCGGGCGCGCGCGGGCCCTTTGATCAGCAGCAAATCCTCCGTGCAAAACACAACAGTGCGCAGTGTGCCGAGATAATCGGTCAGCTTGCGCACCGGCCGGCCATCCAGGCTGAGGCTGCGCTCGCGCGCCGACCAATACATTTTTGTCTCATGCCGGCCCTGGCCGATGATTTGACTGCCGACGAAGTATCCTTTCTGGCCGTGCCGGATCATGGGCGCACCGCCTACGCCGCGAAACGAGCGCAAGGTGGCGATCAGATAAATCGCCTCGAGAATGTTGGTTTTGCCCTGGGCATTGTCTCCCAGCACGAGATGGAAACCGGGCGCGAGATCGACATCCAGCCGCGCGTAATTGCGGAAGTCGCGGAGCCGTAAATGCGCCAGGTGCACGCGCACTTATTGCCACAAAAAGGCACCGACGGGAAGAGAGAGAATTGCCACAAAAAGGCACGAAAAGTCACAAAAACTGACGAGTGCTGGTGTTGATTTTTTCGTGCACTTTCGGTCCGCACTGGCTAGAACTCCCTCATGAATCCAGATGAGATAAACCACTTATGCGACATCGTGCGAGAAACAAGTTTTGCCATTCACAAATATCACCGGCACGGCCACCTCGAAAAAATCTACGAAAATGCGCTTGCCCATCGGCTCCGTGAGCAGTGGCTATGCGTTGAGCAACAATTCCCTCTCCAAGTCTTCGATGAAGACGGCTTTCCGTTGGGCGATTACTTCGCGGATTTATTCGTCGAGAAGAAGTTGATAGTCGAACTGAAAGCCGTGCGCGCCATCGCGGACGAGCACGTCGCACAGATCCTAGGCTATCTTCGGTCTTCAAAAAACGAGACCGGGCTTCTAATCAACTTCGGGTCGCCAAGAATCTTCGTGAAGAAATATCTGATGACCGACGAAGCGTCTCAGCGGAGCTGGCGGAGGTCATTCCTGGCCATGTTCTAAAGGCCGCCGGGCGTATCCATGCCCGCGTGGTCACGGTCCACGCGAGCTGTGTCATCCCCTCCTGGTGACTTCTCGTGCCTTTTTGTGGCAATCCTTGCGTGCCTATTCGGGCGGGGGTGCGGACTCGGGCACGGCGCGGTAGAACCTTGCCTGGTCGTTCTGGGCGTCAGGATCGACGAAGTCGATCGAGCCGTTCACGACCTGGTTGGTGCAGATGGAAGTCCAGTTCAGCATGTCGGTTGAAAACTCGACATGGAACCACGCGCCGTCCGGGCCGTCGGAGCTGAGCTGGAAGCAATTGCCCGGCATCATACCGGTCACGGGCCGAGGCCAGCGGCTATCGAGGATGATGGCTGCCGCGCGGCCTGGGAAGCCGACGAAGTAGTTGGTGCCCGGCGTGAGTTTCACGACCACGGTGCTGTTGATGTCCGGCGGACCGTCGTCGAGAGGGATCAGGGTGATCGCAGCTTTACGCTCGCCGGCGGGGATCGTCACGACCCCGCTTAAGGGGACATAATCCACGCCATTAGTGCCGCTGCCGCCGATGTCATAACTGACGGTCAGGTCGTCGTTGGTAACGCCGAACCGGCGGACAGTAAACGTAGCGTTCTTGGGACCACAGTTGGTGAAAAACCGCCAAGGCGGCACTGCCGAAACCCAGTTGCTCCAAGTCGGAACGGGGTTGGTCATGCCCAGCCACGGCCAGCAGTTGGTGCCTTCGATGGCCACGGGATCGGTCGCGACGATGCTGACAATCGGCGGCCGGTTGGTGGGCGGGGGCGGCGACGGTTCGATCGAAATATTGACCGGGGGCGAGACGGTCGATGCGCCCCCGTCATCCGTCGCCACGGCGGTGAGCGCGTATTGTCCAAGCGGCGCATTGCTCCAGGTGAGGGTGAAAACATTAGTGGGCCAGCGGAAGGTCGGCCAGGTGTTCGTGCCAGCCCAGGGGAGGATCGTCAAGCCGTGGCCCAGTCCCAGGCTGTTCGTGCCGGCGAAGAACTCAACGGTCGCGACGAATCCGTCCCGGTCGGAAGCGTAGGCATAAATGGGGATATTCACGGGCGCATGGAAGACCGCGCCGTTAGGCGGACTGGTAATCCTAACGACGGGCGGGAAGTTGGTGGGCGGCGGGCCGGTGTTGACGGTGATGTTTACCGGGTCCGACGTCGTGGAAGCCCCACCGTCGTCAGTTGCTTTGGCGGTCAGCACGTAGCTGCCCGCAGGCACATTGCTCCAGAGCAGGAAGAACCCGCGGCTCCCGGCAGGAGTTCCGCCTCCAGGCAAGGGATCGACCACCACCCAATTGGAAACGACGCCGAGACTCGTGCTCCCCGCGAAAAACTCCACGCTGGTCACAAAACCATCGGGATCGCTTCCAACCGCGATCAGCGGGATGTTAACCGGGGTCAGGAACGTCGAGCCATTGGTGGGGGCGACCAATGATACCACGGGCGGAAGATTGGTCGGTGGCGGGCCCGGCACCACGGTAATGTTGACAGCTTCAGAGGTGGTGGAAGCCCCGCCGTCGTCGGTGGCGACGGCGGTCAAGGCGTAGGCGCCCGCCGGCGCATTGGACCAAACGAGGCAGAAGGGATTAAGCGGGTTGGCAGCCATGGGATTGTTGGTGCGGACACCCAGACTGTTCGTCCCTGCAAAAAACTCAACCGTGGCGACAAAACCGTCAATGTCGTAAGCGTTGGCACAGATTGGGATGTTCGCCGGGGTGTAGAAGATTGATCCGTTGGCGGGCGTGGAGATTTTGACCAGGGGAGGGAGATTCGTCACCGAAGCGGGCTTGATAAACACCGTCGCGTTACTGGGGTAGCCAATGATGTAGTTTACGGGCGGCGCCATGGGGGAAGCCGCCAACAAGAGCGTCACGGTCTTGGTGATGAGCTGGCCGTGGTTGATCGGAGTGATCACAACGGAATTGGAGTACGACCCGCCGGGAATCTGCACGAAACTGCTGATGGCCTGATAATCCACGCCGTTGGTGGCGGTGCCGAGGATACGGCAATACACGTTGAGGGTCTGAGTTGGGTCTCCGGTCCGGAAGAGAGTGAAGGTGCCCGTATCACCAGCCCAGGAGGCACTGGGATCAGTTGCCGCAATGGTGACCACGGGCATGGACGTGTTTGTTTGCGCGTGGACGGAGCAAACCAAACCCAAAGTGAGTAGGAGTGAAAAACGGCCAACGAAAATGGGCCACAGAAACGTTTTACAAGCCTGCATACGACTCAAGCCTTTCTCTGCTTGCCCGCAGTTAGGGTCATGAACCAGCTTAAATAAAAACATAAACGGCTCGAAACGTCAAGGCGGTTCGAAGTCCGTATTTTTCCCAGGACGCGGAGACTGAGTCGAACTTCGTAGCCCAGGCTTCCAATCCTGGCGTGTTGCGGAGTTCCAAACCCGCATAGCTCATACACATCCGGCGCGGGGCCGACTTGGAAGTCGGCGATCCGGCAGGCTTGGAAGCCTGCGTTACTTCGCGGCGGCGGGAGCGGCGCGCTGGCCGACCATCCACTCGAAGCTCACTTTCACGTCGTCGCCGGTTTTTATCATGCCGAGGGCGATTTTCGGGGCCGGGGGATCGATTTTGAAGTCGGTCATCTTAACCGAGGTGGCGCCGGTCACTTTCAATTTTTTGTCGCCCAACGGCAGGATATTCACGGGCATCGTGAGTTGGTTGGTCACGCCGCCGACGACGAGGTCGCCTTTGGCTTCGAAGACGTAAGGGGCGTCTTTGCTCTTAGCGGGCTCCTTGAGGGTGAGGTCGGCCAAGTGGAACGTTATCCTGGCTTTTTGATCGTCTTGCGCCTTCAGGTGCTCGTACATGACTTCGTCCATTCGGTCGCTGTACGGTTTGCCGTCCTTTTCGAGGCTCTTGAGCGAACGGACCATAACGAACGGTTCGGCTTGGGCCTGGACTTTGCCCGGCGCGGCGGCCTGGCCGGGCTCGACCGGGAAGCCGGGGCCGACTTCGAGGTAGCCGCCGATGAGGGAACTCTCGACCTGCCAGTCATGGATATTGGACGTGCCCTCGAGTCTCAGCTTGCTGCCCGCGCGGGCATAGAAACGAGTGGCTTCGTCGGCGGCCTGGACGGAGAGGCCAGCGAGGAGCAACAGGGCAAGATTTCCGGCGATCAATGTTCGTAGCTTCATATTAGTGCGGGTTCTTTGATGAATGAGTTTTGTTGGATAATTGACGAGGGCGGGCTAGCTCAGTTCGGACCACTCCTTTTTGAGTTCAATGCGCTGGTGCGCCTGAATGGCCTCATTGGCTTTGATGGCCAGGACGGTGGCCTGGAAGCCTTCGAGGTAGCCGGGGGCCGGGAGCCGCGGCACTTTGGCGATCTGCGCCGCCAACTGTTCGGGGTCATCCGGGCCGATGACCGCCAGCGCATCTTCGACGGCGGCGCCCAGGTCGGCGGAGTTCTTCAGGAACGTGGTCAGCGCATAAGCGAGCGGCGTGCTAGTGATGGCGGCCTCCGCCGATGCCTGCGGATTGGCCGGCACGGATTTGCTAGCGTTGGCGACGAGGGCGATGCCGGTCTCTTGGTAGAACGTTTCCTTGCGCGCATAGACTTCCCAGCCGAGCAGTGGGGAATCGACCTCTTTGAACAGCCAGGCCTTGCTCTCGCGCATCATCACCGCGGCATCGCTGCCGTAGAGCATCTCGTACTCGCCATCGAAGGAATTGGCGAGCGACGCGTTGTAATTCATAAACACGCCGCCCGGAAACTCCACCAGAGCCTGGACGGTATCGAACACGTCCCGGCCGTCCTTCCAGAGCGCGAGCGAGCCAAAACCGGTCACCGCGACGGGTTGGGCGTTAAGGAACCAGGTGGCCTGATCAATGGCATGGATGCCGATTTCGCCGACGAGCCCGGCGGAGGTTTCCTTGCTCAAGCGCCAGTTGAGCTCCTTCTCGCGCTCGGGTTTGGGGGACACCTGGCGCCAGCTCTGTTTTTTGTGGAATTGGGCGCGGGCCATGAGGGATTGCCCCATGGCGCCGGAACGGATAAAGGGCACCAGGAAATGGCGTTGGGGGTCCGCGCGGAATTGCAGGCCGGCCTGGAAATTCACCTGTTTCGCGGCCTTGGCGGTGGCGGCAATCGCGCGTGCGTCGTCGATGGAGTTAGCCAGAGGCGCTTCGCAATAAACGTGCTTGCCGGCTTTGAGCGCAGCGAGCACGAGGTCTTTGTGCTGGTGCGTCGGGGTGGCAATGACAACGGCTTTGATGTCCTTGTTGTCGAGGATGGTTTTGTAATCCTCGGTCTGGGCGGCGCCAGGGGCAGCGGTCGCGGAACGGCGGACAGAAGCCGGGTAGGTGTCGCAGATGGCGGCCACTTCGGCTTTCGGCAGGCGCGCCAGGGTGTTGACGATTTCCCGGCCCCAGGTGCCGAGGCCGATGACCGCAATTCTGAGCTTCGGTCCGGCGGCTTTGGCTTCCGCGGGAGCGGCGTTGGTCTGGGCGAAGAGTTCAACGCCGCCCAGCATGGTCAGCAGCGTCGCCGCCGAGCCGCCCTTGAGGAAATCGCGGCGGTTGAAATCCGCGATTTTGTTTTCGTTCTCGTTCATATCGATCCGTCTGTGCGTTCGCGGCTCGTTGAGGCCAGCCATCGAACATCCAGTTTGGCCATGGCCAGGCCTGGAATCAAGCCCGCCGGCAGCCCGGGCGTGTCATGTATTTACATGGCAAAGGCTGCCTGCTTTGTCCGCCCGTTTCGCGCGCCGCCCCGCTATCCGGACGGCGCGTTGAGGACAACGCGCCCTACCCCCGCGCCCTACCGGCCCGGTGCTCCAGCACTACTCCACCCGCTGCGGCTTCACATTCCACTGCTCGAGGCCCAGCGACCACTTGATACCGTTCAGGATATGTTGCTGGTAAGCCTCGGCGACTTCCTTGGGGTTCTTGCGGTCAGGCCAGGTCGGGTCCCAAACATCTTCGCGGTGTCCCAGGGAGGTGTAGAACACGCGGCCTTTGCCAAATTCCTTGCACCACGACACCGGGTAATCGCCGGCGATTTGCGGTTCGTTGGGATTGTGATTGAGGGTCAGCAGACCATGGACTTTCGACCGGTCGAAGTTTTTGAACTGGTAAATCTCGTCGAACACTTTCCAGTCGGCCGGCAGGTGGCGGCAGGCGGGGCACTCCTTGTCCTCAATGATGGGCTGGATTTCGACCTGGGCCTTATGGGTTTTGAATTCGGCGCCGACCATCTCGATATACCGCGGAAAGCCGTGGAAGGTGTCGCCGGCGGCGTGCATGCCGACGAACCCGTGGCCGGATTTGACCCAGTCGATGAAGGCCTCTTTATCAGGCAGCGGCAAATCGCCGGTGGTATTGGCGAAAATGATGCCGTCATAATTTTTCAAGGCCGCCGGGCTCATTTTCTCGGCGAGCACCTCTCTGATGGTTTCCTCGACCTTGGCTTTGCCCGGTTTGCCGTCCGGGCCGCGGAATTTGGGGTCATTGGGTTCAACCCGGGCATATTCCACGGTAAAGGCACCGCTCTCTTTGCCCAATGCGGCAATGACTTTTTCGGCGGTTGCAATCGAGCTATGGCGGAACCCGGTGGTGGTGGTGACGACCAGGACCTTTTTGGGGGCGGCCTGGGCCTGGGGCGTCACTCCGACGACGCCGGCCAAAAGGCCTGCAGCCAACAGAGCGCCTGATAACGAAACATGGAACGTTTTCATAGAATTAATCGCCGTACCGAACGTATCGTTGTAGTATTTTGACTTACGCAACCGCGATGAAATTCATTTTTAAGCTCAGGGTCAAGCGGGATCCGAGCGTGAAACGTGATGCGTGATACGCGATACGTGATACATGATGCGTGATGCGTGAAACGTCGTGCGTGAGGCGTGAAAACGTTCGTGGTGGGGGAAGCTGAGGGTTGACATCGGCGAGGGTGGGACCAAGACGAAATTCTTTTCTGCCGCATAAATGCGGCGTTCCGACCGCGTTCCGTGAGGTTTGCGCGTGGGTCAAGGGAGAACGTCGCTGACCGGCACGGAAGAGGCCTTGGGCTCGGACGCGCTGCTACCAGGCTTGCGGCGCTTGTCACTCTCGGGCTTCGGGTCGCCTGGGGAGCAGAAGCCAAGAATTTCGTCCATCTTGCGGACGATGGCTTGCGTTTCCTCATCGGTAAGGTCGCGATTTGGGTCGAGGCATTTGGGGGCAACGGCTTTGGCGAGGGCGGCGCGGTATTTTTCGATGTTGGTGGTTTCGCGACAGGCGCGGGCCAAAGCACTGACCAGGCGGGCGAACGACTGAACGTTGCCGCCGAGCATTTTGTTGAGGTCGCCGGAATCGATGTGCCGGAGGGCCAGGAAGAGGCGGGTGATGGCAAGCTGGAGAGTGGCTTCATCGAATTTAGAGGCATCGAAACCGGTGAGGAGGTCGAAGGCGGGTTCCTGGTCGTCGCGGAGTTTTTCGAGCCAGTCCTGTTCGAGGAGCCAGCGCTGATAATGGGGGCCCGACTGCCAAGAGGAGATATTGCGGGCGGTGATATCATTGGCGTCATCGCCAAGCTTGGCCGGAATGTCCGGGTAGGGGACGCCGTCACGGACCATTTCGTTGAGCTTGTCGCGGGTGGTTTTGGGGAGTCGCCCGATCTTGCTGTGGGAACGGCGTTCCGGGTTATCGGGTTTTGGAGTTTGATTTTGGATTTCTGAGGGGCTCGCCGAGGCGCCTGCTGTCAACTCGGCCGATTGGTTTTCGATTGGGGAACCGTCGTGGCCGTTGGCGCCGTTCGGGTGCGGAGTTGGCAGGGGTGGTTGAGAGTCGGGAGTTGAAGGTTCGACGACCGCATGCCGGGCCGCGTCCGCGCGCGGAGTGTCCGCAACCGGGACAGAGGGAGAGGAGTCGGGACGGCCATTCTGAGGTTCGCTGTTCATATGTTTGTGAGGGGGATGTGTGAAAAAAAACCTACCGTACCTTACCGTACCCTACCGTACCTTACCGGCTGGGAGATCAATCGAGGTTGGGTTTTGGGTTTTGGATTGTTGATCGGCTGCGTAGCGGGTTGGGTCGCTGACACTGGCTGCAACATCTTTGGACACCAGGCACGGGGGTAGAGAGCGAAGGCAACTTGGGGTGGAAATCCGACCTCTAAGCATGAAGGCGTAGAGAAAGAAGTGGTCGCCGGCCTTTTTTGAGACGGCGACGGCTTCGTCGTAGGTTTTCATCCGCAGCAGAGGTTGCATTTTTGAATTCTGATTTTTGATGAATGGCTGAGTATTCATTGTGGCTGAGGGTGTTGTATCATCCTTACGGTCACATCGAGAGGTCCTGAGTTGCGGGCGGGACCGACTGAATTTCTCTCAGGCGCATGCCCGGCCGCAGCCGCGTGGCTCGACCACTCGGAAGAGTGTAGTAGCGTAGATTATGCCAAGTCATTCCAGGCTAGAAAAATGAGTGTTGCTGTTCGTCTCGGGTGGTGGGCGAGGGTTGAAATTTCGGGTTTTCCGCAGGGAACCGGGACACCGGGCATGCGGGCTGCTGGAAAAGGGGGTTGGGGGAGTGTATGAAAATTGGGCGACGAAGGTGTGGAAATGGACAGATGGGAAGGGAACTACCCGGTTGCAGGTTGCAGGTTGAAAGGTGAAGGTTCGTGACCACTACCCGGTTGCAGGTTGAAGGTTGCAAGTTGACCACCAACTGGCACGAAACTGCGCAGAAAACGACGTTTGTGGATTTAGTCATCCAGTGAGGTCCGCAACCGTCTGAAGCGTTACAAGGTAAACCGCAGGCTTGAGAGCCAGGGAAAGCAGGGTCGATTTCTTTGGATTCGGCGAGCAGGGCAAAGGCATTTAATTCTCAAGATTTGTGGGAGTTTCAGCCGTCCCTTCGGGACTTCCTTCCCTGCGCGCTCGTACCCAACGCTGAAGCGCTTGTCATTAGCCACAACTCTTACAGGGATTTTTAAGCTTTGTTGATGACATAAACTATTCATCTTCAAAGATTTGCTGGTTCGCTCAGGCGTCGCTACGCGACGCTGGAGCGTGCGGACGCCTCCCCCGTGGACTGAAGTCCACGGCTACCATCGTTGCATCGCTACGCGATGCCTGGAGTCTGGCTCCGGTGGAATCAGTTCAAGCTTAGAAACAGGGCTGAGCGCAGAGGTACGGCGGGTTTTTGGCACTTCTGGTCGGGGGCATCGCTACGCGATGCATGCAGGTGTTGGCTACCATCAAGCTGCCCCTCCGCGGTGCGGGAATGGCAGCGAATTCCGGGCATTTTCCTGCGGACTTGGGCGGCCAAACAGGGAAACTCATGCTAGGCTCAGGAAGATGTGGGTAATGACAAGGACTGAAGTCCACGGCTACCATCGTTACATCGCTACGCGATGCCTGGAGTTTGGCTCCGGTGGAATCAGTTCAAGCTTAGAGACAGGGCTGAGCGCAGAGGTACGGCGGGTTTTTGGCACTTCTGGTCGGGGGCATCGCTACGCGATGCATGCAGGTGTTGGCTACCATCAAGCTGCCGCTCCGCGGTGCGGGAATGGCAGCGAATTCCGGGCATTTTCCTGCGGACTTGGGCGGCCAAGAAGGGAAACCCATGCCAGGCTCAGGAGGATGTGGGTAATGGCAAGCGCTGAAGCGTTGGGCTATTGTCAGGATGTCCCTCCGGGACAACGCTGAAGCGGTGGGCAATTCTCGGCTGCCCCTCCGGGACGGCGCTGTTCTCGGGCGATTTAAAGGCGTTAGCCCTGAGTCGGCGAGCTGGCGGCATTGCAGAAAAGAAACTTTAGCCTTACCATCCCGAGAAATCAGCCCCGAACACGGATGAGCGATTTCACCAGGATGTTAAACACGCTTGAGCGGGACGATGCGAAGGCTGCCGCCGAATTGCTCCCGTTGGTGTACGACGAACTTCGCCGGCTGGCCGCGCATAAAATGGCGGCTGAATCCGCCGGGCAGACCTTGCAGCCGACGGCACTGGTCCATGAAGCCTGGATCCGGCTCACGGCGGGCGAGGAGGTGAAATGGGATGGCCGGGCCCATTTTTTCGCGGCGGCGGCGGAGTCGATGCGTCGCATTCTGATCGACAATGCCCGGCGTAAAAACGCCCGCAAACGCGGAGCGGGCGCGGTGCGAGTGGATTTAGAGGACGTTAACCTGGCCGCGAGGGCCGACGACACGCAACTGTTGCGCATGACCGACGCTCTCGAGCTGCTGGCCCAGGAGGATGCAGCTTCCGCGGAGCTGGTCAAACTGCGTTTTTTTGTCGGGCTCACCAACGAGGAGGCGGCGCAGGCCCTCGGGATTTCCGAGAGGACGGCGAAGCGGTATTGGACATTCGCCCGCGCCTGGCTTTACGACCACCTTGGGGGTCCGTCCGGGCGCTGACGCCCGGGTGCTAAAGATGTGAATCCGGCTGGCCCGTTTGGCGGGCCGATTCCGCATGTATGTATGAAGCGTCGCTGCTGGTGCGGCGCGATTATGAGCGAACCAAAAGAGTCACTACGAAGCATCTTCAACCAGGCGGTGGAGATCCTGGACGCCGCAAAGAGAGCCGCCTATCTCGAGCGAGCTTGCGGCCCGGACGCGGCTCTACGTCAAAGAGTTGACGCATTGCTTCACGCGCACCAACAGGCCGGCGGCTTTCTTGACACGGCTCAATCCGGGTCCGCGCCGAACACCGTGGTGTTGAATCTGCCGCCGAGCGAAAAACCCGGTGACCGGATTGGCCGGTACAGATTGCTGCAGCAAATCGGCGAAGGCGGATGCGGCGTGGTTTATATGGCCGAGCAGCAGGAACCGGTCAGCCGCCGGGTGGCGATCAAGGTGATTAAGCTTGGGATGGACACCAAAGCGGTGGTTGCGCGTTTCGAAGCCGAGCGTCAGGCGCTGGCCATGATGGAGCACCCGAACATAGCCAAGGTTCTGGATGCCGGCGCGACCGAAACCGGACGGCCCTTCTTCGTCATGGAACTGGTGCGAGGCATCAGAATCACCGAATATTGTGACCAGAATAAACTATCCACTGACGAGCGGCTCGGTTTGTTCACGCAGGTTTGCAACGCCATCCAGCATGCGCACCAAAAGGGGATTATTCATCGTGACATCAAGCCGTCGAATATCCTGGTGACGTTGCACGACGGCGTGCCGGTGCCGAAGGTGATTGACTTCGGCATTGCGAAGGCGACGCAAGGGCGGCTGACCGACCAGACGCTCTTCACAGCGTTCGAGCAATTCATCGGCACGCCGGCCTACATGAGTCCGGAGCAGGCGGAGATGAGCGGGCTGGACATTGATACCCGTTGCGACGTGTATGCGCTGGGGGTTTTGCTTTATGAGCTGCTTACGGGGCAGACACCTTTCGATGCGCGCGAACTGCTGGCATCGGGCCTGGACAAGATGCGCCAAACCATCCGCGAGCAGGAGCCGGAGCGTCCTTCCACACGGCTGCGGACCATGCTCAACGCCGAGCGGACCATCACGGCCGACCGGTGCCGGACGGACGCCCCGAGACTCATCCATCTTCTCCGAGGCGACCTGGACTGGATCGTGATGAAAGCGCTGGAGAAAGACCGCACGCGACGTTTTGAGACGGCCAGTGCGCTGGCGAAAGATGTTCAGCGCTACTTGCGCAACGAACCCGTTGAAGCGCGCCCATCCGGCGGTCTCTACCGTTTTCAGAAACTGGTTCGGCGGAACAAGACCGCCTTTGCGGCAATCGGGGCGGGCATCGCCGCGCTGGTCATCGGATTGGTTCTCTCGCTGTATTTGTATGTGCAGGAAAGGTCGGCGCTCAAGCAAACGGCGGCGGCCCAGCAAGCCGAAGCGCAGTTGCGCCAGCGGGCGGAGCAATCCGCGGCGTGGAGCCAGCAAATCGCCCGCGCCGGATTACTGTTGATGCAGGCACGTTACGATGAGTCGGAGCAGGTGATACGCGAAATCCCGCCGCACGACACCCTGGTGCCGTTTTACAATGTCTTTGGCGGCATACATGCGCGAAGGGGACAATGGCAGGAAGCGCTGACCAATTGGAACCGGGTGGTCGAGTACGCTCCCGAAGACCACGTTGGCTACTTTCACCTCGCACCGTTACTGCTGCAAGTCGGCGACGTGGAGGGCTACCAGCGCTGCCGCAGCACGATTCTGCGCCATTTTGCGGATACGCGGGATCCGCGAATTGCCGAGCGGATGCTCGATGTGTCCCTGATTCTACCGCCGAGTGCCAGCGAGTCAGCGGCCATCGCCAAAATGGCTCAAATCGCGGGGCAGGCAGACACTAACAGTGAAACGTGGGGCTTCAACCTGCTTGCCAAAGGCTTTGCCGAATATCGTCTGGGCCACTACGCCACCGCGGCGGAGCTGCTGCAAAAAGTCATTCCTTTGGATATCGGCGAGCACTGCCGGACGGAAGCGTACCTGGTGCTGGCGATGGCGCAGTTCCAGCTTGGGCGACGCGATGAAAGCCGGACCACGCTCGACAAAGCGGCGGACGGCGTCAAACAGCTCCCCAAAGCCGGTCATCTGAGTGAGGAGTGGAATCATTGGAGCATCATCCAGGTCCTGATGCGGGAGGCCAAAGCGCTGATTGAAGGCCGAACGGAGTCCGGTACCGAAACAAAATAAACGGGCTGTTCGTACCGCATGATAGAAGCTTTATGAACCTGATTTACCATTGGCTTTTCCCCGGGGTGTGGATGGCATTCAGCGTCTATTGGTTTGGATCGGCCCTTTGGGTGAAGCGAATACAGCGCGGCGAGCCTCGTCACAAACGGATCGTCCGTCTCATACTGACGACTCTTTGCGCCGGGCTCTTGATATCGCCGAGGTTCGGCCACGGCCCGCTCGGTTGGACGATTCTGCCACAAAGTAAAATCACGTTCTTCACGGGAGCGGCCATGCTGCTGGCGGGCCTCGGTTTCGCCATTTGGGCGCGTGTCCACCTCGGGGCCTACTGGAGCGCAATGGTGGCGGTAAAGGAAGGCCACCGATTGATTCGAACGGGGCCGTACCGACTGGTTCGGCATCCCATTTACTCGGGTATCCTGACAGCCCTCGCCGGCACAGCGGTGGCCGAGGGACAGCTCCGCGGCCTGATCGGAGTAGCGTTATTGATCGCGATCTATTACGGCAAAAGCCAGGATGAGGAGCGTTTGCTGTCAGCGGAATTTCCCGATGAATACCCGGCCTATCGAAAGGAAGTCGGCGCGCTCATCCCGGTGTCAGGTCGGCCCCAGAAAATATTTTGGTCCGCTGTGGCCGCGGTGCTGCTCGTAACCGTACGCCACGCCCTGCTCTTGGTGGTGATGTTTGCCGGCTTGATGAATATGGCTCTCGCGGGAGCTGAGCAGAAAGCATTGTCACATGGCTACACGAAATGGATGTCGGGTTCGGGCAACTGGCTTGGTGTGGGTTACGATCGCTTTAACCGAGGAGCGGAAGGTTCAGTTCCGCACTGTCAAACCGAACGGAACATTGAATCAATCTCCGCGTCACTGCAACCATCCGACTCTCGGCCAGACGGCCGGTAATCGTCATCTGGTTCGTGCGGAGCTGATTCCTCAAGATCCGCGATGCGCCGATCCAGTTCTTCGAGTTTCTCCTTCACATCCACTTTGAAACGCTTTCCGGTTTCCTTGACTGCCGCGAATTCTTCGCGGGCGCGGTCGGGATCTTCCACGTCCGAGTCTTCACTCAAAACCCTTTCGAACTCTTGCTTCACGTGACCGAGATCCTCGTTCGACAACAATTCCGGGAACTTTTCGGCCGCCTCCGTGACGCAAACAAAGTCTTGCGGCGAAAACAATCTGGTAAGCAGCGACTCTTTTGCTGAAGCGAAAAGCGAGGAGTGGGTTGAAACCGAAATGAGCTTCAAGGCGAACATCTCTCCAAGGAGCGAGACCAAGGCGTCGCCTTCAACTTCCTTGGCATTGATCTTCTGCTGCAGTTCGCCCAAAGCATCGCTGAATAGAGCTAAAACTGACGAGCTCTTCAGCGTAGCCGCAACGGAGGCGATGAAGCTCACGCGATCCACAAAACTGACCGGTTCGACATGACGGTAAAATCGACCGGAAGGTGACTGGTAGTTCGTCGTCGCACAATTGCTCGAATGGAGGTTTCTTCGGAGTGCCAACAAGAACTGCGTTTGCACGCGCTCAAGAAGTGGCCGGAACATATGGTTGTCATCGTCATCGGAGCAATTCCAGAGCCAAAGGACTTGGTCAAAGTAACAGCTGCTGTTGAGCAGGAGCGTGATCTCTGCTTGGCTCATACGCAGATAGCTCTGCATAAAATCTCGAACCGAGGGATTGTGGAATTTCACGAGCGTGTCTTTGGGTTGACGGTCGCATGCAATGAAATTACCATCCAACTCCTTGAGCGCTCGCATGAACTCGTTCGGCTGACTTGTACCACCAAAGAGGTCGAGATAGTGCTCTGTGTATGCCTGGAATGCTCGTTGGACGTCTTCCAGGAATACCTCCGTTGGCATGCTGGTCAATACGACGATCAGATTTCGGGCGGCTTGAGAAAGCTGGTTCTCAAATGCGTGTTGCCAGATTTCCGCTGGATTGTGAAGAGTGTCCAGAAATTTCGCCCGGTAGCCGTCCGGGCTCAAGTTTTGCACGCGACTAGGGTCTGTCATCAAGCTGATAATCCGCGGAGAATAGTTGGGGTGGTCGATTATTTGGAGGTACGACTTAGCCCTGAGAAGTGCTTCCTTATGGGCGCGCAGCAGCTTCGAAAAATAAAGATGATTAAATAGTATCTGCGCACGTATCCGGCGAGTGTACTTTGCCAGATCCACTATACAGGTCTGCCCATCAAATCTGGCGCGATTCAGCTTTTCGTAAATCGCCCTCGCCTGGTTCAGAATGTATTCGCGTGTAGTGAGAACAATCTTAGACACCCTCGACTCGCTTACCGCTGCGATAAAATCGAGCAGGCTCTGTTCTTCGTTCTTGTTCAGCTTGTCGCCCGATGAAGCCTGTCCGAGAAAGTCATCGTAGTAGAAAATGCGCCGCTCACGTCGATAGTCTATTTGGCGCGCTTCGCCAATATCGCTTTCAATTTTCACGACTTCGAAACCGAGCTGCATGTAGTGAAGCAAGAGCATCTCGGCCAAGATGGTTTTCCCAATTCCTGGGATGCCAGCAATTATGCAGTAATTGTAATTGTCCAAAATCGCGAGTGCGTCCGAGAAGCTCGAGTTTTGAACATATCGCATTGCGTCTCGCTGGATCTGCTCTACCAATTCACGCGAAAAGTTACGCATCCGGGTCAGAAGCATCTGTTCAAGCACTGTTGTGCTGCCGAACCACAATTTGAAGTGCAACCTCTCGACCTCTGGAAAGTGTGAGAGCAGATTGTTGAGGTCGCCTTGTCCGAAGATGTCCCCGGTGTGTTGAATGAACGGATTAGCTACTTCCAGCACCTTGTCTTTCTGTTGGGGAGTCAGACCAAGCGATGTTGCCAAAATATACCGTTTGGGATTTAGTGCCCTGATCTTCCCGAGTTCCTCACGCCTCAAATGACTGTACAAATCGGAAAACGAGGAATTTGCGAAGTGCTTGCATTGGACAATCAGCGCATTGTGGCTGTCCCAAGAACAGCGGAGGTCAATTCCTTTGTCTTTGCCCGGCTTGAAGTTTTCCAACCGGATCTTGAGTTCCTTTTGGAGCAGATCTCGAACTAGGATCTCGAAATCGATAGGTGAGAGTGTCTTGAAATCGTAGTGCGGCATAGGACTCCAGCTAGCTCAGCCCCTCACGGAAAAGGTTGGTTTCTCGTAGCGTTAGGTCGATCATTATCTCTGCTTTTCGTCTCCGGTCTTGCCGACGAAGCCGGTGAGCCCGATGAGTCTTAGTCCTTATCTGCAGCCGTCGCGATATGCCGCGAAGCGTCATCGCCGTTTCCTGAGGCAGAGGTAAGGCAATTCTCCTCGTGGAGAGTAAATGTAAAGCGCTGGTCCCAACTGGAATTGCCGTGGTGATTAGCTGCATAATTCATGTCTTCTCGATTGGATCTGACGACTGACCAGGTCCTTCCTTAGTGTTGAGGCGTTTCAAGAGTTCGATCACCAATGCCCGGCGTTCGGGAGCGAGGCGGTTGAGGTGCTCCCGGTCGGCGTGAGCACAGAATGCGTCCATTAAAGTTTCTAAGTGGCTGCGGTCCGGCAAGGCTTCCAGGAGCGCCAGGGCATCAGCGGGTTTGGTGAGCCGCGCATGTTGAAGGAAGCCTTCCACGGTGAAGTCGAAGACCTCGGCGTTTTTGGGATTTGCCGCGCACCAAGCCGCCAAACCAGGCAACGCGGCTTGCCAGTCGTCGGATATATCGCCACATAGGTTAATGAATAGAAGTCGATTCCATTGCGAGTCCGGGTGCAGTTGAACAGCTTTCTGAAGGTAGGAGCGAGCCTCAGAGCGTCTGGCCGGGTCTTTGGCGAGCAATAGCGCCAGGTAGGAGTAAGAAAAGTCGTCTGTTGGTTCGAGTTCGATAGCCCGCCGAAGGGCTTGTTCCGCTTCCAGGTTTCGGTTCGTGTGGGAGGTGAGTAAAGAACCCAACCACGCCCACCCAGCCGAGTAGTCCCGGTCCACCTCGGTGGCTGCCCTGAATGCTGCTTCGGCCTCGGCATATCGCCCCAATCTCTCAAGAACGTTGCCGAGAACTGTGCGGTAATAGCCATCGTTGGGATCGATCTCGATCGCTTTACGCGAAGGTTCCTCGGCTTCAGTTGGCGGAGACAACTGAAAAGTTAAAAGACGCGCGAGAAATGCCCAGGCCAAGGCGAAATTCGGATCGAGTTCGACAGTCTTCCGATAGGCGGCAGTAGCAAGAGACCAAGCTTTCTCGTTCTCAAGCGCGTGCCCAAGATTGTACCACCAGCGAGCTTCGACAGGTGCATAACCTAGCTTCTTTCGCAGGTCCCGCGGCATCCCGCTAAAAAATGCGACGACCTCCACCTCGGGCATGTGCTCTTTTGCCTCTGCCAGGTCGAGCCAATTGGAAAGAGACGCCAGGGTTTCGGTGTCCCAGGTTTCCCGGAAGGCCGCAAGGAGGAGTTGCCGGCGGGCTTCGGCAGATTCCTCGCGAGCCAAAGCGCTGTGGAGCAAGTCGCGCGCATCGCTCATACCTTCCGCCCCGCACTCGGCTGACTGGCGCGCGAGTCTGGCCAGAGTCTCGGCTTGGGTATCCGGAAAAACTAGCCGTACGAGGGCGACGAACCAATCGAAGCGGTTGCGAGCGGCGCGGCCGTGGCGCATGAGGTAATGGATATTGGAGAATCGGTCGGCGAGGAGGTAGGTTTTGCGTTTTGGCTGGCCAGCGGCTTCAGAGATGAGGCCGGCTTTGCCGAGGGTGCGGAGCTGGGCGCTGACCTGGTTACTGGGCAGGCGGGTGATGCGGGAAACGGCGGCGACTTCGACGGGATCCCAGGCCAGGGCGACGGCATCGAAGATGCGCTGCTGCTGGACAGGCAGAGCGTCCACGACAGCTTTGAAATAGGGGGTGAACTCGTCGAGGAGGCGTTCGAGGTCGGTGCGGATATCGCCGCGGAGCCCTTGGGTGAGAAGGCGGTAGAAAGTTTTAACAAGACGGGGGTTGCCGCCGGTGAGGAGATAGAGGCCCTGGATGGTGCCGGCACGTTCCGCCAGTGTATTGGGGACGGAGTTGTCGCCACGCGCTTCGGCGAGAGCAAGGAGGGAGGTTTTCATCTCCTCGAGCGTGAGCGAGCGGAGCTCGAAGGCGCGGAAGAAATCGTAGAATGGCTGATCGAGGTCGGTGATCTGGTCGAAGTACCGGGTGGCGGTGCCGAGGAGCATGACGCGGGAATCGTCCATGAGAAAGGCGCGGAGGCGGTGGAGCGGTTCCGGGTCGTGGATGGAAGCAAGCAGGTCGTTCAGATTGTCGATGAGGAGAAGGGCGCGCCTGCTGCTGCGGTCCACCTTTTCAAGGAAGGAATTGCGCGCGGCGTCCTCGATGTCGGGAGCGGGTCTATCGAGGAGGACATGGGCGCGGTCTTCGGGGTCGTTGGCGGCGTGTTCCCATTGGCGGAGGGCTTCGAGCCAGAAATCGGCGAGGTCGCCGACGCGGCGGCTCTCCTCGTCGAAAACGACGGGGAGCCATTGGCGGGACAATTCGGGATCGCGCTTCACGCTGTAGGCGACGGCCCACAGGGTGGTGGTTTTCCCCATACCGCGCGCGCCGACCAGGAGCGCGTGCTGGAGCGGCTTGCCAGGAGTGTTGTTCCGGATCACGTCGAGCAAAGATTTGAGCAGAGGCCGGCGGGCGGTGAATTCGGCGAGCAGGAGGTCCGGCGGCAGCAGGGCCGGATTGTATAGGGCCAGCGGCTGCGACTTTTGATCGTTGGTGGGCATAAATGGGTTCAGCAGGTTTTGCGCAGCCAATAATCGCGGAGGATGTGCGAAGCGAAACCGGTGCGCTGAGCGCCGCCGGCGGCCTGAAGGAGATAGCCGTCGTGCTTGAGGGCGTCGAGCACGTAATCGAGTTCGTCGGTCAGAAGCAGGCGATGGGCGTCTTGCGGCAGGATGCGGGCATGCAGGGCTTCGAGGTCCTCGCGAGAAAAGGGGCGTGCGGCGCGGCAGAGGGTGCGGAGGATTTCGCGGGCCAGGCGGCATTCGCTTTCGCTGAAGATTTCTTTGAGACGGTCGAACATGTTGTCGCAATATTTATTGCGACTGCCGCAGACGAGGCGCTCGCGGTAGATGCCATCGAGTTCCCCTCGCGTGGGCGATTTGGTGAACGCCTCGTCCTGAATTTCGGAGATGAAGAGCTGGATGAGGATGGGCCAGTTTGCTCCGAGGAGTTTGAGGATGTAGAGGCACCCCGGATCGTCCAAGGGAACATTGTTGTCGGCGGCGAGGCGGTGGAGGAGGTCGAGGGCTTCGGGGTCTTTGAGAGGGGGGATTTCGCGGACGTCGAAATCATTGATGGTGGGGGCGAGACCGAGGCGGCGGACGACGGATTTGAGGCCGATGGAGCCGGTGACAAGAAAACGGGCCGACGAATCGCTGAGTTCGTGGCGGGCCGAGCGGAACCAATTCAGCGCCGCCTCGACTTCGTCGCGCGAGGTTTTCCTCACGACCAGGTTCAAAAATGCGGGAAACTCGTCCAGGAGGAACAGCAGAGGCGCGTCGGATTCTTTGAGTAGCTTCAGAAACGCATCCGCCGACGGGCGCCACGCAGGCGCTTTGGAACCGGAGAGCTCGATCGCGACCCCGTGGAAATCAATTTTCTCCAGGCGCTTTAAAAAGTCGCCGCCTTTTTCCCTGAGCCAGCCGAGCTTCGGGTTGGGCAGGTTCAGCGCGACGCGAGTGGCGGCGAACATGTCTTTCAGCCAGTCGGTGATGCTGTGATGCTTTTCGAGGTTCAACAGGAGCGGCACGCAGCCGGCAGGCGGATTGGTGACAATCGCCCTGAGGCAGGAAGTCTTGCCGGTGCGGCGCGGGCCGAGGAAGGCGACATGACCGCCATTCAACGCGCGGGTTAGGGTTTGGATGAGGTGTGGGCGAGGGTAGAAATCATCGCCGATGACGGGTGGGCCAATTCTGAGTTTCATAGTTCGCAATGGAAATATTGCACAATGAAAATCTTGCGCAATGTAAAAATTGCGTAAGTTTAGGTGACTGTTGCGGTTCGGGATGCGGGCGGTGGGTGGGCGAGCCGGACGTCGGCGGTCGGGTTGAGCGAGGTAAAGCCTGATACCCGATGAGCCATTGGCTAAGAGCCAACGGTGCGGGTGGCGCCCTTGCAGGGCTGGGGAGTTGATTGGGGGCGGGTTACCCGGGCCTTCAGCCCGGGCTATCACATTGCGGGCCTGCGGCCCTAAGGATCGGTGAAGACGTGAATCGGAGGCGGAAGATTGAATCGGCGTGGCCAGGCGTGTTTTTGGATCAGGCCATGTCGATGGCGCCCTATGCGCGGCACGTTCGGACGATGAGCCCGCCCGGGTATCGCAGCCCTTCAGGCTGTAAATCGCTTCCCGGATGTTATCCCCAGCCCGTTGGGCTGGGCTAAGGTATCCCGGCCCTTCGGGCCGGCGCCAAAGCGGCCAGAACGCAGCCAGGGGACATCGGCGCTGCGGGGCTTTCGCCATGCGAAAGAGACTCCCTGCCTATAGGGATTTGGGCGCTGGAGTGGACCAGAGCCAGGCAGAGAACCGGGACGGTCGCGAGTCAGGTGGGCGGAGAGGCGAGTGGCGCTGCGGTGCGCGTCGAGGCACCGGGGATCTCAGATTTCGGATTGGAGATTTCAAAAAGGGACCGGAGAGGCGGTCCACGGTTCACGGTCTGAAGTCTCAAGTCGCAAGTGGGTGTGAGACAGAATTCTTCCTCCTTAATGGATTCTCTTGGGATTGGGAGGTTCTGTATCTCGTCGGCTAGAGGGCGGCCCGCGTCGGTCCATCTTGCAGCGACGGCCGACACCTTCTCTGCGCCCGGAGCTTCAGGCGTCGCTACGCGACGCTGAAGCGTGCGGACGCCTCCCCCGTGGACTGAAGTCCACGGCTAGTGCGCTTGAGAGCGAGCGCGCACAGAGGGTGAGAGTCCCTCCCCGGCGGAGCTTCCCGCCCGGAAGCTGAAAGTAACTGCTCCGTGGCGACACGGGGTGGAGAGCAACTGGAAACGAACGG
>Ga0210409_10000511_pt1 | contig 61886 bp, 57 predicted proteins | sample IncBWH17MmetaG_FD_161649 | JGI IMG/M metagenome (GOLD analysis project Ga0210409, IMG submission 161649) | Forest soil microbial communities from Barre Woods Harvard Forest LTER site, Petersham, Massachusetts, United States - Inc-BW-H-17-M | ecosystem: Environmental > Terrestrial > Soil >... | reverse complement strand
CTCAATCCTGAGCGGCGATGATGCCACGGCGCGCGCGGCGCTCGGCTACGGAGCGCGCGGAGTGATCTCGGTGACGGCGAACGTGGCTCCCCGCGCGATGTCGCAGATGGTGGCCGCGGCGCTCGCCGGGGACGCGGCGCGCGCGCGTGAGCTCGATGAGCCGCTCGCGGGACTGCACCGGGAGCTGTTCGTCGAGGCGAATCCTATTCCGGTCAAGTGGGCGCTTTGGCAGATGGGGCTCATCGGGCCTGCGTTAAGATTGCCGCTCACGCCGCTGTCGGAAGCTCACCACGCGAGCGTGCGGGCCGCCGCCCGCGGCGCGGGAGCCCTGCCATGAGGCCCGCGCGCGGGTGCGGGCAACGAGGATGACGGAGGTGACGGGATGTTCGCGGTGAGGGTGCGAGAAATGAGAAGTCCTGAATGAAAGCCGTGAGGTCGTTGTTGTGGCTTGCGCCGCTCCTGCTGTTGCTGGCGGGCTGTCACCCGTTCCGGCATTTCACCTATGCCTGTCACAAGAAGCAGAGCTACATGGGGGCGGCCAGCGTCCCGCCTCTGAAGATTCCAGCGGGGCTCGATCCACCCGATACGACCAATGCGCTGCGCCTGCCGGCGCTCAATGAGCCGCCGCCGCCGCCGCGCACCGGGCAGCAGCCTTGTCTCGATGAGCCACCGCCCTTCAAGGTGGCGAAGCCCCCGCAGGCGTGAGATCACGGCGGGTGTGCGAACCCCCGGGTGCGCCTCCGGGCGGCATGCATTATCATTCGCCGCCGTTTTCTGAGGGGATGGCTCCGCCGTAAGTTCTTTCGAGAAGTTCCCTGTAAGCCATTGATCGGAGAGGTGGCCGAGCGGTCGAAGGCGCTGGACTGGAATTCCAGTAACATCTTCACCGGTGTTCGTGGGTTCGAATCCCACCCTCTCCGCCACCGGCGGCGCGGAGCCGCGCGTGGCGCATCCCTTGAAGGTGCGCGGCGCGGCCTGAAATATGGTGGCCCGCATTGGTTTCTCCGCGACGACCAGTCGTGAATCCCGTCAGGGCCGGAAGGCAGCAGCGGCAGCGGCGATGTCGGGTGCCGGAGGCTAAGCTGGTGCGGGCCGCCCCCACTGCCTGAGACACACGAATGAGCTACACCGCGCTGGCGCGCAAATGGCGTCCGAAGAAGTTCTCCGAGCTCATCGGGCAGGAGCACGTGCGGCGCGCGCTCGTCAATGCGCTCGACACGGGGCGCCTTCACCATGCGTTCCTGTTTACCGGCACGCGCGGTGTGGGCAAGACCACCATCGCGCGCATCCTCGCCAAGTGCCTCAACTGCGAGACCGGCGTTACGCCTACGCCCTGCGGCGTGTGTGCCGCCTGCCGCGAGATCGACGCGGGCCGTTTCATCGACCTGATCGAGGTCGACGCCGCCTCGCGCACCAAGGTCGACGACACACGCGAGCTCCTCGACAACGTGCAGTACAGCCCGGCGCGCGGCCGTTTCAAGGTGTACCTGGTGGACGAGGTGCACATGCTGTCGGCGCATTCCTTCAATGCGCTGCTGAAGACCCTCGAGGAGCCACCGCCGCACGTGAAGTTCCTGCTCGCGACCACCGATCCGCAGAAGCTGCCGATGACGGTGCTGTCGCGCTGCCTGCAGTTCAACCTGAAGCGCCTGCCCACGGCCGACATCGCCTCGCACATGCGCCACATCCTCGAGCAGGAGAGCATCGCCTATGAGGAGGCGGGCCTTAAGCTCGTGGCGCAGGCGGCCGACGGCAGCATGCGCGATGCGCTCTCACTCCTCGATCAGCTGATCGCTTTCGGCGGCGGCCGGGCCGGCGAGACTGAGGCGCGCGCCATGCTCGGCACCGTTGCCCGCGACCACGTGGTGCGCATCGCCGAGCTCCTCGCTTCACTCAACGCCGCCGAGCTCCTCAAGGGCGCGCAGGCGCTCGAGCAGTTTGCCCCCGACTACGCGCAGCTGCTCGATGAGCTCGCGGGCCTCCTGGTACGGGTCGGACTGCGCCAGGCGGTGAGCGATTACGAGGGCGACGAGGTGTTTGCTCCCGAGGTGATCGAGCGGCTGGCGCGCACGCTCGCACCCGAGGACGTGCAGCTCTTCTATCAGACGGCGATCACCGGCCGGCGCGATCTGCCGCTGGCACCCGATCCGCGCACCGGCTTCGAGATGACGCTGCTGCGCATGATCGCCTTCCGCCCGGCCGGCGAGCCCGCAGGAACGCGCGCGAGCGCGCCCGAGCCGCGCCCAGCCTCGCCCGCCGCGCCGGCGCGAACTGCGGCCGCGGCACCGACCGCTCCGGGGGCGGCGGCTGGCGCTGCTGCCGAGCCCGGCTCGGGAGAAACCGCGCTCGCCTCAGCCCCGGGGTCGGGAACAGCGCTTGGTCCAGCGGCATCGCCTTGGGCGGCGGTTGTCAATGCGCTCGAGCTCTCGGGCGCGGCCCGGCAGCTCGCCAGCCACTGTGTGCTCATCGCCCGCCAGGGGGCTGTGGTGCGGCTCGCGCTCGACCCCCACAACCAGCAGCTGCGCACGCCGGCGCAGGAAGAGAAGCTGGCGCAGGCGCTGGCGCGCTACTTCGGCGAGCCCGTGCGGCTCGAGTTTCAGCTGACCGGGGCCGCCGGCGAGACGCCGGCGCTGCTCGCCCAGCGCGCCTCGCAGCAGGAGCTGGCGCTGGCGCGGCGCGCCTTCGAGGCGGATCCCGGCGTGCAGGGACTGCGCGAGCGCTTCGGCGCGACGGTGCTGCCGGACACGGTGCGGCCGGTAAAATGATCACGTTACCTCATGCGGCGCGCGGCGCCTGACGGGCTTTCTCCATGGCTGGCAACTTCAACAACATGATGAAGCAAGTGCAGGCGATGCAGGCCAACATGCAGAAGGCGCAGGCCGAGATCGCCAGCCTGGAGGTGATCGGCGAGTCCGGCGGCGGCATGGTGAAGATCACCATGAATGGCCGGCACGAGGTGAAGCGGGTGCAGATCGAGGCGGCGGTCACGGGCGAGGACCGCGAGGTGCTCGAGGATCTGATCGCCGCCGCGGCCAACGACGCCGTACACAAGGTCGAGGCGCGCGTGCAGGAGAAGATGGGCCATCTCACCGCGGGGCTGGCATTGCCGCCGGGTATGAAGCTGCCGTTCTAGGGAGATGAAGCACTCGCCGCATCTCGCGCAGCTGATCGAGGCTCTCCGCACCCTGCCGGGCGTCGGGCCTAAGACCGCGCAGCGCATGGCTTTCCACCTGCTGCAGGAGGGGCGTCCCGGTGCGCGCGCTCTCTCGAGCGCGCTCGACGCTGCGCTCGAGTCGGTAGTCCGCTGCCGGCGCTGCCGTATGCTCACCGAGTCTGAGTTGTGCTCGATCTGCGCCGCCGCGCAGCGCGAGGCGGCTCTGCTGTGCGCGGTCGAATCCCCGGCGGACGTCATGGCGATCGAGTCGTCGGGCAGCTACCGCGGCCGCTACTTCGTGCTGATGGGGCACCTGTCGCCGCTGGATGGCATCGGTCCCGAGCAGCTCGGGCTGCGCGAGCTCGAGTCGATCCTCGACGAAGGTAGCGTGCAGGAGCTGATTCTCGCCACCAACTCCACCGTCGAGGGCGAGGCGACTGCGCACTTCTTGAGTGAGCTCGCGGCGCGGCGCGGCATTCGCGCCAGCCGTATCGCCTATGGAGTGCCGGTCGGGGGCGAGCTCGAGTACGTCGACGGCGGTACGCTCGCGCATGCGCTCGCCGGGCGGCAATCCGTCTGACGCGCTGACCCGCGCTCAGCGCCTGCGCTCCGGCCCGCGCGCGGTGGTGAGTTCCTCGCGCAGCCGGCGCAACCGCCGGTAGCTCTCGTAGCGCCGCGGGTGGAAGATGCCGGCTGCGGCCGCGGCCTGCACCGCGCAGTCGGGCTCGCGCATGTGCCGGCAGTCTTGGAAGCGGCACTGTGCGGCGAGGCGCTCGACCTCCACGAACCCGAGGCTGCGCGGCTCCAGGCTGTCGATCGCGGGTGCGAAGTCGCGCACTCCCGGCGAATCAATGAGCGCCCGCTGCCCGGGCAGGTCGAACAGCCGCGACGCGGTCGTGGTGTGACGCCCTTCCTCCTCGCGCACCAGCTCGCCGATCGCCACCTGCTCCCCGGGCAGCAAGCGCGCGATGAGCGAGGACTTGCCGACGCCCGACTGCCCGACCAGCGCCGCCGCGGCGCCGGCGGGAATCGTTGCGAGCAGCGCGCCGACACCGGCGCCGCTCGCCGCCGAGCAGCGCAGCGTGGTGTAGCCGGCCGTGGTGTACACGTCGAGCTCCGCGGCGAGCTCCGCGTCGATGCCGAGCTCCTCCTTGTTCACCACCAGCGTCGCCTCGATGTGCGCTGAGGCCGCGGCGGCGAGGTAGCGGTCCACGACGAACAGGTCCGGTGCCGGCAGCGGCGCCATCACCACCAGCAACCGCTGCAGGTTCGCCACCACCGGCTCGGAGCCACCGCGCGCAGTCGCGCGGTAGAGGGCGCTGCGCCTTGGCAGCACCGCCACGACGTGCAGCTCGTCGTGGCGGGGATCCGCCTGGCAGCGAACCGCGTCGCCGCACACGACCGTGAGGGAGCGTCCGAAGGGGCGGGCGCGCAGCAGCCTGCCGTCGGCAGCGCGCACCGTCATGTGCCGGCCGAAGGTGGCAACCACGCGTGCCTCGAGTGTCTCGCTCGTGGGAGGCCGCTGCGGGGCGTCTGTTACACTTGGCTTCGATCGGTCGCGCACCGAAGCGACACGCTACCATCACCGACGCCCACATGCCGAGCGGCGACTACCTGGTCTGGATCGACCTCGAGATGACGGGCCTGAAGCCCGACTCGGACTCCATCATCGAGATCGCCACGGTGGTGACCGACAAGGAGCTGACGGTGCTGGCCGACGGGCCGGTGCTCGCCATCCATCAGCCCGAGGAGGTGCTCGCGCGCATGGACGACTGGAACCAGCGCCAGCATGGGTCGTCGGGCCTATTGGCGCGGGTGCGCGGCTGCCGCGTGAGCGTCGCCGAGGCCGAGCAGCGCACGCTCGAGTTCCTGACGCCGCTCGTTACCGCCGGCAGCTCGCCCATGTGCGGCAACAGCATCTGCCAGGACCGGCGCTTCCTCGCGCGCTACATGCCCGAGCTCGAGCGCTTCTTCCACTACCGCAACCTCGACGTGAGCACACTGAAGGAGCTGGCGCGGCGCTGGGCGCCGGCGGTGGCCGACAGCTTCGTCAAGCAGGGCACGCACCTGGCGCACGCCGACATTCACGAGTCGATCCGCGAGCTGCGCCACTACCGCGCGCGGCTGCTGGCGCCGGCGTGGCAGGGGACCGGCAGCACATGAGTCTCGCGACGCACCGGGGCGGCTGCCATTGCGGCGCGGTGGCCTTCGAGGTGGACGCGCCGGCGCGCCTCACGGTAAGCGATTGCAACTGCTCGATCTGCCGTATGAGCGGGTTTCAGCATCTGATCGTGCCGGCTACGCGCTTTCGCCTGGTGCGTGGCGCCGAGAGCCTCACCGAGTACCGCTTCAACACCGGCATTGCGCGGCACCTCTTCTGCCGGCACTGCGGCGTGAAGTCCTTCTACGTGCCGCGCTCGAAACCCGACGGTTACAGCGTCAATGTCCGCTGTCTCGATCCGTCGACGATCGAGCACCTCGACGTCGAGCTCTTCGACGACCGCGACCGCGCCGCTGCCGAGAAGCGCCTCCGCGACCGAAGTCGTTAATTTGGTCGAAATCGCAGGAAGCGATTTCGACGGACATCACTTCGTCGACCGCAGGCAAAGAGCGCGGTCTTTGCCTGCTGCGCAGCAGAGAGCGAAGGTCAGCCCGGCTTGGACTCCTGCGCCAGGAACAGCCAGGTCTCGACCACGGTATCGGGATTGAGGGACATGCTCTCGATGCCCTGATCGACCAGCCAGCGCGCGAGGTCCGGATAGTCCGAGGGCCCCTGGCCGCAGATACCGACGTACTTGCCGCGCTTGCGGCAGGCGCTGATCGCCATGGCGAGCAGGCACTTCACCGCCGCGTCCCGCTCGTCGAATAGCTTCGCCACGATCGCCGAGTCGCGATCGAGACCGAGCGTGAGCTGCGTCATGTCGTTCGAGCCGATCGACATGCCGTCGAAATGATCGAGGTACTCTTCGGCGAGCAGCGCGTTGGTCGGCAGCTCGCACATCATGATGATCTGCAGGCCCTCGACACCGCGCTTCAAGCCGTTGGCCGCGAGCAGCTCGGTGACCTGGCGCGCTTCGGCGACGGTCCTGACGAACGGCACCATGACCGCCACGTTGACGAGACCCATGACCTCGCGCACCCGCTTCAGCGCACGGCACTCGAGCTCGAAGCATGGCCGGAAGCTCTCGTCCGTGTAGCGCGAGGCGCCGCGGAAGCCCAGCATCGGGTTCTCCTCGTGCGGCTCGTAGCGCTCGCCGCCGATGAGATTGGCGTACTCGTTCGACTTGAAGTCGGAGAGGCGCACGATGACCTGCTCGGGGGCGAACGCGGCGGCGATCTGCGCGATGCCTTCGGCGAGCTTCTCGACATAGAAACCCACCGGATCGGAGTACCCGGCCATCTGCACGCGAATCTGCTGCTGCAGCTCGCCGTCGAGACGCTCGAACTCGAGCAGCGCGCGCGGGTGCACGCCGATCATGCGGTTGATGATGAACTCGAGGCGCGCCAGTCCCACCCCGCGGTTCGGAATGCCGGCGAAATCGAAGGCGCGGTCGGGATTGCCGACGTTCATCATGATCTTGACGGGGATCTTCGGCAGCGAGTCGAGCTCGATCTGCTTGCGCTCGAACTCGAGCAGCCCGTCGTACACGTGGCCGGTGTCGCCCTCGGCGCACGACACCGTGACCGGCTGGCCGTCGCGGATGCGCTGCGTCGCATCGACGCAGCCGACCACGGCCGGGATCCCCAGCTCGCGCGCGATGATCGCCGCATGGCAGGTACGGCCGCCGCGGTTGGTGATGATCGCGGCGGCGCGCTTCATCACCGGCTCCCAGTCCGGATCGGTGATATCCGCGACCAGCACGTCGCCCGACTGCACGCGGGCGATCTCGCTCACGTCGCGGATGACGCGCGCGGGACCGGAGCCGATGCGCTGGCCGATGCTGCGGCCGCTCGCCAGGACGCGCGAGCGGCCCTTGAGCGTGTAGCGCTGGATGGTGCGGCCGGTGCGGCTCTGCACCGTCTCGGGCCGCGCCTGGAGGATGAAGATCTCCCCCGAGGCCCCGTCCTTGCCCCATTCGATGTCCATCGGGCGCCCGTAGTGCTCCTCGATGATCAGCGCCTGGCGGGCGAGCGTCTCGAGATCGGCATCGCTCAGGCAGAAGCGCCGCCGGTCGGCCTCCGGCACCTCGACGGTCGCCACGCGCTCAGCACTCCCCGTGGGGGCGTACACCATCTTCACCGCCTTGCCGCCGAGGTTGCGCCGTACGATGGCGTACCGGTTCGCGCGCAGCGCCGGCTTGTACACGTAGAACTCGTCCGGGTTGACCGCCCCCTGCACCACGGTCTCGCCCAGGCCCCACGCGGCAGTGATGAACACCACGTCGCGAAAGCCCGAGTCTGTGTCGAGCGTGAACATCACGCCGCTCGCGCCGAGGTCGCTCCTCACCATGTGCTGCACGCCGACCGAGAGCGCCACCGCGCCGTGGTCGAAGCCCTGGTGCACGCGGTAGGAGATCGCGCGGTCGTTGAACAGCGAGGCGAACACCTGATGCATCGCCTCGAGCACGGCGGTCTCGCCGCGCACGTTGAGGAACGTCTCCTGCTGCCCGGCGAAGGAGGCCTCCGGCAGGTCCTCGGCCGTGGCCGAGGAGCGTACCGCCACCGCGATCTCGCCCGCGGCGTTCAGGCGGGCGAGCTCGGCGCGCACCGCCCTGGTGAGCTCCGCGCCGAGGGGCGTCGAGAGGATCCACTGACGGATGCGCGCGCCGCTCGCGGCGAGCTGCACCACATCGTCGACGTCGAGCGCGGCCAGCTCGGCGCGGATGCGCTCAGCGAGCCCGCCCTGCTTGAGGAACTCGCGGTAGGCGTGGGCGGTGGTGGCGAAACCGCCCGGCACGCGCACTCCGAGCTTAGCCAACGCGCCGATCATCTCCCCGAGCGAGGCGTTCTTGCCGCCGACGGTCTCGACGTCGCGCATTCCCAAGCGCTCGAAGGGAATCACGTAGGCGTTCAAACTCGCTTGCTCCGCTGCGCGTGCGGTGAAACACTGGTGCGCGTCGCGCACGCCGCGTGCCAGGTGCACGAGCCATGAGCCGTCGAACCATCTTCTTCGTCTCGGACCAGACCGGCGTGACCGCCGAAACGATGGGTCACAGCCTCATGACCCAGTTCGAGGGCGTGGAATTTCGCGCGGTGACTTTGCCATTTGTGTCGAGCATTGACAAGGCGCAGGAGGTGGTCCGGCGCATCAACCGCGCGGCCGAGGAGGAGGGCCTGCGGCCGATCGTGTTCAGCACTCTGGTGCAGGACGACCTGCGCGACATCGTAGCGGGCGCGAACGGGCTGTTCCTCGACTTCTTCGCCGCCTTCGTCGGCCCGCTCGAGCGCGAGCTGCACACCCGCTCCACGCATCGCGCCGGGCGCGCGCACGGCATCGCCGATCTCGCCGCCTACACCACCCGCATCAACGCCACCAACTTCGCGCTCGCCAACGACGACGGGACCGGCGGCGACTATGCGCACGCGGACGTGGTGCTGATCGGAGTGTCGCGCGTCGGCAAGACGCCGACCTGCGTATACATGGCGCTGCAATACGGGGTGTTCGCCGCCAACTACCCGCTCACCGAGGACGATCTGGAGAGCGGCAAGCTGCCAGGGCGGCTCGAGCCCTACCGCGCCAAGCTCTACGCGCTCACGATCAAACCGGAACGGCTGCAGCAGATCCGCTCCGAGCGCCGTCCCGAGAGCCGCTACGCCTCGCGGGCACAGGTGCAGTACGAACTGCGTGCGGCGGAAGCGCTGTTTGCGCGCTTTGGCATCCCCTCGCTCGAGACCACCGAGTGCTCGATCGAGGAAATCGCCAGCCGGATTCTCAACACTAGCGGAATCGAGCGGCGTTTGCGTCCCTAGATGCGCATCACGGCGGGTTGCACGAAATTTGCAAGCAGCCAAGGGTCGGGCAGCGCCGACAAAACGCGCACTTGTCGGCTTGCGCAGCGGGCCTTAAGCGTTATAGTCGGAGCGTGCTCGCAACCGACACACTGACTCGAGTTTCCTGGCGCGCCCGGCCGCGCAGCTTCGTCGCGCTCATGGGCCTGTACGAGAGCAATTTCATCCGGCTCGGGTGGCTGGCCGGGAGTCTCACGGCGCTCGCGGACAGCCACCGCTCGGTGGTTGCCGGGGATTGTGATCTCCTTCTCACCGTGACCGAACGCTCGCCTTACACGAGCACCGTCGCGCTGAGCTATCTGCTGCCCGAACCGGCGGGCGCCAGCCGCTATCCCGACATGCGGCTGCGCGTCTACCATGACGCGCACCTGGTCGAGGCGCAGCAGTGGGCGGCGGTTCACACGCAGCCGGTGCTGAAAGCCCTGCGCACACGCGCGGAGCGTGAACTGGATCAGCGCTGGGCACGCAACGTGATGTTAAATAAGTGGTTGGAATACTGCGTGGAGCGAGGTCATCGCTTCTCATCCCGCACAAGGCTCGGCGCCGGCGCATGAGAAGGGGCGGTCGCCCGCCCAATTTCTCATGAACGCGTTGCGACAACTCGGATTCCTCAAGCTGAACCTGCGCCCGGACGCCGGCGGCGGCGCCGATCACGACCATCGGGTGATCGAGCTGTTCCGCAACCGCGCGGAGCTCAAGAAGGCCTACGGCGGGCTGCAGGAGGAGACCTATCGCCTCAAAGACCTCGTGAAGCAGCAGGAAGCGGCCACGCAGCGCGTCCAGGACATGCTGGGCGAACTCGAGGGGCGCCTCAGCACCAACGAGACTGCCTACGCGACGCTCGCGTTCTATCAGCTGCGCCGGCTGTGGCAGAGCGGGCGCGAGCTCATCGGGCAGCTCGTCGCGGACCTGTCGCGCCAGCAGGACGAGCGCGAGCGGCGGCATCACCTCGCGCTCCACAACCGGCGGCAGTTCGCCCGCCGGCAGACCGTCGAGGGACAGCTGACCGCGGCGCAACGCCTGAGCGAGGAAGCCGGCGCCCTGGTCACGCAGCTCGCCAGCGAGCTTGGCGCGCTCACGCGCTTCTGGCACTACTTCAAGCGCCGCGCGCTCGAGCGCCGCCTCCACGCGGCGCAGGCGGCCGCCGCTGCGGCGAGCGCCTCACTCGCACAGGCGCAGACCGAGCTCGAAGCGGTCAATCAGGAGCCGCTGCCGGAGTTTCCGGGGCTGTCGGTCGATGCGCGGCGCGCAATCAACCTGGCGGCGATTGCTTACGCCGAGGTCCTGTGCGAGCGCCTCAAGGTGATCGAAAAGCCGCTGTTGCAGATGGCGCGCGAGGCGACCGGCCGGCGCGCTGCGGCCGATGTCTACGGCTCCCCCAAGGAATGCGTTCTATTGATGGCGCAGATCAGTCGCGCCCAACGGCTGCTCGCGACCCGCGGGGCGCTCGCCGAGGAGATCCGCACGCACACCGAAAGGCTCCAGCCCCTGGTGAGCTATCGTGGCCCCGCCGACACCTCACCGACCGGCGACTCGATCGCCGCGGCGCCGGGCAGCGCCGATCCGCACGTGCCCAACGTGCTCGCCGAAGATACCTGGGATCTGTTCCGGGTCCTGCTGCGGTAGTAGTAGAACTACCCCGCGCGCGCGGTCTTCTGCGCCGGTGTGGCGCGCACCCCGGTCACGACGTCGGTCATGATCTGCGCGGCCTGATCGAGCATCACGTCGGGCTGGCCCTCCTTGCCCTTGTCGAGCTCGGCGAGGGTCTTCAGCGGCGGCAAGTTCTTGGCGACGCGCCGGTTGTTCTCGCGCTCGAGCCGCTCCGTGTCCTCGCGCGCCCGCTCCTCGCGCCGCAGCTTGAGATTGAGCGACACACTGTGGTGCTCGCGCAGCGTATCGATGGCGGCGATGTCCGACACGAGCCAGCGATAGTCGGGGTCATGCTGCGCGCGGACATCTTCCGCCGAGGCGAGCGTCGCCACGGTCGGCTCGGTGGCGGACACGGCACTGGTCTTGAACGGCACGCCGGCGATCCGGTCCCAGGGGAGCGAGGACTCGAGCGCGCTCTCGCCGACTTCCTTGGTGTCGAGCACCGAGGCGAGCGGAATGTCGGGCTGGACGCCCCGATGCTGGGTGCTCTCGCCGGTCACGCGGTAGAACTTGCCGATCGTCACCGTCAGCTGCCCGTTCACCGGCTCCTTCGACCAGCGATCGAGCGGCACCAGATTCTGCACGGTGCCCTTGCCGAAGGTGGTCTGTCCGATGATCAGGCCGCGGTGATAGTCCTGGATCGCGCCGGCGAAAATCTCGGAGGCCGAGGCGCTCATGCGGTCGACCAGCACCGCGAGGGGCCCGTCGTAGGCCGGGCCGCTCTCCGGGTCGTCGAGCACTTCGAGCCGCCCGGTGGTGTCGCGCAGCTGCACGACCGGACCGTGGTTGATGAACAGGCCCGTCAGCGCGGTCGCCTCGGGCAGATAGCCGCCGCCGTCGCCGCGCAGGTCGAGCACCAGACCGTCGACATTCTCGCTCTTGAGCTCGCGCAGGAGCCTGGCGACGTCCCGCGTGGTGCTGCGGTAGTTCTCGTCGCCGGCGTTCTGCGCGGCGATGTCCTGGTAGAAGCCGGGTACCGTGATGACGCCGATGCGGTAGGCGCGGCCGTTGCGCGCGACGGTCTTGACGTCCTTGTGCGCGGCCTGGGCCTCGAGCGTGATCTTGTTGCGCACGAACTCCAGGACCTTCTCCGGGCTTCCGGGCGCGGCGCCTCCCGGCAGTACCTGCAGCCGCACACCGGTGCCGGCCTTGCCGCGGATCAGCTGCACGACGTCATCGAGCCGCCAGCCGATGACGTCGGTGATCGTGCCCTCGCGCCCCTGTCCGACGCCGGTGATACGGTCGTTGGTCTTGAGCGTGCCGGCGACCGCCGCCGGGCCACCCTCGATGATATTCATGATGGTGACGTAGTCGTCGACCACCTGGAGGGAGGCGCCGATACCGTCGTAATTGAGGCTCATCTGGATGCGGTATTCCTCGGAGCTGCGCGGCGAGAAGTAGCTCGAATGCGGATCGAAGGCGCGCGCGTACGCGTTCATCAGGCTCTCGAACACGTCCTCGTTGGTCACCTGGTCGATGCGCTTCAGCACGCGCTCGTAGCGCTTGCGCAGGACGTCGGCCGCCTCCGGCCATTGCTTGCCGGCGAGGAGCAGCGACAGCGCGTCGTTCTTGACGCGCCGTCTCCACAGGTCGTCGATCTGCGCCGCATCCGCCGGCCACGGCGCGTGGGTGCGCTCGAATTCGAACGATTCCTCGACCGTCCAGTCGGGCTCGGCCTTCAGCAGCGACAGCGCGTACTGCATGCGCTCGCGGTTGCGCTGCTGGAAGCGCGCGAACATGAGGTACGCCGGGTCGATGTTGCCGGTGCGGATCATGTCGTCGAACTGCAAGCGATACGCCGAGAATTCGTTGACGTCACCTACGAGCAGGTAGCTGCGCTGCGGGTCGAGGAACTCGAGGTAGCGCTGGAACACGACCTCGGACATCCTGTGATCGATCGGCGCGTGGCTGTAGTGCGCTTCCTCGAGGATGCGGCCGATCTTGCGCGCAGTGGCGCGCTGGGTGTCGGAGGGGGCAATCGCTCCCGGGGGCAGGAGCGAGGGGCTTGCCGGGGCCTGCACGGAGCCGGCGAGCGCCAGCGCCGCCAGTGCCACCAGGCACGCGGTTATCCAGCCGGAGGATCGGCGCAGGGACTCGGTCATCGGGTCAGCTCACAAGTTCGGTAAAATCTTAGAGCTAGGCTAGAGCGGACCGTTCGCCTTTAGCAAGTGCGGTGCTCACAGCATGAAGCCTTTAACAGCGCTGCTGGGGATTCTGGCGGGGTCGGCCGTGGCCCTGGCGACCGGGCTGATCATGACCTGGATCGTGATCCTGCTGCTGCCGGAGGACGAGCAGCGCTTCGCTCCCGAGCACTCCCACCTGGTGCGCGCCATCGCGGTTTTCACGCTGTTTTCGGCCGTTTCGGGCGCGAGCTTCTACGGGGAGCTGCGCGAGCGGCGCTGGCGGGGGGCGGCGCACGGCGCGACCCTCCTTGTGCTGGCCCTCGCGGTATGGCTCTACTGGCCCACTTAGGGCGCACGTGCGCTTCGGCCCCGGCCGGGTCCGCAAGGGGCCTCAATCGCGCCGCGGCGGCGGCAGCGCCCTGAGCAGGGCGAAAAAGCCCCGGATGAGCAGCAACAACGCCAGGGGACCGAGGGCGACGACCCAGAACATCGCCGAGCCGTGTGCGAGGCCTACGACATAATCGGCGAACAGCGCCCAGGGACCGGCCTTGGGATTGTCGCCGTGAGCGTACGGCCCGAGGGTGCGGTTGCCGGCGACCCAGATCAGGAACGGCATCACGATGAGGCCCACCCCGAGGGCCGCGCCCAGGACGATGAGCTCGCGCTGCGTGCGCGTCAGCGACGCGAACGACAGCCGGCCGCGCATGCGGTGCTCAAGAGGGCCCGGTCCCTCGGTCGGGGGCGTGGTAGCCATTCGCGGCAGCGGCCTGTCCTCATCTATGTGACCCGGGCATCATTGCGCGGGCGGGCATAATAACGTTCCCATGCAGAAAATCAGAGCGGCCGTGGTCGGGGTCGGCTACCTCGGCAGGTTCCACGCCCAGAAGTACGCGCAGGCCGAGGGCTGCGAGCTGGTGGCGGTCGTAGATCCGCGCCAGGATGCCTGCCGAGAGGTCGCCGCGGAGCTCAAGACGCGCGCGCTCGGCGATTACCACGAGCTCCTCGGGGCTGTGGATGCGGTGAGCGTCGTGACGCCGACCCCGGCGCACTTCCCCATAGCACGCGACTTTCTCGAGCGCGGCGCGCACGTGCTGGTGGAGAAGCCGATCACCGAGACCGCGGCGCAGGCGCGCGAGTTGATCGCGCTCGCCGCGCGTGCCCGGCGCATCCTCCAGGTCGGCCATCTCGAGCGCTTCAACGCGGCGATTCTTGCCGCCATGCCCTTCCTCACCTCGCCGCGCTTCGTCGAGTGCAATCGCATGGCGCCCTACCGCGAGCGCGGCACCGACGTGAACGTGGTGCTCGACCTCATGATCCACGACATCGACATCGTGCAGACCATCGTCGGCGCGCCGATCAGCACCATCGATGCCGTCGGCACGCCGGTGTTCTCGGAGGAAATCGACATCGCCAACGCGCGCATCCGCTTCGAGAACGGCTGTGTGGCGAACGTAACCGCCTCGCGGGTGAGCGTGAAGACCGAACGGAAGCTGCGCATCTTCGGGAACGACGCTTACCTGTCGCTCGACCTGCAGCAGAAGATCGTCACCCACATCCGCAAGCGCGCGCCGAGCGGGGCGCCGGGTGAGCTGCCGGTCAGCATCGAGGAGCAGAGCCTCGAGCAGGGGGACGCACTCAAGGCGGAGATCGACTCCTTTCTCGACTGCATTCGCAGCGGCCGGCCGCCGGTGGTGCCGGGGGAGGCTGGACTCACGGCGCTCGAGACCGCCATGCGCATCACCGAGCAGGTGAACGAGTCGCTCATTTCCCACAAAGCTCGAGCTTAAGTTCGTCGCCAGGGGAGCTAGTAGAATCGCCCGCCTGACTCTCGAGCGGTGGCAGGTGGGCGATGTCGAAGGACCCTGAGCATTTCCGCAGGCCGCCGCGGCCGGTGACGGTCGCGGCGCTGCAGATGTCCTGCAGCTGGGACACGGCGGGCAACATCGCGCGCGGCGAGCAGCTGGTGCGCGCCGCCGCCGCGCAAGGGGCGCAGATCATCCTGCTGCCGGAGCTGTTCGAGACGCCGTACTTCTGCATCGAGCAGGACGCGCGGCACTTGAGCCTCGCGCACAGCCTCGCGGACGATCCCGCCGTGCGCCACTTCAGCGCGGTGGCGCGCGAGCTCGGCGTGGTACTCCCGATCAGCTTTTTCGAGCGCGCCGGGCCCGCGTACTTCAACTCCATCGCGATCCTCGATGCCGACGGCACCAACCTCGGCCTCTACCGCAAGTCGCACATTCCCAACGGCCCCGGCTACCAGGAGAAGAACTACTTCTCCCCGGGGGACACGGGTTTTCGGGTGTGGAACACGCGCTTTGCGCGCATCGGAGTCGGCATCTGCTGGGACCAGTGGTTTCCGGAGACCGCGCGTGTCATGGCGCTGCTCGGTGCGGAGCTCTTTTTCTTCCCGACGGCCATCGGCACCGAGCCGCCGCCGGCCCTGCCGGTGAATTCGCGCGAGCACTGGCAGCGCACGCAGCAGGGCCACGCCGCGGCGAACCTGACGCCACTCGTCGCCGCGAACCGCTACGGCCTCGAGCGCTCGCTGCAGGATCCCAAGGGGCTGTACATCCGTTTCTACGGCTCCTCGTTCATCGCCGACGCGATGGGGGCGAAGCTCGCCGAAGCGCCCGAGGAGGGCGATGCGGTGCTGGTGCAGAAATTCGATCTCGAGGCCACGCGCGAGCTGCGCGACAACTGGTTCGTGTTCCGCGATCGCCGCCCCGAGCTCTACGGCCCGCTCACATCGCTCGATGGGAGACGCCCGCCGTAGCCTGATACGGCCTAAGGCGTCGCGCTGCTCGCTTTCCCGCGGATCGACAGTTCGAAGAAACGGGCTTCAAACCCGGCTTTGGCCGCCCGCTGCTGCGGGCTGTAGCGCCCGTTGCGGGGTGCCCGAGCGACACCCGCTGTTTGCTGCGCTAATGCAGATCCCGGCCTTTCAGCCGGGATCCGCATGCGATGGTGGAGGCGGGGGGACAGCACATCCGCAGCTTTCGCCGCGGGCTGGACTATGCCTTCATCCGCTCATGCCCGTGCCGTGCGGATGCGGAGCGTATTATCCCGCCGGTCGAACCAGCCGGATCCTAGTGTCCGCCCGGGCAGAACGCCTTCGGCGGATCTATGAGTCTCTACAGGGCAGGCCTGAGGTTGGCCCTCTTCCTACCCCTCGGCGTTGCCATGCCGCCCGCTCAGGGCGCCGTCAGGTTTCACCGATGTGAGCTCCGTTTTCACCCGGTCCTCGCGGACCGGTGCGACCCTCGATCGAACCCCCGTCCGTAAGCCCTAGACTGCAGGATCTACGTACGTAGCTCTCTCTTTAGTTCTCACGCCGCGCTACCCGAGGAGCAGGGAAGACGCCACGCCAGCGATCAGTGACTCTTAACGCACCGGCCTGCTCGCAACGCCGGAGCGCGATCCTGTGAGCGCGTCCCCTGATTCAGTCGCACAGGCACGAGCTGGTCAGAGGTCAGCTGCGGTTAGGCAGCCAGAGCGTAGTTGTCGTCGTTGGCAACTATGAGTTGCAGCTGTATTTACGAGGGAACTGCGCCTCGGTACGCCCCTGAAGGTTCGTGACCCACGTCGAAACCGGTCGCCCCCTTCAAGGTACCAGCGCAGCATACCCGAAGTGCGCGGCCGCCGCCCTGAACAGGCGCGCCGGCCCGGAGGCCGCGCGCCTCCTCACCGGCCCCGCAGCAGCCGCGCCTTGTCGCGCTGCCAGTCGCGGTCCTTCTCCACGGCGCGTTTGTCGTGCTGCTTCTTGCCCTTGGCGAGCCCGACCTGCAGTTTGGCGTGCCCACTTTTCCAGTAGAGCTCGAGCGGCACGATCGTGTAGCCGCGCCGCTCCACCGCGCCGATCAGCCCCTGCAGCTCGCTGCGATTGAGCAGGAGTTTGCGCGTGCGCACCGGGTCCGGCGTCACATGGGTCGAGGTGGTGGGAAGCGGCGAGAGATGCGCTCCGATCAGGAAGGCCTCGCCGTCGCGCAGGTACACGTAGGCTTCCTTGAGCTGAGCCCGGCCGGCACGCATGGCCTTGACCTCCCAGCCCTGGAGCACGAGCCCCGCCTCGTAGCGCTCTTCGATGAAGTAGTCGAAGCGCGCCTTGCGGTTCTCGGCGATCAGTCTGGGTGCACTTTCGGCTTTGGTCATCGGCTTGCGCTAATGGGACAATGAGGCCATGCGGGAGGTCAAGCGCTCGGCGCTCGTCAACCAGCCGCCGGGCAGGCTCTTCGCGCTCATCAACGACATCGAGAGCTACCCGCAGTTCCTGCCCTGGTGCACGCACGCCAGCGTCAAGTCGCGCACGCCGCAGCAGATCGTCGCCACGATCGGCGTACGCCAGGGGGCGCTGCACGGCGAGTTCACCACGCGCAACACGCTGGACGCCGACCGCGGCATACGCATGGAGCTCGTCAGCGGCCCCTTCCGCACGCTCGAGGGGCAGTGGCTGCTGACGCCGCTCGAGGGCGGCGGTTGCCGCGTGGAGCTGCTCATGCGTTTCGCATTCAAAAACTCGCTCACCGGGCTCATCTTGGAGCCGAAATTCGCTGCGACCGTCGGCTCGCTCGTCGACGCCTTCGTGGCGCGGGCGCGGGGGCTCAAGTGAGCCCGCGGGCCAACCGCTCTGGCGCGAAGCGCTGCGTGGTGGCCTACGCGACGCGCGAGCGGCAATACCTTTGGTGCGTCGAGCTGCCAGCCGATGCGACCATCGCCGACGCGCTCACCGCGGCACGACGCGCCGCGGAGCGCGAGTCCGCGGAGCTCGATGCGGCTCTGTGGGACACCGCTCCGGTCGGTGTCTTCGGCGAGCCACGCGAGCGCGATGCCAGGTGCGAGGACGGCGAGCGGATCGAGCTTTACCGGCCGTTGCGCGCCGATCCGCGCGCGCGCCGCCGCGAGCGCGTGGCGCACGCTCGTCGCAAGCGAGCCAAGGGCGGCTAGATCTTCGGGAACTTCTGTACCGAGATGTCGTTATCGGGGGCGCGCGGCGCGCTGTCCGGGATGTTGTCGCGCTCGAAGCTCGCCACTTTGTCGTCCTTGAAGAACACGCTGAGGTGGCGCTGCTCCACCCGCTGCAGGCGGCCGCTCCTGAAGTAGTAGAGGTAATCCCAGCGGTCCTTGTTGAAGATGTCCGGGACCATCGGCGAGCCGAGCAGAAAGCGCACCTGGCTGCGCGTCATGCCAACCTGCAGCTGGGCAACGGTCTTGCCCTCGAGATAGTTCCCCTGCTGGATATTCATGCGATAGATGCAGCCGCCAAGCGGCAAAGCGGTGAGCAGCACGGCGGTGACCAGGATCGAGGGTAGGCGCATGCGGGTCCGATGGGGGATAATCTCGGGGGAGCGATGATATCTGATTGCGAATCGGCCGTGGCGCGAAGCGCCGGCCGCGGTTCGCAGGAGTGATTGCCGTGGAAGGCAAGGACCTGCGCAAAGCCGGCCTGAAGGTGACGCTGCCGCGTCTGAAGATCCTCGAGATCCTCGAGGGCAGCACCACGCGGCACCTCTCGGCCGAGGACATTTACCGTACGCTCCTCGAGTCCAACGAGGACATCGGCTTGGCCACGGTCTATCGGGTGCTCACCCAGTTCGAAGCCGCCGGGCTGGTCACGCGCCATCACTTCGAGGACGGTATGGCGGTGTTCGAGCTCAACCAGGGCACGCACCACGACCATATCGTCTGTCTCGATTGCGGGCGCGTCGAGGAGTTCATGGACTCAGGGATCGAGGCGCGCCAGACCGCCGTCGCCAACAAGCTCGGCTTCACGATCCGCGATCACTCGCTGATTCTCTACGGGCACTGCCAGCGCCCGAACTGCCCGCATCGCAAGCGCAAGACGAGCTGAGGAGCTGCGCGCGCGGCACTCGCGTCCGGCCGCGCTGCCGCGCCGCTAGCGGCGCCGCGCCGCCGGCGGGCGCGGCTGAGTCACGGTATCGCCTGCAGCTGCCTTGCCGCCCGCCGCCATGCCGCGCTCGGCGGCGTTGAGCATGTCGCGCGCGTGCTCGCGCGCCTTGTCGGTGACTTCGACGCCGCCCAGCATGCGCGCCAGCTCCTCGACGCGCTCGGTAGGCGCGAGCTCGTTGAGCGTCGTGCGGGTGGTGCGGCCGTCGGTCAGCTTGGTGACGCGCAGCTGATGGTGTGCCTGGCAGGCGACCTGCGGCAGGTGGGTCACGCACAACACCTGGCCGCGGTCGCCGAGCTTGCGCAGCTCCCGGCCGACGATCTCGGCGACCGCGCCGCCGATGCCGGAGTCGACCTCGTCGAACACCATGCAGCGCATGTCCTGCGCCGCGCACGAGACCTGCACCGCGAGCGAGAGGCGCGCGAGCTCGCCGCCCGAGGCCACCTTGGCCAGCGCGCGCGGCGGTTGTCCGGGATTGGCGCTCACGCGGAACTCGATCTGGTCGATGCCGTGCTGAGTGGGATCGGCATTGCCGTCCTGGGTGACGTCGGCCTCGAAGCGCCCGCCCGACATGCCGAGCGTCTGCATGCGTGCGGTGATGTCCTTGGCGAGCGCGCGCGCCACTTTCTGGCGCTTGCCGGAGAGATCCTGCGCCTGACTGCGGTAGGCCTCGAGCGCTGCGGCGAGCTCCTTGCGCAGCTGCGCCAAGTCGAGCTCCGCTCGCTCGAGCTCGGCAAACTCCGCGCGCAGCTGCGTCGTCCGTTCGGGCAGCTGGGCGGGCGGCACGCGGTGCTTGCGCGACAGCTCCTCGACCGCCGCCAGGCGCCGCTCGACTTCGTCCTGGCGGGCCGCATCCACGTCGAGCGTCTCGCCGTAGCGCTCGAGCTCGCGGGCCGCCTCGCGGATCTGCACGGAGGCCTCTTCCAGCAGCGGCAGCACCGGGCCGAGCTTGGCGTCGAGCGCCACCAGCCCGCGCAGCGCCGTGAGCGCCCGGCTGACGCCCGCGTGCGCGCTCGCGGCGTCGTTGTCGTAGAGCTCTCCGAGCGCGACCTGCGCGCCCGTCGCGAGCCGACCGCGGTTGGCCAGCCGCGCGCTCTCCTCGGTGAGGGTGGCGAGCTCCCCGTCCTTGAGCTGCAGTCCTTCGAGTTCCTGCACCTGGTAGCGCAGCAGGTCGAGCTTGGCGTCGCGGTCGCGCGCCTTGCTTTCCAGCCCGAGCGTGCGGTTCAGCAGCTCCAGCCAGACGCGGTGCGCGATTCCGACCTGGCTGGTGAGCGCGGTGAGCGAGCCGTAGGCGTCGAGAAGCTCGCGCTGCGGGGCACTGCGCGTCAGGGACTGGAACTCGTGCTGCCCGTGGATATCGATGAGGATGTTGCCGGCGTCGCGCAGCGACTGCACCGGCACCGACTGGCCGTTGAGGTAGGCGCGCGAGCGCCCGTCGCCCCCCACCACGCGGCGCATCACCAGCTCCGTGCCGGAGCCGACTGATTGCTCCTCGAGCCATTGCTTGAGCTCGCGCGGAGCCTGCGCGAGGTCGAAGGTGCCGGAGACTTCGGCGCGCTCGGCGCCATGGCGCACCACCTCGGCGCCGGCGCGCCCGCCGGCGAGCAGCTGCAGCGCATCGACGATGATCGACTTGCCGGCGCCCGTCTCGCCGCTGAGGACCGTGAGTCCGGCACGCAGCTCGAGCTCCACTGCATCGATGATGGCGAAGTCGCGGATCTGCAGGTGTGTGAGCATGCTCTCGCCTTCAGCGCTCGAAGCTGCCGCGGCCCCAGTGGAGCTTCGAGCGCAGCAGCTTGTAGTAGTCGTGGCCGGCCGGGTGCAGCAGCGTCACGCGCTCGCGCGCCGCGCGCACCTCGAGCCTATCACCCGGCTGCAGCGCGCCGAGCCGCATGCCGTCGCAGGAGATGTTGGCCTGGGTGTCGGGGCGCTCGAGCAGCACGACCTCGATGACCGAGCGCGACGACACGACGATCGGACGGTCCGAGAGTGTATGTGCGCAGATCGGCGCGATCACCAGTGCATCGAGATGCGGCTCGATGATCGGGCCGCCGCAGGACAGGGCGTAGGCGGTCGAGCCGGTAGCGCTCGCCACGATGATGCCGTCGCCGTCGTGCGTATTGACGAACCGCTGATCGATGCGCGTCTCGAAATCGAGTGTGCGGCCGGTATCGTGTTTCTGCATGACCACATCGTTGAGCGCCAGGGCCTGCGCGAAACTTCCGTCGGCGGCGTGCAGCTGCGCCGCGAGCAGCGGACGCTCGTCCGCCTGCAGCTCCCCGCGCAGTGCCGCATCGACCGAGGGCACCATGTCCTTCGGGCTGATGTCGGTGAGGAACCCGAGGCGGCCGCGGTTCACCCCGAGCAGCGGCACGCCGTGGCGGGCCACGAGGCGCGCCGCGTAGAGCAGCGTGCCGTCGCCCCCCACGGCGATCACGAGATCGGCGCGCCCGCCGATCGCCGCCTCGGGCACACGCACCACTCCGGCAGCGTCGATCCCGGGCGCCGCATCGCTCATCAGCACCAGCACGCCGCGGCTCTTCAGGTGCGGCAGCAGGGCATTCGCGGTCTCCGCCACGCGTGCATCGGTGAATCTGCCGACCAGCGCGCAGCTGCGAACGGGGAACGCCATCGGGAGCCTTAAGTCAACGCCTCGGTAAGCATCGCGAACCTGGGCCTTTGTAACATGGTGGCGCAGCCTACTGCCAATGGCGCAGATCACATTCGCGGCGGGTGAGACAACGCGCCGATCCCGCGGCAAGCCTCTGGCTTTCCCGCGCTGGCTGTGCATGATGTAAAGTCCCACCCATATCCAAGGGGACTATGGCGCACGAGGCTCGGGACGAGGCTTTAGGCGAGCGGGCTCAGCACCTGCTGCGCATCCTCATCGAGTCCTACATCCGCGACGGCCAGCCGGTCGGCTCGCGCGCCCTGTCGCGAGACTCGGGGCTGCAGCTCTCCTCGGCGACCGTCCGCAACGTCATGGCCGATCTCGAGGAGCTCGGCTTCGTCGCCTCGCCTCACACCTCGGCCGGCCGCGTGCCCACCGACAAGGGCTACCGGTTCTTCGTCGACACGCTGCTGCGGCTGCGGCCGCTCGATGAGGCGGCGACCGCCGAAATCCGCCGCCAGTTCGAGGCCAATCGCGACAGCTCCACCGACCTGATCGCCGCGGTCTCGCAGCTGCTCTCGAGCGCGACCCAGCTCGCCGGAGTCGTCACCGTCCCGCGCACCCGGGCGGCCTCGATCACCCAGATCGAGTTCGTGGCCTTGTCCGAGAACCGCGTGCTGGCGGTACTGGTGTTCAACGACCGCGAGGTGCAGAACCGCATCATCCAGCTCGAGCGCCGCTACTCGCCCGATGAGCTCAAGCGCGCCGCGAACTACCTCAATGAGCAGTTCCGCGGGCGCACGCTGCGCGAGGTGCGCCAGGAGATCCTGCGGCAGCTCTCCGAGACGCACGCGCACATGAACCAGATCATGCTGGAGGCGATCTCGGTCGCGCAGCAGGTCTTCGAGGGCGGGGGCGAGGGGCGCCTCGAGTACGTCATCAAGGGCGAGACCAACCTGATGGGGATGGCCGAGCTCACCGGCGTGGAGAAGCTGCGGCGGCTGTTCGAGGCCTTCAATGAGAAGCGCGACTTCCTGCACCTGCTCGACCACAGCCTCAAGGCCGAAGGGGTGCAGATCTTCATCGGGCACGAGTCCGGCTATCAGATTCTCGACGATTGCAGCGTGGTCACTGCCCCCTATGCGGACGGCGACGCCGTGGTCGGAGTGCTCGGGGTGATCGGGCCGACCCGTATGGCCTACGAGCGGGTCATCCCGATCGTCGATATGACCGCTAAACTGCTCGGCGCCGCCTTGAATTCGCGCCGCTGAGCCCCACGCTGCCCGCGTGCCGCTGCCCGTGCACCGCTGCCCATGCACCGCGAGCCACCGGGCCGGCGCCCATCAATGCGGAGGAGACCTTTCAAGATGACCGCGAACGAGTCCCGACGGGACGCCCCAGGCGGGCCCGCCGCCGAGCCCACCGCCGTGCTGCCGGAGACGGCGGCCCAGCTGGTGGAGCTCGAGAGGCTGAGCCAGGCGCTGGCCGAGTCCGAGGAGCGCGCCCGCAGCCACTGGGAGCAATACCTGCGGGCGGTGGCCGAGCTCGAGAACGTCCGCAAGCGCGCCGCGCGCGACATCGAGGCCGCCAACCGCTATGGACTCGAGAAGTTCGCCCAGGAGCTGCTGCCGGTGCGCGATAGCCTCGAGCTGGCGGTGCAGAACGCCGGCCGGGCCGACCCCAAGAGCCTCCTCGAGGGCCAGGAGGCGACGCTGAAGCTTCTCAATAGGGCGCTCGAGAAGCTCGGGGTCACCGTGATCGACCCCCTCGGCGAGCCCTTCGACCCAGCGCGCCACGAGGCCATGATGACGCAGGAGTCCGCCACGGCGGAGCCGAGCTCGGTGCTGCAGGTGGTGCAGCCCGGCTATGAGCTGAACGGGCGGCTGCTGCGACCGGCGCGGGTGATCGTCGCCCGGGCGCCGGGTTGACGGGGGCCAAAGAGGATTCGCGCACCTTGAAAGCCCGGCCGGCCACCCCTAAGAAGTGGCACTAGACTATCCCTCTTTTTTCAGAGTTTTCGCGTCGGAGTGACCCCATGGCAAAGGTAATCGGCATCGACCTCGGCACCACGAACTCGTGCGTGGCCATCATGGAGGGCGGCAAGCCCCGGGTGATCGAGAACAGCGAGGGCGACCGTACCACCCCCTCGATCGTGGCCTTCACGAAGGACGACGAGGTGCTGGTGGGCCAGCCAGCCAAGCGCCAGGCCGTGACCAACCCGCAGAACACCTTGTTCGCGATCAAGCGCCTCATCGGACGCAAGTTCGAGGACGAGGTGGTGCAGCGCGACATCAAGATGGTGCCGTACAAGATCGCCAAGGCCGACAACGGCGACGCCTGGGTCGAGGTGCAGGGCAAGAAGATGGCCCCTCCTGAGATCTCGGCGCGCGTCCTCATGAAGATGAAGAAGACCGCCGAGGACTATCTCGGGGAGCCCGTGACCGAGGCGGTCATCACGGTGCCCGCCTACTTCAACGATTCGCAGCGTCAGGCGACCAAGGACGCCGGCCGCATCGCCGGACTCGAGGTCAAGCGCATCATCAACGAGCCGACCGCCGGCGCGCTCGCCTACGGGCTCGACAAGCAGGGTAGCGATCGCAAGATCGCCGTCTACGACCTGGGCGGCGGCACTTTCGACATCTCGATCATCGAGATCGCCGAGGTCGACGGCGAACGCCAGTTCGAGGTGCTCTCGACCAACGGCGACACCTTCCTCGGCGGCGAGGACTTCGACCTGAGGATCATCAATTTTCTCGCCGAGCAGTTCCAGAAGGAGTCCGGCGTCGACGTGCGCAAGGACCCGCTCGCCATGCAGCGCCTGAAGGAAGCGGCGGAGAAGGGCAAGATCGAGCTCTCCTCGACGCAGCAGACCGACATCAACCTGCCGTACATCACCGCCGATGCCTCGGGGCCGAAGCACCTCAACATCAAGCTGACCCGCGCCAAGCTCGAGTCGCTGGTGGAGGACCTGGTGCAGAAGACCGTAGGCCCGTGCCGCACCGCGATCAAGGACGCGGGCGTCTCCACCGCGGACATCGCCGAGGTGATCCTGGTCGGCGGCCAGACGCGCATGCCGCTCGTGCAGAAGTACGTCAAGGACCTCTTTGGCAAGGAGCCGCGCAAGGACGTTAATCCCGACGAGGCAGTGGCCGTGGGAGCGGCGATCCAGGCGGGCGTGCTCGCCGGCGAAGTGAAGGACGTCCTGCTGCTCGACGTGACGCCGCTGTCGCTCGGCATCGAGACCCTGGGCGGCGTCATGACGCGGCTCATCGAGAAGAACACGACCATCCCGACCAAGGCGTCGAACACCTTCTCGACCGCGGACGACAACCAGACGGCCGTGACCATCCACGTGCTGCAGGGCGAGCGCGACCGCGCGGCCGACAACAAGTCGCTCGGCAAGTTCGACCTGTCGGACATTCCGTCGGCGCCGCGCGGCATGCCGCAGATCGAGGTGTCGTTCGACATCGACGCCAACGGCATCCTCAACGTGTCGGCCAAGGACAAGGCCACCGGCAAGGAGCAGAAGATCGTCATTAAGGCCTCGAGCGGCCTCAGCGAGGACGAGATCAAGCGCATGGTGCGCGACGCCGAGGCGCACGCCGAGGAGGACAAACGCTTCCGCGAGCTGGTCGAGACGCGCAACAAGGCGGACGGCCTGATCCACGCGGTGGAGAAGTCGCTCCAGAGCTTGGGTGACAAGGTGGACGCGACCGAGCGCGCCAAGGTGGAATCGGCGGTGTCGGACCTGCGCACGGCCTTGAAGGGCGACGATCGCAACATCATCGAGAAGAAGTCCGAGGCGCTCGCCCAGGCCTCCGCCGCCATTGCCCAGCGCGCCAACGCTGAGCAGCAGGGCGGGGCGGCGGGACCGGAGGCGGCGGCGGGCGCCGCCGGCGGCGCGGGCGCGCAGGCCGGTAAGGGCGGCGCGGGGCGCGACGACGTCGTGGACGCGGAATTCGAAGAGGTGAAGGACAAGGGACGTAAGGCCTCTTAAAGCGGCCCGCCACGCGGCCCATGTCGAAGCGCGATTACTACAAGGTACTGGACGTACCGCGGACAGCGACTGAGGCGCAGATCAAGCAGGCGTATCGGCGCCTGGCGATGAAGTACCACCCGGACCGCAACCCGAACGACCGGGAGTCGGAGGAGCGCTTCAAGGAGGCCAAGGAAGCCTCCGAGGTACTCACCGACGCGCACAAGCGCGCGCTTTACGATCAGCATGGGCACGCCGGCATCGAGGCGGCGGCGCGCGGCGGGGGGCGTGGCGGCTTCGGGAGCGATGCCTTCAGCGAAATCTTCGGCGATGTTTTCGGCGACATCTTCGGCAGCGCGCGCCGCGGTGGCCGCTCGCAGGTGTTCCGCGGCGCGGATCTGCGCTACGAGCTCGAGCTCGAGCTCGATCAGGCCGTGTTTGGCACCACCGCCGAGATCGAAGTGGCGAAGCTCGCCGAGTGCGACACCTGCCACGGGAGCGGCGCCGCCAAGGGGAGCCAGGCGTCCGTGTGCGAAAGCTGCGGCGGAGCGGGCCAGGTACGCATCTCGCAGGGCTTCTTCCAACTGCAGCAGACTTGTCCGCGCTGCCGGGGCTCCGGCACCGTCATCAGGAATCCCTGCGACAGCTGCTTAGGCCAGGGGCGCGTGCGCCGCACCCGTAAGCTCTCGGTGAAAGTCCCCGCGGGCGTCGACGTCGAGGATCGCGTGCGCCTTGCCGGCGAAGGCGAGGCCGGGCGCAACGGCGGCCCGCCGGGAGATCTCTACGTCGAGATCCACGTGCGCGAGCACTCGATCTTCGAGCGCGACGGCGAGCACCTCTCCTGCGAGGTGCCGGTGAGCTTTGCAACCGCCGCTCTCGGCGGCTCGGTCGCCGTGCCAACCCTCGACGGGGATGTGGTCCTCAAGATTCCCGCCGAGACGCAATCGGGACGCGTGTTTCGCCTCCGCGACAAGGGAGTGAAGCCGGTGCGCGGCGGCGCGCGCGGCGACCTCTTTTGCCGCGTGGTCGTCGAGACGCCGGTGCACCTTTCCGCGGAGCAGCGCGAGCTCATTCACTCGCTCGACGAGTCGATCAAGGCGCACGCCGGCAGGCAGGCGCCGCGCGAGAAGGGCTTCCTCGAGGGTGTGAAGCGCTTCTTCGGCAGCGACCGGGGCAAGGCGTAGCGGGACGCGCGTGGCCTCCGGCAGAGCTAACCCGCCGCTCGCGCGCGTCGCCCTCATCGGAGTGACCGGCCGCATGGGCCAGGCGCTGCTGCACGCCGCGCCGCTCTTCCCGCAGCTCATCGTGACCAGCGCGATCGCCTCCCCGACGAGCCTCGCGCTCGGACGCGATGCGGGCGAGGTCGCAGGTCTCGCCTCCACGAACCTCATCGTCACGAGCGACCTCGTGCGCGCTCTCGCTCAGGCGGACGTCGCGCTTGACTTCAGCCACCCGGCCGCCAGCGGCGCGAATATCGCGGCTTGCCGGGCCGCGCGCAAGCCGCTCCTGATCGGCACCACCGGGCTCGATGCGGGGCTCGAGCCGGCGCTCGCCGCCGCGGCGGGCGAGATTCCGTTGCTGGTCGCACCGAACACCAGCATCGCGGTGGCGCTCCTCGTCGAGCTCGTGCGTGAGACTGCCAAGACGCTGCCCGGAAGTTTCGATATCGACGTCCTCGAGCTCCATCATCGGATGAAGCGTGACGCACCCTCCGGCACCGCGCTGACATTGGGCAGAGCCGCGGCCGGTGCCCGCGGGCTGCCGCTGCCATCAGGCGCGCCGCCGGCGAGCCCTACCGCGCAGCCCGGTCCGCGTCCCGAGGGGCAGGTCGGCATCACGAGCGTGCGGGCGGGGGATATCATCGGCGAGCACACCGTGCTCTTTTCAGGCCCCGGAGAACAGCTCGCCTTGAGCCACCGGGCGAGCGACCGGGGGATCTTCGCCCGCGGAGCCCTGACGGCTGCGCTCTGGCTCATGTCTCAGCCGCCAGGGCGCTACAGCATGCGCGATTTTATAGGTTACAAAACATAACCTTACAAAGGCATTCACGACGTGACTTGAGCTTCGCGGGCGGGCTCGAGCAGGGAATTTTCCATGGACACATCGCCCGCCTAACCCGTAAAATTTCTGTCTAATCCGTGTACGGGTTAGTCCATGCAAGGCGGGAGGATGTTCGATGAGAACTCCTCCCGCTTTGTATATGTGCGTCAAGGGGAAGTGATCCGGTGAGCGTACCTGCGGTACTCGCACTGGCCGACGGAACGATCTTCCGCGGACAGTCGATCGGAGCCAAAGGCAACACCACGGGCGAAGTCGTTTTCAATACCGCCCTCACCGGTTATCAGGAAATTCTCACCGACCCGTCCTACGCGCGACAGATCGTCACGCTGACCTGCCCCCACATCGGCAACACCGGCACGACGCCCGAGGATCTCGAGGCGGCGCAGATCTACCCCGCGGGTCTCATCATCCGCGATCTGCCCATCCTGCCGAGCAACTGGCGCTCGAACGAATCCCTCCCCGAGTTTCTCGAGCGCGGCCGCGTGGTCGCGATCGCCGGCATCGATACGCGCAAGCTCACGCGAGCGCTGCGCGAGAAGGGCGCGCAGGCCGGCTGCATCATGACCGGTGACAAGGCCGACGAGGCCGCGGCCGTCAAGCTGGCGCGCAAATTCCCGGGACTGAAGGGCATGGATCTCGCCAAGGTCGTGAGTACCAAGCGCCCGTTTCAGTGGAACGACGGGACCGTGTGGCCCGATCCGGCTCGTCCGCCGATCCGCTCACAGCAGCGGCTGCACGTCGTCGCCTACGACTTCGGCATCAAGCGCAACATTCTCAGGCTGCTCGCCGACTTCGGCTGTCGCATGACGGTCATGCCGGCGCGGACTCCGGCCGCCGAGGTGCTCGCGCTCGAGCCCGATGGCGTGTTTCTCTCGAACGGTCCCGGCGATCCCGAGCCGTGCAGCTACGCGATCGACGCGACGCGCAAGTTCCTCGAGACCGATATCCCGGTGTTCGGCATCTGTCTCGGTCACCAGATCCTCGGGCTCGCCGCGGGCGCGCGCACTGTGAAGATGAAGTTCGGCCACCACGGCGCCAACCACCCGGTGCAGGACCTCGAGTCGGGCCGGGTGTTCATCACCAGCCAGAATCACGGCTTCGCGGTCGATGAGTCGACGCTTCCCGAGGGCGTGAAGGCTACGCACCGCTCGCTGTTCGACGGCTCCCTCCAGGGACTCAGCTTCACCGACCGTCCGGCGTTCGGCTTCCAGGGCCATCCGGAGGCGAGCCCCGGGCCGCACGACATGCGCGCGCTGTTCGAGCGCTTCAACCACCTCATGCTGCGGCGGCTGCAGGCGCAGCTGAAGCTCGCCGAGGACACGCTGCGCCAGCAGGCGGGCGGACGGTAAGTAAGTGCCGAAGCGCACCGACATCGAGAGCATCCTGATCATCGGCGCCGGCCCCATCATCATCGGCCAGGCGTGTGAGTTCGACTATTCCGGCGCCCAGGCCTGCAAGGCGCTGCGCGAGGAGGGCTACCGGATCATTCTGGTCAACTCCAACCCCGCGACCATCATGACCGACCCGGAGATGGCGGATGCGATCTACATCGAGCCGATCAACGCCCGCACCGTAGCGCGCATCATCGAGAAGGAGCGCCCCGACGCACTGCTGCCGACGATGGGCGGGCAGACCGCGCTCAACACCGCGCTCGACCTGGTTCGCGAGGGGGTGCTCGAGAAGTACGAAGTCGAGCTGATCGCGGCTTCCCGCGCCGCCATCGACATGGCCGAGGATCGCGAGCTCTTTCGCAACGCGATGCGCGAGATCGGTCTCGAGACGCCGCGCTCGCAGATCGCGCGCAGCCTCGATGAGGCGCTCGCCATCGCCGGCGAGATCGGCTACCCGGTGGTGGTGCGGCCGTCGTTCACGCTCGGCGGCTCCGGCGGCGGCATCGGCTACAACCGCGAGGAGCTCGAGGAGATCGTGGCGCGCGGCCTGGATGCCTCCCCGACCGGCGAGGTGCTGCTCGAGGAGTCGGTGATCGGCTGGAAGGAATTCGAGATGGAGGTGGTGCGCGACCACCGCGACAACTGCATCATCATCTGCTCGATCGAGAACCTGGATCCCATGGGGGTGCACACCGGGGACTCGATCACGATCGCCCCGGCCCTCACCCTCACCGACAAGGAATACCAGCGCATGCGCGACGCCTCGGTCGCCGTGTTGCGCAAGATCGGCGTCGACACCGGGGGATCGAACGTGCAGTTCGCCGTAAATCCGCGCGACGGACGGCTGCTGGTGATCGAGATGAACCCGCGCGTGTCGCGCTCCTCGGCGCTCGCTTCCAAGGCGACCGGCTTCCCGATCGCCAAGATCGCCGCCAAGCTCGCCGTCGGCTACACGCTCGATGAGCTGAAGAACGACATCACCGGAGGCGCGACGCCGGCTTCCTTCGAGCCGAGCATCGACTACGTGGTCGTGAAGATCCCGCGCTTCACCTTCGAGAAATTCCCGGCCGCCAACGACCGCCTCACCACGCAGATGAAGTCCGTCGGCGAGGTCATGGCGATCGGGCGTACCTTCCAGGAGTCGTTGCAGAAGGCGCTGCGCGGCCTCGAGACCGGACTCGACGGACTCGCGCCGCAGCTCACCTTGCCGCTCACCGACGAGAGCCAGGACAAGCTCGCGCACGAGCTGCGCGCCCCCGGAGCCGACCGCCTGCTCTACGTGGCGGACGCCTTCCGTGCCGGCTGGACGCTCGCGCGCGTCGCCGAGCTCACCCACATCGATCCGTGGTTTCTCGCGCAGGTCGAGGAGCTGGTGCAGCAGGAGGCCGAGGTGCGCGCCCATGGCTTCGGCGCGCTCACCGCCGAGCGCTTGCGCTCGCTCAAGCGGCGCGGCTTCTCCGACAGCCGCCTGGCGAAGCTGCTCGACATGCCGGAGAAGGCGATCCGCGACAAGCGCCATGAGCTGCACGTCGTGCCGGTCTATAAGCGGGTCGACACCTGCGCGGCGGAGTTTGCGACCTCCACCGCCTACCTCTATTCGACTTACGAGGAGGAGTGCGAGGCGAACCCCACCGAGCGCCGCAAGATCATGATCCTCGGCGGTGGCCCCAACCGCATCGGCCAGGGGATCGAGTTCGACTATTGCTGCGTACATGCGGCGCTGCAGCTGCGCGAGGACGGCTTCGAGACCATCATGGTCAACTGCAACCCGGAAACCGTCTCGACCGATTACGACACCTCCGACCGGCTGTACTTCGAGTCCCTTACCCTCGAGGACGTGCTCGAAATTCTCGCCAAGGAGAAGCCCGAGGGCGTCATCGTGCAGTTCGGCGGACAGACGCCGCTGAAGCTGTCGCGCGCGCTGGAAGCGGCCGGTGCGCCCATCATCGGCACCTCGCCCGACTCGATCGACGTCGCCGAGGACCGCGAGCGCTTCCAGGCGCTGGTGAGGAAGCTCGGCTTGAAGCAGCCGGCGAATGCCACGGCGCGCACCGAGGAGCAGGCGGTGCAGCTGGCGCGCGAGGTGGGCTTCCCGCTGGTGGTGCGGCCCTCCTACGTGCTCGGTGGCCGCGCCATGGAGGTCGTGTTCAACGAGGAGGACCTGCGCACCTACACGACCAACGCCGTGCGGGTATCGAACGACAGCCCGGTGCTGCTCGACCGCTTCCTCGACCTCGCCATCGAGGTGGACGTGGACGCGGTGTGCGACGGGGACGACGTTCTGATCGGTGGGATCATGGAGCACGTCGAGCAGGCGGGCGTCCACTCGGGCGATTCGGGCTGCTCGCTCCCTCCCGTGAGCCTCTCGCGCGAGACGCAGGCGGAGCTGCGCGAGCAGACGCGCAAGCTCGCCCGCGCGCTCAACGTGGTCGGGCTGATGAACGTGCAGTACGCGATCCAGGCGGGCGTCATCTACGTGCTCGAGGTCAACCCGCGCGCCTCGCGCACCGTGCCGTTCGTCTCCAAGGCCACCGGGCTGCCGCTCGCCAAGGTCGCCGCGCGCGTCATGACGGGACGCAAGCTCAAGCAGCTGGTCGGCGCGGTCGAGCGCGTGCCGCATTATTTCTCGGTAAAGGAAGCGGTGTTCCCGTTCATCAAGTTCCCCGAGGCCGACCCGATCCTCGGTCCCGAGATGAAGTCCACGGGCGAGGTAATGGGCACGGGGCGCACCTTCGGCGAGGCCTATGCCAAGGCGCAGAGCGCCTCGGGCGTGACGCTGCCGCGCAAGGGCGTCTGCTTCATCAGCGTGCGCGACCGCGACAAGCCGGGCGCGGTGCAGCTCGCGCAGAAGCTCATCGAGCGCGGCTTCGAGATGCTCGCGACCGAGGGCACGGCGCGGGCGCTCACCGAGGCGGGAGTCGCCTGCCGCCGCGTCAACAAGGTACGCGAGGGCCGGCCCCACATCGTCGACATGATCAAGAACGACGAGATCGATCTCATCGTCAATACCACCGAGGGCAAGCTCGCCATCCGCGAGTCGAACTCGATTCGGCGCGAGGCCGTGCACCGGCGCGTCACCTACTACACGACGCTGGCCGCCGGGCTCGCCACCTGCGAGGCGCTCGATCACCTCGACGAGGTGGAGGTCAATCGCCTGCAGGACCTGCATCTCGAGGCGTCGGGCGTATGAAACGCACTCCGATGACGCGGCGTGGTGCCGAGGCGCTGCGCGCGGAGCTGAAGCGCCTCAAGTCCGAGGCGCGCCCCGGCATCATCAGGCAGATCGCCGAGGCGCGTGGCCACGGCGATCTCTCGGAGAACGCCGAGTACCACGCGGCGCGCGAGCAGCAGGGATTCATCGAGGGCCGCATCACCGAGATCGAGCGCAAGCTCGCCAACGCCGAGGTCATCGACCCGGCAACGATCCCCAACACCGGCAAGGTGGTGTTCGGCGCCACGGTTGAGCTCGATGACCAGGCAGGCGGCGCCCGCGTCGTCTATCAGATCGCCGGCGAGGACGAGGCCGATATCCGCGCCGGACGCATCTCGGTCACTTCGCCCATCGCGCGTGCCCTGATCGGGAAGTCCGAGGGCGACGTCGTGGACGTGGCGGCGCCCGGAGGAGTGCGCTCCTACGAGATCGTCGCGGTGCGTTTCAGCTAGCGCTCGCGGCGCGCGGGGACGGCCGGCTCAGCCGTCCGGCACTAGGATTCGCGGCAGCTGCGGGTGCGGGCGGTAGAGCACGGCGACGTTGCCGATGCGGTGCACGAGAACGCTCGCGGTGCGGATGGCGAGCTCGCCGAACAGCGCATCGCGCGCCTCGCGATTGCCGCCCGGAGCCCTCACCTTGATGAGCTCGTGATCGGCGAGGGCGCGGGCGGTCTCGCGGGCCACCGCGTCCGTGAGGCCGGCGTTCCCCAAGCGTACGACCGGCTTCAAGGGATGGGCGAGTCCGCGCAGGTGCCGGCGCTGCCGCTCGGAGAGCTCGGGCGGTGCGGTGGCGCCACCGGCCTCAGGGGTCTCGCTCGCGGCGGGCCGCGCGCGCGGCGGAGCAGGTTTTTTCACGGCCTCATTGTAGAGGGGGTTTTGAGGAGCAATGGCCCGGCGATCGAAGAGCAGCGATCGGTGGCTGAAGGAGCACTTCCGCGACAGTTACGTGCAGCGCGCCCAGAGCGCGGGCTGGCGGTCGCGGGCGGTCTTTAAGCTCGAGGAGGTCGATAAGCGGGAGAGGCTCTTGAAGCCCGGCGCGATCTGCCTGGACCTCGGAGCCGCCCCGGGGGCCTGGAGCCAGTACGCTCGCGGGCAGGTGGGACCTAAGGGCCGGGTGGTCGCCACCGACATCCTGGCGATGGAAGGCCTCGCCGGGGTCGAGTTCGTGCAGGGGGACTTCCGGGAGCAGGCGGTTTTCGACCACCTGCTGACCCTCCTGCCCCAGGGAAAAGTCGACCTGGTCCTCTCGGACATGGCCCCGGCCTTGAGCGGGGTCGACGCGATCGACCAGCCCCGCGCCCTGCACCTCGCGGAGCTCGCCCTCGACATGGCGCGACACGTCTTGAAGCCGGGTGGGGATGCCCTGATTAAGGTCTTCCAGGGGAGCGGCTTCGAGGAGCTCCTCAAGGGTGCTCGCAGCGAATTCACCCGGGTCAAGCTGGTCAAACCGCAGGCATCCCGTGCCCGCAGCCCTGAGATGTACTTGCTGGCCTTGAAGTTTCGCTTGGTGTAGGTTCGGAAAGTGAAGTTCGGGACGGCGGAGGCAGCCCCCGCCTTAAGGACGGAAGCCTTTGAACGACTTAACAAAGAACATCCTGCTCTGGGTCGTCATCGTGATCGTGCTGTTGCTCGTCTTCAGCCGTTACATGCCGACCGCGGGACAGCCCCAGCAGATCGCCTATTCCACCTTCCTCGATGACGTCAAGAACAACCGCGTCGAGTCGGTGGTGCTCCAGGGCGACATGATCTACGGGGAGCACAAGGACAAGACGGCGTTCAAGACGTTCAACCCGGAGACCGACTACACCGCTCTCATCGGCGCGCTCGAGAAGGCCGACGTGCGCATCGAGGGCCAGCCTCCCAAGCCGCCAAACTACATGGGGCAGCTGCTGCTGCAGCTGGCGCCGGCGCTGCTCCTGATCGTGGTGTTCGTGTACATGCTGCGGCAGATGCAGGGCGCCTCGGGCGGCCGGGGAGCCATGTCCTTCGGCAAGAGCCGCGCGCGCCTGCTGGGTGAGGACCAGGTGAGTGTCACCTTCGCCGACGTCGCCGGCGTCGATGAGGCGAAGCAGGAGGTCGGCGAGATCGTCGACTTCCTGAAGGACCCGGGCAAGTTCCAGAAACTCGGCGGCAAGATCCCCAAGGGCGTATTGATGGTGGGATCGCCCGGCACCGGCAAGACGCTGCTGGCGCGCGCCATCGCCGGCGAAGCAAAGGTGCCGTTCTTCACCATCTCGGGCTCCGACTTCGTCGAGATGTTCGTCGGCGTCGGCGCCTCGCGCGTGCGCGACATGTTCGAGCAGGCGAAGAAGCACGCGCCGTGCATCATCTTCATCGACGAGATCGACGCCGTCGGCCGTCACCGCGGCGCGGGGCTTGGCGGCGGTCATGACGAGCGCGAGCAGACTCTCAATCAGCTGCTCGTCGAGATGGACGGCTTCGAGGGCAACGAGGGCATCATCGTCATCGCCGCCACCAACCGTCCGGACGTACTCGACCCGGCGCTGCTGCGCCCGGGTCGCTTCGACCGTCAGGTGATCGTGCCGCTGCCGGACGTGCGCGGCCGCGAGCAGATCCTGCGCGTGCACATGCGCCGCGTGCCGCTCGCGGACGATGTGAAGCCCGCGCTGATCGCGCGCGGCACTCCGGGGTTCTCGGGCGCCGATCTCGCCAATCTGGTCAACGAGGCGGCACTGTTCGCCGCGCGTGCCAACAAGCGCATCGTCGGCATGGACGAATTCGAGAAGGCCAAGGACAAGATCATGATGGGCGCCGAGCGGCGCTCCATGGTGATGAGCGAGGCTGAGAAAAAGATGACGGCCTATCACGAGGCCGGTCACGCCATCGTCGGCATGACGGTGCCGGAGCACGATCCCGTATACAAGGTGACGATCATCCCGCGCGGCCGCGCGCTCGGCGTCACCCAGTTCCTGCCCGAGCAGGACCGCTACAGCTTTTCGAAACGCCGCCTCGAGAGCTCCATCGCGACGCTGTTCGGCGGACGCATCGCCGAGGAGCTGATCTTCGGCCGCGAGTCGGTGACCACCGGCGCCTCCAACGACATCGAGCGCGCCACCGAGCTGGCACGCAACATGGTCACCAAGTGGGGCCTGTCCGACCGGCTGGGGCCGCTCACCTACTCGGAGGAATCCGGCGAGGTGTTCCTCGGGCGAAGCGTGACCCAGCACAAGCAGGTATCGGATGTCACCGCGCACGCGATCGACGAGGAAGTGCGGCGCGTGATCGAGGCCAACTACAAGAGTGCGCGCGAGATCCTCACGAACTCGCTCGACAAGCTGCACATGATGGCCGAAGCACTCATGAAGTATGAAACCATCGACGAGGAGCAGCTGAAGGACCTCATGGCCGGCAAGCAACCCAAGCCCCCCGCGGGCTGGGACGACACGCTCTCCAACAAGCCGCCGAAGCCGACCGAGCCGCCGGGCGGCGCGATACCCGCAGGACAACATTGAGTCCGCCGCGGTCGCAGCATGCGGCCGCTCATCGCTGATGCCGTCGCCGCCGGTACTGCTGCGCTGTCGAGACAGGACGGTGGATCTCGCCCGCCCGGTGGTAATGGGCGTGCTCAACGTGACCCCGGATTCATTCTCGGACGGGGGCCGCTTCTTCGACCCAATCGCCGCCGTCAGCCACGGTGTGCGCATGGCGGAGGAGGGCGCGGCCCTCATCGACGTGGGCGGCGAGTCGACGCGGCCCGGGGCCGCTCCGGTCGGCGTGGACGAGGAGCTGCGCCGCGTCATCCCGGTGGTCGAGCGGCTGCGCGCGGCCACCAGCGCCGTGATCTGCGTCGACACCAGCAAGCCCGAGGTCATGCTTGCGGCGGCCGCGGCCGGCGCGGGCCTGGTGAACGACGTGCGGGCGCTGCGCGAGGCGGGCGCGCTCGCGGCGGCGCTCGAGAGCGGTTGCGCGGTGTGCCTCATGCACATGCAGGGCGAGCCCCGCACCATGCAGGTGGCGCCCACCTACCAGGATGTCGTGAGCGAAGTCGGGGCGTTTCTCGCGGAGCGGGTGCGGGCGTGCCGCGCGGCCGGGCTCGCCGCCGACCGGCTGGTGATCGACCCGGGATTCGGCTTCGGCAAGACTCTGGAGCACAATCTGACGCTGCTGCGACGCCTGCGCGAGCTCACAGCGGCTGAGCTGCCGGTGATGGTCGGGTTGTCCCGCAAATCCATGCTGGGCAAACTCACCGGCCGGCCCGAGGGCGAGCGGCTGTTGGGCAGCGTGGTGCTCGCCGTGATCGCGGCGCTCGAGGGGGCACGCCTGGTGCGCGCTCACGATGTCGCCGCCACGGTCGAGGCGCTGAGGCTGGTCGCTGCGGTGAGAGAGAGTTAAATGGGTCGCAGATATTTCGGAACTGACGGCGTCCGCGGGCTGGTGGGTGACCACCCGATGACCGTCGACTTCGCGCTGCATCTCGCGAGCGCCGCCGCGCGCGTCCTCGCCCCCCACGGCGGCACGGTGCTGATCGGCAAGGACACGCGGCTCTCAGGCTACATGTTCGAGGCGGCACTGGAAGCCGGGTTCGTCGCCGCCGGCGTCGACGTCATGCTCATGGGGCCACTGCCCACTCCTGGCATCGCCTATCTGACGCGGCGCTTCGAGTGCGATTTCGGCGTCGTGATCAGCGCCTCACACAATCTTTACGACGACAACGGCATCAAGTTCTTCGACGGCGAGGGAGCCAAGCTCTCCGACGAGCTCGAGGAGCGCATCGAGAGCGAGCTGGCGCAGCCGCCGCTCACGCGCACTTCGCGCAGCCTCGGTCGCGCCACCCGCGTGGACCGCTCGCGCACCGTATACCAGGAGTTCTGCGCCTCGACCATGCCAGCGGGAGTCGATCTCGCGGGACTGAAGATCGTGGTCGACTGCGCCAACGGCGCATCTTACAAAGTGGCGCCGCGGATCCTCGCCGATCTCGGCGCCGAGATCGTCCCGATCGGCTGCTCGCCCAACGGCCGCAACATCAACGACGGCTGCGGCTCGACGGCGCCCGACCTGCTGCAGCTCACCGTGCCCGGGGTGCGCGCCAACGTGGGGATCGCGCTCGATGGCGACGGCGACCGCCTGGTCATGGTCGACCATCTGGGGCGCATCGTCGACGGCGATCAGCTGCTCTATGTCATCGCGCGCGCGCTCAAGCAGGCGGGCACGCTCAGGGGCCCGGTGGTGGGCACGGTCATGAGCAACTTCGGGCTCGAAGTGGGACTGCGCGCGAGCGGTATCGAGTTCCGGCGCGCCGCGGTCGGTGACCGCTATGTGCTCGCGATGCTGCGCGAGGCGCAGGGAATCCTCGGAGGCGAGACCTCGGGACACATCCTGTGCCTCGACAAGACCACGACCGGCGATGGGCTGGTGTGCGCCCTGCAGGTGCTCGCGGTGATGCAGCAGACCGGCCGCCCGCTGGCGGAGCTCGCCTCGGGGATGCAGAAGTACCCCCAGGTACTCCTTAATGTAAAAGTGGCGAAGCGCTTCGACCCCTCCGCCGTGCCTGCGGTGCGCGAGGCGATGGCGCGCATCGAGCGGAACATGGGCGGCGAGGGCCGGGTGGTGCTGCGGCCATCGGGAACCGAGCCGGTGATCCGCGTGATGGTCGAAGGCAGGGACGAGGGCGCAACGCGCGCCGCCGCCACGGAGCTGGCCGACCTCGTCAAGGCCGCCGCCGGCTAGCGTTGCGCCACCCCCCCTGCATCGCTATCATCCCGCGCCGCTCGGGGTCTTGAGCCGCAGCGTCCTTAGGTGAGTCCAAGGCTGACTTGATGCGCCGTCCCATCGTTGCCGGGAACTGGAAGATGCATGGGTCGCGCGTCGAGAACGCGCGGCTGATCGAAGAGCTTTTGGCCCGGGCGCCGGCGGCGCCGGCGGCCGACTGCGTCGTGTGCCCGCCGTTCGTGTACCTGCAGGAGTGCGCGCGGCTGCTGCGCGACTCGCTCTTCAGTCTCGGCGGCCAGGACGTCTGCGCAGACGCGCAGGGTGCCTTCACGGGCGAAGTCTCGGCGGCGATGCTCAAGGACGTCGGCTGCGAGTACGTGATCGTGGGGCATTCGGAGCGCCGGCTCCTGTATCGCGAGAGCGACCAGCTGGTGGCGCGCAAGTTCGCCGCGGCGCACGCCAAGGGGCTCGTGCCGATCCTGTGCGTCGGCGAGCAGCTCGCCGACCGCGAGGCCGGCCGCACCAACGAGATGGTGGCGCGGCAGCTCGACGTGGTGCTCGAGCTGTGCGGTGCGGGCACTCTCGAGCGCGGCGTCGTGGCCTACGAACCGGTGTGGGCGATCGGCACGGGACGCAACGCCACGGCCGAGCAGGCCCAGGAAGTGCACGCGTTCATCCGCGCCCGGATCGCCGCCCGGGATGCTAGAATTGCCGGCGCCACGCGCATTCTTTACGGCGGCAGTGTCAAGGCCGGCAACGCGACCGAGCTGTTCAACATGCCGGACGTCGACGGCGGTCTGATCGGTGGCGCCTCGCTCAAGGCCGATGAGTTTCTGACTATCCTGGCTGCGGCGCGGCCGGGCTGAGTGGATGTTGCGATGCTACGTGTCATTCTGACCGCGGTGCAGGTGTTCTCTTCGCTGGCCATCGTCGGCCTCGTGCTGCTTCAGCGCGGCAAGGGAGCCGAGGCGGGCGCAGGCTTTGGCGCAGGGGCGTCGGGAACGGTGTTCGGGGCGCGTGGTGCCACCACCGCACTGTCGCGCGCCACGGCGGTCTTTGCCGCGATCTTCATGATCAACAGTCTGGCGCTCGCTTACCTCGGCACGACCAGCAGCAAGGAGCCGCAGAAGACGATCCTCGAGGAGGCTGCCGAGAGCGGCAAGGCGGCCCCGGCCACCGGTACGCTGCCGCCCGGGAGTGCCCCGGCCCAGGCCCCTGTGTCTGCGCCCGGTGCGGCACCGGCATCGACTCCGGCGGCCACGCCCGCGCCAGCGCCAGCGCCAAAGTAGCGCGCGGCGCCGGAGGCGCGAATTTTAATGTTTGCCGACGTGGTGGAATTGGTAGACACACTAGCTTGAGGGGCTAGCGCCGCAAGGTGTGGGAGTTCGAATCTCCCCGTCGGCACCAGATTGCGAGGGCTCAGCCCTTGGCCTGCGCCTCGAGGATGCGCGCGCGCCACTGGCGCGTGTCGTGCAGTGGCCGCAGCTACAGCACGCTCGCGCCGGGGCGAGCATCCGCGAGCGCGTGGAGTAGCGGCGCGAGCAGCTCGGGCGCGGGACGCCAGCGCCCGACCGAGCTCTGGTAGAGCGGCCGGCGAACCTGGCTCTTGCTCGCTGTTGCCACCGGCCGCTCGGTGCGGTGGAAGTCGCGGCAGGCGTCGTTCCAGGCGAGACCGCAATGGGCGAGTACGCGCCGCACCTCGGGCTCGAAGTTCCGCACCAGCTCCTCATACTGCACCTCGAGCATCACTCCCTCCGGAAGCACTCGGCGCCAGTGCGCCATCACCCGGGTATAGGCTTGGTAGTAGCGCCCGAGCTCTTCGAGATCGCAGGCATAGGGCACCTGTTCGAAGTCGGTGGCGAAGCACGACAGGCAGGTATCGATGGGATCGCGACCGATGTGGACGATGGCCGCGCGCGGCAGCGCCAGGTGAATGAGCCCGACGAGACAGAAATTCATGAGCATCTTGTCGGTGATGCGCGCGGCTGAGGGGGCCGCCGCGCGCAGCGTGCTGAGATAGTCGTGCGCGATCGCGCGGATCTGAGCGCCGGCGAGCGCCGGCGCCGTCTCGGGGTAGGCGCCCGCCGCGTCGTCGATGCCGGCCCGCTTCACGGCATCCCTGAAGTCGGGCCGTTCGCCGGCGCCGAACACCCCGGGCGCGCTGGCGAGCACCTGCTCGAGGAGGGTCGAGCCGGAGCGCGGCATGCCGACGATGAAGATCGGCAGTGTCGAGGGATCGCCGTGACCGCTCTTCTCCCGCATCAGTTGCGGGGTGAAAACCTCGGGAATGCGCTCCAGCATGCGCAACATCGCCGCCTCGTCGTAGGCGAGTCGCCGGCGCCGCAGACGATTGCCCTCGATAAACTGCGGGAAAGCGCGCTCGGGCGCGCCGCTGTCGGTGAGCGCCTTGCCGAGCGCAAAGCGCAGCGCAATCCGTTGATCGTCCGCGAGCGCGGCGTCGTCCGCGGCGAGCGCTTCCAGCGCGGCGAGCCGCGGGTCCCCAGGCGCCACCGGGGCGAGCGCGATGAGCGCGCAACGGGCCGGAACGTTGCCTGGCTCGCGCGCCAGCGCCGCCTCGTAAGCCGCGCGCGCCTCGTCCGCGCGACCGAGATCGTGCAGGACGGCGCCGCGACCGAGGTGCGCGGCGACGCACTGCGGGTCGATTGCCAGCGCCGCCTGGTACGACTCGAGGGCAAGCGCATGCCGCTGCAGCGACTGTTGCACGGCGGCGAGTCCGAGCAGCGTCGGCACGTGGCCGGGGGCGAGCCGCGCGGCCCGCTCATAGTGCCCGGCCGCCTCCGCCGGGCGCCGCAGCGTCTGCAGCGCGGCGGCGCGGCCGCGGTGCGCCTCGGGGTAATCGGGATCGAGCGCCAGCGCGCGCGCGAACGGCGCCAGCGCTTCCGCGGGGCGCTCGAGGCCCAGGTATCCGGCGCCGAGCGCGCACTGTGCCTCGGCGTAATCCGGATCGAGCACGACGGCGCGCTCGAAGCAGGCGAGCCCCTCTTCGGGGCCGCGCGCCAGGAGCGCTCTCCCGAGGCCGTAGTAGGACTCGGCGCGGCGTGGATCGAGGTCGAGGGCGGTCTCATAGGAGGCGACCGCCGCGTCATCGTCGCCCCGCATGTGCAGAGCCGTCGCGAGGTTGGCGTGCGCTTCGGCCGAGCGCGGACCCAGCTCGATGGCGCGGCGGGTCGCCTCGAGCGACGCCTCGATCGCTCCCTGCTGAAGGCGCAGCACCCCGAGCTGCAGCAGCACCCGGAAATCCTCGCCCTGCCCGAGCAGCGCGAGATAGGCGCGCTCGGCCTCGGCGAGCCGCCCAGCCGCATGCGCGGCGAGCGCGGCCTGGAGTTGTGCCGAGGTCGCGGACGCCATGCTCAGGGATACGGCTCCTTGCGCAGGTTGAAGGCGATCGAGATGCGCGGCTGCCGGCCGCGGTGCGCATAGACCATGTGGGGCACGTAGCTCGGGAAGAGGATCATCATGCCGGGCTCGGGCCGCAGGGTGATGCTGGTCGGCACGAACGGGGGCAGAAAGGTGTTGGCGCGGCCCTGGCAGGGATCGTAGAGATGGATCGGAGTGCCCGCCTCGGGGTCTTCGGGCTCGCCGGTGTCGACATAGTAGGTGCCTGACCAGGTTGAGCCGGGGTGCGTGTGGACACGGTTGAAATCGCCGCTGCGGTTGATGTTCGCCCAGGCGTAGAGCGTCCAGCGCAGGATGCGCGGCGGCTGGCCATATTCAGCCAGCACACGGCGGCTGGCCTCATCGCCCATCTCGTACATATGCTGGATGAGTAGCCGTCCCGCCGCGCCGCAGAACTCCAGCTGTCCGGTCTCGGAGTGCCAGCCGCCGATGTTGGTCTTCTGCTCGCCCTTGCCGGTGCGCTCGTACGCGAGGATGCGCTCGCGCAGCTCCGCATTGAGCGCGGCCGCGTCCGACCAGACATGCGAGAGGAGCGGTGTCGCGAAGAGATTGGTGTGCCTGATATTGCCCAGCTCGCTCATCGGTTCTCCTGGCCGAGTCCCTCGAGGAGGGGCGCGAGCAACTGCGGGCCGGGCCGCCAGCGGCCGACGGAGCTGCGGTGGAGGGGCTGGCGCACCTGGACTACGCTCGCGGTGCGCACCGCACGTTCGGTTCGATGAAAGTCGCGGCAGGCATCGTGCCACTCCAGCCCGCAGTAGCCGAGGATACGGCGCACCTGCGGCTCGAAATCCTCGATCAACTGCTCGTAGCGCACCTCGAGTATCGTTCCTTCGGGCAGTACCGCGCGCCAATGCTGCATCAGCCGGGCATACGCCCGGTAGTAGCGCCCGAGCTCCCCGAGATCGTAACTGAAGGGCTGGTCTTCTCTGAAGAGCGTGGCGAAGCACGACAGGCAGGTGTCGATGGGATCGCGCACCGTGTGAATGATCCGCGCCCGCGGCAGCGCCAGATGGATCAGCCCGGCGGCGGTGAAATTGCCGGGCATCTTGTCGGTGATGCGGCACGCCGTGGCGGCACCCCCACGCGCCGTGAGGCGCCTGAGGTACTCCTCCCCCAGATCGCGCTGCTGCGGGCCCTCGAGCGCGCCGACCGCATCGGGAAAAGGGGTGGCCAGGCCGAAGCGGCGGTGCGCGGCGGCCCAGGCCTCGTTGAGGCAGGGCACCTCGCCGGTGGCGCGAACGCGCGGATGGCTTGCGAGGATCTGCTCGATCAGCGTCGAGCCCGAGCGCATCATGCCGACGATGAAGATCGGCAGCTCGGAGGCGCAGCCGAGGCCTGGCTTGGCCTGCAGCAGCTCGCGGCTGAAGACCGCGCGAATGCGCTCGATTCGCCCGAGCGTCTGCGCCTCGTCGTAGGTGATGCGGCGCCGCTTGAGCGCGTTGCCCGCGAGCAGCTCGTCGAACGCACGTGCCGGCTGTCCGATGTCGCCGTAGGCCTTCGCCAGGGCGAAATGCAGCTGCACCCGCCGCTCCTCGTCGAGCGCAGGCGCGTTGCGCGCCAGGCCTTCGAGCCGCGGCAGGTGCGGATCCGAGGCGGTGACGGGACCGCACTGGAAGAGGCTGGCGTAGTACGTCGGGTTGTCGGGCTCGAGACGGATCGCCTGTTCGAGATGGCCGCGAGCTACTTCCAGCCGTCCGTTCTGCAGCAGCGTCAAGCCGAGGTTGTTGAGCGCCTCGGGGTAGTCGGGCTTCAGCTGCAGCGCCCGCTCGAAGCAGCCGCGCGCCTCGGGCCCCCGGCCGAGCGCCTCGAGGGCGGTGCCGAGATTGTTGTGTGCGATCGCATACTCGGGGGTGAGCGTAATCGCCCGCTCGAGGGGCGCGAGTGCCGCCTCGGGACGCTTCAGCAGATTGAGCGTCATGCCGAGGTTGTTGAGCGCCGGGGCCGAACCGGGGTTGCGCCGGGCGGCGCGACGCAGCAGCTGCGCCGCCTCGGCCAAACGGCCCTGCCGTCCACGCAACACCCCGAGGCGGTGGAGCGCATCGAAGTGACCCGCATCCGCCGCCAGGATCGCCTCATAGCAGCGTGCGGCTTCCTCGAGCCGGCCCTGCTGCTGCAGCGAGACGGCGTCCTGGAACAGATGTCCGATCGCCGCGGGGTCGGTGCGGCTGCGGTGGGGAGTAGTGCCTGACACGGCCGATGGGAGGTCACTTTCCTTATTCTGTCGGCGCGGCGGACGGTGCGCTCAACGGCGGCGGCTGATCGATCGGGAGCACCATCGCCGCAAGACTCTCCTGATACTATTTCACGAGGGCGGAGGCAGGGCAATGCTCGTGCTGCAGATCCTGCCGGCAGGCGGTCCATGAAAAAGAGGAATGTCAAATCGAGCGGCGCACCACCCGCCCGGCCGCAACACGTGACGGGCACCCTCCCGGAGGAGGAGCGCGACCGGCGGCTCTACCAGGCAGTGCTCGATTATCAGGCGGGCCGCTATGACGCAGCCGAGGCGACGGCGCGCGAGCTGCGCGCGGCGGCGCCGCAGCTCTTCCCCGCGGTGCTGCTGCTCGGGATGATCGCCGGCAGGACTGGCCGCGCGGCGCAAGGCGTCGAGCTGCTGCGCGAGGCGCTGGCGCTGGATCACCGCTCGGCCGAGGCGCGCAGCGAGCTCGCGATGCTATTGCGCGCGGCGGGCCGCAATGAGGAGGCGATCGCGGCGGCCCGGCACGCCGTGCGTCTCGGACCCGACGACGCCGGCGGCTACAACAATCTCGGACTGTGCTACCTCGCGGCGGAGCGTCTGCCAAAGGCGACCGAGGCGTTTCAGCGCGCGATCGCACTGAAGGCCGAGGTCCCGATGTTTCATTACAATCTCGGACTCGCGCTCGAGCAGCGCTCGCGCGACTTCGAGGCGATCGCCGCCTTCCGGCAGGCGCTCGCGCTCGCCGCCGATCACGCCGACGCGCATGCGCATCTCGGCCGGCTGCTGGTGCAGCACGGGCAGCCGGCCGAGGCCGCCGAGCACTACCGGCGTGCCGCCGTGCTGCAACCAGACGTGACGCTGGCGGCCGTGCATCAAGCCGAGGCGCTCATGCATGAGGGCCGCGCCGCGCAGGCCGAAACGTGCCTGCGGGCGGCGCTCGAATCGCAGCCGCAATCGGGCCTCGCACACGAGGCGCTCGGCGTACTGCTGCAGCGGGTGGGACGCTTCGATGAGGCGGTCGCGAGCTTCGCAGCGGCGGTGCAGCTGCAGCCGAAGCGCGTCTCCGCATACGCCGGCCTGGTGCGCGGCAAGCGCATCGACCCCGAGGACGGGCACCTCGTTGAGTCCATGGAGGCGCTGGCCCGCGACCGCACGCTGGCGCCGCGCGAGCACGCGGAGCTGCATTTCGCGCTGGGCAAGGCCTACGACGATCTGGGTGAGTACCAGCTCGCGATCGGACACTTCGACCGCGCCAACGAGATTGAGGCCGGCTGGCTGCGCAGCGCTGGACGCTGGTTCGACCGGCGCGCGCGCGCGGAGTTCGTCGAGCGGATGATCGCCACCTTCCCGGCGGCGCGCTTTGCGCGCCGTGCGGCAGGAGCGTCCGACAGCGACCTGCCGATCCTGATCGTCGGCATGCCGCGCTCGGGCACAACTCTGGTCGAGCAGATTCTCTCGAGCCACCCCGAGATCGGGGCGGCCGGCGAGCTCAACTACTGGACTGACCGGCCGCCGCTCGTCGGGGCGCAGCACGCGGTTCCGGGCGACGCGCGGCTGCGGGAGCTCGCCGCCGGCTACCTGGCGTTGCTGCGCACGGCGGCGCCGGCGGCGCTGCGCGTCACCGACAAGATGCCGGCCAACTTCCTGGTGCTCGGGCTCATCCATCTCGCGCTTCCCGAGGCGCGCATCATTCATTGCCGCCGCGACCCGCTCGACACCTGCCTTTCGATCTACTCGACCCAGTTCAGCCATCCGCTCGACTTCGCGCACGACCGTGCCAATCTGGTGTTCTTCTATCAGCAGTATCAGCGGCTCATGGCGCATTGGCGGCGGGTGATCCCGGTCACGCGGCTGCTCGAGATAGATTACGAGACGCTCGTGGAGGACACCGAGACGGTGACCCGCACAATGATCGGGTTCTGCGGGCTCGACTGGGACGCAGGGTGCCTGCGGCACGAGCGCAATCCTCACCTCATCACGACGCCGAGCGTCTGGCAGGCCCGCCAGCCGGTCTACCGCGGCGCGGTCGGACGCGGGCGCCGCTACCGGCCCTGGCTGGGCGCCTTCGAGCGGCTCGCGCCAGCGGGCTGACGAGGGGCGGCCGCCGCAAAAGAAAGCGGCTCCCCCGAAGGGGAGCCGCGGTGTGGGGGAACCAATGTAAAGGGGCTGCGCCCTTCAGACCTTGTACCGGCGCCGCCCGAGTCCGAGCGCCGCGAGTCCGATGCCGAGCAGCCCCAGGCTCGCCGGCTCAGGCACTTTGCACGAGCCACCGCACTGGTTCGTGCCGGTGAAGATGTCCGCGAGTGTGCCCGGGAAGGTGGTCGAGTGGGTGTCGTACTTGGTCTCGGACAGCCCGCTCGGATCGAGCCCGGTCCACGCGACGAACGACCCCTGGACGTTGCCCCCGCCCTGAGTGTTATCGGGGCTGAAGTTCGAGGAGATGGGCCCGCCGTTCCACTGCGCCGCGAAGTTCACATCGAAATTGCCCGCGAAATTGCAGATGCCGGTCGGCGCCCCGCCCCCCGGCTGCCCGCACCAGTTGCCGGAGGGGTCGGTGCTGAGAGAGGAGCGCATGTTGATGAACGGGAAGGGGTCAGGAACTGTGTTGCCGTTCTGGTCGTCGTAGTCGTACGCGAACAGATTGAGCCCGGTCGGCGCGCCGACCGTGCCGCCGGGGATGCCGCTTCCGCTTCCCCAGGTCAGCCTGTAGACCGTATTCGGGCCGATGTTCGGCAGCGTGAGGACCTGGGTCGATGGGCTAGAGGCGCCCCCGTTGAACGCCGACCCGTTGCCACCGTTGCCGGCGGCGTCCTGATAGCCCTTCAAGGTGAGCGTGACGCTCGTGAAGGACGAGCTCGTCGGATTCAGGATGAACAGCGACGGCGTGTCGTATTCGGTACCGCCGTTATTCGCGTAGTTCTTGATCGTCGTGCCGTTGACGAGACTGCAGCTGCCGCACTGCTGGTTGTAGGCGCCGATCACGGTGGCCACTAGGTTATTCGCGTGGACGGACTGGCTGAGCAGCATCATTGCCGCCGAGCCGGCCGCCGTCAGTGCGACCCCGCCTCTTGTCGTTTTATCCATTGAAGTTCCCCCAAGCTTGGCATGCCAAACCGATGGATCCCAAGCAATTCCCATGCCACCCCAATTTTTCAATGACTTATACGTAGACGAGCTGTCTTGCGAGGCAGAGTTGTAAATTCTCTCGACGCTCGGACCGTCGGCTCCAGGGCCCGTTACGCTTCGTGCGACGATTCCTGGGCACACGGCAAATACCAGCGCGGCACGCGAGCCCCGCGCTTAGCATCGGGGCCGAGCGCCGCGATTGCGGCGGCTGACTCACGCTTCGACCGCGACCTGCGCCCGCGGCGGCTGCGCTGCTACAATGCGTCGGCTTGTGGGGCAGGTCGCGATCGATCTGCCTTTTTTACGGCTGTCGCCCATGCTGCTGAATTACCTGCCGATCCTCATCTTCCTGGTGGTCGCCGCCGCGCTCGCGGTGGTGCTGCTCACACTCGGGACCGGCCTCGGCCGCTACTTCGCGCGCTTCCACGACGATCGCGCCAAGCTCTCCCCTTATGAGTGCGGCTTCGAGGCCTTCGAAGACAGCCGCATGAAATTCGACGTGCGCTATTACCTGGTCGCGATCCTGTTCATCGTGTTCGATCTGGAGATCGCGTTCCTGTTTCCGTGGGCGGTCGCCCTGGGCAAGATCGGCGCCGCCGGCCTCATTGCCATGGCCATCTTCCTCGCCATCCTCGTGGTGGGCTTCATCTACGAGTGGCGCAAGGGGGCGCTCGAGTGGGACTAGAGGTCGCCGAAGGTCCGGAGACGTTCGCGCAGCGCGGCTTCGTCACCACGCAGCTCGACACGCTCGTCAACTGGGCGCGCACCGGGTCGTTGTGGCCGATGACCTTCGGGCTCGCCTGCTGTGCGGTCGAGATGATGCACGCCGGCGCCTCCCGCTACGACCTCGATCGCTTCGGCGTGGTGTTCCGGCCGAGTCCGCGCCAGTCGGACGTCATGATCGTCGCCGGCACGCTGGTCAACAAGATGGCGCCGGCGCTGCGCAAGGTTTACGACCAGATGGCCGAGCCGCGCTGGGTGATCTCGATGGGCTCGTGCGCGAACGGCGGCGGCTACTACCACTATTCCTACGCGGTCGTGCGCGGCTGCGACCGCATCGTTCCGGTCGACGTGTACGTGCCGGGCTGCCCGCCGACGGCCGAAGCGCTGGTGTACGGCATCGTGCAGCTGCAGAAGAAGATCGCACGCACCAGCACGATCGCGAGATAAGGCGGATGAAGGGGACGGACAGTTGAGCGAGTCGGTCGAGGCACTCGCGGGGAGGGTCGACGCGCGGCTCGTGGCGAGCGTGCGGCGAGCGCCCGCGCTCGCGCGCGAGCACGAGCTCGCCTACGAGACCGATGCCGGAGCGCTGCTTGCCGTCTGCCACACGCTGCGCGATGCGCCGGAACTCAAGTTCCAGATGCTCATGGATCTGGCCGGCGTCGATTACCTCCACTACGGCCGCGATGACTGGCAGACCGAGAGCGCGACCCGCTCGGGCTTCAGCCGCGCGCGCCTCGCGGAGGAGGCTCCGCCCGACACGCACGCGCCCGGCCGCTTCGCCGTGGTGTACCAGCTGCTCTCCATCGCCAACAACCAGCGGCTGCGCCTCAAGGTGAAGTGTCCGGACACCGCCGAGCCGGCCGTCGATTCGGTGATCGACGTCTGGGCGAGCGCCAACTGGTTCGAGCGCGAGGCCTTCGATCTGTTTGGCATCGTGTTCCGCGGCCACCCGGATCTGCGCCGCATCCTTACCGACTACGGCTTCATCGGTCATCCCTTCCGCAAGGACTTCCCGCTGATCGGCAACGTCGAGGTGCAGTACGATCCCGACAAGCAGCGCGTCGTGTATCGCCCGGTGAGCATCGTGCCAAGGGTGCTGGTGCCGAAAGTCATCCGTCATGACCACCGCTACGAGCCCGCACTCCGCGATTCCGAGGGGCCGCGCTGATGGCCGCCAATTCGCTCGCCGAGATCCGTAACTACACGATGAACTTCGGGCCGCAGCACCCGGCCGCGCACGGCGTGCTGCGTCTGGTGCTCGAGATGGACGGCGAGGTGATCCAGAAGGCCGATCCGCACATCGGGCTCCTGCACCGCGGCACCGAGAAGCTCGCCGAGTCCAAGCCCTTCAACCAGTCGATCGGCTACATGGACCGGCTCGACTACGTGTCGATGATGTGCAACGAGCATGCGTACGTGCTCGCGATCGAGCGGCTGCTCGGCATCGTGCCGCCGGAGCGCGCCCAGTACATCCGCGTCATGTTCGATGAGATCACCCGCATCCTGAACCACCTCATGTGGCTCGGTGCTCATGGGCTCGACATCGGCGCGATGACGGTGTTCCTGCTCGCCTTCAAGGAGCGCGAGGAGCTCATGGACGTCTACGAGGCGGTGTCCGGCACGCGTATGCACGCCACCTACTACCGCCCGGGCGGGGTCTACCGCGATCTGCCCGACTCGATGCCGAAATACCAGGTCACCCGCTGGCACTCCGCCAAGGACGTCGCGCGCATGAACGAGGCGCGCAGCGGCACGATGCTGGATTTCATTCAGGCGTTCACCGAACGCTTCCCGGCGGCGATCGACGACTACGAGGCGCTGCTCACGGACAACCGCATCTGGAAGCAGCGCACCGTCAACATCGGAGTCGTGACTCCCGAGCGCGCCATGCAGCTCGGCTTCTCCGGCCCCATGCTGCGCGGCTCAGGCATCGCCTGGGATCTGCGCAAGAAGCAGCCCTACGAGGTCTATGAGCGCATGGACTTCGACGTGCCGATCGGTGTGAACGGCGACTGCTACGACCGCTACCTGGTGCGCGTCGAGGAGCTGCGCCAGTCGAACCGCATCATCCGCCAGTGCGTCGAGTGGCTGCGTGGCTCCCCAGGTCCGGTGATGATCGATGACCGCAAGGTGCGCCCGCCGCGGCGCGAGCGCATGAAGGAGGACATGGAGTCGCTCATCCACCACTTCAAATTCTTCACCGAGGGCTACGAGGTTCCCGAGGGCGAGACCTACGCGGCGATCGAGGCTCCGAAGGGGGAGTTCGGCGTCTACCTGGTGTCCGACGGCGCCAACAAGCCCTATCGCCTGAAGTGCCGCGCACCGGGCTTTCCGCACCTGGCGGCGCTCGAGGAGATGTGCCGCGGCCACATGCTGGCGGACGTGGTGGCGGTGATCGGCTCGCAGGACATCGTCTTCGGGGAGATCGACCGGTGAGCAACGCGCGCAGCAGCGTCGGCATAGCCGGCACGGCTCTGGTCAGCAAACTCTCGCTGCTGTCGGAGGAGACCCGACGGGAGATCGACCACTGGGTGGCGAAGTTCCCCGCCGGGCGGCAGCGCTCGGCGTGCATCGCGGCGCTGCGCGCGGCGCAGGAGCAGAACCAAGGTTACCTGACAGCGGATCTCATGGACGCGGTGGCGGAGCATTTGAAGCTCCCGCCCATCCAGGTGTACGAGGTCGCCAGCTTCTACTCGATGTTGGAGATTCACCCCTGCGGACGCCATCACGTCAGCATCTGCACCAACATCTCCTGCATGCTAAACGGCGCCGAGGCGCTGGTCGCGCACGCGGAGCGCAAGCTCGGCATCAAGCTGAACGAGAGCACGCCCGACGGGCGCATTTTCCTCAAGCGCGAGCAGGAGTGTCTCGCGGCCTGCAACGGCGCACCGATGCTGATGGTGGATCACGTGTTCCACGAGAACCTGACGCCCGAGAAGCTCGACAAGATCCTGGATGAGCTGAAGTGAACGAGCTCGAGAGCAAGTATGCCGACAAGATGAACCTGGTGGCGTTCGAGCCCCTGAAGCTCGAGCGCTCCTGGACGCTCGCCACCTACCGCACGATCGGCGGCTACGAGGTGTGGGAGCGGATCCTGAGGGACAAGCCCGAGCGCGGCTCGATCATCGACCAGGTCAAGGCCTCGGGACTGCGCGGCCGCGGCGGCGCCGGCTTTCCCACCGGCACGAAGTGGAGCTTCATGCCGCGCAACTCGCCGGTACAGAAGTACCTGGTGTGCAACTCGGACGAGAGCGAGCCCGGCACCTGCCACGACCGCGACATCCTGCGCTACAACCCGCACGCGCTCATCGAGGGTCTGGCGATCGCCGGCTACGCCACCAACACCACCGTCGCCTACAACTACATCCGCGGCGAGTTCCTGGGCGAGCCGGCGCCGCGCTTTGAGGCGGCGCTCGCCGAGGCGTATGCGGCCGGGCTCCTCGGCAGGAACATCCGCGGCTCGGGTGTCGATTTCGACCTGCATGCCTTCATCGGTGCGGGCGCCTACATCTGCGGCGAGGAGACGGGGCTGCTCGAGTCGCTCGAGGGCAAGCCCGGCAAGCCGCGTTTCAAGCCGCCGTTTCCGGCGAACTTCGGGCTCTACGGCGCGCCGACCACGATCAACAACACGCTGAGCTTTGCCTCGGTGCCGACGATCCTGCGCAAGGGACCGGCGTGGTTTGCGGCTCTCGGCCCCGCCAACTCCAGCGGCACGCTGATCTTCTCGTTCTCCGGGCACGTGGCGCAGCCGCGCAACCTCGAGCTGCCGCTCGGCACCCCATTCGCCGACCTCCTGGCGCTGAATGGCGGCATGCGCGGCGGGCGGAAGCTCAAGGCTGTGATCCCGGGCGGCGTGTCGGTGCCGGTGGTGCCCGGGGACGTCATGATGAAGACCAACATGGACTACGACTCGGTGAAGGCGGCGGGCTCGGCGCTCGGCACCGGCGCCGCCATCATCATGGATGAGACCACCTGCATGGTGCGGGTGCTGGAGCGCGTTTCGCGCTTCTACATGTCTGAGTCCTGCGGCCAGTGCACACCGTGCCGCGAAGGCACCGGCTGGATGAACCGGCTGCTGAAGCGGATGCTGGCCGGCGAGGCGCGGCGCGAGGAGCTGGGGCTCCTGCTCGATGTCGCCAACCGCATCGAGGGACACACCATCTGTGCCTTCGGCGACGCCTCCGCCTGGCCGGTGCAGAGTTTCCTCAAGCACTACCGCCACGAGTTCGAGTACGTGATCGATCACGGCGGGCGCAGCCTGGTTGCCGACACGCTCGGCGCGCAGGCGGCCTGAAGAATCGCGGAACGGATTCATTTGGATATGGCGGACGACCTGGTCAACATCGAGATCGACGGCGTGCCGGTCAAGGCGCGCAAGGGCGAGATGCTCATCCGCGTCACCGACGCGCACGGCGCCTACGTGCCGCGCTTCTGCTACCACGAGAAGCTCTCGGTTGCCGCCAACTGCCGCATGTGCCTGGTGGAGGTGGAGAAGGCGCCCAAGCCGTTGCCGGCGTGCGCCACGCCCGTCATGGAAGGCATGAAGGTCTTCACCAAGTCGCCACGCGCGATCGGCGCGCAGCGCGCCACCATGGAGTTCCTGCTGATCAACCACCCGCTCGACTGCCCGATCTGCGACCAGGGCGGGGAGTGCGAGCTGCAGGATCTGGCGGTCGGCTTTGGCCGCGAGGCTTCGCGCTACCGCGAGCGTAAGCGGGTGGTGGCGGACGAGAACCTCGGGCCCCTGATCGCCACCGACATGACGCGCTGCATTCACTGCACGCGCTGCATCCGCTTCACCGAAGAGATCGCCGGCATCCAGGAGCTCGGGATGATCGGCCGCGGCGAGCACATGAAGGTGCGCACCTATATAGAGAGTGCGGTCAATCACGAGCTCGTGGGCAACGTCATCGATCTCTGCCCGGTGGGCGCGCTGGTGTCCAAGCCCTACCGCTTCAGCGCGCGCGCCTGGGAGATGAGCTCGACGCCGCTCGTCTCGCCGCACGATCCGGTCGGCACCAACCTGTACGGCCATGTGCTGCGCGGGCGCCTCATGCGGGTCGTGCCGCGCGAGAACGAGTCGATCAACGAGACCTGGATCGCCGATCGCGACCGCTTCAGCTACGAGGGCGTCTACAGCCCCGACCGCCTCGAGCAGCCGCTGCTGCGCCGTGGCGCGGAGTGGGTTGAGACCGACTGGGAGAGCGCGCTCATCCAGGTGACGCAGGGCCTGCGCGCCCGGGCCGCGGAGTGCGGCTTCCTCGCGAGCGGCTGCGCCACGCTGGAAGAGCTGTACCTCGCCGGGCGTATCGCCCGCGGGCTCGGCACTCACAACATCGATCATCGCCTGCGGCAGCGCGACTTCCGCGATCAGGCGGCGGATCCGACCTTCCCCGGCTTGGGGCTGGCGATCGCCGGCGTCGACGCGCTGACGGCGCTGCTCGTCATCGGCTCGAACCTGCGGCGTGAGGTGCCGATCCTCGCGCACCGTGTGCGCAAGGCGGCGCAGCGCGGCGCGCAGATTGCGATGCTGAATCCGGTGCGCTTGGCCTATCAGTTTCCGGTCAGCGCTTATCTTTCTTCGGCGCCGCGCACCCTGGTGGGCGATCTCGCCGCGATCCTGGCCGCCGCGGCCGAGGCCGCCGCCAAGCCGGTACCCGCGCACCTCAGCGCTGCGACCGCGGCGGCGCGGGTGAACGAGGAGCATCGTGCGGCCGCGCGCGCGCTCCTCAGCGGCGAGAGGCGGGCGGTGTGGCTGGGGGCGCTGGCGGCGCGCCATCCGCAGTACGCGGACCTGCGCTCACTCGGCGCGGCGCTCGCGCAGCTCGCCGGCGCTTCGTTCGGCGTGCTCGCGGAAGGCGGCAACGGCGCCGGCGCCTACCTCGCCGGGGCAGTGCCGCACCGCGAGGCGGGCGGCAGGGCAGTGGCGCAGCCGGGTCTCACGGCGCGCGACATGCTGCAGCGGCCGCTCAAGGCCTATGCGCTCGTGGGCGGCGTCGAGCCGTCGATCGATGCGCTCGATCCCGACAGTGCGAGCGTGTTCGCGCGCACGGAGTTCGTGGTGGCGATCACGCCATTCGCGAGCGAGGAGCTCAAGCGCATCGCGCACGTCCTGCTGCCGATCGGCACCTTCGCCGAGACCTCGGGCACCTTCGTGAACTGCGAGGGGTTGTGGCAGAGCCAGACAGGCGCGGCTACGCCGCTCGGCGCGGCGCGTCCGGGATGGAAGGTGCTGCGCGTGCTCGGCAATCTTCTCAACCTCGAGGGCTTCGACTATCAGTCCTCTGAGGAGGTGCGCGAGGAGCTGCGCGCCAGGTGCGCCGGGCTCGGGGCCCCGGGCTATCGCGGTGCGCACGCCGTGACCCCGGCCGGTGCGGCGAGCGCGGCGGTCGCGGCCGGCGAGGTGCGCGTGGTCGATGTGCCGATGTATCAGACCGATGCGCTGGTGCGCCGGGCGCCGTCCCTGCAAAGGACCCGCGAAGGCCGCACCGGGCCGGCAACCTACTGAGGCAGCACGGTGCGTAACCTCGCCAACCTCTGGCTCGCGCTGCCCGACTACGGGCGCTCCACGGTGTGGATCCTTGTGATTACGGGCGTGCTCATCCTCAGCGTGGCGCTGCTCACGCTCTGGGAGCGCAAGGTCATCGGCTGGATGCAGCTGCGCCGCGGCCCCAACCGCGTGCGCATTTTTGGCTTCCTGCCCGGGGTCGGGCAGCCGTTCGCCGACGTGGTGAAGCTGCTGCTGAAAGAGGTCGTGGTCCCGGCCAACGCCAATAAGCTGCTGTTCCGCCTCGCGCCGATCATCGCACTCGTTCCGGCGTTCGCCGCCTGGGCGGTGATTCCGCTGTCGCCCGAGATCGTCGTGTCGAAGGCCGACGCCGGACTCCTCTATCTGCTGTCGCTCACCTCGATGGGCGTGTACGGGGTCATCGTCGCCGGCTGGGCCGCCAACTCCAAGTACGCGTTCCTGGGCGCGATGCGCTCCGCGGCGCAAATGGTCGCCTACGAGATCGCCATGGGGTTTGCGCTGGTCGGCGTGCTGATGGCCACCGGCAGCATGAATCTCGGCACCATCGTGCGCACCCAGACAGGCGGCTTTCTCTCCTGGAACTGGCTGTGGCTGTTTCCGCTCCTGGCGGTGTACTTCATCTCGGGCGTCGCCGAGACCAACCGCGCGCCGTTCGACGTGGCCGAGGGCGAGTCGGAGATCGTCGCCGGCTTTCACGTCGAGTATTCGGGGATCGCCTTCGCGCTGTTCTTCCTCGCCGAGTACGCCAACATGATCCTGATCTCGGCGCTCACCGCGGTGTTCTTCTTCGGCGGCTGGCAGGGGCCATTCCAGGGCTACCCGGTCCTCGGCGACACCTTGCTCGGACAGCCGAGCTTTCTGTGGTTCGGGCTCAAGATCTTCGTGCTGTTATTCCTCTTCCTGTGGTTCCGCGCGACCTTCCCGCGCTACCGCTTCGACCAGATCATGCGGCTCGGGTGGAAGGCGCTGATTCCGGTGACGCTGGTGTGGATCGGGGTGGAGATGGTGCTCGCGGTTTACCGCATCGGGCCGTGGGCGCGACCGTGGTATCACTAGGGATGCACCGGAGGCCCATGAACCCGCTCAAGACCTTCCTGCTGCCGGAGCTCATCAAGGGGCTGATGGTCACGGCGCGCACCTTCGTTAGCGCCAAGTACACGCTCAATTACCCGGAGGAGAAGACCCCGCAGTCGCCCCGGTTCCGCGGGCTGCATGCGCTGCGCCGCTATCCGAACGGCGAGGAGCGCTGCATCGCCTGCAAGCTGTGCGAGGCGGTGTGCCCGGCGGTGTGCATCACCATCGACTCGGACGTGTCCCCCGACGGCACGCGGCGTACCAGCCGCTACGACATCGACCTCTTCAAGTGCATCTACTGCGGCTTCTGCGAGGAAGCCTGCCCGGTGGATGCGATCGTGCTGACGCGCATTCACGAGTACCACATGGAGCGGCGCGGCGAGAACATCATGAGCAAGGACAAGCTGCTCACGGTCGGCGAGCGCTACGAGGCCATGATCGCCGCCGACAAGGCCGCGGACGCGCCCTACCGATGAGCGCGCCGGCCCACGAGCGCGCCGCCGCCGGTGCCGCATGCTGATCCAGGCGCTGTTTTACCTGTTTGCCGCCATCCTGGTGCTGGCCGCGCTCGGGGTGATCAGCGCGCGCAACCCGGTGTACGCGGCGCTCGCGCTGGTGATGTGCTTCATCACCTCGGCGGCGATCTGGCTGCTGGTCGAGGCGGAGTTCCTCGCGGTCGTGCTGGTGCTGGTGTACGTGGGCGCCGTCATGGTGCTGTTCCTGTTCGTGGTAATGATGCTCGACATCAACCTCGCGGAGCTGCGCAAGGGATTCACCCGCTTCGCCTGGCTCGGCTGGCTGACCGCGCTCGCCGTGATCGTGGAAATCGCCGGCGTCGTGTGGGCGCGCGGCGGCCTCGGCCTGGACGCGAGCCGCGGCGCCGTGCCACAGCCGGCCGGTTACAGCAATACGCTGGCGCTCGGCAGCGTGCTCTATACCCGCTACGCCTACCCGTTCGAGCTCGCCGCGGTGCTGCTGCTGGTGGCAATCGTGGCGGCCATCGCCCTCACCATGCGGCGCCGGCAGGGCCTCAAGCAGCAGGACATCAACCGCCAGGTGGCGGTGCGCCGCGAGGACCGCGTGCGCCTCGTAAAGATGGACGCGGAGAAGCGTCCATGATCACCCTCGGACAGCTGCTGACGCTCTCGGGCGTGGTGTTCTCGCTGGCGGTGGCCGGCATTTTCCTCAACCGCAAGAACGTGATCCTGCTCTTGATGTGCGTCGAGCTGCTGCTGCTCGCCGCGAACTTCAACTTCATCGCCTTCTCGCGCTATCTCAACGACATCAACGGCCAGGTGTTCGTGTTCTTCATCCTCACGGTGGCGGCGGCCGAGTCGGCCATCGGACTCGCGATCCTGGTGGTGCTGTTCCGCGAGCGGCGCAGCATCAATGTCGAAGACCTGAACACCCTGAAAGGCTGAAGGCGAGCCCATGGATCCCACGGCGCTCCTCGCCATTCCCCTGCTGCCGCTCGTGGCCGCGGTGATTGCCGGGCTCGGCGGGCGGCTCATCGGGCGCGCCGGGGCGCACACCGTGACCTGCCTCGCGGTGGGAGTGTCTTGTGTGCTCTCGGTCATGGTGCTGAAGCAGATGTGGTGGGACGGCGTGCCGACCTACGACGCGCGCGTTTACACCTGGCTGGTGAGCGATTCGATGCACATGCAGGTCGGGTTCCTCATCGACCGGCTCACCGCGCTGATGATCACGGTCGTCACCTTCGTGTCGCTGTGCGTGCACGTCTACACCATCGGCTACATGGCGGACGATCCGGGCTACACGCGCTTCTTCAGCTACATCTCGCTGTTCACCTTCTCGATGCTGATGCTGGTGATGGCGAACAACTTCATGCAGTTGTTCTTCGGCTGGGAAGCGGTGGGACTGGTCTCTTACCTGCTGATCGGCTTCTGGTACACGCGCCCGAGCGCGATCTTCGCCAATCTCAAGGCGTTCATCGTCAACCGTATCGGCGATTTCGGTTTCGTGCTCGGCATCGCCGGGGTCGCTTACTACACCTATTCGCTCGATTACCGCGATGCCTTCGCCGCCGCCCCGCACATCGCCCAGGCTCTGCTGCCCCTCACCAACACCACCAGCGTCAACGCGCTGACCCTCATCTGCGTGTGCCTGTTCGTCGGCGCGATGGGCAAGTCGGCGCAGGTGCCACTGCACGTCTGGCTGCCGGACTCGATGGAAGGCCCGACGCCGATCTCGGCGCTGATCCACGCCGCCACCATGGTGACGGCCGGCATCTTCATGGTGGCGCGCATGTCGCCGCTGTTCGAGTACTCGGACGCGGCGCTCTCGGTGGTGATGGTGGTGGGTGCGGTCACCGCGTTCTTCATGGGACTGCTCGGGGTGGTGAACAACGACATCAAGCGCGTGATCGCCTACTCGACGCTCTCGCAACTCGGCTACATGACGGTCGCGCTCGGGGTGTCCGCCTACGGCGCGGCGATCTTCCACCTCATGACCCATGCCTTCTTCAAGGCGCTGCTGTTCCTCGCGGCGGGCTCGGTGATCATCGCCCTCCACCACGAGCAGGACATGCGCCGCATGGGCGGGCTCGCCAAATACATGCCGATTACCGCCGTCACCTGCTGGATCGGTGCGCTGGCGCTCATCGGCACGCCGTTCTTCTCCGGCTTCTACTCCAAGGATGCGATCATCGAGGCGGTCGGGGAGTCGCACCGATGGGGTGCGCGCTTCGCGTACCCGTGCGTGCTGCTCGGGGTGTTCGTCACCGCGCTCTATACCTTCCGCATGCTGTTCCTCACCTTCCATGGGCCGGAGCGCTTCCGCGAAGCCGCCGCGCATGGTGATGGGGACGACCACAAGGGCGATCACGACGACGGTCACGGCGCAGAAGAGCATGGACAGGGCGGCGCCCCGCAGGAGAGTCCGTGGGTGGTGACGGTGCCGCTCATCGCGCTCGCGATTCCTTCGGTGCTGATCGGAGCCCTCACCGTGGCTCCGGTGCTCTTCGGCAGCTACTTCGGCCACTCGATCTTCGTGCTGCCGGCGAACGACGTTACGGCCAGGGTGGGCGAAGATTTCGGGGGCCCGGTGAGCTTCGCGCTCCACGGTCTCATCTCGCCGCCGTTCTGGTTTGCGGCCGCCGGCGTTGCGACCGCGTGGCTGTTCTTCCTCAAGCGCCCCGAGCTTGCCGAGAGCTGCGCGCGCCGCTACCGCCTGGCGTACCGCATCCTCAGCGAGAAGTACTACTTCGACTGGTTCAACGAGAAGGTGCTGGCGGCGCTCACGCGCGGGATCGGCGTGGGGCTGTGGAAGGGCGGTGACGAGGGCCTGATCGACGGCGCCATGGTCAACGGCACCGCCGAGAGTATCGGCTGGTTCGGCGGCGTGCTGCGCCGTGTGCAGAGCGGCTACCTCTACTCCTATGCGTTCTGGATGGTCATCGGGCTCGTCGTGCTGCTCGGCTGGTACCTGACCCACCTCCGATAGGCCGCAGCGCGCATGCCGCACCTCCTTTCCATACTCATCTGGCTACCGATCGCGGCGGGCCTGGGTGTCGTCGCGCTCGGCGACCGGCACATCCGCGCGGGACGCTGGCTCGCGCTCGTGGCATCGCTCGTCACGCTCGCCCTCACCGTGCCGCTGTGGGGCGAGTTCGACACGACGACCGCGGCGCTGCAGTTCGTGGAGAAGCTGCCGTGGATCCCGCGCTTCCGGGCCTACTACGCGCTCGGAGTCGACGGCATCTCGCTGCCCTTGATCGTGCTCACCGCCTTCATGACCGTGCCGGTGGTGATCGCCGGCTGGACCGTGATCGAGAGCCGGCCGGCGCAGTACTACGCGGCCTTCCTCATCATGGAAGGCCTGATGATCGGGGTGTTCTGCGCGAGCGATGCGCTGCTCTTCTATTTCTTCTGGGAAGCGATGCTGATCCCGATGTTCCTCATCATCGGCATCTGGGGCGGCCCGCGCCGCGTCTACGCGACCATCAAGTTCTTCCTGTACACGTTCCTCGGCTCGGTCTTCATGCTGGCCGCGCTCATCTACATGTACGTCAAGGCGGGCGACTACGCGATCGCGAGCCTGCAGGCGCTGCCGCTCACGCTCCTCGAGCAGCGCTGGATCTTCCTCGCGCTGATGCTCGCCTTCGCGGTCAAGGTGCCGATGTTCCCGGTGCACACCTGGCTGCCGGATGCGCACGTCGAAGCGCCCACCGGCGGCTCGGTGATCCTCGCCGCCATCATGCTCAAGATGGGCGGCTACGGCTTCCTGCGCTTCTCGCTCCCCATCGCCCCGGACGCGAGCCGTGAGCTGGATCTGCTGGTGATCGCCCTGTCACTGATCGCGGTGATCTACATCGGCTTCGTCGCGCTCGTGCAGCAGGACATGAAGAAGCTGATCGCCTACTCCTCGATCGCGCACATGGGCTTCGTGACCCTCGGCGCCTTCGTGATCTACGAGATCGTGCGCGCGACCGGCAGCACCCACGGCGCCGGCATGGGACTCGACGGCGCGATGGTGCAGATGATCTCCCACGGGCTCATCTCCGGGGCGCTGTTCCTGTGCGTCGGCGTGCTCTATGACCGCGTGCACAGCCGTCAGATCGCCGACTACGGCGGAGTGGTCAACACCATGCCGGTGTTCGCCACCTTCATGGTGCTGTTCGCGCTCGCCAACACGGGACTGCCCGGAACCTCGGGGTTCGTCGGCGAGTTCCTGGTCATCATCGCCAGCTTCAGGGCAAGCTTCTGGTACGCGGCGCTCGCCGCGCTCACGCTGATCCTCGGCGCCTGCTACACGCTGTGGCTCGTGAAGCGCGTGGTGTTCGGCGCCGTGGCTACACCTAAGGTCGCCGCGCTCGAAGACCTGAACCCGCGCGAGTTCGTGGTGCTCGCGGCGCTGGCCGCTGCGGTGCTGGTGGTCGGGGTGTGGCCGGCGCCGCTCTTGAAAGTCATGCAGCCCACGATCCATCACCTCCTCGCGCAGGCGATCGCCACGAAGCTGTGAAGTCCCGCCCATGCCCGCGAACCCGATGAGCCTTTCGAGCCTGGCGCCCGCGATCGCGGAGATCTGGATGGTCGCCGCGGTCTGCATTGTGCTGCTCGTCGACGTGTTCGCGGGCGACCGGCGCCGCGGCCTCACACCGACGCTCGCGTTGCTCGCGCTCGCGCTCGGCGCGGCACTCACCGTGCAGTACGGCGAGGTCGCGCAGCGCACCGTGCTGTTCGACGGCATGTACGTCGCCGACGAGCTCGGCTGGGCGCTGAAACTCGCCGGGTTCCTGATCGTCGCGGTGGTGCTGCTCTATTCGCGCAGCTACCTCGAGAACCGCGGCATCCTGCGCGGCGAGTACTACGTGCTCGCGCTCACCGCGCTGCTGGGGATCTTCGTGCTGGTGTCCGCCAACAGTCTGCTGACGCTCTATATCGGCGTCGAGCTGCTCGCGCTCTCGGTCTACTCCATGGTGGCCTTCGACCGCGAGTCGGGCGTCTCGGCCGAGGCGGCCATGAAGTACTTCGTGCTGGGGGCGATCGCCTCGGGAGCGCTGCTCTACGGCATGTCGCTCATCTATGGCCTCACCGGCACGCTCGATCTCGGGGAGATCGCCGCGCGGCTGCACGGGCGTGCCGCTCCGGGCCTGATCCTCGGCCTGACCTTCATCGTGGTCGCCGTGGCGTTCAAGCTCGGCGCCGTCCCCTTCCACATGTGGTTGCCCGACGTCTACGAGGGCGCACCGACCAGCGTGACGCTCTTCATCGGCACGGCCCCCAAGATCGCCTATTTCGCGCTGACCTTGCGCCTGCTGGCGTACGGATTGAGCGGCGCGGTGGCCGAATGGTCGCAAATGCTCGCCGCGCTCGCGGTGCTGACGCTCGCGGTCGGAAACGTCGTGGCCATCGTGCAGACCAACCTCAAGCGCATGCTGGCGTACTCCACCATCGCCAATGTGGGTTTCATCGTGCTCGGCTTCGTCGCCGGCACGCCCGAGGGCTACAGCGCCGCGCTCTACTACACGCTGGTGTACGTACTGGTCGCGCTCGGATCCTTCGGCGTGATCCTGCTCGCCAGCCGCAAGGGCTTCGAGGCGGACCAGCTGGACGACTACAAGGGCCTGTATCAGCGCGATCCGCTGCTGGCGCTCGCGATGATGGTGCTCATGTTCTCGACCGCGGGCGTGCCGCCGTTCGTGGGCTTCTGGGCGAAGCTGCGCATCTTCCAGGTGCTGTGGGAGACCGGCCACCTGTGGCTGGTGGTGATCGCGGCGGCGATGTCGGTGGTCGGCGCCTACTACTACCTGCGGGTGATCAAGCTCATGTACTTCGATCCGCCCGCGGAGGCGTTGCCGCCGACGGCCCGCGCCACCGGTGTGCGCTTTGCGCTCGGCCTCAACGCCCTCGCCGTACTCGTGCTCGGATTGCTGCCGGGGCCGCTGCTCGACCTGTGTGCGCGGCTGATTCACTGACAGGCCGCGCGCCGCCCGGCATGGCGCCGCGCCCGCCGCCACACCACTGACGGAGACTCTCACATGAAACACTTCTTTACGCGGTTGCTGTGGCTGGCGTGCCTCGCGCCCTTCGCCGCGGCGCAGGCGGCCGGCACGCCCCACTACCACATCACCCACCAGCTCGCACTCCCCGGCGACGAGGGCTGGGACTACCTCACCTTCGAGCAGGGCGGACATCGCCTGTTCGTCTCGCACGGCACACGCGTGGTGGTGATCGATACCGACAAGCTCACCGTCACCGGCGAGATTCCCGACACGCCCGGGGTGCACGGCGTCGCACTCGCCCCCGACCAGGGGCGCGGCTACGTGAGCGCCGGCCGGGCAGGCAACGCGGTGGTGTTCGAGCTGAAGTCGGCCGCGCGCTTGAAGGACATCAAGGTCACGGGCGACAACCCGGATGCCATTCTCTACGATCCGGCCACGCATCGTGTGTTCACCTTCAACGGGCGCGGGCGCAACGCCACCGCGATCGACGCCACGACCGACCAGGTCGTCGGCAGCATTGCGCTCGAGGCGAAGCCCGAGTTCGCCGCTACGGACGGCAAGGGCCACGTCTACGTGAACCTCGAGGACAAGAACAGCATCGCGGTGCTCGATCCGCAGAAACTCTCCGTCCTCAAGGTATGGCCGGTTGCCGGGTGC